>OGLM01000054.1_pt1 | contig 131093 bp, 123 predicted proteins | sample 1572531 | NCBI WGS metagenome assembly OGLM01 (sample SAMEA2581909, study PRJEB24529) | metagenome | biome: Human gut stool | place: China | collected 2011
AAGGCGAACAATCAGAAGCTAAAAACATCGCTCCTCAATTCGGTTTAGCATAATAAAGAAATAAAATAAAAATTTAAAAGTAGGCTCTTAATGAATAAAATTAAGGGTCTATTTTTATATATTAAGAAATGTAAACAGAGATAAAACAAAAAAAGCAATTTTTTTAGAAAAAAATACTTTATATAAGTACGAGAGATTTGAAAGAGAGTTAATTAAGATGATCGCAGTTTTCCAAGCAGAAATCAATAGATATCAAAAAGAATATAACTTAAAAGCTTATGAAGCATCTATTAATACTCAAAACTTAGAAAAAGTTACATCTAAATTAACTGATTTAGAATCTACATACGGTAAAAAGAACTTAAAAAACAACGATGCATACAAAGATTTAGTAGCATACCAAATCGCATACGATGCAAAAAAAGATTCATTAGATACTGAAATGGCATTCTTAAAAAATACATTAGAATCATTCAAATCAGCTCGTACAAACGATGTTAAAAGAGAAGCATCATTCTGGTGTTTCGGCTAATAAATAGCCCTTCAAATTTCAAAACGAAATTAAACAAGATTTTTATATACTCTCTCAAAATTTTAAATACTCTCTCTCTCTCAATTATTTTTAAACAGCAAAGTTTAAGCGCCACCTGTCAGGTGGTTTTTTTATTGATGAAATTTGTATTTGTAACGAATTGTAACAACACTCTAAAGTTTTAGGCTGAATGTGCCGTTAATACATGCGTAAGGTGATATAACTAAGGAGTGTACCTATGTTAACAGTAACTTCAAAATTACAATACGATCAGGCACGCAAAGAGAAAAATTTGTTAGCATTTGAACAAGTTCTTAATGCTAACAAATTACAAAGAATTACAGCACAGATTTCCTCATTTGAAGCTGATGCAAAAGCAGCAGGTGTTGAAGAAAGTGTTATTAAAGACGATCCAGATTATCAAGCGTTAGTTGCTGAACAAACAGCTTATGATACAAGAAATGATAATATTGCAACTCAAATGGAATTGCTAGAACAAGATATGGATGCTTTCTTGAATTTAGAAAAAGACGGTATTCAAGATTCAACTACCTTCTGGTGTTTCGGTGGATAATAAAAAGTTTAATAAAAAAGGCGGATTTGCATTTTGCAAATCCGCCTTTTTTACTATTAATTAAATCTGTTGTTTTGCAAGCTCAACAGTGTTTTCCATAAGCATTGCAATTGTCATTGGACCAACACCCTTTGGTACAGGTGTAATATAGCTTGCGACCTCTTTAACGTTTTCAAAATCCACATCGCCTGTTGTTTTATTATTTTCATCTTTAAATATGCCGACATCAATTACGACTGCGTCTTTTTTCACCATGTCTTTAAATATAATTTTTTTACCAACGGCAGAAATGAGAATATCTGCTTGTTTTGTTATTTCTGACAAATTCTTAGTTTTTGAATGGCATATTGTAACGGTTGCATCTTTATTCAAAAGCATTATTGCTACAGGCTTTCCAACGATGTTGGAACGCCCAACTATAACGGCATATTTACCTGCAATTTCAATATTATATTCTTTTAAAAGTCTTAAAACTCCTTTAGGTGTGCAAGGATAAACCTTTGGGATTATTCCATTTAGCAAATCACCAGAGTTTTGAGCCGTAAACCCATCAACATCTTTTCTTGCTGAAATAGCTTTTATAACGTTTGTTTTACGGATATGGTTTGGTAAAGGTAATTGAACCAAAACAGCATGAACTTCGTTATCGTTGTTTAGCTCTTCAATTTTGTTAATAAGTTCATCTTCAGTAATTGTTTCAGGGTATTTTATAATAGTCGATTTTATTCCAATAGCTTCAGCTTTTTTATGTTTTAGGTTTACATAAATATTGCTAGCAGGGTTATCGCCAACTTGAATTACAACAAGGTGAGGTTTTTTCTGCATTTTTGAAACCTCTAGTTTTAACTCTTCTGTAATATTTTCAGCTGTTTGTTTCCCGTCTATTATAATAGCCATTATACCCTCGTTTGTGGTAAGTTTAATCTAAAATAGAATTGTTTAATCGCCTCTTGAACTGCTTTTGAGTCTCTTTCAACTGAATGTTCTTCTAGGTTTTTGTCCTCTGGAATAACTCCAAGAACTTCAAGTTCATATTTTCTAAGTAATTCAAAAATTGTACTTGTGTCTCTATTATCTACTTTGTTTAAGACTACACCTAATTGTCCTCCAGCTGCATATTTTGCTGAATATTCCTCAATTCTGCTTGCAAGTTGGATTGAAGATTCTGTTGGATTGGTCACAATAATTGCTGTGTCAATTTCTGTGTCTACAAGTTGGTTTAGATATTTTAAATCATATTCGCAATCAAAAATAACTATGTCATATTGATTTATAAACTTTAATATTGCATCACACATTTGTTTTGTGATAGGGCATCGGCAATCTTTTGAGGCAACAAGCCAAGAAACGATGATATCAACATTTTCATCAACTGTTTCTACAATATCTTCTAACGCCCACTCAATATATTCTTGTTTGGTCATGCCTTCCGGAATACCTGTTTTGTATTCGTGTTTTCCGCTTCTAATACCGTAAATAGTGTTACGAATATCTTTGCCAAAGCTGTGTCCAAGTTCTGCGGCTAAATCGTTGTCAAATAAAAGAATAGATTTATTGGGAAAGTATTCTTGAAATACTCTTAAAAATGCTTTTGTTATTGTAGTTTTACCACTACCGCTTTTACCTGTTATTGCTAATGTTGTTGGCAAATTTTATCCTTTCGATTTAAAAAGTATATAGTAAGGCGCAAGAATTTGTTTCAAATTCTTGCGCCTTAAAAAACTATGCTTCTTCAGTAGTTTCAGCAACTTCTTCAATTTCTTCTTTTAAAATTTCAGAAGCTGTAACATTTACTGTTAATTCAGTTTTAACTTTTGAAGTTAATTTGATTAACATTGTGTAATTACCAACTTTGTTAATTGGTGCGTTAAGTGAAACTGTTTTTCTATCAACTTCGATACCAGCTTTTGCTTGTAATTCTTCACAAAGTTTTTTAGTTGTGATAGTACCGAATAATTTACCAGATTCACCAGCTTTTGCAGCTAATTCCAAAGTACCAACTTTTTCAATTTCAGCAGCTTTAGCTAATGCTTCTTGGTGTAATTTTTCTTGTTTAGCTTGAATTCTAGCTAAATTATGTTCTCTGTTTTGTAAAGCGCCTTTTGTTGCGATTTCAGCAAAATTTTGTGGTAATAAGTAGTTTCTAGCATAACCATCTTTTACTGTAACTAATTCGCCTTGTTCGCCTAAGTTTTGAACGTCTTTTTTCAATATTACTTGCATTTTTTTCTCCTTTAAAATCTTCTTTGTAGGTTCATTCTACCTAAAACATAAAAAAAAGTCGAGTATTTTTATTATTTTTTTACATCTGTAACATCTATAATTGCAACATTTTCTATATGGTAAGTATGACAGAACATATCAAATGGCTGTATGCTTTCAATTTTAGCCCCTTTGTTAAGCAAATATTTTAAATCTCTAGCTAATGTTGCAGGGTTGCAGCTTACATAAATTATGCGGTCGGTTGTTAGTTTTAAAACATTTTCTAAAGTTTTTTCTGTTGAACCTTTTCGTGGTGGGTCAAGGATTGTTAGGTTAAATCTTCTGCCTTTTGTGTTTAATTCTTTTTCAAAGAATTTTTCTGCGTCCATGTTGTGAAGCTCAACATTTTGAATTTCGTTTAATTTTAGTGTTTCTTGTGCTAAATCAACAGCTTCTTTACAACTTTCTACGCTAACCACTTTTTTGCAGGCGTCGCTTACTGTGATACCAAAAGTGGTAACTCCAGCGTATGCATCAAATACTGTTGAATCTGGATAATTATTTTTTATGTAATCTTTAACGTAAGCAAAAATATTTTCAGCACTTTTTGGATTAACTTGAAAGAATGTATTTGCACCAATTCTGAAAGTTTTGTCTAAAATGCGTTCTTTTACAAAATCCTTGCCAACAACGAGTTCAGAGTTGTCAGTCAAAATGACATTAGATTTGTTTGGGTTGAAGTTTAAGCAAACGCCTGAAACCTCTTTAAAGTTTGAATAAATTGCGTTTGCTAAGTTTTCAATCTTTTTAAAAGATTTTTTTGCATTAATTACAAGAACAACAAGATTTTTGCCTGTTGCAATTGATGAACGAATAACAATGTGTCTTAAATCGCCAACATGTTTATTTTCTCTGTACCCTGTAATCCCTAATTCAAAGGCTTTTTCTCGAATGAAATTGATTATTTTATCGCAAATTTCCGGTTGGATTGGGCAATGTTTGATGTTCACAATTTCGTGCGATTTTGGTTTGTAATACCCCGCTAAAATGCGTTTTGAAACCTTTGTTTGACCTATTGGATATTGAACCTTGCAACGATATTCTTTAATCATAGGGCTTGCGATAGGTTCGTTTACTTTAAAGTCAAATCCACCAATTGAGTGCAAAGTATCTTCAACAATTTCTTTTTTTAGTTTTAGCTGATAATTATAGTCGATAAACTGTAATTGGCAAGCGCCACAAACCTTTTGCATTGCACAAAACGGCTCAACACGATGCGGTGATGGCTTTATGATTTCTAAAATTTCTGCAGTTACGTAGTTTTTACTTACTTTTATAATTTTTACTTTTAACTCATCTTCTGGACAAGCGTTTTCAATAAAAATAACCATTCCGTTATAGTGTGCAATGCCAAAGCCCAGATTTGAAATCTTTTCAACTGTTACGTTAATTTCTTCGTTAATTTGCATTGTATGTGAAACCGTCTTCTTTCATTCGTCTTACGACTTCTTGTAATTCTTCAAGTGAGCAAACGATAGAAACTCTAACAAATCCTGCGCCATATTTTCCGAAAGCATCTCCTGGAACCATTACAACGCCAGATTTTTCAAGTAATGCATTGCAAAACTCGGTTGCATCTGCATATTTTTTAGGTATTGGTAACCATTGATAAAAGGTTGCTGTTGGAACATTTTTTATTTCCCAATTTAATTCTTCAGTAAACGCTTTTACAAAGTAGTCAGCCTTCTTTTTAATTTCTTGATTAGCCCAAACAATGTATTCGTCGCCTTCTTTAGAGTTTAAAATTTTAGCTGCGGCTTTTTGAATAGGTTTGAAAATTCCAGAATCAATTGTTGATTTTAATTTTGCAAATTGTTGGACTACCTCTTTATTACCGCAAACCCAACCAATACGCCAACCTGTCATTGCATAAGGTTTTGAGAAACTGTGAAATTCAACTGTAACCTCTTTTGCACCTTCAACTTCTAATGCACTATGTGGTTTGTGAGCCTCGTCAAAATATATATCAGCGTAAGCAGCGTCTGACATTAACAAAATGTTGTGCTGTTTACAAAATTCTACTACTTTTTTTAAATATTCAAAAGTGCAAGATGCACCAAGAGGGTTATTCGGATAGTTTATAAGCATAGCCTTAACTTTATCTGGATTTAAACCTTCTTTTTGCAAATTATTCCAAACTTCGTCTAGGTCTGGCATATAATTATTTTCGTGAGTTAATGGCATTGCATAACTTTTTCCGCCTGAGACTTTAATCATTTCACTGTAAGATGCATAAGAAGGATCTGGAACTAGAATGATATCCTTTTCATTTTCGTCTGTTGTTGGTGAAATTATCCCTCTCAAAAAGTTTGCAATACCTTCTTTTGAACCAATTAATGAGCAAATTTCATTAGTTTCAACGTGAACTCCAAAGCGGTTTTTCATACGTGTTTGAATTGCATCAAGCAAGTATTTTTCGCCTTTTGGAGTAGAATAAGTATGCATACCTTTTTCATCAAGTGCTTCCTTCATTGCATCTAACAAGAATTTTGGTGGCATTGTTGTAGGTGCACCCATAGATAAAGAAATTGGAGCTCTACCTTTTTTAGTTAGCTCATCTTTTAATTGAGCTGTTTTTTCTTTTATCTTGAACATTATGTAAGTATCAATATTTCCAGCGAATTCGTTGAATAATTTTTTCATTCTTGATATCCTTTATTTGCATGGTTTTACTTTTGTAATTATAGCATAATTTAAAAAAATGAGATAATATTAAATTATGACAACAGTAAAAGAGAGAATTGAAAATTTAGAAATAGCAAATTTAAGTGAATTTGCAACAAAAAGTAAGTACACAAAAGGTCGTAAAAGACCAGTTGAACCTTGTAATATTCGTTCAGAATTTCAACGTGATAGAGATAGAATTATTCACTCAAAAGCGTTTAGACGTTTGAAGCACAAAACGCAAGTTTTCTTGTCACCCTTTGACGATCATTTTAGAACACGTTTGACCCATACGCTTGAGGTTTCGCAAATTGCTCGTACAATTTCTCGTGCATTGGCTTTGAATGAGGATTTGACCGAAGCAATCGCATTAGGTCATGATTTAGGTCATACACCTTTTGGTCATTGTGGAGAAGGTGTTTTAAATCACTTGGTAAATGGTGGTTTTCGACATAATGAACAGAGTGTTCGTGTAGTTGAAGTGCTTGAAGATTTGAATTTGTGTCAAGAAACAATAGACGGTATTTACACCCACTCTTGGGGATTTACTCCAAAAACTCCTGAAGCTCAAGTTGTTCAATTAGCTGATAAAATTGCTTATATTAACCACGATATTGACGATTCTATAAGAGCTGAGATTATTTCGGAAGATGATTTACCGCAAGAGTGCAAAGATTACTTTACTTCAAATAAAAATAAACGTTTGAGTAAAATGATTAACGACATTATTCTTTATTCTGAGGGTAAGCCGAATATTTCTATGAGTGACGAATGTTGGCTTTATACAACAAAACTTAGAGAATGGATGTTTGAAAATATTTATACAAATTCTCCAGCAAAATTAGAAGAAAAGAAAACAGCTCGTATTGTTTGTGAGCTTTATAAATATTATACAGATTTCTTAAAAACTCAAGTTCCTGCTGACAAGATTGAACGAATTGTAGTTGATTATATTTCTAGTATGACAGACCAATATGCAATTGAAAAATTTAAAGAATTGTTTATACCAAAAGAAATTCAAGCAACCAACAAGGACGATGCAATATTCAGATTAATAAAGAAAGATTGCTACCTAAATGTGAATTGACCATTAAAAAACAAGAACAACATTTTATGTTGTTCTTGTTTTTTAATTTATAAAGAATAAACTTTTTCTCTATGTTTTTATTTTATTTTAACCTTCAGTTGTTTCAGGTGGTGTTTCGTTGAATTCTGCCAATCCAACTTGGTTTCTGCCGTGTTCTTTTGCGTAATACAATCCTTGGTCAGCAACTTCAATAATTTGTTGAGGGCTGTCACCGTCTTGAGGGAATGTTGAAACACCTAAACTGATTGTTACGTGAGTTGTTTGAGTCGCACTCAATTTGAACACCCTATCTGAAACGGCTTTACAAATTCTGTGAGCGTTTTTGATAGCTTCTTCTTTATCTGTGTTAGTAAGAATGATGCTCATTTCTTCACCACCGTATCTGCAAACGATATCAGTTGCACGGGTGTTAGTTTTTAATGTCTGAGCAACTTGTTTTAATACAGCGTCACCAGCTTGGTGTCCATAAGTATCATTGAATTTTTTGAAGTGGTCAATATCAATGATAATCATAGAAAATTCGCTGTTGTAACGAGTACAATTTGCAATTTGCATTCTCATTTGGTCTTGGAAATATCTATGGTTGTATAATTCTGTTAAACCGTCAGTAGTTGCAAGTTTGTATTGTTGTTCAAAGTCTCTTGATTTAATGATGTATTTTACAAGATAAGCAACTGCAAACATAATGAAGATTGAGATAACTGGAATTACAACATCTAACCATAAGTTAGCAAACATCATAATAAAATATGTTAATAGTGAATATCCGATTGCAGCAATCAAAGCTGTTGATACGGCAATTGCTGTTGAGTTTGTTAATAATACAACTGCGCCAACAGCTAAAGCTAAAATCAATGTGATTACAACGTTTGTGCCAACACCAGCTTTCTTGATAAAGTTGTTATCTATAAAGTTATTCATAAATGTTGCATAAATTTCAACACCAGGGTAAGTTTCACCGGCTACTGAAATTGGAATACTTTTTACATCAGCTAAACTTGTTGCTGTAGTGCCAACAAAGATTATTTTGTTTTCAAAGTCATATTGCTCTTTGATTTTTTCGCCGTTCATAAGTTTTACAAGTTTATATAATGGAATATGTTCGTATGTTTGTCCTTGAGAGTGACCGTACCAATTTAAAATTAGACCGCCGTCTTTGTTCATTGGGATTTTTTTGTTGCTTACTAATATATTTGATTTTTTATCAATTGTAATTGAGTTATAAGGTTTTTTGTCTAATTTTGATTGATAATTCAAAGCAGTTAAGAATGCTAAGTTTGGATAATAGTCGTTTTGGTATTTAACAACTGCTGGAAATTCTCTAACGATACCGTCAGAAGAACGAACAATATTTAGAATACCGATTTTTGTATTGCTGTTGATGATTTGAGACAAAATCGGTCTGCAATTTGTAAATGTCAAATCTTGAAAATCAACGTTTGATTTGTTATCAACAGTAAGTTGTAATCTGGCAGGCAAGTTGATTGGTTCTCTAACCTCATAAGACATATCATCAAAGTTCATACCTGTTAGAATGTTATCGTAAGTGTTCATTGCTTTTGCTAGTTTGTTATCAGCATCTAAATTACTTTTAAAAGAAGATACAAACATTAAATCAAAAGAGATTGATGTTGGGTTTTGAGCTTCTAAGTAATCAATTAAATCAGCATAAACATTTCTAGGTAAAGGCCATTCGCCGTATTTGTTAGTCAAATATTCATAACTTGCATCATCAATTGTAACCAAAACGATGTCTTTGTTAGGCTTTTTAACCTTGTTGTTAACAAGCATTGCTTGTCTAGAATCAAAAGTTTTGTTTTCTGTTTTTGTGATAAAGTCTGCAAAATTAACGGTTCTAGCGATTAAAACAACAATTGTTACAGTAATAAAAAATGCCAAAACACCTAAAATAACGTGCATTGGCTTTAAATCTTTTAAAAATTTCTTAAACATTATTTCCTCGTCAATTAACTAATATAATTATTTTATATCAGTATAGTTGACATTGATGTTTTTTGCAAGAAATAATTTATTTTTCATTTTTTTTGCTAGTAAAGCATTGTTCAATCTTAGAACATCTGTTGTGTGTGACAACTCATCTGGTTTTTGTAAATAATTAATCATACATTCTTCGTGAATATTCATAAATTCCTCTCTCTTCTGTGATTATATTAAACCAGATTATTTGAATTTAAACATCAACCAAAAGGTGAATAAAGAAGGTCTAGACCCTCGACTATTTGTAGGAATTTGTTACTTAATATATCTTATAAAATACATTTTATAATGAATAAATAAAGGTGAATTGTGGTAGTATAAAAATATGGATATGTCATCTACATCGCTTAATAATGGCGCAATTAACAACTTATTGAATATGAAATCAATGGTTTCTCTTGTAAAAAATACAGCACAAGAGATGATTAAAGATGCGCAAAAATCAGGCGGTGGCGTTATTAAAAAAGGTGATTCTCAGTATAAAGAAGAGATGGATTACAACAGAGATGATGAGATTACCATTAGCGAAAAGCTACGCTATTACGCAGAGCAAACTGCGCAATCATTAAGAGATAAAGGCAGTAATTCACAAGTAAAAAGTTTGTCACAAATGACAAAAAGCGATTACGAAAAGGTTGGAATGAGCGGATATTATGATGCTCAACGTAATTTGCAATACTCTAAAGCACTAAGTGCATATTCTTACCAAAATTTAATAAGTAAAAAAATTAATAATTTTACAATTTCAGTTTAAGTTGTAATACTAAAAGTAAGATAGTTTTAGTTAAGATACATGGAGGTTTTATGGCTAAATTTTTAGATAAATTTAAATGTTTTGCTGCCTTTACTCTTGCAGAAACACTAATTGTAATGGGTATTATTGGTGTGGTTGCAGCGCTTACCATTCCAAATTTGAATTCATCAACAGCAGATAAAGAAAAAGTTGCTAAAGTTATGAAGGCTTATTCTGATATCAGTGATGCAATAGGACGCGCAGAAGCGGTTTATGGGCCAGTTAATGAATGGCAACAATTAGATACCAATGAGACTTCTCAAATTAAACGTTTAGGTGAACGTATAACAGAATTCATGAAAACCTCTAAAACTTGTGGTATGAATAAAAGTCAAGGTTGTATAGGTAGGAAAATTTACGACAAAACAAGTAACGATGTTCCAATTTTTTCACTAATAGCAGGTGATTCTGCTGATTTGGGATACAAAGTTATACTTGCAGATGGTATGTCATTATCTATATCTGCGGTGTATGGAACAGGTGATTGGCTATTTTTGTTTGATATAGACGGACCTAATAAAGGAGCATCTATGCTAGGCAAAGACATTTTTTCTTTTACTATTGTAAGAAATTCTTCACCAACAGAATTAAGACCTGATTTAGGTGTCGCACCAATAGAAGCATTAAATAATTGTTTTCAATCAGGATTATGTACTGAATGGGTTGTAAACAATGGTAACTTGGATTATCTAAAGGCTGATACTTCTGGCAAATGTCCTAACGGCAAAGTCTTAAGTGAAACGGTAACTTCTTGCAAATAAGAATCCGAGTTTATTGAAATGAATTTGTAATGACGTGCAAGTATTCTATGATTTGTGAAATATATTCTAAATCAGCATCGCCGTTAATCACGATATCAGCTTCTTTTCTTGTTGGTAAAATGTATTTTTCGCCTGTTGTTATCAAGTAGTTCCAATGCTTTAACGCATTTTCTGGGTCTTGGTTTCTTTCTGAGGATGCTCTTTGCATAAAGCGCTTTTTGCGCAATTCATCTTGAGCTTCTACATAAATTTTTATATCAAAGATGTCTTTAATACCTTCAAATAATGTTGCTGTTCCCTCAATGATTGTAATCTTTTCCGCTTTTACAGGTACGGCTTTTGGTACAGATACTCCTGTTCCGTTAGGTAAATATTTTGGTGACATGATGTCGTTGCCTAGTGACAAGTTTTCTAAGTCATCATACAAAATGTCAAGCTGAAAACCGTCAGGAGAGTCAATGTCATAACCACTGTCTCTAAGGTTATCAAATGAGCCAAATTTGTTGATTAAAACGGAAATATCTTTAAAATAATTATCAGTACTTAAAATAGATACGGGCATTTTTAAATCTTGTGTAATTCGTTGAATTTGCGCACAAATTGTAGATTTACCAGATGCAGATGCACCAGTTATGCCAATTAAAAGGCGCTTGTCAGGTGTATTGATCAAGCGCTTTGCAAAATTTGATATGAAGTTTGGGCGTACTTCTATAATCACAGGTCTTTCGTATTTTTTATCAAAAGAAATCAACTGCTTGATTTTCGTTTGAAGGTAAAACGCAAGAAGTTCCCTGCCACTCTTTTGTGATAAGTCTGGTTTTAATAACTTATCAGAAGAAGTTAATTCTTTTGTCAATAAAGGGTATATCATACGTCCAACTAATATTTTTCTGTTTAAAAATACTTTTTTCAATTTTAAAACAAAGAAAAAAAAATTGCTAGTATTTTTTTACAAAATCTTAATGAGTTTGAAATATTTTTGTCTTTGGTGTAGTATGACTATAATGTTAATGAGTAAAGGAGTAAAAATGGAAGTTTTGGCTAAAAATGAAGGTTTAATTACCCAAATCATTGGGCCGGTAATTGACGTTGAATTTCAACAAGGTGAATTACCTAACATTTATGATGCTTTAAAAATATATAAAAACGACGGTTCTTACGTGGTTGCCGAAGTTCAACAAATGTTGGGTTCAAACAGAGTAAGAACAGTTGCAATGGCTTCAACTGATGGTCTAAAAAGAGGCATGAAGGTTGAAAGCACAGGTGAACCTATTAAAATTCCAGTAGGTAATCCAATTTTAGGTAGAATTATGAACGTAGTTGGCGAACCTGTTGATGAACAAGGTGAAATCAAAACCGAAGATTATCTACCAATTCACAGAGAAGCTCCAAAATTGGTTGACCAAAATACAAATATTGAAGTTTTAGAAACAGGTATCAAAGCAATTGACTTGTTACAACCTTACCAAAAAGGTGGTAAAATTGGTTTATTTGGTGGTGCTGGTGTAGGTAAAACAGTTTTAATTCAAGAATTAATTCACAATATTGCAATGGCTCACAACGGTGTGTCTGTATTCGGCGGAGTAGGTGAAAGAACTCGTGAAGGTAATGACCTTTGGAACGAATTTAAAGAGTCAGGTGTACTTGATAAAGTAGGTTTGATTTATGGTCAAATGAATGAACCACCAGGAGCTCGTATGAGAGTTGGTTTATCAGCTCTTACTGCTGCTGAATATTTTAGAGATTTTTCTAAGCAAGACGTATTGTTATTTATTGATAACATTTTCAGATTTACTCAAGCGGGTTCAGAAGTATCTGCTTTATTAGGTCGTATGCCGTCAGCAGTAGGTTATCAACCAACACTTGCAAATGAAATGGGTGACTTGCAAGAACGTATTACATCAACAAAAGATGGTTCTATTACATCTGTTCAAGCCATTTATGTTCCAGCTGATGACTTGACAGACCCAGCTCCAGCAACTACATTCTCTCACTTAGATGCATCAACTGTATTATCAAGACAAATTGCATCATTGGGTATTTATCCTGCAGTTGATCCGTTAGCTTCTAACTCTCGTGTATTAGACCCTAACGTAATCGGTGAAGAACACTATGACACAACAAGAAAAGTATTAGAAATCTTACAAAAATATAAAGAATTACAAGATATTATCGCAATTCTTGGTATGGATGAATTATCTGAAGAAGATAAAGAAACTGTAAACAGAGCAAGAAAAATTCAAAGATTCTTGTCTCAACCATTCTTCGTTGCTGAGCAATTCTCAGGTATTGAAGGTAAATACGTTAAGATTGAAGATACAATCAAAGGCTTTAAAGAAATTATTGAAGGTAAACATGATGATTTACCTGAACAAGCATTTTATATGGTTGGTACAATTGAAGAAGCTGTTGAAAAGGCTAAAACTTTACAATAATTTCCGAAAGGTTAAATAAAAATCATGCATTTAAAAGTAATCACACATGAAAATACAGTTTTTGACGAAGACGTTAATGAAATTTATTTAAAAGGCATTGACGGAGAATTTGGTGTATTAGAAGGTCATGAACCAATCATGGCTTCGCTAGGCATTGGAATTACAAAAATTGTGAAAGACAATGATGTAAAGTTATTTACAACGATGGGCGGAATTTTCCAATTAAAAGACGGACAAGCTATTATTTTAGCAAATGCTGGTGAATTTGGCGAAGATATTGACGTTGCTAGAGCTGAACAAGCTAAAGCAAGAGCGCAAGCAAGATTAGCTGAGGTAACCGCTCAAATAGATGCAAAACGTGCAGAAGCTGCCTTAGCAAGAGCAATGGCTCGTCTAAAAGCAGCAATGAAAAATAAAAGTTAAAAAACTTCTTGCAAAAAAAAGTTTTTTATTATAGAATAATCTTACCGAAGGAAGAAACTTTTCTGGAAGAGTGCCAGAGTGGTTGATCGGAGCGGTCTTGAAAACCGTCGTACGTGACGAGCGTACCGTGGGTTCGAATCCCACCTCTTCCTCCATTTAAGCCTCAACGCAAGTTGAGGCTTTTTTGTCGTTGTTCTTTTTTTTGTAAATTAATGTTATAATTTTTTAAATAGCTAGCAATTATTATTTTTATGCATCTTTATTCTAGTATAATTAATAAGGACAGTTATGTTTAGCAATATTTCATCAATAAATTTCAATACAAATCAATCGGCTATAAGCACTTCATCTAAAGTTACAACTTCCGAAAATACAAGCATTTTTGGTGATAGCATTGTGAAAGATGAAAAGGTCAAATTGACTAAAGAGGAAAAAAAGGCAATCAAAGCTGCTCAAAAAGCAGAGCGAGAACGTATTAAAAATACTCCTGACGGAATTATTCAAGGAGGAAAGCAAGGTTCTAGTGCGGGTGATTGCTGGTTATTAGCTCAAATGAACTCTATGTCAAAAACTGATTGGGGTAAAGAAGCCTTACAAAATGCTATTACACAAGAAAAAGACGGCAGTTTTACTGTACATTTTGAAGGCGCAAAAAAAGATATTAAGATATCGCAAGATGAATTTAAAAAAGCTCAGAAAAATAGCGATTTTTCAAGTGGTGATGCAGATGCTTTATTGTTGGAAATTGCTGTAGAAAAACACTTTAAAGCTGAAAATATCAATGACGGTTCAATAAAAGGAAATGATTTAGCCGGTGAAGATTCATTACAGTTTTTATTGACGGGTTCTAAAGGTTTACAGACAACCCAAGAGCAATATTATGAACCAATTTTACAACTAATGGGACAAAACCCAAAGGATAATGCCGGAATTGCGGCAACGTATACCTTCTTTGATAAAAATCAAGGTCCTGACGGTACAAGCCATGTTCTTTCTGTGCAACAAGTAATTTTAGATAAAAAAGGTAAGGTTAAAGAGGTTGTGCTTTTAGATTCATACAGACCTGGTGTAACATTTACAAAATCTTATGGACAGTTTGCAAGTGAGTTACAAGGCTTTGGATTTACAACTCCACCTAAATTGGCTCAAAAGGGTAAATAATTATGCAATTTAATATAAGAAAATTTTTGAGAGAGGATAAGTTTGAAATCCTTTCAATGATGAAAGTTTTCTATTCTTCTGAGGCTGTTTTTACAAACGGAAGTGAAGAAATTTTTAAGCGTGATTTTGAAGCTTGTATTGAAAATAATCCTTACGTGGAAGGTTATACTTTTGAAAAAGATACCAAAATTCTTGGATATGCAATGTTGGCAAAAAGTTTTTCAACAGAGTTCGGTAAAACTTGTATTTGGCTTGAAGACTTATATTTAAAACCTGAATTTAGAGGTAAGGGAATTATTCCAAAAGTAATTAAACATGTTGAAGATAGTTATAAAGACTGTATTTTACGTTTAGAGGTTGAAGATGAAAATACTCATGCCGTACATGTTTATGAAAAATCGGGTTTTTCTCGTTTACCTTATGTTGAAATGAAAAAAGAACTATAAATTTATGCCAACTTGGTGAATGTAATATTTTTATAAAATTTGCAATATTAAGTTCGGAGGGTTTATTATTATGATTAAAGAACTTGATATAACAAATTTTGACAATGAACTAAAAAATGGACTTAAATTGGTTGAATTTTATGCCCCTTGGTGCGGTTTTTGTAGTCGTCAAGAGCCAATTTTAGAGGAATTAGATAAAGTTTGGATTGGCAAAGTTGACACAGATGATAATAGGCACATAGCCCAAAAATTTAGCGTAAGTTCATTACCAACCTTTATTTTATTCAAAGAAGGTAAAGAGGTTGACCGATTTTTGGGGTTGCATTCTAAATTTGATCTTATGGATAGATTAAATAAGCATATTGCTAATTAAGATTTTTTAGCGACATAAACGCAGTAACGATTTTCGTTATCAACTTTTTCGCTTAAAATTTCAAAACCTGTAATTTCAGCCATATTGCGGATATTATCAATATCTTTTTCTTCTTTTTGAGCTTTTTTGTTTGAATTGTCTTCAAAAAGAAGTTCATCAATAGTCTTGATATTGTAATTTGTATTTTGAGTTGTAAAAATGAAGTATCCTTCAGGATTTAGAGACTTATAAACTTGTCTAAGGATATATTCAATTTGAACTTCATCTTTGCAAATTGTGTCAAAATATCCAGATAAAATCATAATGTCGGGTGCTCCAACAAAATCGTAGGTTTTATCATTTGTGATATCACTACGTCTGAATGAAGTTTTGACATTTTTAAACGCACGCAAAGGTTCTCTCAATTCGTATTGTGATTTAATATCTTTGTCGATAAATTCAATTTCTAATTTATCATTGTTGTAATGCTTTAAATTTTCAACCAAATAGTTACTATATCCGCAAGCTAAATCGCAGATTTTAACGGTTGAATAAGCTCGTTTATCAAAGAATTCGTGCAGGGTATCATTAAGCGCCTCGGAAATGTTTGCTTTACGACGTCTTATTGCATCCCAAATAGCGTTAGTTACAAATTTTCTATCAAGCCAAACGCCTAATGCATTTTCGCCTGTCGGTTTATTTTTATAAATATGATTTAATACAGCCGCAGATTCTAGACCAAACTTCTTTTCAAGTTGTAAACCTGTACTGTAGGGGCCAACTGTTTCAACAATAAATTTATTCCATAACGTCTTCAGCTTCATCCTTGAATCTCCTCTTATCTTATTTACATCCTCTATAATATTACTATACCCAATTTTTAGGAAATTTAAACATAAATTAGTGAATCTTTTACTTAATAATTTATTTACGTTATAATAATAATGCGTAAAGGGAGTAATCATGGCAGATTTAACAGTTTCGTATCAATATACTAGAGAAGATATAATGAATTTTGTGCTAGATACTTTTTCTTTTGAAAAAGTTCGCTGTACTTTGTTTTTAATTTTTAATCTTGCATCTTTTATAATTGGTGTTGTATTTTTTTGTATGCATAATATTCCGTTAGGTTGCTTGTTTGTTGCATTTTCAATAATGGTATTCCCATTAATTTTATTTTTAACATATATTACAGTAAGAAATTCATTAAGAGTTCTTTCAAGCGTTGTTTGCACGTTGAAAGATGACGGTGTAGACTTTATCAGTAACTTTGGTGATACTCTTATTCCTTTCAAAGACATTAATGATGTTAAAGTTACAGAAGCTTTAATTTTTATCTATATTTCAAAAAATAGTGCGTTGGTTGTTCCAAAACGTGCATTTAGAGACTCAACAAAAGCTATTGATTTTGCCGCTAGACTTGTTGATAGATTTAACAAATCAAAAACTAAGGTAAATTAAGTAATTTTTTATGGCGTTCAATTAATACTTCTTTACTTGGTGGTAAATCAATTATATCCCATGATAGAGCTTCGTTTACATTGAAATCTCTTAATGCGTAATCGTCAGGATTAAATTTGTCTTTGGCGGCTTTTTTAAAAGCACCTAATTTTGAACCATTTTTGTATACATCAATAATGAAATCTGAAATTTTGTCATCACCTCTTGATAAAACGGTTTGCCAATAATCCCATTTAATGCTTGAAAAACTTGTTTTAACCCCAATTTTGTGAAATTCTTTTTGTAGAAAATTTTGTCTTTTTTCAAGTTCTTTTGTTGAAAATCTTCCACACCATTGAAGTGGAGTGTGTGGTTTAGGGATAAATGATGAAAATGCAAAAGAGATGTCAAAGCCTTTGTTTGCTTGTTTTAATTCCTTTGCGACTCTTACCATTTCATTCAAATCCTCTTGGGTTTCAGTTGGAATTCCAATCATAGCATAGATTTTTACCCCTTTTAAACCGTTTAATCGTGCAGTTTCAACAGTATGTTTAATTTGTTCTTCTGTAATGTTTTTATTTATTACTTTTCTAAGTCGCTCACTACCAGCCTCAATCGCAATAGTTACGTGTTTTTGATGTGCAGAAACAAGAGTTTTTATCATTGCATCATCAACCGCATCAACTCTTAAAGAGGAAATGCTCATTTCTATTTCTGGATTTTTTTGAACTTTTTGTGCAATATATTCGCAAATTTGTTTAAATTTAGGGTGAATAGAAACTTGCGCTCCTAAAAGAGCAATTTTGTTTGTGTATTGCAGACCTAAATCTATTGCTTCAATAATATTCTCATAAGGAGCAAATCTTACAGGTAAGTTTAAATATGATGCCATACAAAAGCCACAGCAATTTGCGCAACCTCTTGATATCTCAATTATGAACATATCCTTGAAAAAGGCATCATCACTTAAAATGGGAGTATAAACGCAGTTTTCAATTTTACAGCTGTTTTTAACTATTTTTTCTTGATTTAGAGTCGGCACATATATGCCATTAAGTTTAGCTAATAATTTCAGAATTTCGTCTTTAGGCTTGTCTTTGTTGTCAGCTAAAATAGTTACGACATTTGTGTTTAGTTGTTCGCCATCTCCTATAATCATAAAATCAAAAAAATCTTTATATGGAATTGGATTTGCAGTAACAACAGGTCCTCCGCAGAAAATTATTGGCATATTTTTATCTCTATCAGAGGTTTTATATGGAATTTTATATTTATCAAACATTGAAAATATCGACATAAAATCTAAGTCAAAAGAACTTGAAAATGCGATTGCGTTTACATCTTTAAACTGAATTTCAGTTTTTGTTGAATCTGAGTAAACTCGTTCCACATTAACTTCTTCCATCTCGTCCATAAGCCTAAAAATATGCAAATAGCCTAGTGAAGATAATGCAAACGAATAACACCCAGGAAAAGCCATCCAAATGTTAAAATCTGCATTTTTTTTAGGATTTCTCTTGTATAAAAACTTTTCCATTACTTTTTCTTATTAATTGTTTTTAAATAAATTTCATCAATTAAAACTGTCACAATTGCAGCAATTGCAGGAGCAAAAATTAAACCTATAAGTCCACCGAATTTTCCGCCGATTAACAAGGCTGCGATAATTACAAGCGGATGTAATTCCATAAATCTGCCAAATACAATTGGTCGGATAACATTATTTGACAATTGTTGAACTCCAAGAAATAGAAGAATTGCAATAGCTACAATAATTAGCCCTTTTTTGAAGGCAGTTAAAATGATTAAAGTCAATGCTACTGTTGGTCCAACAACAGGGATAATATCAAGCACACCTGCGATTAAGCCTAATGAGAATGCATATTCAACTCTTAATATCGCAAGAATTAATGCAATTAATAACCATATTGCAGAGCAAGAAATAATTGTTGCAATCACGTATCCGCCGACTTTCGCCGCAATTTTATTAACGATATCTTCAGCCTTAGCTTTCATTTTTTCAGGGAAGAATTCTATAAATTTATTTTTCATATAAATCGTATCTTTTAGCATATAGAATACAATGGTTACAACAGCGATAAATACGATAATACCTTGAGCAAATCCGACTGTTATATTTACAGATTGGCTAACAATACTTTGAGCTAAATCATTACTGTTTCCAACAAGATTTTGAAGATCAATAATTTGGTTCAAATGTTGACCGTTAAACGAAAAATTATTGATAAATGTATGTATATCTGCAATTTTTGTAGGAATTGTTTGAACAAAGTTTGTAATTTGTTCGATTGTAACCATAAAAATTGGCATAATGAATGCAAGAGTTAAAATTACAGCGCCTGAAATTACAATGCCTGCAGAAAGACTTCTGTTCTTAATTTTTTTGTCCAATAACTGAACAACAGGTAAAAGTGAGCATGAAAGTACGAAGCAGGCAAAGAATAGCATTACGATATCACTAACTGCTGGTAATATTTTTAACAAAATTAGTAAAAGTATTATGAATACCAAATTTTTTGTTGTTAAAATGTCTTTAAATATCATCATTTTTCCTTCTTGCTATAATTTCATCAATCTCTTTTTGTAAATCCAAAGCGGAATATAAATCTTCTTTAGAAATAATTTTCATTTCCAAGAAAATTTGACCGATAGGCATTTGTTGAAAATTTTGAATATCAATAGCCATGCCCAATTGAATTAAATTGATTTTTCCAGAGGCAATTAAAATTTCACCAAGTTTTAAGTGCTCTGTAACATCTGTCCAATCGTTTATATTGTTCAAATTTTTCATAAACTAATTATAACAAAGATGTAGCATTTTACCACTACCCAAGTTTACAAATAGTTATAATCTAAGTATTCAGTAGAAATGTATACAAAAGGCGCAAACTTTTGAAAAAAGTTTGCGCCTTTTGTTATTCATTGATTAAATTATATCAATTTTGTTTGTTCAGCTGATACGTCATCAGCTTTTTCTTCAGTTGTTTTTGGTGCAGCCTTATCCACGATAGAATCTTCTTCTTCAGGTGTGATAATTTTATTTACAGAAACAACAGTATCGTTGTCAACTAGGTTTTGTGCTCTAACACCTGTTGCTGGACGACCTTGTTGAGAGATGTCGCTTGCTTTGATACGAGTAACAATACCATTTGCTGTAACCAACATAATTTCGTCGTTTTCTGCAACGATAGTTAAAGCAACAAGTCTAGATTCGTTAGTTTTGAACTTAGTTGCGATTAAACCTATACCGCCTCTGTTTTGACCTCTGAATTCAGAAAGTTTTGTACGTTTTCCAAAGCCGTCAGATGTAACTACAAGTAAGTCGGCATCGTAATTTTGAGGAACTATATCACAACCGATAATTTCATCACCTGTTCTCAATTTCATTGAGTTTACACCTCTTGCACTTCTGCCTAAAGGTCTTAAATCTTCGATTGAGAATCTAATTGCCATACCGCATTTAGTACCGATAATGATTTCATCTTTTGGATTTGCTAATTTAACCCAATTCAATTCGTCGTTTTCTTCTAGGCTAATAGCAATAATACCGTTTCTTCTGATATTTGAGAAGTTGTCTAGTTCAATTCTCTTGATGTAACCGCTCTTAGTCAACATAATTAAGTTTGCATCTTTAGAGAAGTTGCTTACTGGAACAACAGCTGTAATTCTTTCATCTTGACCAATTGGTAATACGTTAATGATTGGTAAACCTTTAGCTTGACGTTGACCTTCAGGGAAGTCATAAACATTTAAGCTATAAACAGTACCTTTAGATGAGAAGAATAAAACTTTATCGTGCATCATTGCTGTAAAGAAGTGTTGAATATCATCATCTTCCTTCGTCTTGATGCCAGATTTACCACGAGTTGCACGGTTTTGACGTTCAAAAGTATCTAAAGAAATACGTTTTATGTAACCTTGATGAGTGATAAATACTGCCATTGGAGTATTTGGTGTTAAGTCTTCAATACTCATTTCGCCTTGTTCTGCGATAATTTGAGTTCTTCTTTCGTCACCATATTTTTCTCTATCTTCTAATAATTCTGTTTTGATAATGTTCAATACTTTTTGTCTGTCAGCTAAGATACCTTCGTATTCAGCAATTTTCTTGATTAATTCGTCATATTCAGCCTTAATTTTGTCTTGTTCTAAGCCTGTTAAACGTCTTAATTGCATTTCAAGAATTGCGTTAGCTTGGTCCACATCTAAACCGAATTTGCTCATTAAGCCTTGACGTGCATCATCAGTTGTTTTAGAAGATTTAATTAATTCAATAACTTCGTCTAATGAACCTAAAGCAATGATTAAACCAGCCAATATGTGAGCTCTGATTTTAGCTTTTTTCAAGAAGTAAATAGTTCTTCTTGTTACAATTTCAACTCTGTGAGCTACGAATTCAGTTAATACTTGGTGTAAGTTCAACAATCTAGGACGTTTGTCGCAAAGAGCCATGATGTTTACACCAAATGTTGTTGATAATTGAGTATACTTGAATAAGTTGTTTTTAACTACATCAGGTTTAGCGTCACGTTTCAATTCAATAACGATTCTCATACCTTCACGGTCAGATTCATCACGAATATCAGAAATGCCTGTAATTCTTTGATCTTTAACAAGTTCTGCAATCTTCAAGATTAAATCAGATTTGTTAACTTGGTAAGGAATTTCTGTAACAACAATAGCTGTTCTAGATTGTCTGCCGCCACCGCCAGCAATTTCTTCAAAACTTGCAACGGCTTGCATTTTGATAGAGCCACGACCTGTTTCGTATGCTTGTCTAATGTCGTTTAAACCAACAATTGTTGCAGCTGTTGGGAAGTCAGGACCTTTGATGTATTGCATTAATTCTTCAACTGTAATGTTTGGATTATCAATTAAAGCAATCAAACCGTCAATAACTTCGCAAGCGTTGTGAGGCGGAACATTTGTCGCCATACCTACCGCAATACCAGAAGTACCATTTAATAATAACATCGGTAATCTTACAGGCAAAACATAAGGTTCTTGTAATGAACCGTCGAAGTTTGGTCCAAAATCAACTGTTTCGCAATCAATATCAGCAAGCATTGATTGTGTAATTTTGTGCATTCTAGCTTCGGTATAACGCATTGCAGCAGCTGAGTCACCATCAACTGAACCGAAGTTACCATGTCCATCTACTGTTAAATATCTTGTTGAAAAGTCTTGTGCCATACGTACAAGAGCTTCGTATACTGATAAGTCACCGTGAGGGTGATATTTACCTAAAACTTCACCAACGATTCTGGCACATTTTCTGAAAGGTTTATCAGGTGTCATGCCAAGTTCGTTCATCGCAAACAAGATACGACGGTGTACAGGTTTTAAACCATCACGAACATCAGGTAATGCACGTCCTACGATTACACTCATTGCGTAATCTACGTATGAACGCTTCATTTCTTCTCTAATATTTACAGGAATAATATTTCCTTCTGAAAACATATTTTGTTGAGTCACAACTAATCTCCTTTTCCCATGCCCTTATTCTACCATAAAAATACATAACATGTTATTTTTTTGTAATATAATTTAACTATGGAGAATAAAATGAACTTAGACGAAATTAATCAAATTATTGGTGAAAAAGATTTTTCACAAGCAAAAGTTTTACTAGAAGAATTTTTAAAAAATGATGAATTTAATGTTGAAGCTTTGAAATTGCTAGGCCTATGCAACTTAAATTTAGAATTGTATGAGCAAGGTCGTATAAATTTTGAAACAGTTGTTAAATATGCACCTGATGACGCTTCAAGTTGGTTTTATCTAGCAAATTGTTATGACAATCTTGAAGATTATCTTCACGCAATTCCTGCGTATCTTGAAGTAATCAATTTAAGAGAAGAATATTTAGATGCATACAAGAATTTGTGTGTAGTTTATATGAAAGACAAACAAGACGAAAAAGCGGTTGAATTAGCTAAAAAAGCAATTATTTTTGCCCCAGATGATTATAGGTTATATTTCTTAGCTGGTACTGCATTAATGACGCTTAAAAAGTTTGAGGAAGCAATTGCGTATTTAGAAAAAGCGTCTGAATTAAAACCTGACCATGCTCAAATTTATAACAATTTGGGTACAGCTTATATTACAATGGCTAACTATCAAAAAGCCATTGAAAATTACCAAAAAGCGACAGAATATGACCCAGATAATTCTATTACTTACTATAATATGGGGTCTATTTTACAACTTCAAGGCAAACATAAAGAGGCTTGCGAAAAATTTAAACAAGCGTACGAGGTTGAGCCTTTAGATAACTATATTGTTTCTTTGGCATTGTCGGAATTTAAGTCTGGACAATATGATGAAGCAATTAAACATTACAGAGAATTATCTGCAAAATATCCGGAAAAAACAAATTTTAAATACAATTTAGTTTGTTGTTATGAAGCGCTAGGTGATTTAAAATGTGCAAGTGAAATTTTAGCACTTGTAATTCTTACAAATCCAAAAGCAACAATGATGCTTCAAAAATTAGCTTCAATTTATATCAAAATGGGTAAGATTGAAGAAGCAAAAACTTTGTATGAAACAATTATGAAGCAAGGGGCTGTCACTCCTGAGATTTATTATGAATATGCAATGCTTTGCATGAAAACAAATGATTTTGATAATGCAGAAAGAATTTTTAAAAAAGTTTTAGCTTTAAATCCAAATTCTGCAAGAACTCACAAGGATTTAGGGGTCATTTATCTTAACAAGCGAATGTTTGAATATGCAAAAGACGAATTTGATAAGGCTTACGAATTAGACCCAGAAAACAAGGATATTGTTTTTGAATATGCAAATTATTTGCATGCGACAGGAGATTTTGTAAAAGCTGATGAAATGTATAAATATGCACTTTCTCAAGCTCCAGAAGATGTGAATTTTTTGACTTTTGCTGCAAAAAATAAAATGAGTTTGAATGATAATGAAGCGGCGTATTCAATGCTATTAAAGGCGTTGGCAAAAGCTCCAACGAGTGATTTTATTTTATTTATGGTAGGTAAAGCTGCATATTTAATGAAGGATTATGATAATGCAAAATTATATCTTGTTAAAGCGTATGAAATTGCACCAAATGATGAAATAGAAAATATTTTAGCTCTTTGTTATTTCAATTTAGGCAACTTTATTCAAGCAAATCAATTATTCTTGAAGATTTTGGAAGCAAATCCTCGTAACACGTTGTTGTTATTGAATAGTGCAAAATGTTATGAGCAAATAGGTGACAAGGATAAAGCTCTTGAACAACTTGAAAAAGCTGTTGAAATCTTTCCAGATTTTGAAGAAGCTCATGAAATGATTAGAAATTTATCATAAGATTTTTTGAAAATATTTAAAAACGGTTGCTCTTAACGGGGCAGCTTTTTTATTGAAAATTTTAGTATAAAAAGCATGCTCAAACTTAGTATTGGCGTGAAAATTTTATGTAAAAGTTTTGTAACATTTGGGGTAAATTAGGGCAAAAATTTTTTTTATCTACCTTAAAATAAATAACATATAGTGTGTAAGGAAAGATAATGAAAGTTAATTTTAATTTGATGAAACCCGTAAAAACTCCTAATTTTACAGGTTTTAACCACAAGAAGTCAGAGACAGGTTCTAATGAATTTGAATTTAATTTTCCACATGACAGCAACAAATACGACTGTTATTTGGAAGTTTTTAGTGTAAAAAAAGACAAAAACGATAATTATAACGTAAATAAAATGCTTACTAATACTGATTTAGGGGTTAAATCGGTTAAGTTGAATAATCGTGGTGTAAAAATTGACATGGGTTATGCTTACGATGAATTAAGCAACAAAGAACCTTTTGCATATCGCTATAAGTTAGTTGACAAACAAGATAACTCAAAATCTTTCTATCAAGTTGATGCAGGCTCTGTAATTGATTATTCAAAAAATGGTAATTTTGATAAATTTAACTTAGTTATGCAAAACGGTACACAGGTTTCAAAAGGTGGCTCAATGACATTGGCTTTACCTGATTCTTATGCCGTAGGTTGGGTTTATGATGAAAAAGGTAAACCAACTTTAAACAAAAATATTCAAGACAAAGCAAAATATGCAACAAAAACATTCTCAAACAAAATGGGTGGTACTTTAGCAGGTATTGAGGCTAATGTGGACAAACTTAAGAAGGCTGGTTATACAAGAATTGTATCAACACCAATATTTACTGATGATAGTTTGTCATCTCACAGTTATTGGAATAAAAACTGTATGCAAATGTCAAATTCTATCGGCAATATCGACAATTATGCATCATTACAAAAGAAATTATTTAAAAATGGTATAAACTTTGTTTCAGACGGTGCGTTTGTAAACGAAGGTTTAGAAGGTGTTCACTTTAAGCACATGTTAAAATGGGGTGAAAAATCACCATATTACAATTGGTTTAGAGCTAGTGGTTTGCAATCAGGACCATTGTCAATGGGTATTTTTGCTAAAAACCAAGATTACGTAGGACACAAAGTTGTAAATTCACCTTACAAATATGAACAAGGGGCAGACGGTCAAATTAAATCATCAAAAAACCCAGAATACGATTCAAAGAAACCAACTTATGTTCAAATTTATGATAATAGATTAGTTTCAGATGCCGACAAGAAGGATACAAAAAATCTAATTAAATCATACGAAAAGTTAGATACTGGCAATGCCTATGAAATCAACAATCACAACGATACGGTTGTTCCATATTCATTTGAAATTAATCCAGAAACATATAATAAAAATGTTAAAAATTTAAATGCATATAACAAAAATGCGGATAAGAAAATTATGCTAGACCAACCAATGGCAGCAAAATTCTTAACACAATCAGAATCTTACGTATTAGAAGACAAATACGAAAATGGTTTTGAAACTTGGGATGCAAATACAGATATTGCGAAATTAAATTTCGTGTTCTCACATGCTGATACAAAACGCTTGGAAAACTTGCCAAGACATGACAGAGAATATCAAACTAAAAAGATTAAAGCTAAGAACTTTGAAGCTCAAGACTATGTTGTAAACTCTGGTAAATATTGGACACGAAAAACAAACGATATTTTAAATGAATATGTAGCACACGAATTAAAGAATGTAAGTTCAGATCCTAAAAAAGCAATGGCACAAATTGCAGATTTAACAAAGAAGGGTGAACTTCCAGCAAATAACGATATTAACGAAAACATTGTAAGAAATGTTATAAATGGTGATTACGAATCTAAAACATCAAACTTGACTGATGATTACAAAGAATTAACACTTCAATCAATTATGTCACTACCATTAGATTCAATTGAATTTGCAGATGATACTGTTGCTGTATTAGGTTCATCATTAATTACAAATCGAGCAACAAAAGCTGACCAAATCGGTATGAGCCGTTATGAAATGTTTAAAGCTGGTAATCCGCAAGTTACAGATGAAAACAAAGATACATACAAAAAAGCAGATACATTATTTACAGAAGACTTATATAGATTTACAAATGATGTAATGCAAAATGTAAATAAAAATTTAGGCGGAAAATTATTTGAAGGAAATAAAGTTTCTAAATTAGGAAAATATGTATTACCTCTAGTAAACCAAGATATTGCAAAATATGCTTTAGTTAAAGCTGTCGCTCCAAAAGCACAAGCAAAGGTTAACGAAGATGGAACAGTTTCTTATGACTATAATAAACTAAAAGAAGATACAACTTTAGCGTCAATGAATATTTTAGCTGATTCACCAGAAGATGAAGCAAACTTGATGGTTAAACGCTTAAAATCAGGTATAAAAAATATTTCTATGAAGGACAAAGACGAAATCACATCAGCTGTAACAAAACGTCTTCAAGGTTTAAATGAAAACAGTTTTGCTTTAGCTGAAATGGTAGTAGATAGAAACAATGCAGGTCTTGATTGGCGTATTGACGCAGCAAAAGATATTGCTGATATGGACGCATTAAGAAATGGCAATGCAAACTTTAAAGATGAATGGTCTAGCGTTGTAGATTTCTGGAGAAACTTCTCAAAAGGTGTTATCGGTGAAAACAAAAATGCGTATATGGTAGCTGAAGTTACAGACGAATTTGCATTGCACGATAATTCAGGTAAATTCTCAACTGCTAAAGATGCAGTTATGAAATTACATCAAGAAGCTGGCATGACAAGTATTGCGAACTATTCTTATTTCTTTACAGATGTTGCAAATATCTTCAATAAAGATATTACAACTGGTGCAACTCTTGATGCAAACGGCAGAGAACGAAAAATTTATGACAAAATGGTAGGTTCTGATAATTATTTAAACTCAGCACCACTAGATTCAATTTTATACTCTTACACATTTGTAGGCAATCACGATAAACCTCGTATGTTGCACTGCTTATCACTAGATATGAATTTGTTCCATACAAACTTTGCAAACAACTACAATCACAAAAAGATTGCAACAGCAGTTTTAAAAGATAAAATGTATGACCAAGTTAATGACGGTGATATCAATAGTATTGACTTTAGCAAAGTAAGCAGCAAAGCGATAGCAATGGGTGACGCTGTAAAAGGTGGCTTTGGTAAGGCTTTAGGTAAAGTGTTCCAAGGTCAAAGAAAAGATGAAGCCTTCTCTGCTATCAGTAAATCAGTTGCAGATTTAGCTTCTGGTAAATACTTAGATAAAGAATTTTCAGCAGATGCATTTGGTACAAAACCAATTGATACAACAATTAAAGCGGTAATGAAGCAAGCTGAAGTTAAACATGGTTTAAAAATGAGCAATGATGAAAAATCTAAATTGTTCAATGCAACCTTTGAAACAATCTTAAAACCTGGAATGACTAAATTCCAAGCAATGATGGGATTCTTAGTAAGTTTACCGGGCAATCCGACAATGTATGCAGGTGACGAATTGGGAATGACAGGTTACGAAGAAAAAGCTAAAAATGTTTATATCCAAAACCGTAACGCAGTTCGTTGGGATTGGTTGAACGATAATAACAAACAATTCATTCAAAACTTCTATAACAAAATGAATGAAACAATGGCTTTACGTGAAAGACCAGAATTAAGAGCCTTAAATGACGGTGCTCCATTTACTTTGGATTTACACAAAGACGTTACAACTGGCAAACCAGTTTCTGCAATATTGAGACAATCTGCTGATGGCGCAATGGCAGTAACTTTATTCAATGCAAACAATGTAAATCTTGATAAGGAAGCTGAATATCACCCAACACACGTTAAATTAGATAGTATCTCAATGCATACAACTAATAATGATAAAGTCGGTTTAAGAGCTGGTTTACAGGCTGGTACAACCTTCAAAAACGCTGATGATAGAGATAAATCAGTTTATAAAGTTTGTGTCGATAAAGGAAACTACTTTATAAAACGCTTCAACAGTGAAGAAGATTACAAACACGTAATGGCAACAGGCAAATTCAGAGATGACAACAAAATTGATATGTATGAAAGCACATTAATTTTATACTCAGTACCTGAAATGGCAGAAGGTAAGAAATCAAAAGTTATGTACAATCCTCAATATAACTTTGTTTCAAATCCATACAAACAAGCAAAGCAAGCTGAAACAGGTTCAAAATTGGCACTTATGGCAAAATAAAATATAAAAATAACAAGAAAGACGGACTAAAAAGTTCGTCTTTTTTTTATGCTTGACAAAGCAATAAAAGCACTATAAATTATAGTTATGAATAAATTTTTAGAATGTTTAAAATATTTGAGATATCAAATGAATACGAAGACCGAGCAGGCCGTAGCAAGGATTTTGTTCAATTACTCAATAAAAATTTCAACGGCAGAATCTTGTACCGGTGGACTTTTAAGCTCTCGTCTTACAGACGTTGCTGGTAGTTCTTCATATATAAAAGAAAATTTTGTAACTTACGCAAACGAAGCTAAAATAGAGCTTTTAGACGTATCACAAGAGACCCTAGAAACTTATGGCGCTGTTAGTGAACAATGCGCAAAGGAAATGGCAGAAGGTCTTTATAAAAAGACTGGTTGCGATGTTGCAATATCTACAACTGGCATTGCTGGACCAACTACTCCAGAAGCTGGAAAACCAGTAGGTTTGATGTATGTTGCAATTAAAAATAAATGCGCACTTGCAGTTAAAAAGATAGAAGTTAATCCGCACAACAGCAGAAAGATGATTAAGTTCTTGTTTTCTCAATCAGCTTTAGAGTTTTTAATTAGCTTCTTGCAAAAAAATTACTCAACTATGCAGCAACTATCTGAGTCAATAAATCAGGATACTCTTTAATTACAATTTTTGCTAAATCTTTAGGATCAATTTGAGTCAATACAATAGCCATTAACTCAGGAGGAAGTTCCCCATTCATAGAAAGTAAAGATTCTGTTTGTAATGCTGCCATACCTTCCATCATGTCAGGTTTTTGCAAAGTTGATAACATTGTTGTATATGCTTTTGCTGGGAACAACTGCATAACTTCTGGGTCTTGCTTTTGCATGTTCAAAACCATTACTCTTTTTGCATCAGGGTCCATTGCAACTAAGGCTTCTTTATAGGTATCTTTGTCTAAACCATATAGCATACCCATAAGTTTTTTAGGATCTTCTTCAACCACAGGTGACCCTGTTGCACCTTCAATCATAACAGCAATAACTTCTGGATCCATTTTTTCTAAATTCTTTTTCAAAAATTCAGGGTCTAAATCCTTGTTTACGATAAAGTTATTTAATTCTTTGTCAGGCATCATTTTAACAATTTCCATTAAAGGAAAGCAAATCATAGTCGAATTAACAACTTCTTCAATTGGTGCAAAATCTTGCATTAATTTCAAAAGCTGTTCTTGTGAGAAGAAATTCAAGCCTAATCTCAAATCGTCATCTTCCAAAAATTCCAAATATTCTGGCATTTTTTGCTCAGGGATTTGAGAAATAATATTAAACTTATTACCAGGATTATCTAATTGGTATGTTTTAATTAATGTATTTGGATCTGATTCTAATTGCTTGGCAAATTCTGCAGCTTTAGTATTACCTTGAGCTGTTTCTGCTTCAATGATTTCATCTACGGTTTTGTTTGCGTAGTTCATCATACGTTCAGACGTAATGTTTAACTTTTTGCCTAAAGCATATATATTTGTATCAATTGCTATTGCCATACGATAACCCTCTATTGAATTTTACCACGACAAAATGGTCTACTAACATATATATAAACATATAATTTTCTCTACGATTTCAATTTTAGAAAAAATTGTAACATTTGTAATATTTCAAATTTATACTATAATAAAGTTAAATTTAGAAGGATTGAAAGTATGAAAAAATTTCTTGTTGTAATTTTAGCTTTATTTTTTGCATTAAGCGCACAAACTGTATTTGCTGCGCAAACGAAAACGACAAAAAAGAAGAAAACATATACAGAAAGAGAATTTTCTGTTCAAACTCGAGATGGTCATTTAATTCGTTCTTATTTGAGTTATCCAAAAACAAAAATGAAAGGCTATCCTACAATAATAATGCTTCATGCTCTTGGTTACAATAGTTCTTATTGGATTAGTTTACAAAAGAAATATAATGCAAGAGGTTATGCCGTTTTAAGAATTGATTTAAGAGGTCATGGAAAAAGTGTTTATGACAAAAGTTTTCATCAACGATCTTGGAGAAACTTTAAAAATAAAGATTTTGAACAATATCCGAATGACGTAATTCAAACAATTCAATTTATTGAAAAGCAAACAAAGAAACCAAGTTTTGTAAATTATGCACTTGTTGGTAGTGATATTGGTGCAAATACAGCGGTAATTGTTGCAAGAAAAATGAAAATTAAACCAAGAGCCTTAGTTTTGCTTGCTCCGTCAATGGAATTTAAAGGTTTGTATATTCCTGTTGTACTAACAGAAATTGGCAAAACTCCAATCCTAGCACTTGCAAGTAAAACTGATAAATATTATATGGATCAACAAATTCGTATAGCGAGATTTGCGCAAGGAACATTTGACGTTGCAAACGCTGAGTCTGGAAATAGTGGAATGTTGATTTTAAAACAACACCCAGAATTTCAAAATGCAATTGTCTCTTGGACTGAACAATATTTCAAAAATGCCAAAGCAAAACCTTCTACAAAGAAGAAATAGTTAATAAAAAAGCGGCGCAGTATAAAAAATACTGCGCCGCTTTTTTGATATCTTTTAAACCTTCATTTCTTTTTCGAAACCGAATAAAGAACTGATTGATTCATCATCGTGAATACGAGAGATTGCTTGACCTAGAAGATTTGCAACAGAAAGTTGTTTTATTTTTTCTGGTAATTTTTCAGTATCAAGAGGAATTGTGTTTGTAACGATAACTTCTTTAATTGGAGCATCTGTCAATCGTTGAACAGCCGGACCTGAGAATACAGGGTGGATTGCGCAAACATAAATATCTTTAGCACCTTCTTTTTTAAGAAGTTTAGCAGCTTCTGTGATAGAACCAGCTGTATCAATAATGTCGTCAAACATTAAGCAGTTTTTGCCTTTAACATCACCAATAACGCAGTTTGCAATAGCTTCGTTGTGTTTGTCACGACGTTTATCAATAATTGCAAGTGGACAACCAAGATCTTTAGCAAAGTGTCTTGTTCTTTGAACACCGCCTGTATCAGGACTTACTGCAACACATTCGTCCATATCTAAGTTTAAACCTTTGATGTATTTTACAAGAATTGAAGTTGCAAAAATGTGGTCAACAAGAATGTTAAAGAAACCTTGAATTTGTCCAGAGTGTAAGTCAACAGCTAAAACTCTTGTGCAACCTGCAGTTGTAAGTAGGTCAGCAACCAATTTTGCAGTAATAGCTTCACGACCTGAGGTTTTTCTATCTTGTCTAGCGTAACCATAGTATGGAATTACGGCAGTAATTGTTTTTGCACTTGCACGTTTGAATGCATCAATTATGATTAACAACTCCATTAAATTTTGGTTTACAGGTTTGCATAATGGTTGAACGATGAAAACATCATCTCCACGAACGCTATCTTTTACTTGAACATAGATTTCGCCGTCTGCAAAATCTTTAATAATCATTGGTCCAACGCTTGTGCCAAGAGCTTCTGCAATTTCTTGCGCTAGTTTTGGGTTTGAGCGTCCAGAGAATAATTTGATATCGTGTGTTGGGTTAATTACACGTTCTAACTTTTCGTATACTTCGTTGCTAATCATAAGATTTTTATCCTTTCAAAATGATATTTATATTTTAATTATATAATCAACAAATTTTTTAATCATTTGTTTTTACGTAATATTAAAATTTTTATGCATAAATTCTAAAAAATTCTTTAGGGCTTTTCCTCTATGAGAAATTTTGTTTTTTTCTTCGTCGCTTAATTCTGCAATTGTGCAATCGTAATTGTCAGCTTTGAAGATTGGGTCATAACCAAAGCCATTAATGCCTTTTCGTTCTTTTACTATTGAACCGTGACATTCACCAACTGTTTGAAAAATCATTTCGCCTTTGTCATCAAGAAGCGTTACACAGCAAACAAATTTTGCCCTTCTATTTTCAAATCCTTTTAGTTCACCTAAAAGTTTTTCAATTTTTTCATCTTGAGTTCCCGCATATCTTGCTGAATATAGTCCAGGAGCGCCGTCTAAAGCCTCGACGCAAAGTCCCGAGTCATCTGCAAGAGAATAAGTTTTTGACACTCGAAATGCTTCTTTTGCTTTAATTAATGAGTTTTCTTCAAATGTCGAACCGTTTTCAATTGGGGCAAAGCCTTCGCTTGGTAATACAAACTCAATGCCAGAATCAGCACAGATTTCGTTTAGTTCGTGCAGTTTATGTGGATTTGAAGTTGCAAAAACTATTTTCATTGCTATACTCCAAACCTTCTTTGCCTTCTGTTAAATTCTAAAACGGCTTCTTCAAGCGCTTTTTTATCAAATTCTGGCCAGAATTTTTGTGTAACATAAAATTCTGAATAAGCGATTTGCCATAAAAGGTAGTTAGAAATTCTCATTTCTCCGCCTGTTCTAATTAATAAATCAGGGTCTGGAGCACCAGCTGTGTATAGCTCTGATGAAATAAGTTCTTCATTTACATCTTCTGCTTTAACCCCTTTTTTGATAATATTTTGAACCGCTTGAACGATTTCTAAACGAGAACCATAGTTGAAGGCGATTTGTAAATGTACGCCTGTGTTGTTTTTTGTAAGTTCTCTTGAGTCGTTCAAAATTTTTTGTAGATTTGCACTTAATTTTGTTAAATCGCCAATAAATTCAATTACAACATTTTTTTCGTGCATTTCTTTTGTTTCTTTTTTTAGAGTTTGTCCAAACAAATCCATTAAGAAATCAACTTCTTCTTTTTTTCTATTCCAATTTTCAGTTGAAAATGCGTAAACAGTCAAATATTTGATACCAAAATCGTCGCACGCTCTAAGAGTTGTTTTCAATGCGTCAACGCCTTTTTTATGTCCCATTGCTGAAGGCAACCCTTTTTCCTTTGCCCAACGGCGGTTTCCGTCCATAATTATTGCAATGTGTTGCAAGTTTGTTTCTCTAACAATATCTTTAATTTGTTCTTCTGTAATTTCTGCTAAGTTTTCCATAAAATCTGCTATTCATAAAATCTAAATACTTCATTATTCTAATCTAAACATTAATTTTCTACAAGTTTATGATAAGATTAAGATATGATAGAATTAATTATTTTATTTGTCTTAACAAAACGTGAATTAACCATGTATGGTATTCAAAAAGCAATATCAAATGTTTTTGGTGCTTACACAAAACCTAGCTTTGGTGCGATAAAGCCTGCATTAAAAAGACTTGAAGCCTCTGGTTTTTTGCGTTCTCGCAGAGCTATGTCTGAAGGGGGTAAGCAATCTGGGTTTTATTCAATTACAAATGATGGTAATGAGGAGTTAAAACGCTTAATTTTAGAAGATTTGTCAGAAAATCCGTTGCAATTCTTTTCAAACGCAAGAATTAAAATCTCTTGCGCAAGTTTTCTTTCAGATGAAGAAGCAGGCGCATTGTTGTTACGCATAAAGACAAGAGCTTTAGAACATAAGTTTTCAGCTGAAAATATTTTAAATGATGAATATACACATCTTTCATTTTATCAAAGAGTAGTTTTAGATAATGCACTATGTGAATATCAAAACTTTGTAACTTTAATCGAAACTTTGGAGAAAGAGAATGCCCGCAATAGTTAGTGATGTTGAATTAGGCTCTATTGCTGATGAAATTGAAATTGAATCTGGTGATGAAATTCTTGCTATTGATGAGTGCAAGTTACAAGATTTAATTGACTACAATTTTTATTGCAAAACAGAATTTCTAACTCTTTCTGTAAAAAAGAAAAATGGCGAATTAGAAGATATAGAAATTGAAAAAGAATTTGATGAACCTTTAGGAATTATTTTTGAATCAGCTGTTTTCGACAAAATTAAACCATGCTTAAATCATTGCCTATTTTGTTTTGTCGACCAACAACCAAAGGGCTTGAGGGATACTCTTTATATTAAAGATGATGATTACAGGTTGTCTTACTTGCAAGGAACTTATGTTACATTGACAAACTTGAAAGAAGAAGATAAAAATAGAATTGCAAGAATGCATTTAGGACCGTTGTATGTTTCTGTACATACAACAAATCCAGAATTGCGTGTAAAGATGCTTAGAAACCCTAACGCTGGCAAGATTATGGAGAACTTGAAATGGCTAAAAAAACAAGATATTCCATTTCATTGCCAAATTGTTTTATGTCCAGGATATAATGACGGCGCTGAATTAGAAAGAACTCTAAAAGATTTAAAATCATTAGGAGATGCCGTACTTTCAGTTGCTATTGTTCCTGTTGGTATAACTCAATTTAGAAAAGACAATGTCCTAACTCAAGTAGACAAAAAAGTTGCAGAAGAAACATTGCAAATATCTTCAAAATATGAAGGGGTTTGCTGTTCAGATGAATTCTTTTTACTTGCAGGAGAAGAAATTCCGCCTGCTGAATATTATGGAAATTTCTCACAATTAAGTGACGGTGTTGGCTCTTTAAGACTTTTGATAGATGAATTTAAAACCTTTAAGTTACCTAAAAAGGTTAAAAAGGAGACAAGTATAACATTTGCAACTTCTTATGCGGCTGAAAGTGCAATAAGATTTGTTTCTGACGAATTAAATAAACACGTAAAAGGGCTGACTTGCAAATGTGTTCCTGTAAAATCAACTTATTGGGGGCAAAATATTACCGTTGCGGGACTAATTACTTCTGACGATTTGATTAATGCAATAAAAGATGAAAAATCTGATATTACAATTATTCCGTCAATTATGCTAAAGCCGTTCTCTGAAACCTTTTTAGATGGCAAAAATTTAACTTATGTAAAATTGCAAACCGGCAAGGATTTTTATGTAGTTAAGGATTCAACTTCAGTTAAAGAAATTGTGGAGTTTATTAAAACTCTTTAGGCTAAAATTATGCAAAAAAAGACAGAATTAAGAAAAACTGCAAAAGAACTTCGCAAAAATTTGAATATAAAAGCTATCAGCCACAAAATTTGTGAAAAGATTAGAGCCTTAGAAGAATTTAAAAATGCCCAAAATGTAATGATTTTTTATCCGCTAAAAGATGAAATTGACTTACTAGAGCTTTTAGACGAGGGAAAAAACTTCTTTTTGCCAAGAATGACTGGACTTAACTTGAATGTTTGTCCCTACAAAAAAGGCGATAAACTTGAAGTTAAACAATTTGGAGTAAAAGAGCCTAAAACGCACCCTGTTGCACCGAAATTAATTGATTTGATAATAGTTCCAGCCTTAATGATTGATTCTAAAAATTATCGCTTAGGTTATGGAAAAGGATTTTACGATAGATTGATAACTAAAACTAACGCAAAAACAGTTGTTGGCTTACCTAAAGAACTTTTTATCGAGGAATTACCAACAGAAGCGCACGATAAAGCCGTTGATATTGTTATAACAGTTTAGAATAATAAATATTAAGCAGTTGCCCTAAGAATTTACATGTGACATAATGTAGGTATTTAAAGGGGTATGCAATGAATTTTACAGCAATTTTTGCTTTAACTTTTGGTATAATACTTGTTTTTGCAAGTGAAAAATTCGACGGAGGCTCACTTCGTATGCTTATTCAGCCCGTTGCATTTTGTATTGTAATTGGCGGAAGTTTTTGCGCATCCTTGTTAAACTTTAATTTTTCAACCCTGAAAAGAGCTTTTAAAAGCGTTAAAGAGGTATTTTTTAAAGAAGAAGATGATTCAAAAAGAATTTTAGAAGAAATTATTCAAATTGCATATTTTTCGAGAAGAAATGGACTTTTAGCGGTTCAAGAATTTTTAAATCAAGTTTCTAACCCATTTTTAGCAAGAGGCATGCAATTGGCAATAGATGTTGATAATCCAACTCTTGTGTATGACATTTTGTCTGCTGAAATAGCTTATGAGGAAGAAGAAGAAATTATTTCTTCTAGAGTTTTTGAAGCTCTAGGTGGTTATGCACCTACTTTTGGTGTTGTCGGGGCTGTAATTGGCTTAATTCAAGTAATGCAAGATATTCAAAATTTACAAATGGTTGGTGTGGGTATTGCAACTGCTTTTGTTGCAACTCTTTATGGTGTAGGGTTTGCAAATCTCATTTTCTTGCCGATTGCAGGCAATTTGAAACAGAAAACAAGAGATAAAATTTTACTTAAAGAGCTTGTCTTGCAAGGTATTATTTCTATTCAAATGCAAGAAAATCCGGCAGTAATAGAAGAAAAATTGGTTGCTTACTATCGTTTTCATCATAAAACACTTCGTACGGGGGCAAGAGCGTAGTGCGAAACGATTATTATTCAAATTCAAAAGACTATATTAATCGCTGGGTCGTATCTTATGCAGATTTAGTAACCATGCTTTTGGCATTGTTTATGGTTTTGTTTGCAGTGTCTCAAAATGTTACGAAATATCAAGCAAAAATGATTGCGGAACACAATATTAAAATCCCCGAAAATATTGCTATGGAAGATATTCAGCAACAAGACTCTTTAGAAAAGATGCTTGATGAGAGTTTGTTGCAAAATGAGAATATAAAAATACTGAAAAACCCTCGTGGACTTGTCATTAGACTTAATAATTCAGTACTTTTTGATGAAGGTTCTGCTATAATAAAAAAGGATGCATATAAAACAGTTGACGAAATTATTCAAACTCTATCAGAGATTGATAATAAAATTATGGTAGAAGGTCATACTGATTCAACACCTATTCATAATGCAAAATACCCTTCTAATTGGGAGTTATCAACTGCAAGAGCAACTAATATTATCGCATATATGCTGAAATCAAACAAAATTACACCGAACAGAATTTCAGCCGTTGGCTACGGTGAATATATGCCGATTGCAGATAATACATCAATTGGTGGAAGATTATTGAACCGTAGAGTTGATATAATCATTTTGAACAAATAATAAAATTGGAGATAAATATGTCTAAACCACAACAAAAAGATATGAAACCAAAAGAAAATAACGAACTTGTAAAAGTTCCTATTGATAATAATTTAAAACTTGTTTTAATTAACATCATTTCAACTATTTTAATTTGTGTAGTTTTAATTGGCGTTAACTACTTGTTGCAAGAGAACTTGCTGAACAAGAAAATGAGCGCATTTACAGCAGCTCAAGAATCAGGAGTTGATGATGTTACAGCGGAAGATGAAGAAGTCCAAAAAGGTATTATTGTTGACTTGGGTGACTTTATTTTAAACTTAAATGATCCAGGACAAAAGAAATATTTGAAGGTTAATGTTGCATTGGAATTATCAAGGATTCCGACTGACCCAGACTTGAATGCACCACCTGAAGAAAAAGGCGGTCATGGTGGTCATGGCGATGATGATGATCCAATGAAACGTGTAGAGGCTGAAATGGCTCAATACAAACCTGCAATTAGAGATGCTGTAATTTCTAATTTCTCAAGCAAAACTGCTGATGAAATTTCAACAGCTGCAGGTAAAGAGCTGGTTAAAGAACAAATTACAGAAGATGTAAACGCAATCTTTGCAGGCGAAAGAGAAGTTATCAGAGTTAGCTTCGGTCAATTCATTATTCAATAATGAGGTAAAATGGTAGATTACAATAAAAATCAAAATGATTTATATTCCAGCGATATGTACAGTGATGATATCGCTGATTCTGCTGTATTTAAAGACGATGATTCTGGCGATTACAAAAAAGGTTATAAACTTTATAATTTCCGCCGTCCGGATAAATTTTCTAAAGACCATTTAAGAGCCTTGCAAGATTTGCATAGAGAATTTTCTCGTCAAATTTCATTGATTTTGACAGCTTATCTTCGTATGCGTATTGAGATTGAAGTTGTTTCAACTGACCAATTAACTTATGATGAATTTATTCGTTCTATGCCTTCGCCAATGACAATTGGTATCTTTGAACTTAATCCGCTACCAGGTCAAATCCTTTTAGGGGTAAGTTTTGAAGTTTTATCTTGTATTGTTGACCGTATGCTTGGTGGTTTGGGCTTAAGCGAATACAAGCAACGTGAGCTAACAGATATTGAAGAAGCGTTGTCTAAAAAAGTTATAGAAAGAATTGTAAAGGCGTTGGAAGGTGCTTGGAGTAACATTGTTCCGGTTCAAGGTAACGTTGTAGGTTTGGATAACAATTACCAAATGGTTCAAGTTGCGTCAACAGGTGAAATTGTAGCCTTAATTACGTTTGAAGTTCAAATTGCAGGTAAATACTTTGGCTTGATTAGTTTGTGCTTCCCTTATCCTGTACTAGAAACAGTTTTAGGTAATTTGTCAACTCAACATATCTTCCAAACAAAAGGTATTATTGCAACTACAGAAGAACGTCAAAAGATGATTGACAAGTTGAATACTTCAAAAGTTGATTTAAGCGTATTATTTGGTTCTACAGATATTTCTTTAGAGGAATTCTTAGACTTAAAAGAAGGTGACATTATAAAACTTGATGCTAAAACAACAGATGACTTGATTGTAAAAGTTAACGGTGAAAAGAAATATTTTGCTCGTCCAGGAACTTTGAAAGATAAAGTTTGTGTTAAGATAACAGAAGTTTATGACCACCAAAAAGATTTGTTAAAACATTACTACGAAAAAGGAAAACTATAAGAAAGGGATTTTCATAATGCTTGAAAATGACGATTTTGATAATTTTAAACCAGATATGCCACAAGATGATGACAAGACTATTGGCGATGATTTAGATGCTAACTTAGATGACATTAGTTCTCAAGACAATGGCTTAAACTTCAATGACGGCGTTGAAAATCTTGGTGAAGTTAATAATGTAGCGGGAAATGATGATTTTGTTGACTCATTTACTCCTTCTGATGTTAATGACGATAACGACATATATGGTATGGATGACACACCATTAGTTGGTGAAGGTTATGGTGAACCAAAGAAAAATGATACAGTAACGGTTCAACCTGTAAAGTTTGCATCTTTTGATGATGCCCCAAATGCATCTGGTGAAGCGTCTAAAAATTTGGACAATTTGCTAGATATCAAACTACAATTAACTGTTGAATTAGGACGTGCGACACTTCCTGTAAAAAAAGTTTTGGAATTAACTCGTGGTTCAATAATTGAACTTGAAAAAATTGCGGGTGAACCTGTAGAACTTTATGCAAACGGAAAATTGATAGCGCATGGTGAAGTTGTTGTAATCGAAGATAATTTTGGTTTACGTATTACAAGCATGACAGAGCCTGAAAACAGATTAAATGGACTTCAATAAAAATACTTGAAATTCAATTTTGTTTGTGGCAGAATTAATTTACAGCCGTAAGGTTGACAATTGAATATTTTGAAAGAAATGGCAAGATAGCTCACTCGGTGAGGCTCGACGAAACGAAGTCAGATACACCAGCTGAGCAGGAAAGTCAAAAAAGATTTCATTAAAGAAATGGCAAGATAGCTCAGCTGGTGAGAGCGCTCGGCTCATACCCGGGAGGTCCTCGGTTCGATCCCGAGTCTTGCTATTTTTTTTTTTGCGGTTGCGTTTAATGCGAGGACGTTTTTATAAATTAAAAAAAAGGACCTCACGGGTTGTTTTCACTTCGTTCAAACCCTCTCGCAAAAACAATAATTAATTGTTTTTGCTCGGCAGAGTCCGGCTAGGTCCTCGGTTCGATTCCGAGTCTTGCTATTTTTTCGCAACAATTTTGTTACATGACTCGACTTTTTGTTAAAAGTATTGTATAATAAATTTGATAATTATTATCATTTTTAACATGTTAGGTATTACTTATTTAATAAAGGAAAAGACAATGACACAAACACTATTAGAAAAACAGGCTTATCCTGCTACATCTTTTGTTGGCGGAAAATGGCAACAAGAGATTAACGTAAGAGATTTTATTCAAAAGAACTACACCCCTTATGAAGGCGACTCTAGCTTTTTGGCTGATGCAACAGACGCAACTAAGAAATTATGGCAAGAATGTTGTGATTTGCTAAAACAAGAACGTGACAATGGCGGGGTTCTTGATATGGATACAAAAGTTGTATCTACAATCACATCTCACGGAGCAGGTTATATTGACAAAGATTTAGAAACTATCGTTGGTTTACAAACTGATAAACCTCTAAAAAGATCTATGCAACCATTTGGTGGTATTAGAATGGCTGAAACTTCTTGCAAATCTTATGGCTATGAAGTTGACCCAGAAGTTTCTGAAATCTTTACTAAATACAGAAAAACTCACAATCAAGGCGTTTTTGATGTTTATACACCTGAAATGAAGGCTGCAAGACATGCAGCAATTATTACTGGTCTACCTGATGCTTATGGTAGAGGTAGAATTATTGGTGATTACAGAAGAATTGCTCTATACGGTATTAATAGACTTATTGAAGATAAACAAGAACAATTCAAATCACTTGAAGGTGAAATGCGTCCAGAACGTATTCAATTGAGAGAAGAAATTACTGAACAAATCAGAGCTTTAGGCGAAATGATTGAACTTGGTAAAATCTATGGTTTTGATATTTCTCAACCAGCTCGTAACGCTAAAGAAGCTATTCAATGGTTATATTTTGGTTATTTGTCTGCAGTAAAAGAACAAAATGGTGCAGCGATGAGTATCGGTAGAACTTCTACATTCTTAGATATTTATATCGAAAGAGATTTGAAAGAAGGAATCATTACAGAAGCTGAAGCTCAAGAAATGATTGACCACTTCATTATGAAATTACGTCTTGTAAAATTTGCAAGAACTCCAGAATACAATGAATTATTCTCTGGTGACCCAACTTGGGTAACTGAATCTATTGGTGGTGTTGGTATTGACGGTAGACCTTTAGTTACAAAAAACTCATTTAGATACCTTCACACATTAGAAAACTTGGGTACAGCTCCAGAACCAAACTTAACTGTTTTATGGTCTAAGAGATTACCTCATAACTTTAAACAATATTGTGCGCACATCTCAATTACAACATCGTCAATTCAATATGAAAACGATGATTTAATGAGAGTATCGCATGGTGACGATTATGCTATCGCTTGCTGTGTTTCATCAATGGTTGTTGGTAAGGAAATGCAATTCTTTGGTGCTCGTGCAAACCTTGCAAAATGCTTGCTTTATGCAATTAACGGCGGTGTAGATGAAAGATTAAAAGTTCAAGTTGGTCCAAAATACCGTCCAATCACTTCTGAATACTTAAATTACGATGAAGTAATGGAAAGATACGAAGATATGATGGAATGGCTTGCTGGCTTGTATGTAAATACATTAAACGTGATTCACTACATGCATGATAAATATTGCTATGAAAGAGCACAAATGGCTCTACACGACAGAGACGTAAAACGATACTTTGCGACAGGTATTGCTGGTTTATCAGTAGTTGCAGACTCTTTATCAGCTATTAAATATGCAAAAGTTAAGGCTATTAGAGACGAAGATGGCGTAGTTGTTGATTATGAAGTAGAAGGTGATTTCCCTAAATATGGTAACAACGATGATAGAGTTGACCAAATTGCGGTTGATTTAGTTAAAAACTTTATGGCTAAAATCAGAAAACACTACACATACAGAGATTCTATTCCAACAATGTCAATTCTAACAATTACATCAAATGTAGTTTATGGTAAAAAGACAGGTAACACTCCAGACGGCAGAAAAGCTGGTGTTCCTCTAGCACCTGGAGCTAACCCAATGCATGGTAGAGATTCAAACGGTGCAGTTGCTTCATTAGCTTCTGTTGCAAAACTTCCATTCAATGATGCTCAAGACGGTATTTCAAATACCTTCTCAATCATTCCAAATGCTTTAGGTAAAGATGAAGTGTTTATGGGTGATTTAAACATTTGTCTTGACGGCGGTTGCTGTGAATCAAACGTACAATAATATATTATTGTCATTCTGAACTTGTTTCAGAATCTACTTAAAGGTCGTTACATAAAAATATAAAGGAAAATTATTATGACAACAATGCAAGAAGAAAATTTAATAAATTTATTAGACGGATACGTTGAAAAAGGTGGTCACCACTTAAATGTTAATGTTTTTAACAGAGAAACATTGCTTGATGCTCAAGCTCACCCTGAAAAATACCCTCAATTAACTGTGAGAGTTTCAGGTTACGCTGTAAACTTCATTAAGTTGACTAAGGAACAACAAGATGATGTTATCTCAAGAACATTCCATAGTGCAATGTAATTAAATTAATTTAGGGCGCATGAGGCTGAAAGCCTCATGCGCCCTTTAAAATAGATTAGGAATATAAAAAAAATGACAGAAAAGGCATACGGTAATATACACTCATTAGAATCTTGCGGTACAGTTGATGGACCTGGAATAAGGTTTGTTGTTTTTATGCAAGGTTGCCCAATGCGTTGTCAATACTGTCATAATCCCGATAGCTGGACAACAGATTTAAACAAAAAAATGTCAGTTGATGAAATTTTAGAAAAATATGAGGGCGTAAAAGAATTTTTGCGTAACGGCGGACTTACTGTAACTGGTGGTGAACCTTTAATGCAAATAGATTTTGTAGCTGAGTTATTTAAAAAAGCGAAGGAAAAAAATATTCATACAGCGCTGGATACGTCTGGAATTTTGTTTAACCGAAATAATACAGAAAAAATAGACGAATTATTAAGATATACAGACTTGGTAATGCTTGATATAAAGCATATTGATGATGAAGAACATAAAAAATTAACAGGGTGTTCAAACAAAAATATTCTTGATTTTGCAAAATATTTGTCTAAAAAAAATGTTCCAATGTGGGTTCGGCACGTTGTTGTTCCAAATATCACTTATAATGAAAAATACTTAACTCAATTAGGTGAATTTTTGGCAACATTAAAAAATATAAAAGCTCTAGATGTTTTGCCTTACCATGATATGGCTATTCCAAAGTATGAAAACCTTGGAATGGACTATCCATTAAAAGATATTCCACCTTTGACAAAAGAGGATGCACTAAAAGCGAGAGATATAATTTTTAAAGCATATAAACAAAATAAGTCTGATATCTAAAAAAATATTATAAAATAGGCTCGGGTGATTTCATCCCCCGAGCCTTACTTTTAAAACTTATGTTCCGTAAAATTCGATTGCTGTTAAATCGTCTTTCCAATTCATGTGGTCTTTAATCATAGCGATTGTTTTTGGAAAGTGTTGTTGCAAATATTGTTGGCGAGTTCCTAGAGCTTCAACTTGTTCGTCAGCGTATGTGTTAGTAAGCGCATTAGTTTCCGCAACAACTTCTGCTAAACCGCCCCATTTTCCTCCATAGTGACCTTTGGCTTGTGTAAAGTAGTCAATATGTTGTCTTTCTGGATCAGAGTGAGTTGCGTTGAATTTCGCACATTCTTTAAGATATACTTTTTGAATGTCCTTGTTGTCTGAATATAGGGCATTTGCTTTGCCTTGCAAATATTTTCTACCATTTTTTACTTGAAAATCTTTTGCGTGACCTAATTCGTGTAAAAATACCATCAAATCATCACCAATGTTAATGTTTCTTGTTAAAGGTGAATATGCAGAAGTTAAAACTTCGTCTTTGCCTTTACCTTTAAGTTTTTTTACAGAGTCTACAACTTCAAAAAGTTCTTCTCCTGGAACTTTTTTTAATAGATTTATAACTTCTTCTTTTTTGCCTTTGAATTTCTTGTTGAAGTTGATTTCAGCTTCTGTTTCATGGTGCAAGTCTTTTACTGTAATCTTTTTATCATCTACTGTAATGTCGTATTTATAACCATTTTGAGCTGAGATGAAGTGATTATCATCAACAACTTCAAAGGATTGAGAACGATACATTAAGAGTTTACCGTTTTCGTCTGTAATTTTGTAATCAAGGATTCTGTTACCTTTAGGGTCATCTTCGTACAAGAACTGAGTCCTTGTACCGTCTTCAGATTTCATATCTTTTTTTATAGATTTTATACCTGTTTTCTTATCTACAGTTGCCTTTGCAAGTTGCTCTTTTTTGCCGTTCGCATAAACGACTTCAACGTCATACATTCCCTTGATTTCAGACGGTGTCATAATTTCTTGTTTAACCATTTTTCCGTCTTTATCTTTTGTTGTAACCACTTGTTTACTTGTGATTAAAAACTTTGTTTTCGAGTCGTAATTTTGAACTTTTTCAATTTCTTTGTTGTTTTTGTAATCCTTTGTATGAGTTTTTACTTGAACAGGGAAGTGACCTGACTTTTCAGAAACTGTTTCTTCAAGCAATTTTCCATTGTCTGCCGCAAACTTGTAGTACTTACCAAGAGGAGTTTGTGCGTTTATTGTTTCATCTAGAGTTGATAAATTTTCAGGTTCAAATCCAATTGTAAATTCTTTTAAGGGTTCAAACTTGTTTTGTATAAAGCGTGTAGCTTCTCGACCGTTAGGAATACTGTCAATAGCTTTGAATACACGATTATAAAATTCAGGACCTTCTCCTCTTTCGTTTTTCATTTGATAAATAGGTGCCATGTTGTAAAAATCAAAGTCTGAACCGTCTTTGAAGTGTTTTACAACATCAACATCAATTGCGCCATTTTTGTATAAGTATTTAAATTGGCAAGTCTCAGCAAAATTGTAGGATTTTCCCTCACCATTATTCAATCGAGAAAACTCAGACATAGCCTTTTGTATGTCCTCATCGGAACGCTTTTGAAAAGTATCTTGAATGGGTTCGTTTAAGTCTGCATATTTTTCTTGCTTTTGTGTGGGCTTGTTGCCACCAAGTTTGGGTAAATTTATTTTAATTCCACCGATTTCCATTTTTCTTATCCCTAATTGAATGTTTTGTTTAGTATAACATTTATTATTGATTTTTACAATAAAATGTTACGATTGTAATGCAAATTTATCTATCAATACCGTAAATAAAGTGAGTGTTGTCGGTAAAACTTGTTCTAAATACTTTGCCTTCAATGTTTTTAAGGTTTTGAGGGATTCGTGTTGCGCTATTTATCAAAAAATAATGATGTTTGGCTTTATATTCTTCAGTATTGTCAGTAATCACATTCTTTTCAAAAGTGTAGTAATCTCTAATCCGCTTAGGGCTTATCTGCAAGTAATATTTCTCTGTTGGATTATCTTTTGCTCTAGCGTTTACAAGTGATACGATGTTTTCAAAGCTATTGTCTGTTTTCCAATGATTGTTATATGTTTGTGAATGTATCATAAATAGCGCAATTAGGGCTAATGCAAGCCTTGTAATTATGTGTTTACTGTTTTTAAATATATTGCACACAATTATTGCAAAGGTTGCTAAGTAAAGCGGATATAGAACGATAAAATAGTATGGAGTTAATAGGGGTCTTGTTAATGACACAAAAATTGCGATTGTCCAAAAGGTAAAAAATGTGAAAACTCCGTATTTTACAAAAGCATTTTCTACTGTATCCTCTTTGTGTTGTTTTAAATAAATTACACAAAGAGTGATAAATATTATTAAAAGTAATATATTGCCAAAGTTTGCGCTTAAACAATCCAAAACTACTTCAAATGAAGTTGGCAAAATGTGAGAATTAAAGCCTACTCTGCCAGTTAAGGTTTGAAGGAAGTTCAATAACAAGTAAGGTACGAGTGTTAAAAAGATGATAGCATTGCAAAGTGTAAATTTAAAATACTTTAAAGGCTTTTCTCCACTTTTTATAAACAAAAGCATAGCGTAAAGGAAGTTTGTTAATAACAAAAATAGTCCGAAAAGGTGCGTATTTATCATAATTGAGCTTGTCAAAATGAATTTTAACGAATTTTTTTTGTTGAAGTCCTTTAACAAATCAAAAAAGGTCATAACAACAAATGGCACAATCAACAAAATTAGGGAATAGCCTCGTAATTCTTGTGAATAGCAAATGTGATAAATTGAAATTGAAGCAATAAAGGTTGCCAGTAAACTCGCTTGAGTTGTTGAGAATTTCTTTGCTAAAAAATATACTCCTACGACACCAAATGTTCCGAAAACAAAAGGAATTAGGCGCATATATTCAATAGTAGTTTTTGCAAAAAATGTATAAATTTTCACCAGAAGATAGAAAAATGAAGGGTTTGCAGGATCTAAAAATATTGAATTTAGAGGATATATATGGCTTGCAGGTAAATTTATTACAAAAACTTCGTCCCACCATAGGGGATAAGCGGTTAGTTGGTTAAATCTGCAAAGTATGGCAAGAATTAAAATGCTCCAAAGTAACCATTTTTCGTGGATTTTGATTTTGTATTCAAGTAAAAAGAATCCTGTAATTGCAAAAATCCAAGTAATTACAAAAAATCTCAAGTTATAAAATAAAGCCAAAAAACTTACAATAATAGCGTTAAAGTTCCCTTTGTAGTTAGTTTTTATAGGCAAATCTATTCTGTTGTTAGAAACTTTTAAATCCGATTTTGAAAAATGGTAAAATTTTCTTCCTATGAAAATATCTATGCTGGAGATGTTTTTAAAACTTTCTACATTATTGGTTGTTAATTCTAATTTTTTAATTTTTCCATTTAAGACTTTTGAAATAACTACGTCTTTCGCTTGAGTTGCAGGCTCTGAAAAATTTTCACCATTGATTTTGATAGAGTTTTGATATTGTTTTGAAATCTCGACATTTACAGCAACTGGTGTGAATAATCCGTTCAAATATGGAATATTAAATTTTTCGTAATTCCGGCAAACGCTAACAACAAAGGTCAATAGCCCTAAAATTAAACAAATTATTCCAAGTGTCTGTTTTTTCATAAATACCCTAATCTTTTAACTATTTTACAATAAAAATTTGATTTTGTTTTCATTTCTAGCTTAACTATTTTTCAATAATAGCTAGTGTAAATTTTTATGTGTAACATATTCTATTTTTGCAAAAAATATGCAATGATATTCCCTGTAAAAAATATAGGAGTTTTTTATGGAAGATGATGTAAAATATTCCCCAATTGAAGAATTTGCAAATGCTTTTTCTCACGCAATTGGCACGCTTTTAGCGATATATGGTTTAGTTTTTTTAGTAGTAACCTCTAGTACACCAACAGAAACTGCTTCAACTGCAATCTACGGTGCGACTTTAGTTATTTTGTTTCAGTCCTCAACTTTGTATCATGCAATGGTAAACGAAACTGCCAAAAAAGTATTTAGAAAGATTGACCACTCTGCAATTTTCTTATTGATTGCTGGAACTTATACTCCAATATTATTGCTGGTTGTACCGTTTCCACACTCTGTAGCATTGCTTGCAATGACTTGGTACTTAGCGATAATGGGTATCGTTTTTTCTTGTATAACTTTAAAATTCAAATACATAAACACAGCTCTATATCTAGTAATGGGTTGGTTGTCACTATTCTTGATGTTCAGAATGTGGGCATATAACCCAGTTTCAGTTTACTACCTTTTAGGCGGTGGTTTATTATTCTCGCTAGGTTGTGTATTTTACTTGCTTAAAAAAGTTCCATTTATGCACTCAATATGGCACTTGTTCGTTTTAGGCGGTGCAATATTGCACTATATGGCAGTAATGGCGCTTTTAAGATAATTAAGCGTTAATTAAATCTGATGGAAGGTATTTTTGTTTGTAAGTTTCAAAGTTTTGTTTGAACTCATCTTCACCAGATGTTTTTAATTCGTTTAAGTATCTGTGTTTATCAAATGATGATTGATCAATTTGAATTAAGCAAACAGCTACGTTTGAACAGTGGTCTGATACACGTTCAATGTTATTTAATACCTCTGTTAATAAGAAACCTAACTCAATTGTGCAAATTCCGTTTTGAAGTCTTTCAATGTGTTTGTTTTTAGCGTCATTAATTAAAATATCAATAACTTGTTCAAGTGGTTCAACCTTCTTAGCTTTTTCAAGATTGTTTTCGCTGAAGGCTTCTACTGTCAAATCCATAATTTCTGATAAAGCACTTGTAATTCTTTGAATTTCAGCTTTTGCCTCATCTGAGAATTTAATTTGTTTTTCATTCATATCTTTAGCAACTTTTAAAATATTTACAGCGTGGTCGCCGATTCTTTCAAAGTCACTTATGCAATGAAGAAGTTTAGAAACCTCGTGGTTGTCTTTTTCTGTCAAATCCTTGCTAGAAAGTTTAACCAAAAAAGTACCCAATTTATCTTCATACATATCAATTTTAGGTTCTTTTCTAAGAATTTTATCCATTCTCTTTTGGCTAAAGTTGTTAATCATTTTCATTGAACGGAAGAAGTTTTTCTTAGCCATAATACCCATTTGGTCTGTCATATTCTTACATTCAGCGATAGCAAATGTAGGGGTAACAAGTAATCTTTCGTCTAAGAATACTGTTTCATCATCTTCGTCAGATTTAGATTTAACAGCCCAAATAGCAATTTTTTCTAATTGTTTAGTAAACGGTAACAACATTACAGTAGTTGCAATGTTGAATAAAGTGTGACATAGCGCAATTCCAACTGGGTTAATCTTGTCTGTTAAAAATTCAAAATGAACAATCATGTTTCCAATGTAGAAGATGGTTAGGAATACAACAGTACCGATTAAGTTAAAGGAAATGTGAACCGCAGTTACACGTTTTGCGTTAGTACCTACACCGATACTAGAAAGTAATGCTGTTGCGCAAGTACCGATATTTTGCCCCATAATAATTGGAATTGCCATACCGAAGGTTACGCCGCCTGTCATTGATAATGCTTGTAAAATACCAACAGAAGCGGCTGAACTTTGAATGATACCTGTGAAAACAGTACCGATTATTACACCCAAGATTGGGTTAGAAAATGCAGTTAATACGTGAGTGAATTCTGGCATATCCGCTAACGGCTTCATAGAGCCAGACATCAATTCCATACCATACATTAAAATTGCGAAACCAATCATAATTCCGCCAACACTTTTACGTCTGTCGCTTTTTGATATCATCATCAATAAAATACCAACTAAGGCAACAAGTGGTGAAAATGATTCAGGTTTTAGAAGTCTTAAATAAAAGTTAGAGCTTTCGATGCCTGAAAGTGATAAAATCCACGCTGTAAGTGTTGTACCAACGTTAGAACCCATGATTACGCCGATTGTTTGGCTCAAATCCATAATCCCTGAGTTTACTAAACCAACAAGCATTACTGTCAGTGCTGATGATGATTGAATTGCGATTGTAATTCCTGCACCTAAAGCTAGTGATTTCATAGGGTTAGATGTCATAACTTTCAACATCTTTTCTAATTTACCGCCAGCTACTTTCTCCAAGCCATTTGACATTACGCTCATACCATATAAAAAGAACGCTAGTCCACCTAATAGCGTAAATACTGAAAATATATCCATGTTTATTCCTTCCAAATTAAAATGTATATCATGTGTGTACACCAACATTATAAAAAAAAGAATTTTTTATGTCGATATAATGTAACGTTATCTTTATACTACTTTAATTTGTCACTATTTTACCTTGTAAACATAAACCTTGTAAATAGATGAAATGTTATCAAAAACTTTTAATAGTATTAATTGGGAGTTAGTAGCCTGTTTGATAGGTTCTGAAGAAAAGATATATTGACAACCTAGGGCTTTTAAACCATTTACATCAAACAAATTTTCATTAGGTAATAAAACTAACTGGTGTCCCCAATATTTTGTTGTTGATTTTAGATTTGGAAACTCCTCAAATGCACGTTCTGAAATCTTTTCAAACTTGTGCTTGTATTCTAATGGGTAAACATTAAAATATCCTGTAAGTGAGTAAAATCCATTAAATGCAACAATATTAAACGGTAAACCAACAGTTGCGACTTTGTAACTAGCTTGTGGCTTGCCAATAAAGTCTCTTATTTCGTTAAATTGGTTTTGAGCGAAATATTCTTTGTAAGTTGGGTTGTTGTTTCTAAGCCCATTCATAAACCATATTGAGTTGCTGAAATATATATTAAATCTTAATAATATGGCCATTTGTAAGAAAATGACAATAGCAACTACAAACTTGCCGAATTTTACAAAATTGGCTCTGATTACATCAAGTGAAAATGCAAATAAAACGTACCATACAAGCGGAATTAAAAAGTAAAAACGGTTGAATTGGAAGGTTTTAATTATTTCGTGATTGTCAGTAAAATGTAATGCGGGTTCATAGAAAAAACAAATTCCGTAAATGCTTGAAAATACTAGCAATAATGCCCAACATGCTAGAATTGGTTTTACGTTATATTTTTTATAAATTGCGTAAATTGTTGAAAAAGTTGCAACAGGCAAAGCGAAAATCATTGTTATGGTTGATGTACAGCCCTCGCCGTCACGTAATATGTGTTTTGTAATTCCAGTAAAGATTGAGCCGAAAAATCCATGAATTAGGTGCGAATTCATCTCATATAAAGACCAATCTTGGCGATGAGGTACAAAATCAGAAAAGAAAGTTAAATATAAAAATCTGTAAATTGTAATTAGTGAAAGCAAGCAGTATAGCGCTATTGCAAATAAAAACGTGTAGTTAGGTTTCTTTGTTTTAATAAAATCGTACGCCCATAAAATACTTATGCAGGTTAAAAAGAATGGGGTTATAAGTTCAAAATTAACGCAAAACGGCATTAAACATAATATAACCCAATTATAAGCCTTTAAATTTTTTCTTCTTATGTTTAAAAACGCCCATAAAAGTAACGGTTGACCTAAAAGAGTCAAGAAGGTTAGTGTCAAATAGTTTGGAATGAAGGCAAAACATAATGCGCAAGCACATAAAAAGTAGTCGTTGCGACCTTTTAAGAAATAATCTTTTAATAAAAGATACATTCCGAAAAATCCAATTATTCTTGATAGTAAATCAACCGTAATGTAAGCCTTTAATGGTGATAAAAAGCTGAAAATTGCCACTTGGAAAATTAATTCAGAGTGGAAACAACTTCTCGGAATACCCTCGTAAAAATTAGGAATTACGTAGTCTAGCGGTAACCAGTAGCCATGCTCTGCAATAACTTTGTACCAAACAAAGTAGCTGTCAAAATTATCCCATACCGAAATTATGATGTTGTGTTTCAATATCAAGTATGGAAGTGCATATATAAATATAACAAATAGCGACAAAGCTATTGCAATTAGACTGTGTTTCTTCATATACTAACTATATCATAAGAAATATGGAGTAAATATGAAAAGTAAAGTTTGGTTAATTTTGCCTGCATATAATGAAGGTGAGTTGATTGAAAAATCAGTAAATTTGCTAGATGATGTCTTAAATAGACTTATTGAAAACGGCAAACTTTCAGCTGATAGTAGAATTTTATTTGTTGATGATGGCTCTGATGATGATACTTGGGCTAAAATCGCAGAACTTCATAACTCTAATGAACACGTTAAAGGTTTACGTTTGGCTGTGAATGTCGGACAACAAAGCGCTATTTTTGCAGGTATAATGCAAGCTAAGGCGGAAAATGTCGATGCTATAATCACTCTAGATGTAGATTTACAAGACGATATTGAAAAAATAGAAACCTTTATTGATAAGATGAACGAAGGCTATGAGGCAGTTTTCGGTGTTCATAATGACAGAAAAACTGATAATTTTATGAAAAAATTTACAGCTTCTGCATTTTATAAGCTAATGCGATTTATGGGTGTGAATGTTATTGAAAATCATTCAGAATTTAGATTGTTGAACCGAACTTGTCTAGAACGCTTGTCTGAATATAAAGAAACTAATTTATTTTTAAGAGCTTTGACAACAGGGCTTACTAAAAAGTATACAGTAGTGAATTATGAACGAAAAACAAGACTTGGCGGAACTCCAAAGTTCTCATTTAATAGCTCTTTTGAACTAGCAATAGATGGAATAACGGCATTTACACTTGACCCAATCCGTATGATATGGGTTCTAGGACTTACTGTAATGGTGTTTAGCCTGTTAATGTTGGTAAAATCATTGCTAATTTTTACACTGTGGTTCTTGGGTGGACTTCAATTAGTTGCAATTGGTGTTATTGGGGAATATATTGCAAAGATTAATAAAGAAACAAAAAAACGTCCCCGCTATTTCGTAGAAGAAGTTTTGTAATTATTAGGGGAACATTAAATTTAATATAAAACTTTTTGTCATTCTGAACTCGTTTCAGCATCTCATAAATTTTCCGAGAAAAAATAAAATTTTAAAACAGCTATCGCCATCTCAATTGTACAAAATTTTATTTGTAAAAAACAACTGACTTAAAACGTACGTATTTTTACGTACGCTTTTTTACGGACAAATATAACCGAAATACTTATAATTATTGACTTTATAAACAAAAAATCTTGTGCCGACAGACCCAGCAATGCTTTTAGCCTATATTTATTGCTCAAATTTAATCTTGTAGTACATGCTAGCTGGTTGATTTTTGTACATAGGTTTGTGCTTCCATAGTGAAATAGTTATTTCTGCAGGCAACTTCATAATTATAAACTCTAATGCCGGTTGATAAGGAGTTGTGTTGTTGCAACCTCCGTCAACTTCACAGGCTTTTCCAAGAGCAATGTGGTCTTCAAACTTAACGATACCGTAATCAAGAGAGTTTCCTTTTATTGAATAAGCAGGATTGAACGCTATGTTGGCAGTATCAATGGCATATGCGTATTTATAGCCAAAGTCTCGAGCATTCAAACCTGTTAATAAAAATTTGATATGTCCTTTTTTGCCAAATTGTTTCATAAAGTTAGGTGTAGCCTTGTATGTAGCGGTAATTAGCCTATACTTTTTATCGTAAGTTATGCTTGTCGGAATCATTTGCAAGGCTTTGTCTTTGCATAAAGATTTTAAATCTGGAGTTCTTTCAAATATTTGGCTAACAAGTACGCCCAGCAACATATTTGGATTGTTTATAAATCGACTTTCTTCAGACAAACCTTCTTTTCTGATGTTAGTATCTTGTTTCTCATCAAAACAAATTATATGATCAATTCCCCACCACGCTTTTTTGTCTTGCATTTGACCAAATACGCTGATATCTGGTTCATAAGTTTCGTTTTTGAAAATTGATGTTGCGACGTATTTTTTACGAATGTTTGTAATTTCTTCTACGCTTTTGTAGGTGTAGTTTGAAAGAGGGTTTATAACAAGTTTTTCCGCATTTTCTGAGTTTAATTTTACTATTTTATTATTGTGAACTATTGACAATTGGTTAATTACGATTAAACCAATGATAAAAGCAATTGCACAAATAGTTACAGGGTATTTTAAAATTGCAACTGTTTTGTTTTTAAAATCAAGCCAATATTCTTTTAAATCCGCACCTTTAGGTGGAAGTATAGCAACGATAATCGGGATTATAATCAAGTGTAAACTTGAGGCAATTAAGAACCATTGGTTAAAAAATAATGTGATTGCAAATTCGGCAACAAAGGTAAAAACAGCTGCTAAAAGTATTGAAATCCAAAGTATTCCGCAGATGTTCAACAATCTTTTCTTAAAGTTAAACAATATAATTAGTTCGATGAATAAAACTAGAATTAAAAAGACTATATTTAATATTCCAAAAAATGGAATGTCTTGATTTGCATTAAATAATATATAAGTAGAGGTGAAGGTTAAAATAAAGTAAATCATTCTTAAAATTAAGTAATTTACAGCAAATCCGCTTCCTGTAATTTCGCCTTTTGGTGAAAAGATATCAATTAAAGCCTTAATCATAATATTACTCCTTATTAAAATTTTGCTAATCAAAAATTTTGTGTTAAACTCGACTTATGAATACCATTAAAATAACTAAAATGCAAGGTTGTGGCAATGATTTTGTCATAATTGATTACTCAGAATTTGAAAAAACAAATATGGAAATGTCAGATTTAGCAAAAAAAATTTGTGATAGAAACTTTGGCGTTGGTGCAGACGGAATGATTATTCCAAAAACAGACTGCGCTGATGCAGATATTTCTTGGTATTTCTTTAACTCTGACGGTTCTATTGCTCAAATGTGCGGAAATGGAATGAGATGTTTTGCAAAGTACGTTTATGATAAAAAAATAGTGAATAAAAAAGAATTTACTGTAAAAACTTTGGCGGGAATTATTAAACCGTTATTACTGGATAACGGACTTGTTAAAGTTAATATGGGTAAACCTGTATTAGTGCCAGAGCAAGTGCCTTGCAAACTTACAAAGTGTTTAGAACAAAAAATTATTGTTGATGGAAAGTTTTATTCTATTAATGCTGTTTCTATGGGAAATCCACATTGCATTATTTTCGTTCATGATGACAGCGACTTGTTAGAACTTGCAAAAAATGTTGGACCAAAGTTTGAGCACCATGAAATTTTTCCTGAAAAAACAAACGTAGAGTTTATTAGAGTTAAATCTCGCAATGAAATTGACTTAAGAGTTTGGGAAAGAGGTTGCGGAATTACTCTTGCTTGCGGAACAGGTGCATGCGCATCAGTTGTTGCGTCAATTTTAAATAACTTAACAGATAACAATGTAAAAGTTAACTTGTTAGGAGGGGCTCTAAACATTGAATGGTGCGGTTCTTTGGGTGATATGAGACAAGATGTTTATATGAGTGGTCCTGCTGAATATTGTTTTTTTGCAGATTACTTATTGTAATTTTTTTGTTTATGATAAGATAAAATTATAACTAGAAATATTTTTTTAAGGAGAAAAAATGAGAAAATACGAATTATTAACAATTTTCAAGCCAAATTTAGATTCAGATGAAATTGACAAAGTTTTAGAAAAAGTTGATTCAGACTTAGCTGAATTAGGCGGTAAAGTAGAATCTAGAGATAAAATGGGTCGTAAAAAATTAGCTTATGACATTCAAAAATTTAGAGATGGTTTTATGGTAAACTCTGTAATTTCTTTGAATGCAGACAAAGTTGCTGACTTCAAAAGAGCATTAAAATTAAATGATAATGTTTTAAGAACTTTAATGTTAGTTGTTGAAGAAAAAGCATCAGTTTAGGACTATATAAAATGGCAGTTAAATCAATATCAAAAGCAACAGTAACAGGAACTGTATTTAGAAATCCTCAAACAGGTTACTCCTCAACAGGAGCTTCTGTTTCGAATTTTGTTTTGAATATTGGCGATAAAGAAGAACTTTTAATTAGAGTTATCGCAAAAAGAACTGCTTTAGCGGAAGTTGTTGCAAGTCTATCAAAGGGAACAAAAGTTGTTGTCGATGGTGTTTTACAAACAGCTAACGTAAAAGATGAAAACGGAAAAGAAAGAAAAATCTTTGAAATAGACGCTAATGAAATTGAAGTAATGGGGGCAGGCTCTCCTGCAGATAGCTACGCTTCAGAAGATATCGTTAAATTTTCAGAAAGCGAAATGCCAGATGAATTAATTGGCGAAGATGAAATTCCGTTCTAAAAAGTATAAAATAATAATTAAGTATAATTTGCATAAGAAAGGATAAATTAATGGCAAAACAAGACTTAAACGATAAGAAAAAACGTAAAACTTGCAGTTTCTGTGCAGACCACGTAGAATCAATTGACTTTAAAGATGCTGCAAAATTAAAAAGATACTTAACTGAAGCTGGCAAAATTATTCCACGTCGTGTTACAGGTAACTGTGCAGAACACCAAAGAATGATTGCTAAAGCTATCAAAAGAGCTAGAGAAGCATCAATTATCAATTACGTTTTTGACTAATATTTTATAGAGTTAATGATTATGGACAAAATAACTATTAGATCTGATAGAGATACTGATTATACATTTATTTACAAAGGCGAGGAAGTCGTTCTTGGTGCAGGTAAGATAATCAGCATTGCCGACGGGTTGAGTGACGTTGTTCTTCCAACTTGCGCAATGAAAATTAGTAATAATTTAATTATCATAAAAGAGGATGTTAAATAATCCTCTTTTGTGATTAAAAAGTAGGGATATATGACAATGACAAAACAAAGAATTGCAGTTATGGGCTGCGGACTATGGGGAAGAAATATTGTTCGTAACTTCTACAATTTAGAAGTTTTAGATACAGTTTGTGACTTAGATGAAGAAAATCTTGCTAAGGTTAAAGAACAATATCCGAATGTAAAAACAACAAAAGATTTCAATGATATTTTGAATAATCCAGAAATTACTGCGGTTGCTGTAATTACGCCAAGCCACACACACTTTAAATTCGTAAAAATGTTCTTAGAAAGTGGCAGACACGTTTATGTTGAAAAACCTATTTCAACATCTGCAAAGGAAGCTCAAACTTTGAAAGAAATTGCAGAGCAAAGAGGTTTAGTGTTAATGGTAGGTCATTTATTGTTATATCACCCTGCTGTAAACAGATTGAAGATGTTAGTAGATGATGGAACTTTAGGTGATATTGTTTATGCTCAAAGTGATAGACTAAATGTAAACTACTTCAAAAATGACAGAAGTGTTATGTGGGATTTAGCGCCTCATGATGTTTCTATGATGTCTTATGTAATTGGCAAAGAACCAAAACACGTAATTTCAGCAGTAGGCTGTTCTTCAGATAGAAATGAGATTATGGACATTACGCACTTGGCAATTGAATTTGAAGGTGGCGTAATCGGTCAAATTTCTGATAGCTGGATAACTCCAATGAAACACGTTAGATTATTGGTTCGTGGTACTAAAAAAACAGCAATTTTAGATGATACATTACAAGAAAATAAACTTCAAGTATTTGAAAATAATAGAGCTGGTTCAGCAACTGATGTAAAAATTGATTACTTGGAAATTGAACCTTTGAAACTTGAATGTCAACACTTTATTACTTGTTGCGAATCTGGTAGAAAAGCTCGTTCTGACGGCGAAAATGGCTTTAATGTAGTTAGTATTTTAGAAGAAGCTGAAAAGATTATGTTGGGTGAAAATAAATTAAAATCCCTTGATGAACGTAACTTTGCTTTGTCTAGATTGAAACAATAATTGAGGTTTAAAATGGCAAATATTATAAGTATTTCAAGAATTTTCTTTGTATTTATTGCGGCAGCTTTGTTGTATTTTAAAAACTCAAGTGAGGCTTATTTATTAGCGTTTGCTTTAACCGTAATAGCTTTTGCGTTAGACGGTTTAGACGGTTATGTTGCAAGAAAATTTCATGAAGAAAGCAAATTAGGTTCTGTTTTAGATATTATGGGTGACAGAATTGCAGAATATATCTACTGGATTATGTTGGCTCACTTAGGATTAGTTCCTGTATTGTTCCCTATAATAGCTGTTACAAGAGGTGTTGTAACTGATAGTTTGAGAAGTGTTGCTATGGAACAAGGTTTGATTGCATTTGGCAAAGGTAGCATGCTTCAAGATCCTGTTTGCCAGTGGTTATGTGGTGCTAAGCCTATGAAAATTGGTTATGCAGTTGTTAAAGCTGTTGCATTTGCATTGTATATCTTAGCTTGTGTTCCAAAGATGCCAGAATTTACAGCTTGTTGCCTACTTATAGTTGCGGCTATTGCGGCAGAAATTGCAATTATCTTATGTGTATTAAGAGGTATTCCTGTAATTTTAGAATCAAGAAGATTCTTTAAAAAAGAAGATTAATATGGAAGTAATGGATATAAAAAAGTTTAATGTAGTTTTGTTTGAACCTGAAATTCCTCAAAATACAGGTAATATTGCAAGACTTTGTGCTTGTACTGGCGCAAATTTATATCTTGTGGGAAAATTGGGCTTTTCCCTTTCTGATAAATATACAAAACGTGCAGGTTTAGACTATTGGGACAGTGTTAATATCACCAGAATTGATACCCTTGATGATTTAAAAGCCCAAAATCCAGATGCAAACTTTTATTATTTAACAACAAAATCAAAAGTTTCTTATTTTGATACACAATTTAAAGAAGGTGACTTCTTGGTATTTGGACCTGAATCTAGAGGTATTCCAGAGGATATTTTGTTTGCACCTGATGCAAATTCAATAACTATACCCATGAAGGCAGGTCAAAGGAGCTTGAATTTATCGAATTCAGTTGCTATTGTTTTATATGAGGCTATAAGACAAGCAGGTTAATTATGGACAATATTAAGATTCCAGAGCGCAGACAAAACTCGCATAAAGGCACTTTTGGTAAAGTGTTGAATATTGCAGGTTCTCCGAATTTTTCAGGTGCTGCGTTTTTATCTAGTATGTCAGCTTTAAAGGTTGGTTGTGGTTATGTTGCTTTAGCAAGTTGTCCAAGTGTTTTGCAAGCTGTTGCATCTATGACTCCTGATGTTGTTTTAGTTCCAATAAAACAAGTTAGGAATGTTATTAAAAATTATGACGTTGTTTCTTTTGGTTGTGGTTTTTCAACTGAAGCACCAGCAATTTTGATGTATAAATCAATTATGACAGAACTTGCAATTTTTGACATGCCTGTCGTTTTAGATGCTGATGGGATTAACTTGTTAGCAAAATTTAAAAAAATAGTTTTGCCCGATAAATTAATTTTAACTCCACACCCTAAGGAGGCTTCAAGATTGTTGGAAAGACCAGTTGAAGATATTCTTGATAATCCTGAGGATGCAGCAACAGAAATTTCATTAAACTTTAAGTGTACGACTGTTTTAAAATTACACAATACGATAATTTGTTCAAAGAAATTAAATGTTTATATCAATAAAACGGGTAATTCAGCACTTGCAAAAGCTGGTAGTGGTGATGTTTTATGCGGTATGATTGCAGGATTTTTAGCTCAAGGTTTGAAGCCGTTTGAAGCTGCGAAAACGGCAGTTTATTTACATGGTTTGGCGGGTGAGTTGGCAAGTAAAGATTTAACAGAATATTCCGTTTTAGCATCTGACTTGTTGAGATACATACCTAATGCTATAAAAACAGAGCTAATCAATTCATCTAATTAATATTGAATAGATTTACTTTTCTCTATTGTTTACAACTTGTTCAAATTGGTTAAATACATCAGTTCCAACAAGTTCTTCTAATGCAGCACGTTTAGAAAAATATTCATTTCTTGCTTTCATCTGCATATCAAGTGAGTCTCTGTAGTATGCATCAGCAATAATTACAAGTTCACGTTTGCCGTTTTGTGCTAGTTTATAATTGTTGTGACGCTCATTAACCATTTTTGTAGTTCTTTTTAGAACTTGTCGAGCCGTCATATAGTCATAATATTTGTTTACGATATTTTGTTGCAAGTCATCAATTTTACGAACCAAAATAATCATGTCAGCATCGTTTACTTTTGAATATTTGTAGTTCATCGCTTTTGTGTCTTGTCCCATAATGCTAAGCATCGAACCTGTAAAAAATGAGCCTGTCGCTAAAAGTGGATTACCTGAACCAGCCCCTACAAGAGTTGACATACTTGCAATTGTTGACAAAACTTTTTTTACGGATTTGTCGTTCGGTTTATCAGCATCTGGATTTGACAATTTGTAGATTGCAAATTTTATGGTATCGCTCTTTGTCGCAGCGCCTTGCCATAACATCGAAAGGTCACCCATCATCTCAGCGTTGTCAATTTCTAGTTCTTTAGAGATTTCTCTTGAAATCTTTTTAATGCTCAAATCTGCATAAGTTAGACCTTCTAAATTGGTTTGTTTGTCAGCATTTTTAACATTTTTAGTATTAATTGCATCTTTTATTTTATATTCAATTTCTATATCGTCTGTTGTTCCGACCCTGTATGCGTGGGGTTTTGAGTCTTTTAAATCCTCAAGGGTAGTTTCAGCCATTGCAGGGAATGAAATGATTAACAAAGCTAAGATTAAAACAAATTTTTTCATTATTTTAATCCTCCTTTATAAATAGTCGAATTTACGTTAAATTGGTACATATTCAAGTTATCTACGGCTTTTTTACCAGCTAGACGTTGTAATTCTAGGTGATATTTTTTTGCCGCTTGTTCTGTTTTGTACTCCTGTAAAACCATGTTGTCATACATTGTTGACGATACTGTAATATCTAAAATGTCGCCTTTGTCAAGCGCTTGAGTATAATTTTTGTTGTATAAAAGTAATCTTGCACGGGTTTCTTTTAAAAGTGATAAAGAGTTCTTGTAGTTGTAATATGCGTCAATAATTTTGTCCTGTAAGTTTTCAACTAATCCCGCAAGTTCAATCAATTCGGTATCTGTAAGAGGAACTTCTTGAGGTATATTTTTTCTATTTAATAAGTTTTGAGCTAATTTACCTGCGGCAAAAGATGCAGTTTGTGTGTAATAGTTTGCACCAGCAAATGATGGCGCAAATGATGCTCCACTAACAATTGCAGAAAGAGTTTTTGACATTAATGAGGAATGGATTCTTCGTTGACTTTCAGGAGTGGCAAGTTTTTTTAGTGCAAATGCGATAACTTGATTGTTTTCGACTGTGCCTTTCCAAAGGTTTTCAATGTCTTCCATATCCTTCTTTTTTTGAAGTTCAATTAGGTCTTCAATAAGTTGTTTATCATTGATAAGCAAAGAACCTTTTAATTTTTTTACAGGTTCTTTTATTGTAACTTGTTGTTTTTCTACCTTACCTAAATTAACAGCTTCTGCTGAGAAAGCTGGCACGCAAAACAACATTAATACACATATCAACAACAATCTTTTCATATCAAATTTATAACACATACATAATGATAAATCCAATGGTCTATATAAAAATACACCTTTTGGTTGTTACTAGCATGCTAAAAAATATATACAATAGAGACACACAGAAGGGAATGGATTAGTGGGAATTACTATTAACAACAATATAGAAAAAGATAATGTAGCTGAAATAACAGTTACAACAATGAATGAAGATGAAGCATATAAATTATGTGTTAAAGCTGATGCTTTAAGATTAGCAAATATGTTTCAAGAATCTATTCCTAAATATTTACGCTCAATTTTTAATAAGCGTGATAATGCTGACGCTTATTATGGTTTGGCATTGTCTTATAAAGCCTTAAAGAACTATGATAAAGCTATTGAAACTTTAGAAAAGGCTTTGTCTTGCGTACAAGATGACTTTTCTATTTATTATGAATTGGGTATTTGCCACTTATTAAATGGTACACCTTGTCCTGCAATTAAGTGTTTGATTAAATCAATTCAATTAAATCCGGAAAACTTAAACGCTCAAGTCCAATTGGCACTTGCTCATGAACTTGTTGGCGAACAAGAAATGGCTTTGATGATTTATCAACGAATTATTGAAGTTGCACCAGACTTCTTAAAGGCATATAAGCATAAAGCAGCATTACTAATGAGTTTAGATCAATATAAAGATGCAAGTACAGTATTTAATAATATTTTAAAAGTAAAACCAACTTATGCAAAAGCGTTGTTGGGTATCGGTATTTGTTTTGACAAATTAAAGCGCTCGGTTGATGCTATGAGATATTATAAAAAATTCATTGAGCAAAAACCTGAGTCTTCACATACTCCGTTTGTTGAAAATAGATTGTTTAAACTGAAAAACTCACGTCCAAAAGAAAGACGCTTCAGCCTTGTAACAAATCCAATGAACGCTTAAATCTATCGTTGAAGTTCAAATATTTTGAATTGACTTGGGTATAACTTATCAAAATGTAAAGTGTTATCTTCAACTTTACAATCTTGTTTTTCAAAGTCTTCACCGTTGAATTGATGTTCGCAAGTTACTGTGTAGTCAGCAGGAAGTGTGATTGATTTGTCAAAAATGTCTTCGCCTTTCTTTTCTACAGTAATTTGATTTCCATTTTCGTCAGTTTCGTTGAATTTTTCAGTTGGTGCTTTGTAGTTTGCAACGATTAATAACGCATTTTTTAAGGTTTCTTTTGTAATTAACCATGCAACAAAGCCGTCATCTTCTTGTAAAATGATTTGGGCTTCACCTTCTGTAACAACTTCAAAACTTTTTGCAAGTCTGTTTACAGAATCAAATCGGTTAAAGAAGTGGTAATTTTTATTTCTTTTCATTGAAATTTCGTTACCGACAGTTTTTTCGACTTCTTTTTGAGTAAACGATTCATCTCCATCAACGTATAGTACAGGTCTGTTAGCAAACTTACCGCCAGATAAAAATTTATATTTGAACCATTTGAAGATAGCTCCATTTTCGCCTAATTGAGTTGGATATCTATCAAATACTGGAAATTCTCCGTCTTGGTTGTTGTATGTTTTTAAAACAGATACGTAATTTTTGCTTTTTAAACCTACGTTATAGTTTGTTAATTCTTGATTATCTTCAGTAATTGTTTCAGGTGTTTTTTCTGATTGGCAAGGAATATCGTTACCCCAAAGAACGTCAAAATGCATATCTTCGTGGTATTCCTTGTAATATTTATCCCAAAGCATATATTCTGCAAGTGTTGCAAAATAAGGAATTTTAGCCTTCATGTGTTTGTTTAATTCGCCTAAAACGTAAGAAGGCGCTCTGTAACTAATTGGGACACCATTTGTAGCAGAAACTTTGTCTACAACATGGTCTACGTGGTCAACTCTAAAACCGTCAAATCCGTATTCAGCTTGGAATTGTTTAAGATGTTTTATATAAAAATCTATTACAGGTTTGTTAAATTTACCATTTTCTAAATAAACAAAATAATATGGAGTTTGACAATCTAGGTTTGCCAAAGATGTTACGTCTTTTCCGTCAACATCATAGTGTTTAAAGATTGGATATCCGCCACATTCGCTCATTTTATAGAATACAGGAACGCCTGCTGAACACCAAGCGCCACCGCATATTGTCCATAAGCCCGCAGATGTTAGAGCGTTAATTACAACACCGCTGTCTGTAATATCTTGTTCTTCAAGATGTTTTGTAGGTTTTACTTTTAATGTATTTGCAACAATCTCTTTTACCTGTTTTACAAGTTTTTCTTGAGATTTCTTTTCTGACATTTCGTTAGAAATTTGTTTTCTAAATTCAACTAATTCTTCATTAATTTCGTCACAAATTTCTTTGTATGTAGTGCTAATTTCGCCAGCACCACTTTTTAAAATTTGCTTGTATAAATCTTTTGCGATGTTGATGTCTTCTTTTGAATATTCACCTTTTAACTCTAATTCATCAACTTTTGCACAAATTTTTTGAATAAGTTCGTTAATATTGTACCAGCGTGCAACTTGAGGGTTTGCTAGTACAACTTTTTCAAACCTGCCTGCTTGAGGTAATACATCATAAATTACTGGGTGTCCTGCAAGTTGAGCAAATTCAATAAATAATTGAACTTGTTCTTTAACATTATAGTTTAATGTTTTTTCAATGTTTTCATCGTTTAAATTTGGACTAACGTCGCTACTTGTAGGTAAGTATGCACAACCAAAATCACGAGGTTGAAAAGGTATTAAGTAAACAGTTGTGTTAAAGATATTACGTTTTAAATTACCTGTTGGTAAAATTAAAATTTGTTTTACCCAATCAAAGAATTTACCTGGAGTTTCAGAGTAATTGCCATTACCAAGTGCTGCAAGGTTAATTAATTTGATGTCGTGACCTTCTTTTTTTAGCCAATCAGCGTTTTTAATATTATTTCTTGCAAGAGGGCTAACTTGGTTATTTTCAAAACAAAATTTTCCATCTTTGAAAATTCCATTATTTTCCCATTTAACTTCTAACGCACAAAGAGTTTCTGCCGCAGAAAGTTCTTCTAAAGCCTTTAAATGAGGATAATTTAAATATCCATACTTTTCTACAATTGAACGTAATTGTTTTTTTCTATCCTCTGTAAGTTCGTTAAAGTGAGTGTATTCCTTTAATTTTGCATAAACTTCGTTTAGAAATTCATCTTTTCTAACTTCCACTTTTTTATCAAATAATTTAAACATGACTTAATATCCTTTGATGTAATTTTAGCACATGACAAGCGATTTAGAGTATTTCTAATAAGTTTTCGTAACATTAGTTTATTATATTTATGTTTATTGTATTATTGTATGGTAAGTGTTTATTTGAAAGGAAGGATTATAAATGAAACCATTAAACGAGTACATCGAACACACATTATTAAAACAAGATGCAACTAAGGAACAATTTTTACAATTATTCAAAGAAGCAAAAGAACACAAATTCTTGGGTGTTTGTGTAAATCCAGCTTATGTAAAATTAGCTAAAGAAAACTTAGAAGGTTCTGGTGTAAAAATCGTTACCGTAGTTGGTTTCCCTTTAGGTGCAAGCGATTCAAATGTTACTGCATTTGAAGCAAAAACTGCAATTGAACAAGGGGCTGATGAAATTGACATGGTTATGAATGTTTCAGCTATGAAAAATAAAGATTATGATTATATCGTAAATGACGTTAAGACTGTTAAAGCAGCTTGTGGTGACCACAACTTAAAAGTTATCTTAGAAACAGACTTGTTGACAAAAGAAGAAATTGCTAAAGCGTGCGAATTATGCGTTGAAGCTAAAGCTGACTTAGTTAAAACTTCAACAGGCTTTGTTAAAGGTGGTGTAGGTGCTAAACCTGAAGACGTTAAAATTATGCACGATATCGTAGCTCCTCATGGAATGGAAGTTAAAGCATCAGGTGGTGTTCGTTCAAAAGAAGACGCTATGGCTGTAATTGAAGCTGGTGCAACTCGTATCGGTACAAGTTCTGGTATTAAAATTGTTTCTTAAGTTAGCAGTTTTAATTTGAACAATTTTCTTAATAAACTCTCCAAAAAATTGGAGGGTTTATTATTTTTATTATATTATATTAATGTCTAAACTATTACAAAGGTATCGCAATGGGTGATGAAGATAAGCAGTTTGATGCGACCCCCAGAAAACTTGAACAAGCAAGAAAAGAAGGACAGGTTGTAAAATCAAAAGACTTTTCAACAGCTATTTCGCTGTTGGTACTTTTTACTGCTATTAATGGCTTAGCACCTTTCATTTGGCAGCAAATTACCCAATTATTTGTTCTTCTGTACGAGCAAATACCAAATGCGCATATTGATTCAATTGGTCTGCCTTATATTTTAACGATGACACTTATACCAACAATTCTAATTATTGGACCAATTCTATTTTTAGCTTGGTTAATGGCTATTCTTGCAGATTTTATTCAAGTTGGTCCGTTGGTTGCAACAGCCCCGTTGATGCCGAAATTAGACAAACTTAACCCGACAAAATATTTCAAAAATATTATGTCTGTAAAAACTATGTTTGAATTGGTTAAAAACATATTAAAAGTATTAATTTTAGGCTTTATCGGCTGGTCAGTTTATTCAGCTCACTTAACAGATATTTTGCGCTTAGCTTCTATTGATAACAATTTTGCCGTTATGATAGAGTTCGGTAAACTTATTGTAGAATTTATTTTTAAAGCATGTCTTGCCTTCTTGATTATTTCAGCAGCCGATTATGGTATGACAAAATGGAAGTTCTTGAAAGACCAAAAAATGTCATTTAAAGAAATTAAAGATGAATATAAGAACACCGAAGGTGATCCAAACGTAAAAGCTGCACTTCGTCAACGTCGTATGCAAATGTTGCAAAAAGGTATGATGGACGCAGTTCCAGAGTCAGATTTTGTTGTTAGAAATCCAATTCACGTTGCTTGTGCTTTAAAATATGACCAAAAAGAAATGGAATGTCCAGTTCTAACAGCTAAAGGAACAGAAATGATTGCACGAAAAATTATTGCAATAGCAGAAGAACATAACATCCCAGTAATTGATAATCCTCCTGTTGCAAGAGCTTTATACAGAATTGTTGATGTAAATCAATATATTCCGCCAGAATTATACAAAGCTATTGCAGAAATTTTAATTTTTGTGTATAATCTAAAGAAAAAGCCAAATTAATTTGTGAAATTGGTTTAAAAAAGATCTTAAAAAATGACGCATATGCAAGATAATACAAAGTTAAAAGAGTACATAGACATCGTTCAAAAAGTTGCTAAAGTTGAGCATCGTCGTATTCCTGCGCACATGGTAGAGTACGAAGAACTGGTTAGCATTGGTATTATTGCCGTTCAGTCTATGATTAAAGACAAAACAGATGAAGAAATGGAACGCTATAACTCAGCTTATATTGGGACAGCTGTTCGTTGGGCAATAAGAAACGAGTTAAGAAATCGTTACAAATGGTACTCTTTAAAACATAAAAAAGAAGAAGGCGATGTAGAAGAAGGCGTTGAAACTAATGATGACGGTATTGAAGTAACACCATCAAAGGTTAGAGAAGCTGTTTACGAAACTATTTTATCTATTGATAGTTTAGCAATGGCAAACTCTGACAATGATTCACCTTTTGATTTTGTTAAAGATACAAAAGCTATGCCTGATGAAGCTGCTGAAATTGGTGAAATGAGCCGTATGATTAAAGAGGCAATTGCAACTTTACCTCAAAAAGATAGAACAATCGTTGAATATCGTTTTTATAGAAACATGCAAGTAAAAGAAATTGCAAGACAAGTTGGTTTGTCTTCATCTCGTATTACTCGTATTGTACAAGCCTCATTGAATACAGTTAGAGAATACTTAGAAGCTCACGATCAACACGATTTTTAATCTTTTATTAAATTATGTCACCAGTTAAAAATTCTTGACCGTCAACGACAATTGCCCCCTCGTTGGTGATTTTTTCAGCAATTCCTTTTAATGTTGTTGAAAAGTTCTTTATTGTAACTTCTTTCCCAATAAAGTTGGCATAGTATTCATATTCAGATTTTATTGAAATAAAACCATGCTCTAAAAAGTTTTCATAATCGTTAAAAAAGTTTTTGCAGAACTTATTTAAGAATATTTTTTTATCAACAGCTTTTTTAATTTCTAAATTTAGTGCTGTAACGACTTTGTCTATTTGAGCAAAGTCTTCTTTATTTGCGTTAAGGTTTAAGCCCACTCCGATAATCAAGCCTTTTAGTATGCCTTCACTCATTACGCTTTCTGCTAGAATGCCTGAAATCTTTTTGCCGTCTATTAAAATATCATTTGGCCATTTTATTTTTGGAGAAACGCCGTATTGTTCAAAAGTTTTTGCAAGTTTTAGAGCGGTGTATTGGGTAAGGTTTGAATATACAGGTTTCAAATCCTTGCTGGGCTTTAAAACGAAGGATAAAAATAAATTTTCATCGCCTAAATCTACCCAAACTCTATTAAAACGACCTCTGCCACCTGTTTGGTGAGAGGTGTAAATTACAGTCTTATCTTTAATATTTTTAATATGTTCTTTGGCATATGTGTTTGTTGAATTTACTTCACTTAAGTACTTTTTAATCATAGTTATAATTTATAACAAATATGAAAAATTTGCGATTTTTTTTTAGTCGTTGTACAATTAGTGTAATTATTGGAAAAATAAACATGAAAGATTTGATATATGAGTGAAGGACATTGGATAGCTAATATTGGAAATATGTCGTTTAATATGGATACAATCGTAACCATGTGGGTTGCTATGGCTGCAATTTTAATTTTTGCATTTGTTGCGACTCGTAAATTATCAGTTATTCCTACTAAGTTACAGGCTTTTTGCGAGACACTGATGGGATTTTTCTGGGGACAGGTTGACCAAATGATTGGTGCAGAAGGAAGAAAGCATGTTCCGATTGTAGCATCATTATTCTTGTTTATTGTTGTTGCAAACTTAATGGGACAAATTCCAATGAGAATAATTCACTTACAATCAGGTGAATTGGCATCTCCAACAAACGATATTAATATGACCGCAGCTATGGCAGTAATTGTTTTGATTTATTACTTGGCTGTTGGTATTAAGAAAAAAGGTGTACATTTCTTTTATCATGGACTTAGTTTTCCAGGTATTGTAATGTTCTTAATTGATATTTTGGATATGATTACAAGACCGTTCAGCTTGGCTCTTCGTCTATTTTGTAACATATTCGTAGGTGAAGTTCTAGTTGGTGTAATGTTAGGTATTTTTGCATACTTTTTACCATTACCAATTATGTTCTTTGAAGTTTTCGTAGCTTTCGTTCAAGCGTTGGTATTTATGATGTTGACAATAGCGTATGTATCAATGGCTGTTAATGAAGAAGAATAATATAAGAAATTAATTAAATAAAGGAGAAAAAAATGGCAGACGTTAAAACAATTTCAGACTTAGCTCAATTAGGCGCAGGTGTTGCAATCGGTTTTGGTGCAGTTGGTGCAGGTCTTGGTATCGGTATCGCAACAAAAGGTTTATTAGAAAGCATTTCTAGACAACCTGAAATCGCTGGTAAAGCAGTTGGTTTCTTCCTAATGGGTGCAGCTTTATCAGAAGCTTGTGCGTTGTATGCATTATTTATCGCAATGAAATTAGTAGGTCTTGTTTAATTTATAAATTAAGCATATAGCTTTAAGGATTAACTATGGAATTTAATGCAACATTTTTAGTATCAGCAATAAGTTTTGTCGTATTCACAATTTTGATGAATATGATATTCTACAAACCGCTACAAAGAATCGTCGAAAAAAGACAAAGATTTCTTGATTATAACTATTACTTGGCAAAAAGTAATGCAGACAAGTCAGAAGCCTTGTTGAAGGATAGAGACGAAAAATTAGACGGTGCTTTTGCTAGTGCTAAGAATTTGATTAACAATAAATCAAATGAAGCAAATGTGCAAAAAGATGAACAAACAGCTAAAGCAAGAAAAGAGTCTCAAAAACATCTTGACAAAAGTAGATTATATTTTAAAAACGCTACAAATAGCGCAAATATTGAATTAAAAAGTCAAGTTGTTACTTTGGCTCAAGCAATTTCTGATAGGTTTTTAGTAAATCACGACAAGATTGAAAATGTCGATAATGATTTAATTAACAAATATATGCAAGGATAATTATGGAATTCTGGAATTTAATTGTACAATCAAATACGTTTAACTTCTTAATCTTTATAGGCTTATTTGCGCTATTGTTTAAGAAGATTAACTTTGGTGCAATGATGGATAAATTACAAGCTAAAGTTATGAGTTTGATTGAAGATGCTAAAAAAGCTAAAGATAATTCAATTGTTGAATTAAAAAGAACTCAAGAAATTTCATCAAAAGTTCCGACAGAAGTTAGAAATATTCTTGATAATGCTGAAGTTACAGCGGATAGATTAGGTAAACGAATTCTAGAAGAAGCGGAAAAGCAAGTTAATTCAATCTATAAGACAACAGACAGCGTGGTAGAATCAGAAGGGCAAAGAATAATTTCAAATCTTTCTCAAAAAACAGCCCTTGCGTCTTTGGAACTTGCAAAAAATCACATAGTAAAAACTTTAAAAGCAAAACCTCAATATCACGTTAAATTTATTGAGGACAGTATCAATGAATTAGATAGGTTCAATATATAATGATTAATGACAAAAACATCTTAATAGCAGAAAGATATGCTCAATCTTTAATTGAATTAGGCAAAAATAATGATTTGTCTTATGTTTCAATTGCATCTGATTTAGCGACAATTCAGCTTATATTGAAACGCTCTCATGATTTATATGAAGCGCTTACAAACCCTCTTGTAAGTATTGAAAATAAAGATGAAATTATTGAAGCTGTATTTAGTAAAGACATTGATGTTTTAATCAAAAGTTTCTTAAAAATTTTAGTAGAAAGAAATAGATTTGATTTAATCTATGACATTATTGCAGTATTTAACAAACTTCTTGATGATGTTAATAATGTTGCAAGAGTTGAAGTTGTTTCTGCAGTAGGGTTAAATGAGAATGAAAAGAATGTTATCCACGAAAAATTATCAGAAAAAATTAAGGATAAACAAATTTCTGTAAAATACACAGTAGATGAATCAATTATTGCAGGTTTAATTTTCAAACTGGGTGACGATGTGCTTGATACATCAGTTTCACACAGATTGGAAGAATTACAAAAGTCAATTATAAAATAACAAAAGAGGATAAATTATGGTAGCAATTAAACCAGATGAAATTAGTTCTATAATTCGTGATAAGATTAAGAACTACGAAACAAAAACAGAGGTCTCAAATGTCGGTTCTGTACTTGAAGTAGGTGACGGTATTGCCCGTGTATACGGCTTAAGAAACGTAATGTCAGGCGAACTTGTTGAATTTGAAGACGGCAAAGGTACTTTAGGGATTTCAATGAACCTTGAAGAAGATAATGTTGGTGTTGTAATTCTTGGTGATTATACTCATATTAAAGAAGGTATGACAGTTAGAACAACATCAAGAATTGCTTCAGTTCCAGTTGGTGAAGGACTTATTGGTAGAATTATTAACCCAACAGGTCAAGCAATTGACGGTAAAGGTGAAATTAAATCTGATAGAACAATGCCTATCGAAAAAGTTGCTCCAGGTATTGTAGCTAGAAAGTCTGTACATGAACCGTTGCAAACAGGTTTAACTGCGATAGATGCTTTAACTCCAATCGGACGTGGTCAACGTGAACTTATCATTGGTGACCGTCAAACAGGTAAAACAGCTATTGCAATTGACACAATTATAAATCAGAAGGGGCAAGATGTAATTTGTATCTATGTTGTAATTGGTCAAAAAGCATCTACTGTTGCGCAGTTAGCTAAAGTTTTAGAAAATCATGGCGCAATGGATTACTCAATTATTGTTTCAGCTACAGCAAACGATGTTGCACCATTACAATATATTGCTCCATTTGCCGGAGCTGCTATTGCAGAAGGTTTCTTGGAACAAGGCAAACACGTTTTAATTATTTATGATGATTTGACTAAACACGCTCAAGCATATCGTGCAATGAGTTTGTTATTAAAAAGACCACCAGGACGTGAAGCATATCCAGGTGATGTATTCTATTTACACTCAAGATTACTAGAACGTGCAGTTAAATTGAATGATAAATTGGGTGCTGGTTCTATTACAGCTTTACCAATTATTGAAACTCAAGCTGGTGACGTTTCAGCATATATTCCAACAAACGTAATTTCAATTACAGATGGTCAAATTTTCTTGGAATCAGGTTTGTTTAATGCAGGTATTAGACCGGCTATTAATGCTGGTATTTCAGTATCTCGTGTAGGTGGTGCTGCTCAAACTAAAGGTATTAAACAAGTTGCAGGTAAATTAAGACTTGACTTGGCTCAATTTAGAGAATTGGAAGCCTTTGCTCAATTCGCATCAGACTTAGATCCAGCAACTAAGAAACAATTACTTCGTGGTGAAAAACTTACAGAAGTATTGAAACAACCTCAATATATGCCACTAAGCGTTGCTAAACAAGTATCAATCTTGTTTGCCGCAAACGAAGGTTTCTTAGATGATGTTGATAACAAATTAATGGTAAAATTTAAACGAGAATGGTTTGATTATTTTGAAGACAATTTACCAGAACTAGCAAAACGCTTGAATGAAGGTTCTGCATTGTCAGATGATGATAAAACTGCATTAAGAAACGCATTAGAAAGTTTTGGCAAAACTTTTGTTAAATAATAGGACAAAAACAACCAATGGCAAATTTAAAAGATATTAAAACTAGAATACAAAGTGTTCAAAACACGAAAAAAATTACTCGTGCGATGAAGATGGTTGCTGCTGCAAAAGTTAAAAGAGCGGAAACTACCGTTAAGGCTGCAAGACCTTTTGCCGATGAGTTGTTGGTAATGTTTAGAAGAATGTTATCAGCAGTAAATGGTGAATATTCTTTAGAAAATTTGCATGTTGAAAAAGCAATTGATAACTATCCTGTTTTGTTAGAAAAACGTGATATTAAATCAGTTGGTTTGGTTGTAATGACATCTAACAAAGGTTTGGCTGGTGCTTACAATGCAAATATTATACGTAGAACTTTGGCTATGGTTGATGAATATAACGAAAAAGGACTTGCCGTTAAATTGTTTGTTGTTGGTCAAAAAGGCGTTGGAGGTTTAAAACGTAAAATTACAAACAAAAATTGTGAGATTGCAAAAACTTATTTAAGTGTGGCAAACAATGTAACCTCTACAGGGGCATTGCTTGTTGCGGAGGACTTAGCAGAATTTTTTGTCGACAACAAAATTGATAAAATTGAAGTTTTAACGACTCGTTTTAAAAATATGATGTCATATTCTGTTCAAAATTGGGAAATTTTGCCACTTTCGCCAGAAATTGAGGAGCATGACGGTAAAGGCGGAATTGACCCGTTAATGTTATTTGAACCTAATGTTCATGGTATTTTACAATCTTTAGTGCCAATGTTTATTACAAATATTATTTATCAAGCGTTGTTAGAAGCTCAAGCTAGTGAATTGGCATCTCGTATGACTGCAATGTCTGCCGCTTCAAATAATGCTGAGGAAATGATTAGATTGCTTTCAATTGACTACAATAAGGCTCGTCAATGGGCTATTACCCAAGAACTTGTTGAAATTGTTTCTGGTGCTAATGCATTAAAATAGTTTTGAATTAGATTGGTTATAAAATTTAGAAGGCGTTTTTTGAAAAATTTTCAAAAAACGCCTTCTTATATTGTTTTATTTGATGTTATGCCTGTTGAGGTTGCGCTTGAGATAAAATTTTTGGTGCATTTTCATTGATATAACCGATTAGGTCATTCAATTTTGCAATGTATTCTTCTCTCATTTTTGCTTCTGCAGGGGCTTTAGTTAAGTTTAAACCACCAACGAAGTTAGCTTTGTTTTGAACGATACTAACAACAGCACCCAATGTGTCAGCGCTTAATGCTGATTTCAATTCATCAAGTTCGCCGATATTCTTCATTTCTAATTGCATTGCCTTGTCGTTCATACCTAAGTGGTTCATTAATTGTAATGTGTTTTCTACGCCACCTGTTTCTTGAGCTTTGTTGATGAATGAATATAAGCCTTCATCAGTGTTCAAGTTGTGAGCACCACCTTGTTCATCCCATTCTTTTGGTGTTGACATTTTAGCCAAGTCTTTGCCCATTTCTTGAATATGTCCGCTTTGAGCATCTCCAATCATTTGAACAGCCATATCGAATTTAGCTAATTCGTAACAACCTTTAACCATATAGCTTTCGTAAACTTGAGCCATTTGTTTTTTAGCTGGGTCTTCAGATTTTGTTAATCTTACGAATTCTTTTAATAATTCTTTTGGATTGTTCAAAATGTGGTACTTGTTGAAGCTATCTTCAAATTTCTTGTATTGAGCATCAGTGTTTTTACCTTTTATTGCAGCGGACAAGTAGTTGTTTAATTCTTTTGTAACGACTTGTCTGTGTTGAGGTTCAATGTTTGCCTCGATGAATGTCTTTTTGCCTGACGCAATATCTGCCAATTGGTTTTTCATTGCAGTTGAAATTTCTTCATCTGTCAAACCTTGTTTATCCATTTTTCCAGCTTGCATTTGCTTTAATGCTGTAACTAATTCAACACCTTGTTTTAGTGTATTAGAGAATGTATTTGCAAGTTTTGAAGTTTCTTCTTTGGTTGTTAATTGGCAATCTGGATATGCTGCACGAACGCCGTGTTCCTTAAACATTTTGTTCTTTATTTGTCTAATTTCTTTTGTAGCGTTCAAGTTATCCCAGTCTCGTTGTAGCATGAAGAATGCTTCTTCAAATGAGTCACCATTTTTTGTTAATTTGATGTTGTCTTGAATTGAATCCATATACATCATATTCTTTAACATTTTGTTTGGCTCAGGTTCAAGACCTTTAATTTGTCTAGCAACGTCAAATGGAGTTACTTCTTTTACGCTTAAATCTTCATCTGAAGCTGTTTTTGCAAGTTTTGTTAGACTTTCTAAGTTCATACCTTGAATTTCATTAAATCTCGCAACAAATTCTTTATTGTCTTTTGGATCAAACTTAGCGTCAATAAAGTGTTTTACAACCTTAAAGTTTTTGTCTTGGATTGTATCAATATTATTTTCAGTTAAGTTATATTTTTGACCGTTTAACATTGCATCTGTTAAGGCATTCATCGCTTTTGCTCTTGTGAATGTCATTTTTGCAGATATTTGTTTTAAATAACTTTGTGTATTTTTGTGAGCTTTTGAAACATCAGCTTCAGAATTGATGTTGTCAAGGTCTTTCATAACTTGAGTTTCAATAGCATCTTTTGTTTCACCAGCGTTTTCTGCTCTTTCCATAACTTTATCTAAGTATTCGGCAGGAACATTCTTAACCGCTTGCATAACTTGAGCGACACTACTCATTTTTACTTGTGGACCAACAAATGCGTTTTGTACAAGACTTTGAGCTGAAGATGTCATGTCATTATTTTCGGTTTGAAGGATACCATCATAGAACATTTTGAATTTTTCGCCTTTGATGTTACCAGGTTTATATTTGAAGTCTTCTACAAGAACACCATTTTGCCAAGCATTGTTTGTGATGTAGCCGTCTTCACCACCACGTCCGCATTGATAGTCAGTTCTTAATAAACCTTTTGAATCTAACCAAGTTTTCTTGTGTTCACAAGCACCCCAAGTGTTATCGTGCATAATTGCATCTTTCACTTCAACTTTGCCTGTTTTAGGGTCTTTAACTAATAATGGTGCAACATCTGCGATATATTGAGCGTGTCCACCGTGGTCGTTATGATAAACTGATGTACCTGAAATACCAGAGTGTTTGCCTGTTTTAATCTTTTCAGCAGTCTTTTCAACGCTTTCTTCAGCGTAATAAGGTTTGCCTGTCATTTGTTCTAAAATACGGATTTCTTGAGGTGTGCATAAGCCTGAAGAACCTTCTTTGTTAACCCATACAGAACCTTTTTCTGCACCGATTTTTTTAGCAAGTTCATTTAATGGTTTTTCTAATTCTTTTTGTTTTGCTGCGGTTTCTTTTTTTACTTCTGTATACATTTTGTTGATGTTTTTGGCAACTTTGTCTAAGGCTGATTTTTCGTTGTCAGTCATTTCATAAAGACCGTCCATATTCAATTTTTCGCCTTTAACTTCTGCTTTTTCAACAACAGCGGCGTATTTTGCAATTTTGTTGTATTTATCTTGCATACTTCTTAAGATTGGTTCTGATACAACTTTGCCTTCGTCTTCGTATTTTTTCATAACGTCAGCTTTTGTTGCATCTTTGCCTAAACCATATTTTTTAACTTCTTTGTCGAAATTTTCAGGAATATCAAGTTTTAAATCTTGAGCAGTTCTGTATGATGCAGCTGCTTCCCATAAAGGTTTGTAGTATTTTTTCATCTTAGCTTCAGGTGACTTAGGAATAATTTCCTTGTTCATAGCTTCAGTTGTTTCTGTTGAAAGTTCATACATATTGAAGATATTTTTCATTCTTGCATCAATATCTTCTTGTTTTACGTTTGGATTTTCATTCTTAATGAAGTTAGCCATTTTTTGTTTTTTCATAGATTCTTCTTCATAGTCAAAGAAGTGTAAATCATCAGATTGAGAGCCTTTTACTTCACCCATTTTTAGGAAGTGATTAACAACTTTTGTCATTTCTTCATCTGATTTTTCTGGCATTAGAGCTTTTAATTCAGTTGACAAGGCTTTGTTCGCTTTAACAACGGTTTGAGCGTTGAAACGAGCGTTTTGTCTTTGTTCAACAGCTTCTTTTTCACGTTTTTCCATACCATTTTTAGTTGCTTTAATAAAGTCTTCTGCTTTTTCCAAAGCTCTTAAGTGGTTTTGATGTGGAACTAATTTAGGATCATCTAAATCTCTCATGTAGTGACCATCATGGAAGGTGTCAAAATATTTTTTATCAAAAGCAGAGAAATGAGTTGTTTGAACGTCACCTCTACCTGTATTACCTGCAATGTTCATCCATTGTAAAGCTGAAGCATCAAGGATTCTGTAACCTTTATCATCTGCATAATCAAAATCTACTTCTGTTTTTGGAACAGAAATTTTTGCATCTGTACCTAACTTAGATGGGTCGTAAACTTCCATTTCTGGCTTGTTGTTAAGTTCTTCCATAACCATAGTCACGTATTTATCTTTGTATTCGTATGCCATAACTTTTCTTGATGTAGAAATTGCAGCACACATACCATGATGACGTTGGTCTGTTGTTTTGATTGTTGGTTTATCTGAGTCAGCTGTTTTTACAACCAAGTCGTTTAATAATTCACCCAATACTTGAGGTTTTTTATCTTTTAATTGAGGGTTAATTTTGTATTCTGGGCTCATTAATTTATTCAATTTTTCAAGACAAGATTTCTTTTCTTTTGTTGTAATTTCTGTTGAAATTACAAAATAATCTAGGTTTTTAGCAATGTTTTTAACAGCATCAATTTTTGAATCATTCATTGCTTGTGGTAAGCCTTTTGTTTTTAAAAGGTTGTTTCTTAAAGACATAACCGACTTTTCATCATCTGACATTTCTTTTTTGTCGATGAAAGTAGCTTTAAATTGTTTTTGTAATTCTGCTTTGTTTGGAGAGTCTGTATTTTCTAACGCTTTAGCAGTTGCGTTTTGTAATTTAGCCTTCCATTCGTTGTTAGATTTTTTATCATCTAATTCAAAACTTGTGCCGTATCTCAAACCTTGAGCTACGTTCATCAAAAATTTAATATTTTCCTCTGATGAGTCCTCAGCTAAATTGTTGATGGCGTTATTAATGTTACGTTGATTATTTAGCGTAAGAGCGTCACCTTGTTGTTTTAATTGTTCAACTGTGTTTTTGTCTTGTCTTTTTCCTAAAAATGAAACTTGAAACATAAAAATTCCCCTAAATTTGTACCATTCTATTATTTTGATTTTATTTTACTACAAACCTCGTAATTTGTTAAGTACTTTTCACCTTAAATGTGCTTATGTTAATACTTTTTTACAAAATTTATACAAATAATAAGGCGGATTTTGAAGAATTCAAAATCCGCCTTAAAAATATTTTGTTGAATTAATTATTCAATAACGATAGCGCCTACTGGGCATGATTCAGCAGCTTCTTTAACTGAATCTTCGTTAGCAGCAACTTCTGCTTCGTTAACTTTAGCCATGTCTTCTACTGTGAAAACTTTGTCACAAATTGATTCACATGCGCCACATGCGATGCAGCTATCTTCAACTTTTACGTTCATATTTTTCTCCTTTTTAATGTGTTATACCGTAATTCGATTTACATTATAAATCAAACAATTTAAAAAATCCATTCTTTTACAAATTTAGATACTGAGTCTAAGCCATCTAATACACCTAAATCTTTAGGTTGTAATTTTTTGCTGTAAATAAGAATTGGAACATATTCTCTAGTGTGGTCTGTACCAGGAACTGTTGGGTCACAACCGTGATCAGCAGTAATGATTAAGTAATCATCTTCACCCATAGCATCAATGAATTTTGGAATGTATGTATCAATTTCTTCAATTGCTTTACCATAGCCTGCGGCATCGTTTCTGTGACCAAATAGCATATCTGTATCAACAAGGTTTGTAAAGATTAAAGATTTGTCAGCATTTGGAACATCTTTGTAAGCGATTGATTTTAAATCAAGAGTATTATTGATTGCTTTTAATGTTAAATCTAAACCTTCCTTGTTAGAACCAGTGTGAATAGCGTGAGTTACGCCTTGTTTGCAGAATATGTCTTCAATTTTACCAATAGCGATAACTGTACCGTTAGCTTTTTCAACATCTGTAAGCATTGTATCTTGGTCTGGAGCAAGAACGTAGTCACGTCTGTCTTTGCCGATACGAGTTGGAACGCCATCTACAAGGTGATAAGGTCTTGCGATTACACGAGAAACAGTTACGCCTAAATCGTCAAACATTTTTCTTGCGATTTTACACCAATCGTATAATGTTTCTAATGGAATCATATCTGTATCAACAGCGATTTGGAATACGCTATCTGCAGAAGTGTAAACGATTGGATATTTTGTTGCGTGGTGTTCGTCATTGTAATCAACAATTACTTTTGTACCACTAGCAGCGCAGTTAGCTAAAACGCCACCGCAGTTTGTTCTTTTTATAAATTCGTCAATAATTTCTTGAGGAAAACCAGTTTGTGTAAATGTTTTAAATGCTTCTTTTAAAACAATACCAGCCATTTCCCAGTGACCTGTTGTTGTATCTTTACCGTTTGATTTTTCTTTCATTGTGCCGTATTGACCAATTGGGTTAGCTTCTTTAGCAATACCTTCAAAGTCTTGAATGTTGCCTAAGCCCAATTTTGCTAAGTTAGGTACATTTAAACCGTGATTGAATTTGCAAACATTTTTTAATGTATTACATTCAGGAATGTCGTTAAAATCTCTGCAATCAGGCATTGCACCGATACCCATTGAGTCGATAACTACTACAATTGCTCTTTTCATGTTTTTAACACCTTTCTTTTTAATAAAAACTCCTGATTAAAATATACCATGAAAAAAAATTTTGTGATAGCATAATAATAAAAGAAATCACACAAGAAAATTAGAGGTATATATGCAAGCACGTAGAGCAGCAAGAGAATTAGCATTGATTTTATTTTCTCAATTTGACAAAGTAATTTCAAAATATTCAACAGATGATTTTAACGATATTTTATTGAAATCAGTTAGAATTTTAACAAATAATGCCAGCAATGATTTGAAACTTACAATTGGACCATTAATTGATATGAAACAATATCTTGATGAATATGAGGCTAATGACAAGTCAAATTTACAAAGACCATTAGAAGCAAAAGATTTGCCTGTGCCACTTCCTATGACTTCTGATATGAAAGACAAAATTGATGAATTGCTTGATATTTCAGAAAAAGCGTTAATGGCGTTGGAAATTGCAGAATTTACAACACTTGAAAATAAAACTGATGTTCAAGCATACACAGTAAAAATCGCAGAAGCATACAAAAAGCACGCAGAAGAAGTGGATAACTTAATTAAAAAACATGCAAAAGGCTGGGATTTTGATAGATTAGTAAAAGTTGACAAGGATATTTTAAGAATTGCAATCTCTGAATTGTTGTATGTAGAACAAGTTCCACACAAAGTTGTAGTTGATGAAGCTGTTGAATTAGCTAAAAAATATTCAACTGAAGACAGTTCTGCTTTTGTAAACGGTTTATTAGCAAAAATTATTTTCGAAAATGGTATTAAATAATGTTTGGATTTTTTTCTAATACATTTGATAACTTGAAAAATGCAGTTTCAAAAACTGCAAAAACTCTTGTTGGAAATGTTGTTGATACAGTTCAAGACGAAAAAGAATTTTCGGATTTCGTTTTAGAGGATATGGAAGATTTACTAATTAGCGCAGATTTGGGCGTTAATTATGCATCTGAACTTGTTGATAATTTAAGAAATCAAACAAAAATTAGACCGAGTGATGTTAAAAACTACTTGAAATCATCGTTTTTAGAAACCTTGTCAAAAGCTGGCGATACAAAATTAAATATTACTGACGGCTTGAATATCTTGTTTATTACAGGTGTGAATGGTGTTGGTAAAACAACTTTAATTGGTAAATTAGCTTACCAATTTAAACAAGGTGGTAAAAAAGTTTTGGTTGCAGCTGCAGATACATTTCGTGCGGCGGCAGAAGAACAGTTAGATATTTGGTCTAAACGTGCTGGTGCTGATATTGTAAGAAAAGACAAGGGCGATCCTGCAGCAGTTGTTTATGAAGCAATAGATAAAGCTAAAAATGAAAATTATGACATTCTTCTTGTTGATACAGCGGGAAGATTGCAAAATAAGTTTAATTTAATGGAAGAACTTTCTAAAATTAAATCTGTAATTGATAAAAAAGCTCCAGAAGCGTTAAGAGAATGTATTTTAGTTCTTGATGCAAATACTGGTCAAAATGGACTTCAACAAGCAAAGGTATTTACAGAAGCCGTAAACCTTACATCAGTTGCGCTTACAAAACTTGACGGTTCTGCCAAAGGTGCAATTGTTTTAGCTATTGCAAAAGAACTAAAACTTCCAGTAAAATTAATCGGTGTTGGTGAAAAAATGGAAGACTTGAAAGAGTTTATCCCAGATGATTTTATTAATGCGTTGTTCTCATGAAAATTTTAAAAGAAACAGTTTCAAAATTAGGTAATAAAATTCAACTTTTAGGAAATGATTATCACAAAAATATCCTTGTAATAGGCGTTTTTCATGGTGATGAGCCACAAGGAGACTTTTTGATTAATGAATATTTAAAGAATAATCAAAAATCTGAATTACTTTTTATTCCTTGCTTAAATCCCGACGGTATGAAACTTAATACTCGTCAGAATGCCAATAATGTGGATTTGAATAGAAATTTTCCCACAAAAAATTGGATAGTCAATGAGGATAAGTCATATTTCGGGGGAAATGAACCGGCAAGTGAGATTGAAACTAAATTTATGGTAGAGATTATTGAAGAATACAAGCCAAAATTTATATTAACACTTCATGCACCATATTGCGTTGTAAATTACGATGGAGATGCGGAAGAAATAGCAGAAAAGATTTCTAAAATTATAAATTATCCTGTTGAGGCGGATATTGGTTATCCAACTCCTGGAAGTTTCGGAACTTATTGCGGAATAGAGAGAAATATTCCAACAATCACATTAGAACTTGATGAAAATATTGATGTAAAGAGATTAATCAATCCTGTTCACAAAATATTTGATTATATAAATTCCGTGTTATAATTTTTTCATAGGTACATAAATTAAGGAGATAAAAATGGCAGAATCTAAATTAATCGCAACAGTTCCAAGAAGTGCAACAGAACAATTACAAATTGCAATTAACGAATATAAAGGTAAATCATACTTGGATTTAAGAATTCACTATACAACAGATGATGGTCAAACATGGTTACCAACAAAAAAAGGTGTAACTTGTTCACCTGAAAACTTAGAAACCTTGCGTGATGCTATTGACGAAGCAATGAAAGAATTTATGACAGAGGCTGAAGAATAGTGAGTAAATATGCTTTAGTTCTTGTAAATATCAAGGGCTTGGGCGTTAAGACATTTAGCTATTTAATACCATCGGAAATGCAACCTGTCATAAAAATTGGACAGGCTGTTTCCGTACCATTTGGACGACAAGGGCTGATTAATGCTTTTGTCGTTGGTTTTTCTGATTATTTGCCTCCAGAAATTAAAGCTAAGAAGATTGGCAAAATTTTAGATGAAAAGCCACTTTTTTCGCTTGAATATTTGAAACTTTTAGAATGGGTTGCAAATTACTATTGTTGTGATTTTGTGACTGTTTTGAATATGGCAATTCCGCTAAAATTAATTGACAAAAATGCCAAAACAGAGGCTTTAGTTGAGTTTATCAAAAAAGACGGAGCTACAAAACGTCAATTGCAGATTTTGGAGTTGCTTGAAAAATACAAACGTGTAAATCTTTCAGAATTTGAAAAAGTCGCAAAAACAACTCGTGCAACAATGAAAAAACTTGAGAGCATAGGGTGCGTTAGAATTTTTGAAGATGAATTATATAGAAACCCACTTTCGATATTTTCAGATGTTCAAAAAGAAGATTTGTACCCGCTTTCAGAAGAACAAAATAAGGTTTATGAGCAAATAAGTAAAATAAAGGATTTTAAAGCGCCAATTTTAATTCATGGGGTTACGGCATCGGGTAAAACCGAAGTTTATTTTAAATTGATTCAAGATACAATAAAAAATGGCAAAAATGTTTTGTTTTTAGCTCCCGAAATTGCGCTTGCATCTCAACTAACAAAAAGGCTTGCAAGAAAATTCGGCATTGATGACATTGCAATTTGGCATAGTTCAATTTCTGAGGGCGAGCGTTATGACGTTTGGCAAAAACTTTATAGAAATGAGATTAAAATTCTTGCGGGTGCTAGATCTGCAGTGTTTGCACCACTAAAAAATATTGGATTAATTATTATTGATGAGGAACATGAAAGTGCTTATAAACAAACCTCTCCAGCTCCTCGTTATGATGCAAGGCTAGTCGCTGAAAAGTTAGCGGAATTTCATGGGGCGAAACTTCTTTTAGGGTCTGCAACTCCAGATATTACATCTTATTATAAAGCTAAAAATTGTAAAACTTTGTTTGAACTAAAAAAACGCTACAACAATGCACCTTTGGCAAAAACTTATATAATTAATATGCAGACTTATATGCAAGCTGCGTATAGAGGTGTGATTTCAAAGCCTTTGCAAACAGAGATTAAAGAGACTCTTGCAAAAGGTCAACAAGTAATAATTTTAATTAATAGGCGAGGTTTTTCAACTTATACTCAATGTCAAGCGTGTGGTACGGTTATTGAATGTCCGAACTGTGCAATTCCGATGATTTGGCACACCGCAGACAAACGCTTAAGATGTCATTATTGTAACCAAACAATGTCTTTCCCGACAGAATGTCCTCATTGTGGTTCTGATGCATTGCATAACTCTGGTACAGGGACTCAAAAGATTGAAATGTATTTAAAAGAACTGTTTCCAGAGGTGAATATTGTCAGAATTGATAGTGATTCTTTAACAAGAAAGAATGAACATATCAAAATTTTGAACAGTTTTCAAAAAGGAGAGATTGATATTCTTGTTGGAACTCAAATGATTGCAAAAGGGCTTGATAATCCCAATGTTACGCTAGTAGGAGTAATTAGTGCCGATGCAAGTTTTAATTTGCCTGATTTTAGAGCCTCTGAACGTGGGTTTCAACTTCTAACTCAAGTTGCTGGACGTGTTGGCAGAGGTGAATTTATGGGAAATGTTCTCTTTCAAACTTATAATCCAGATTTTTATGCTCTACAAACCGCAAGAGAACAAAATTATAACCAATTCTTTGATACAGAAATTGTCGCAAGAGAAGAATTTGAGTATCCGCCATTTTCAAAAATGATAAGGCTTGTTTTATCCTGTGCAAGCCAGTTTAGAGCTGAAAAAGCGGCTCAAGAAATTGCGCTAAGGCTTAATACAATGGTTGATAAATTTGGAATTTCAGAAAAACTAGAAGTTTTAGGACCTACAATGTGCGTATTTGAGCGCTTAAACGGTCAATATCGTTTTCAAATTTTAATTAAAAACAGATTGGAAGACAAAGGACACGACTTTGTTTCAAGATTTTTGCACCAAATAGTTTTGCCTAAAGACATAAAACTAACGATAGATGTTGACCCAATAGATATTTTGTAAGTAACTATCTAACAAAGAAACTTGGTTTGTTAACTGTTACACCGCAAGTTGGGTCGTTAACGTCAACAACTCCAGCTTTGTAGCAATTAGCATAAACTGTCATACTATCACAGAAGTGAGGAGAATGATTTCTGTATGCAGTTCCGTTAGCTTTTATGTAATATCTTGGGTCACCTGCAACACCTGCAATGCATTGAGCATAACCCAATGGTCTTTGAGCGTATTGAGCGTAAGTAATTTTGTATTGTTTTCCATCGTCTTTTTTAACTCGATAGTTGACACCACCTGTTAAGTAGTTAAGTGGAAAACCTGATTCATAAGCAGGTTTTACTGCGCCATTTCTGTACACATGGAATAAAAATACGTCTTCATTCAATTTATCCGGACCTTTGGTGATGTCATCACTATTCTCCATTTTACCATTAATATCAATGTAAACATTAAAATAGTCTTTGTTTTCAAGGTAATATTTTTGAACATATTCTAGCCACGCCAATTGATTTGCAGCACCCAAAGGATATGCAACCCAATTTGTTGCCATTTTTAGTTTTATTTCACTAGGATAGTGAATGAATTTTGACGAATTTGTATTTGATTGATAAAAACTTAAGCCGGAATAAGTTGTATTGAAGTCTGTAGAATTATTCCCCGTTGTGTAAGCAACGATAGAAGATAAATCGTCTCCATATTCTGTAGATTCAACGTTAACCTTTTGGCGTCTAAAGTTTGCACCAAAGTCGGTGTATAAATGTTTACTTATATAATAAACATAGCCATTCGGTAATAATAGAGACGGTGTTTCAGTTGTAAAATCTTGAATAAAACCTGCGCTATCATCAAGGTTTCTAGAGTCAGAATTTGATGTTGCGCAATTGTTATTCATATCTGATAAATTAAATTGCGATACAAGTCTTTGGCAAAAACCGTTTTGGTAGAATTTTACAAGTGCTTTTTGACCATTACTTAAATTTGCATAATTTACAGATCTGCCGTCAGTTGATGAAAAAATTGGGTCTAGAACTGTATTATCGCTAGTTTGTCTAAATGCAACCTTTGGTAAAGCTAAAACTGTATTTAGCGATGGGAATGTTGACGAACTTGTTGTTGTTGAAAATTTATCTGGGCAAGTTTTAGTACTTCCTATTACAGGAATTGTGCAATTGTCCAAATCAGTTGAAAAATCAATGTAACTAGCGTTTTTGATAGCGTTTGCAGCTGTCGCTAAATCACGATAAGCAGCATAGATTGCGATTTTTTTCATATATTCATTTTTCGGCTTAGTCAAGCTCATGCCGGCAGCAGAAACAATACCAATGATGAAAAATATCATCATAATTTCGATTAAGGAGGTTGCTGCTGTTAATCTATTCTTTTTTAAACGCATTCTTTATTTGCTCCAAACAATTATCATAAGTATCTATAATATTTATACCACATGTTGCGTTGATTGACGCATTTGTAACGTTAAGAAGCGTAACATTTTCTTTTATTGCAAAAATCTTTATATTGCGTTTTAAGGCTTCAAATATAGGAATCGCACCTAATGAGTTAGCGGGCATTACTAAATAATCTAGATTTTTGATTGTAATATCTCTTTCGCTTGTTGTTAAGAGTGGTGCGTTGTTTAAACCAATTAAGATACAAGGTAAAAATGTTGGTGTAATATATTCTGAGGATGCTTTTTTGTTAACTATTTTGGGCGAAATTGTGTAATCTTTAAAGGCTGGAGAGTGCGCACAAGGGACCTTTAATTCTCTTGAAATGTAGTGAGAAATAATTGCTTCAACTCCACCTATTGGGTCAACTCCAATGCCATTTTCGTAATCTTCACTAGTTTCATCATCAAATAGACAAACGATTGCTAATGCGTTGCAACCCTTTGCTAAAAGTTTTTCGCCAGCCCTTTTTAATGTTTCAACATTTTTAACCGAACCCATTGAAACGCCTTGTTCATTTACAAAGAACTCAACACCAACCTCTTGTTCTGTAACTTCAATGGTTGTGCAATCAATTCCATAAACAGCATTTACGGCATTGATTGTGTTTATGTGAACATTAAAAACATCTTCTGGAAGTGATTTGTCAATAATTACACCAATTTTGTTGTTAGAGCTTTCTTTTAAATGGATATTACCTTTGAAAAATTCATCAAGAGAATAACCTTCAAGATAGAACATGTTGTCATTTATGCCAGAAAACCCACCGGCATTAACAACGTTTGGGTTTACGATAAGTTTCCCTAATTTACTAAATTTTCTCGCATAAGGACTTGCATCACCTGCAAATCCGCCGATTGATGCGCCAATACCTGTTGGGACAATAAATGCTCCTAATAATTCACCATTCTTTAACATAAACTAACTATACCTAAAAAACGTAATAAAAAAAAGAGGCTTTCGCCTCTTTTCTTTGTATATGTTAAACTTTTCTCTATTGAGCACCGTATGTATGAGCTTTTTGAATATTTGTTTGTAATGCTTGTTCCCAAGATGAAATGTAACCGTCAAGTTGTTTAATTTCTGTTTCACAATTACTTTTTTCTTGTTCAAGCTCATCTTCCCAAGTTGCGATGTCTTTTAAATCTTCATTGTATTTGTTTTCAACGCCATCTACTTGTGCATCGTAATTTGGATCATCTTCACTTAATTTGCCAAGCTCTTGGTCTCTCCATTCACTTAATGAAGAAGATTCTTTAGTGGCATTATAAAGTTGTTGGGCGATTTGAGTTGCTTCAAACTCTTTATCGCTTTTGCGCATTTTATATGCAAGTAACATTGTTTGTATTCCTGCGTATGCCATAAGCCACCTTCTAACTTTTTACCACTTTAACTTACACTATTATAAAAACATTTAGAACACCCTAATTTCAAATATCTCCTATTTTGTTACATTTCGTTACAATAAAGTAAGATTAGTAACCTGTATATATAAAACTATTTATTATTGTTATAAAATAGATATGAAAGAGGTAAGTTTATGAAGAAAATTTTAATAGTATGTGCTTTAATGCTGTTTGGCGCTAGTATTGCTTATGCAAATGACTTTCAAACTTTTTATAATAACGGACAAAATTTATACAATACATCACAATATACTGGTGCGATTGTAGAATTTAAAAAAGCGCTAAGAATTAATTATAAAGATAATTCAGCAAGAATTGGACTTGTAAATTCATATCTTGCAAGAGGTACTTATTACGCAAATTCACAAAATGATTACGATAGAGCCGCAAACGATTTTCGTTCAGCTTTATTCTATTTAAAATATTACCCAGATGACAAGGAAGTAAACGATTCAGCAACTGCAATTGCCACAACCACAGATAATTTAGATCAATGTATGAACTCTCGTGGTCAATCAAAACTACCACAAGAGCGTTACAATAGAGGTGTTGTACTTAGAAAAAATGGTGATTTGCCTGCTGGCGGTTATGAATTTATGCAAGTTATTGAAGGTACAGATAAAAACTTGCAAAAAAAGGCTTACGCAAATGTAGCTGAAATTATGGCAGTACTTGATAATACTCCAAAAGCTATTGTTTATTATCAAAAAGCTGTTGCTGCAGATCCAAACAATGTTTCATTAAGATTAAATTATGCAAGATTGCTAGATAAATTACACAAAGATGATTTAGCTGTCCAAGAGTATAATTTTGTATTGTCAAAAAGTGTAGGTAATACAGAAGTTTTAACAGCTTTAGAAAAGATATATTTAAAAAAATTAGCTACAGATAGTAAGAATGCACAGGTTTATGCTAATTTAGGTGCAATTTATCAAAAACAAAAAAAATATGATGAAGCAATTACTTACTATAAAGAAGCTGAAAAATTAGAACCTACAAGCGTTACTACCCGTTTGAATATTGGTACGCTATACCAACAAAAGAATGATTATGCAAGTGCATTATCAGCTTATAACTCAGTTTTAGCTCTTTATCCTAATAATTTAGATGCCAATATGTATAGAGCAAAAGCGTTACTTGATTCTGGTGAAAAGGAAGAAGCTTTAAAAGGATTTAGAAAAGTTCTTGATATTGAGCCGACAAATGTTGAAGCAAAAAGAGAAATGTTTGATATTTTGAAGGACACTATGACTCCTGAAGAAATGATTAAAACAATGTCTGCTGATGCAAGCGTTGATAAATCAACTCTAGAGGCAATGTATGATTACGCCCTTGACTTACACAAGGCTAAAAAACTTGATTCTGCAATAATTTGTTATAACGAGATTTTAAAATATGACACTAATAATGCAGAAATTTATGCGAATTTAGCTCTTGCATATTCAGAAAAGAAGGACTATACAAAAGCTCAAGCGATATTAAATACCGCAAAAACAAAATTCCCGAATAGTTCGGCTGTAAAAACTGCATTAGATACAGTAAATAAGGCAGCTTCTGAAAATATTTATACAGAAGCTAATACATATTTTACAAATAGTGAATATCAAAAAGCATTAGATGCCTATTTGAAAATCGAACCAAAACCAAAAGATGTGTTAATAGCAATTGCTGCTTGTTACAAGGGGTTAGATAATATTGATAAATCAATTGAATATTACAAAAAAGCTTTTGCTCTAGACAAAACAAATTCAGATGTTGCATACTACATTGGTGTTTTATACGCAGAAAAAGAAAATTGGACTTCTGCCAAAATCTATTTGCAAAATGCACTAAAACTTAACCCTAAAAATGAAAATGCAGACGATTTGTTAGCAACAGTTGTAGAACAAAACAATATATTATTGATTAACAAAGTAATTGATAAGTATAATGCAAAAGATTACGCTAATGCGCTAAAAATTATCAGCCAAATCTTAACTGAAGACAAAAATAATGCTTATGCTTATTATTACAGAGGTTTAATTTACGATGCACAAAATAAACCGCTTCAAGCGATTAATGAATATAAACAAGCATATACTCACAACCATGAGTTGATTCTTGCAGACTACTTGATTGCAACAGCTTATGACTCACTAGGTCAATATGCAAACGCATATACTTATTACAAACGCTTTGTTACTAATTCAAAGACAAACGACCAATATAAACAATACTCAACAACTAGATTAAACGATTTAAAGAGCTATGCACCAAAAAAATAGATTAACTCGTGAGGATTTGAAAAAGTTTAAAGTATCCCTTGCTCCGATGGCAGGGATTACTGATATTGTTCTTCGTAAACTAATCAGAGAATATTCAAAAACTTGTCTTATAACAACAGAAATGATTAGTTCTGAGGGGCTTCGTAACGTACATGATTGCGCTATTATTCAAAAATCTGAATATGATTCACCTATTGCGTATCAAATATCAGGTCACAAACCTGAATTAATGGCTCAAGCGGCTAAATATTTAGCGCCAAGAGCTGATATCATTGATGTTAACATGGGATGTCCTGTAAAAAAAGTTATTAATGCTGGTGACGGCTCAGCCTTAATGCGGACTCCAGAACTTGCTCAAGATATCGTAAGGGCAATGAAGGAGGTTATTGATTGCCCATTAAGCGTTAAGTTTCGCCTAGGGTTTACCGCAGACACTATGAATTATGTTGATTATGGGATAAAAATGCAAGAAGCTGGCGCTGATTTTATTACAATTCATGCTAGAACTCGTTCTCAAATGTATTCTGGTCAAGCTGATTGGGCGAAAATTAAGGATTTAAAATCTGCAGTTGATGTTCCGGTTTTTGCAAATGGTGACGTTACTTCTCTTGAAGATGCTGAAAAGTGTTTAGAACTTTCAGGTGCTGACGGAATTGCCGTAGGTAGAGGAGTTTTAGGCGATATCACACTACCTTACCGAATAGAAAAATTCTTAAATGAAGGTGTGAGAATTTCTGCACCGACAATTGAAGAAAAAATTGAAACACTGCTAAGACACTTAGAAGGTGAAATCTCACTTAGAGGTGAAGATGTTGGAATTAAATGTATTAGAAAACTTTACGGATACTATATTTCAGGTGTGAGAAATGCGGCAAAATACAGAGCTGAACTTGTTCGCATAGATACCTATCCAGAGATGATTACCGCTTTGACAAGAATTAGGCAAGAGGTTCTTCAACAAGCTCAATTGGAAGCGTAACTATAAATTCAGCACCCTTACCCTTTTCGCTGATAATTTTTATTGTACCTTTATGCATTTCAACAAGTTGTTTTGTAATTGTTAAGCCTAGCCCAGTTGAGGTTTCTTTTTTATAAAATGCATCTTCAAGTTGCACGAATTTACCGAAAATTCGTTTTTGGTCTTTTTTATCAATACCGATACCGCTATCTTTTATACTAAACCTTACTTTTTTTGCTGTGTTTGTAACTGTTATTACAATAGAACCCTTATCTGGAGTGTACTTTATTGCATTACTCAACAAATTGTATAAAACCTGTTGAATTTTTTGATAATCTGCAAAAATATCAATATCCTTGTCAATGTGATAACTTAGATTTATATTTTTGTTTTTAATTAACGGCATCAAGATATTGCAAGTTTCAATAACTGGTCGAGAAACTTCAAAATAACGTTTGACAAGTTTAATCGCATTTGCCTCAATCTTTGAAATGTCAAGAATTTCGTTTACCATTCCTAGCAATTGAATCCCTGCAATTTGAATATCTTTAACGTATGTGACTTGTTTGTCGTTCAAATTTCCATAAACTTGTGATGTCAAAATGTCCGAAAAACCGATGATAGCGTTAAGGGGGGTTCTTAATTCGTGCGAAACGCTTGCTAAAAATTCGTTTTTAATCTTGTCTGCGGCTACAATTTTTTTATTTTGACTTTTTATTGTACGATAAGCGTCATTTGTTTCTTGAACTGCATTTTTTAGTGCCTTCAATTGAATTTTGAATACATTTGAAAGCTCTAAATCTTTAATTTTGTAAGACAAAACACTTGTAATACTGTCAATTATAGTTAAATCAGTCTTTTTGAACTCGTGAGGGCGACCTACTAACAAAAAGCCGAAAACGGTTTCTCTAATTGCAAGTTTAGAAACTAAGTAATTTTCACTATTCAAGCCTAAAAGTTTTATTAAATCAGATTTTTTGCCTAAAATTTCTGATTTGTTTTCAAAAAGTTTTTTAGCCAAATTTGTTGAAATATCGACCGTTTTGTCGGGTTCTATGTCGGATTGGTTATTATGAGTGAGTTTTAGCTGAATATCTTCTGAATTTAGCAAAAATACATAGCAATCTTCAAAATCAATAACTTTTTTCAGCATTTTAAAAAACGCTTCACCGTTATTCAATGAAAACTCAACCGAAAACAGTTTCGGAATTAAATTTAACGTATCTTTGTAAATCTTTTCTTGCATTATTAAACTTCAACGTATCCGATATATGGAAGATTTCTGTAAAATCCGTCGTAATCTAAGCCGTAGCCAACAACAAACTGATTGCCGATTTCAAAACAATGGTAATCTGGTTGAATTTCAGTCTTTCTTGTTTCTTTTTTATCAAGAAGTGAGCAGAATTTCAAAGTTTTTGTTTTGAAATTCAAATGCATAAAGTCAATTAAGAATTTTGCAGTCAAACCTGTATCAATGATGTCTTCAACGATTAAAACATTTTTGTCGTTCAAATCTGGTAAAGAGATATCAACGGCATTAACTTTACCTGTTGAAGTAAAGCCAGAACCGTAGCTTGAAAGTCTAATGAAATTCATATTTAAAGGCATTTTTAAATGTTTTACTAAATCTACAGTAAACATTACAGAACCTTTTAAAACGCTGATTACGTAAAGTTCTTCGCCGTTGTAAAATTGGTTTAATTCTTCGCCTAAAAGTTTAATTCTGTGTTGAAGCTCATCTTCTGGAATTAAAACCTTCAAATCGCTTTCTGTTATCATTTTTATCATAATTTACCACCTAACCTGCTTTTCTTTAATGTTAGCACATGTGTGCAACTGTTGACAACTTTTAAATCTTCACATAGTCCATAACCGCTTACCCAAAGGATTTTACCCTCTTTACAAAGCAAAATAATTTTGTCTTTTTCGTGTTGAGGAATATTTTTGGAGATTAAATATTTTTTTAATTTCATTTCACCTTTAGAGCCTAGTGGAGTAATTCTATCGCCATCTCTGCGAGTTCTAAGTTCAAAATTTATTGGCTCTTTTAGTTCAATGTACGCTTTAAAATCAGAATCGTTTGGAAAATTTTGAAATTTTTCTTGAGTTTTTTTTATAGAAAATTCATAATCGCCAAATTTATAAGTGCCTTCTGAAGTGATTTTTAAGACATTTGTATTTTTTATTTGATTAGTTAACACTTCAATATGTTTTTCGTTCACAAAAAGCCAGTGAGTTGCATTTATTGAACATTTTTTACCACTTTTTGATGTAATATTTTCATTTATAAATTTTAAAGTGTTTAAAATTCGCTCTTGCGTATATTCAAAATCATGTTTTACGTAGATTTCATACACAATTCTTTTTTGCATTTGTGTTGACAAATTTTTAAACTTTTGCGATAGAATTTTGTCGTTTTCGTATAAATCTAATGATTTTATGTATTCTTTAATGATTTGTTCTTCTTCAAAAGCTAGAATTGACAACGAATTTAAAGCATCTTCGTAGTTTGAATTTATTTGTTTAAATTTTGGCAAAACTTCGTTTCTTATAAAGTTTCTAGCATAATTATTATTGTTATTTGAGCTGTCAAAATTAGGGTTCAAACCATTTTGTTTGCAATATTCTTCAATTTCAGAACGTGAGATATCAAGCATAGGGCGGTAAATTTTGCTCAATTTAGGCGAAATTCCTTGTAATCCTTTAATGCCTGTACCTTTAATCATTCTATAAACAAGAGTTTCAGCAGTATCACTTTTGGTGTGAGCTGTAAATAATGCTGTTATGCCCATTTTTTTTATTGCGTTATTAAAGAATTGATATCGAAGTTCTCTTGCGTGAGTTTCGGTATGTTTTTCGTTTACATCAAGTGTTTCTGTATAAAATTCAATACCTTTATCGGCGCAAAATTGCGCGCAATTTTGCGCCTCAGCTTCACTTTCTTTACCTCTCCAATTGTGGTTAAGGTGTAGGGCAATAAGTTTAAAGTGATAAGTCTTAGATAAATTATTTAAAATATCTAAAAGAGTCATGGAGTCGTATCCACCCGAAAATCCTACCGCAAAAACTGAATTTTCTGCGATTAGATTGTAACATTTAAGGAATTTTTCAATATGCCTAATCACTTCTTTGCTTTTCTAAAATAATACCTTGTTTAATTTCAACGACATCAACGCCAAGTTGTTCTAGCACCTTCATAGCAACGCAATCTGGAACTGTTGTAATTGCGTACAAAAGATGAGCCGATTCAATTTTAGGTTCATTTCTGCGTTTAGCAATTTGCCATGCTGTTTCAAGAACTTTTTTTGCTCGAGGAGTGAAGGTAATTTCTTTGTCAAAATATTCATCACCATAACCCACAATGTCCTCAACGGTTTGTCGAGCGTCTTTTATCGTAACTTCAAGTTCGTTAAGTACTCTAAAGCCAATTCCATAGCCTTCTGCAATAATACCAAGCAAGAACATTTCAGTACCTACAGTGTTTCTGCCAATTCTACGAGCTTCTTCTTTTGCTAACTTCATAATTGTAAGCGTTTCTGGCATTTGTTTTTCAATTGGTTTTATAATTTCGTGCTCAACTGTTGATGTTGACAAGTTCAAATTCTTCAAAATGTTGTAGGCAATACCTTTTTTAGTTTTTAAAATTCCTAAAAGTAAGTGTGTTGGTGTAACTTCAGATGAACCAAGTTCTTTAGCCATTTCAATTGCTAAATTCATCGCCGTAAAAGCGTTTGGCGTAAAAATAATTTGTTTGCCTTCAAATTCATCTTTTCGTGATGTGATTTCTTTCAATTTTTGTTCAAAAATATCAGAAGTTAAGCCTAATTTGCTCAAAATTTGTGTCAACTCAGTATTTGAATCCTCTAAGATTGAAGATAAAATTTGCTCTGTTCCTAAAATTTCGTAGTTTGAAGCTGAAAGTTTTGAAAGTGCTCTATCAAAAACTTCTTTACTACCAGAAAGCAGGTTGTCAGTTTGAAGTAATTCTTCTGGCAAGCCTGAATTGTCGTCGCTTTCAGGGTGAAGTTGACGTTTTGTTTTCTTTTGACTTAAACGTGAAATCAAATCTTTTGTCTTGTAAACGTCAAAGTTAAAACGCTCTAAAATTCTTGGTATATAAGAGTTTTTGTCATTAAGTACTGCTAGAAAAATGTGTTCGTAAAGAATATTTTGATTACCTGATTTTTGAGCAATATCAAGCGCTTTTTTTAATAAGTCCTTGCTCGCAGTGCTAAATGGCGGTGTAGATACAATTCTTACCGATTTTTCAAAACGTAATTTTTCGTCAACAACTTTATGTAAATCTTCAAAGGTCATTTTGTAAGTCCTAAACACATTTAATGATATACCTTTTGCTAATTTTACAAGTGCTAACAAAAAGTGCTCAGGTTGAACTGACACATTTTGCATCAATTTAGCTTGATTTTGAGCTTCTGTAACTACGTTGATTGCCTTTTCGGTAAATTTTTCTAGCATTAGTCCTCAGTTTCGTCTTCAATTGATTCAATGTATTCTTGAACTCTATCAAATTCGTCATCATCTTCGATAGTTTCAAGAGTGTAGCCATCGCCGTCGTTCAAAAGTTTCATTACAACGATGTTTTCGTCATCTTCCACTTCTGGATTTGTTAATAGAGCGTATTCTTGATCTTCAAATACAATGATGTCAAACAATTCAAATTTAATGTTATTTCCGTTTTCATCAACGGTTTCAATAATTCTTTTTTCTGCCATTTTATAACCTTCCTTTAGTTTATTTTTGATAAGTATTGTTCTAATATTATTCTAGCACTTTCAACGTCAACAAGCCCTTTTTCTTTGCGAAAATTAACTTTTTGTTGCTTCAAGTTTTCTTCTGCGGTGTCAGAGGTTAAGCGTTCATCCTCTTGGTGAATTTCAAAGTCTTGTTCAAAATTTTTTGAAAAATCAATGCAATCTTGTGCTTGACCACCTTGAGTTCCGTCCATATTGTATGGTACACCAATTACAATTTCTTGAACATTGTTGTCTTTGGCTATTTTTTTTATTTGCTCAATTGCAGAGGCTTCGGGTGTGCGAGAGATGTAAGAATGGCGGTTTGCAAGCACATGTAAATAGTCGCTAATGGCTATTCCAATTCGTTTTGTGCCGATGTCTAAAGCCATAATTTTATGCATTAGTCTTTAACCCATTTGTCTTCAATTGCGCCAATAATTTGGTTTAGAGCGTCCATTGAAAATTCACTTTTAACTTCTTCTCTGTTTCTTGCAAAGATATTTGTTGTTTCAGAAGCCTCTTTTATTCTGAATTTTAAGCCCATGTAGTATTCGTAAATGCTTTTTCTAACAATGTTTACAAGCATTTCGTGTGTGAATTTTTCGTCAAAATATAATGAATACAATCTTTGAGCTTCTGCTTTTTCGTTTGCAAGATATTTCAAATATGCTGACATCAAGAAACGCTTAGTCCATCTTTTGTGTTCTTTTTTGTTAAATAATTCGTCAAAATTATCTTCAATAGCTCGGTCTAAGTTGATATCATAGTTCTCTTTTTTATATTCTTTGTTAATTATTGTTATAAAATCTGCAAATTCATCGCTGAAGTCTGTATCTAAGAACCATTTTTGAGCAATGTCAGATAAACAAATTTTGTCAAAATCACCTTGTGATAATGCCTCTTTTTTAAACTTATCTTCCATGATAAATTCGATTGGAACAGGTTCAGGTGCAATATCTGCGGTTAAGTTTCTCCAGCAAATGTATTCGTAAGAAACAATTTCACCGTTTTTGTGTACCGTATTTTCAGCATTTACAAGTAAAGTTTTTAAAACTGTTTGATTGATGTAAACGCTTTCGTTGTCACCATAGAAACGTTCAACAATTTTTTCAAATTCTTCTTTTGTAATGTTGTTGAAACCGAAACAGTCTACAATGCCCCATTTGTCGTTAGTTACAACGGCAACAAATTGAATACTTTCGTCATCTCTTTCTCTTGAAAATATTAAAGATTGGTTGCCATGACCGTCTGGATAGCTTGTGTAACATTCATAAGGGCGAGAGTCTGATAAAACATCTTTGTAAAATTCTAGGGAATTATCTTCTCTAACACCAGACAGTTTTAATGCAGAAATTCCACGTTTGATTGGTGGTAACAAATCATCTTCAACATATTGAGCTGCTTCTTCAAGAGCATGAAGTGCAAGTTGTGATTTTGTTTTGCTTAAAATTTCTAACGCAACTTTTGCAATTTTTGCTGTTGGGTCATGCAAAAATACCGGGATTAAAATATTTGCCAACGCATCTTCTGAATAATCATCGCCTAACGATTCAACAAGTGTTAGTTTGTCTTGATATGGCAAGGCTTCTAAAAAGTCTAAAAAGTCGATTTGAGCCTCTGGATTCATAATTGCGGTGTGCAATAATTCTTTTGTCTCACTATCAATAACTTCTTCAGGAGATTCAAAATATTCATCAATGTCGTTGTAATTTACTTGATTACCCATATCTCTTAGTAAATTTAAGATTAATGCCTTGTTGTAATCGCTTACCATTGGGCTTTTTAAAGAGGTCCATAATGCGTTTTCTAATTGTTCTTTTTCGCAAAGTTTAAGCATTAAATAGCTGATGATAAAAGCCTTGTCCTCTTTTGTCTTTACAAATTCACGCATTAATAGGTCAAGAATCATTTTTTTGTTTTCTTGAGCTTCTAATACGTTAATGATTTCATCAACTTTTGATGCATCTGATAGTGTTTGTAACTTTGAAATTACAGTTAAAATTTCTGCTTTTAATTGAATTTTGTTAAGTTGTTCCATAATTATTTGCTAATCCTCCAGATTGCATCTAACACTTTTTGAGCCTCAGCTGATGGCATTCTATCGTTTAAAATTAGGTATTGCACGGCAATCATTGTACATTCAGAGCAAATGTTTACACCTGGACCTTTAACCATTTTTAATACTTCTGTGTTTGGACGTCCACAAAAACTGCAATAAACTAACTCATTGTTAAGAGTTTCTTCATGATTTTTGTGTTGTGTTTCACTTGGCTTCTTAGTTCGTTTTTGTCCTAATTTTACAACTTTTTCGTCTGTCATTTTGACCTCTTTTCTCATGTTTATTTTAACTTAAATGTAATTTTATTGCCAAGATATTTACTTTAATTTATAATAATTATTACAAGCACTTAATAAAGGGATAAATTTATGAAAAAATTTCTATTTATAGTTACAATTTTAGTTCTTTCTGTATTTACAACAGCATGTATTAACAACTTGGCTGTACAAGAATTGAACAACAAAGCCTTAGAATACATGAAAAAAGGCGATTATGAAAATGCAATCAGCCGTTTGAAATCTAGTGCTGACTTAGATGGAACAATTTTTGAAACACAATATAATTTGGCGCTAGCTTATACCGAAAATGAGGATTACCCAGAAGCAATCGAAACTTTTGAAAAAGCTGTAAAATTAAGACCAGATGCACCTGATGCTTACTACTCAATGGCTGTTATGTATGAAAATTATGCAAAGGATTTGTATGCTGGCAATACAAAACAACAAAAAGATGAACAAGAGCACGCTGATGATGAAGATGAAGATGTAAAACCAGCCCCTACAAATCCAGATGGTTCATACAAACCAACAGATGAAGAATTAACAAAAGTAAAAGAATATTATAACTCGTCAATTGATAACTACAACAAATATCTAGAATTAGCTACAACAGCAAGCGATTCAGCAGAAGTTCAATCAAAAATTGAAGAAATTCAAGACAAGTTACAAACTTTAGACGCTGATTCAAACTAATGCTAGTTATTGCATCTCCAGATTCAGTTGCTTTCAGCTTGAACGGGTTTAAGATTTACTATTATGGTATTTGTATGTCGCTTGCCGTTTTGTGCGGTTTTAGTTTGTCATACTGTATAGCAAAAAAATACTATAAAGAAATTAATGCAGATATTTTGTATGATGTTGTAACCGTCGGGCTTTTTACGGGTTTTTTGTGCGCAAGACTTTATTATTGCCTGCTTAATTTTGATTTTTATTCCTCAAATTTTGGTGAAATTTTAAACTTTAGAGAAGGCGGAATTTCAATACAAGGCGGAATTTTAGGTGGATTTTTAGGTGGCGCAATTTATGCAAAGATAAAGAAATTTTTAATTCTAAAATTGGCGGATATTGCCTCTTATGGTATGCTTTTGGCTCAAGCGATAGGGCGCTGGGGAAATTTCTTTAATTCGGAAGCCTATGGACACCCAACAAATACTTTTGGTGTTTTTATTCCGCTGTCTGCAAGAGTTCAAGGGTATGAACAATATTCTTATTTTCAACCAACTTTTTTGTACGAAAGTCTTTTAAATTTGCTAGTCTTAGCGATTTTATTCTTTGTCGTAAGAAAAATGAAATTCAAATTTGACGGGCTAATTTTCGCTTCGTATATAATTTTATATTCAATAGTTCGATTAATAATTGAACCTATGCGCTTAGATAGTGCCTTAAATGTTGGCTCAATACACATTGCAACTATTGCAAGCGTTGTTATGATAGTTATAGCAACTATATTTATAATATTAAAAAAAGTGAGACCCTGAAATAAATTCAGGGTGACATAGAATTATAATTAACCTAAATGTCATTCTGAACTTGTTTCAGAATCTCTTTAACCTAATGATTAGCAAAAGGCTTAAAATAATTTTTATCTCTTTTCAAATGAAATTTCCCAACCGTCGTTGCCGTTGTTTGAAGAAGCTAAATCTTGTACTTCTTGAACTTCGTCCTCTGTCTTTTTAGGCATTTCATCTTGTGGTTCGTCATCTTCTACTTTTGGAGGGTTAATAGGTAATCTAAAGCCAAATGTAGAGCCTTCGCCGACTTTAGATTGAACGAAAACTTGACCTTGATGATGTTTTTCAACAGAAATCTTAACTAAGTGTAAGCCAAGCCCTGTGCCTTTTATTGTGTGAGTGTTATTTTCAACCCTAAAGAATCTATCAAAAACTTTATCAAGATATTCTGGAGCGATACCTTGACCTTGATCTTCTACACTAACTTCAACATAATCACCGACTCTAGCTCGTTCAGCTCTAATCTTAATACGTTTTCCGTCTGGTGAATATTTAATCGCATTAGAAACAATGTTTGCAATAACACGCCTAATACTGTCTTTGTTAAATGGAATTTCTGGTAAATCAGGCTCTTTCATAACTGAAATTGTCAAATTGTGTTCAGAAGCAAGAACCTTCATTTCGTCTACCACGTCTTCAATTACAGGCATAATGTCTTGTTTTGTCTTTTCTAACTTGACGTTTTGAGATTCATAACGTGAAAAATCAAGAATATCGTTAACCATACGGTTTAAACGAATAATTTCTTGGTTCATTACGCCAATAAATTCTTTTTGAGTATTGAAATCAAAGTCGTTTCCGTAATTGTAAAGTGTATCAATGTAGCTTCTAAGAACTGTTACAGGAGTTCTTAATTCGTGAGAAACATTTGAAATAAAGTGAGAACGCAAGTTGTCCATTTCCATTTCTTTTGTAACATCAATTAATACAATGATGTAGCCCACATAATCTCTGTTTCCTGAGAACATTGGTGACATTACAGCTTTTATAACTCGTTGATTTACCTCAATATTAAACGCTAGAGGGCGTTGCTCCATAACGTCTAGCGGTGTGTCTTTAAATTGTTCAATTCTATCTTTGAAACAAAGTTCACCGTTTGTATCGCAATATTGTTGAATTTTAGTTTTTAAAATTTCGCTTGGTTTTACATCAAGAAGTTGTTGTGCATGTTCGTTTACAAGAATTACATTGTCGTAATTGTCACAAACTACAACACCGTTTGCAATGCAAGCAAGAACGGCTTCAAGTTTATTTTTTTCTAAAGTCAATTGACCAATATTTTGTTCTTCAAATTGGTGAAGTTTTGTTGACATGTCGTTAAACGCATCAAATAATTGTTTAACTTCTTTTGTCATGCCTTGAGATTCCACTTTAACTCCAAAAGTTCCTGAGGAAATCTTTTTAACTCCGTCTTGAAGCACCTTTAGTTCTTTTGTTGAAAGTATTGTTTGAGCAAGCATTACAAGCACGATTAATCCCCAAGTTAAGGCAAATACCATAATTAGAGAGGTGGTTGTTGTGTCTGTAATTGCTGAAATGATTGTTCCAGAAAGTCCTACGATAACTGAACCTACGTTTTTGGATTCAATGCCGTTTTTAAGTTGCATCGGTGAACTTACAACGATTTTTGCGTGATTTGCTCTGTTAGCGTAGTCTTCTTTACTTGAGTAAATAGTTTTTCCGTCTTGAGCTTTAAATTCAATAAATGCGATGTCATCATTACTGCCTAAAATTGACAAGGAATGAGAGCGCAAAGTGTCATATTTGCTAAGTTCTGGAATATCTTTTGTAATTTCAACAGATTCAATTGCAAGAGTTTTAGATATAATTTGACCAAAGTTTTTATATCCAACATCTAAATTTTTATGAATTTTAGAAACGGCAAAGCAGGTAAGACAAACCATTACTATCGTTGTTGATAGTAAGCCAAAAACAATTAGACGATTTTGCGTTGTCTTAAAAAGACCGTTAATCCCATTAATCATAACAAAATTATATCATGTAATAATATTATGAGCAAATTTATTAATATTTTCCATGCCAGAAATAAAGTTGACTTTCAAAATATATTTATTAATAAGATTGTATGATGAAAATATTGAATAAATTATTAAAACTGAATAAAAAGAAAGAATCCAAACCGTCTGTTTATGACCAAATAGATAACTTGTTTGATGATTTGACAGTTGATGAATTATCAATTAAAGTTGGAAACGACCTCGTAGACTTTGCGGAAGAATTATGTAATAGAATTACACAATTGCGCAATGATATAGCAGACGAATGTGGTTATATTATCCCACCTGTAAGGATTTTAGACGATATAAATATGCAAGAAAATCAATTTTGTATTTTTGTTCGCAACAATCCTTGTAGAGTTGGATATGTTATACCAACGCTTGATGAGGCTTGTGAAGAGATAATCAACGAACTTAGAGATGTATGTTTTGAGCATATTGATGTGGTCTTTTCAACTGCTCTAACTGAAAAGTATATAGAACGTGCATCAAGAAACAACGGCGGTTTGGTTTACTTTGTAACTCATTTTTTGCCTGTAACGGGTATAAAATATGTGCTTACAAACCTAATTAAAAACGGAAAATCAATCAAAGATATTGATAATGTTTTTGCACAAATTTGTGAGCAAGCCTCAAAAGACAGAGACACTTGCTATTTACGTAATCCCAAAATCGTGTTTGAGCGTGTAAACGCAGAAATTAAATAGCTTCTTCGTCGTTAGGAGGTTCTGTTGGTAGGATAGCGGTAGGCTCGTCCTCGTCTGTAATACCCTTATCTACTTCAAGGATTCTTGCAAGTGTTTTGGCATCTCCTTTAAGTTTAAAGTATTCAGCAAATTTTGGTGTGGTTTTAATATTGAACGAACGTCCGTTCTTGTCTTTGTGACGTGAGATTAGCCCCATGTCTAAAAGCTCTTTAACGTGTTCGTAGGCGTTAGCACCTCGGATTTCTTTTAAATAAGATTGTCTGATAGGTTCTTTTAGTGCGATAACGGTTAATGTTCTTAATGCTGCAGGCTTCAAGTCAACAGGGCAAAGTTTTTCAACAATGTCCATGTGTTCTTCTTTTACTTGCAAAATGTAGCCATTTTCGTCATCAATTTCTAATGCACCTTCACGTGAAGAATAGTCCATGATAAGCTCAAGCATTGCTTCTTCAATACTATCATTATCGGTTTCTAATATTTCTGCTATCTCACTTGTTTGTAGGGCTTTACCTGTTGTGAATAAAACCGCTTCAATTCTTGCCTTTAGCTTTTCCATTACGCTTTCACCACATATAAATCTGAGTAGAATTCGTCTTGTTCAAGGTCGCATTTACCTTCCGCTGTTAAAAACAACAAGGCTATAAATGCTGTTACCTTGCTCATGCCGATTGATACAAGTTCATGAAGTTCTACTTTTTCTTCTTTGTTAAAGATTTTCTCTAATTTAGCTTGAATTGCTTGAACTGAATTTTCAATAAATTCTTCGTGCGCTAAATTTACGATGTCTTCCGCTGACAAGTTTGCATAATTGCGAACACGTCTTTTTGCTCGTTCGTGAGCTTGTTTTAGAGATTGTTTTTTCTCTAACATTTCATAAAATTCTAATTGTCTAATCAAGTCTTTCAAGGTAACTGTGCGGTTACGATTGATTTTAACACTTGTACGACGTTGCAAAACTTCGTTAAAAGAGATTACGTTGTTTGTTGGCGGTTCGTAATTGTCAATAATTTCGTCATCTGTCAATTCGTAATCATCTTGATTTTCGTCTTCAAAATCAAAAATATCGTTTCCTTCAAGAACATTTGATTTAAGTCTTAAAAGAATTGATGCGAACAAGAAGGTCTTACCTGTTGCTCTTAGGTTTTGAGCTTTCATTTCAAAAAGGTGAGCAAGGTATTTGTCTGTAACATCAACAATGTCAATGTTCCAAGGGTCTATTTTACCTGATTTTGCCATTTGAACTAAGATTTCAATACCTTCTGATTGAAACGATTTTTCTTGTTCTAAATTTTCTAATTTGAATGCTTCTGTCATATTACTAATCTCTTAATTTTACACCTGTTACCTTAGTGATACCTTTTTCTTTTTGTGTAACACCAATTGTTCTATTAGCTGATTCTATCATAGGTTTTCTGTGACTAACTACTATAAACTGCGTATTTTTTGATTGAGATTGGATTAAATTTGCCAATTTTTCAACATTAATACCGTCTAAACTTTGGTCAACTTCATCAAATGCATAGAATGGAGCTGGTAAATATTTTTGGATAGCGAATACAAATGCAAGTGCTGTGATTGATTTTTCGCCACCAGACATACTTTCTAGACGCTGAAGCTTTTTGTCTCGAGGTTGAACATTCATTGACAAACCACCTTCAAACGGTTCTTCGGGTTTTTCAAGAACTAATGTACCTTCACCTTCTGCAAGGTTTGCAAATGCTTCTTTGAAGTGGATATTCAAGTTATTGAAGGTTTTCATAAACGCTTCTTTTTTCAATTGTTCGTAACCACTCATTCTATCTAGAATTTCTTTACGTTCTTTTGAAAGTGTTTCAATTTGTTCCTTCATTTCGGCTTGACGGGCTGAAACTCTTTCAAAATCGCTGATTGCACGCATGTTTACGTCACCAAGTTCGTCCATACGTTTTTGTAATCTTTGAATTTTTGCGTTAATTTCTTCAATTGAAATTGTAGATGGCTCAAGTTCATTGATATTCACACCTGTTTCTTCAAGTACTTGTTTTGCAGATTCTAATTGAGGTTCAAGTTCTCGTCTGCGAGCTTTGAACGATTCAATTTGTTCGCCAATCTTTTCAATGTCGGATTCTTTTAAGTGTTTAGATTTTTCTAAATCTAAAAGTTCACCGTTAATCTTGTCTCGTTCCGCTTGAAGTTCTTTCAATTTTTCAGAAATTTCTTCTATAAGAACATTTAATTGAGCTAATTCTTCTTCAACGACTTTAATTTCATCTTTTAAGCGAATTTTATCTTCGGCATAGCCTTTGTTTTTCTTTTCAGCTTCCTTGATGTCGTTGTGACGTGTGTCAATAACAGTTTTGTTAAAATCAATTTCTTTTTGTGCAACCGTAATATCATTGTTTGCAAGCATTTTGTCGTGATTTAAGCGTTTGATGTTATCTTCAAATTCAGCTGTCTTTTCTTTTAATGCTTTTAGTGCATCGTTGTCTAACATCTTTTCAACTTCTTCAATTTCAGCTTGAACCTCTAATAGAGCAGAGTGTAAATCAACGTCTTTTTCTTCCATTTTGTCTAATTTTGCTGAAATTTTGTCGATGTTTGGAGATTCAGTTTTTATGTAGTTGCGACCTTCTTCTATTCTTGCATCAGTTTCTTCACCTTCTTTTAGTAATTGGCGTAAATCGGCTTTTGCTTCTGATAGAGAAGTTGTTGTTTCAGAATAATCATGACGAACTTTTGTAAGTTTGTCTTCTATTTCAATTTTTTCTTTTTCTAATTGAGCGTATCTTTGCTTCAATTCAGTTTGTTTTAATTTTAATTTTTCTAATTCTGTATCATCATTTTGGCTAAATTTTGGACCTGTTTTTCTAGCTTTACCACCTGTGATAGAACCTGTTTTTTCGTAGATTTCACCGCTTAGCGTAACCATACGATATTTACCCATTAATTTACGGGCTACATTTTCGCTTTCAACAACAAGAGTTTCGCCAACAGCGTAGAAAAATGCGTCTAAATAAATATCGTTAAAGTCGATTAGGTTTATTGCAAAATCAATTACTCCGCTTTCCTTTGGCAAGTTCAAACTTGTTGGAGCTTTTCTAATTTTGTTTAATGGAATGAAGGTGGCACGACCTGCACCGCTTGATTTTAAAAGCTCAATAGCACTTGATGCAACATATTCGTTTTCAACAACAATATGCTCCATTCTGCCACCAATAGCAGTTTCAAGGGCTAGGGCGTATTCTTTGTCAACTTTACCCAATTTTACTAATGGTGCGTGAACGCCTTTTACGTTTGAATTCATTACATACTCAACTGCGTAATTTGAAGATGCTCTTTGAACCTCTTTTTGTGCATCAAGAGTTGTAATTTTTTTGTACAGCGCATTTATGTCGAAACTTGTTTCTTCTAAGTCGTTTTTGTTTGTCGAAATGTCGTTCATTAATTTTGTTTGAACGATTTTTAAATCTTCTATTTCTTTTGTTAAATTTTCAACCTCAAGTTGAAGTTTATCCTTGTTTGTTTCAAATTCAGCTTTAAATTTTTCAAGTCTTTCAAGGGCTAACTTGGCTTCATCAAGTTTTTCTCGCAAGTTTTTCAAGTCATTTTCAAGAGGTACTTTTTCTTGAAGTAATTTGTTTGATTCTTCTTGTAGTTTTTCTTTTTTGTCACGTAAAGACTTGCTACGTTCAACGTATTGATCTGCTGTTTGGTTTAAACCGGTCATTTCTTCAAGAACTTTGTTCAAGTTTGTTTGATTTTCTTCAATGTCCTTGTCTATAATTTTGATTTCGTCGTTTTTAAGACCAATTCTTAATTTTGTATCTTCAATCTTTTTATTTAATTGTTCAATACCATTTTTTGCATTTTCAACAGATTTTAAACCGTCTGCAATTTGCTTGTCAGCATAAGTTATAGAGTCATTCTTACGATTAATACTACTTTGTAGCTCTAATGCTTTTGCTTTTAGCTCTAATTGGCGGTCTTCACCTTTTTCTTTTACTTCTTTTTGAACTTCGTCATATTTTTCTTTAATAAGTTTTAATTTTTCAGAAGTGTCTTTTAAATCAACTTCAGCTTCTTTTTTCTTTTTGCCGAAGGTTAAAATGTTTTCATGTGCCGCTTCTAAATTACGTTTTAAATCGAAGAAACGTACTGCATTGATTTGACTTTCATAAGTTGCTTTTTCGTCTTTTAATTTTTGATATTTAAGAGCAACCTCTTTTTCTTCTTCTAACTGTTTAAGTCTGCCTTCAACCTCTGTTAAAATAAATTGGGTTTTTTCTACACGTTGTTCAACTACATCTAACTCGCCTGTTGCCTTTTCTATACGACGGTCAAAATCTGCAACACCAGCAATTTCATCAACAATTTTTCTTCTATCCATTGTTGTACAGTTAGTAATGCTCATTACATCAAGTTGCATGATTACGTTGTAGCTGTTTGGAGTGATGTTATATTTTTCTAATAAAGCATGAATGTCAGTAAGGGTAGAAACACTGTCATTCAAAAAGTAAGTGCTTAAATATGTACCGTTTGATGCTTTTTTAAGGCGTCTTGCAATTGAAAAATCGGGTTCATTTTCAAGTCCGCCAAAAGTTACTTTTACATATGCATCGTTACGGTTAGTGTAGGTAGAAATAAGGTGGGAAACTTTTTCGGCACGCAAATTGCGGGTTGTTGCCAACCCTAAAGCAAACAGAATACTGTCTATGATATTGCTCTTGCCTGAACCGTTAGGCCCTGAAATCGTCGTAAACCCTTCTAGTAAAGGTATATCAACTTTTCGTGCAAAAGACTTAAAATTATCAATTTCAAGTTGCTTTATGTACATTTTCCTACCCAAGTAATTACTTATTATCTATTAGACAATAAGATTTAAGGCATGTCAAATGTTTAAGATTTTTTCATTACATTTTCTAAAACTTCAGCAAAAGTCAAAATTGGTTCAAGACGATAACCGCAACCTTCAGAAAGTGCGCCTCCCATCATAATTAGTTCTTCTTGAGGATATCTTCTGCAAATAGGTGGGCGAGTCAGGTGAATTGAACATTTGTTATCTTTTAACATTCTGCATGTAAAGATTAAACCCGATTCGTCCTCGCCAACTATGTCTAAATAGGTGTAAAATCTATGTAGCAATTGAAGTTTTTCAAATTGTTTTCTATCACGAACCATGTGTTTACCATGCTTTACATAAATATGTTGACAGCATCTGCCACAGCAACGGCAATGACCTTTTCTGTAATACTTTTTTCGTAAAATTTTTGTGTAAACAAATTTTTTTACGATATCAAAGTTATGTTTTGTGATAATTAAGAGTTTTGTAAGCATATTCCGAATTTTCTTCTTGCGTTTGCATAATCTGGAGTTCCGCTATCTGCTAGAACTAGAATTCTTGCAAAATATTTTTGAGCTTCTTTAAATTTGTGTTGACCCATTAGCTTAATACCTTTATCGTTACAGATATTAATCATTGTGTGCTCTGGATTTAAGTATTGTTCAAGTTTTTTGACCATTTCAAAATAAACATCTTGTTCTTGAGGCTTCAAAATAATATAATTTTTAAATTCACTAATCGCTCTGTCGTAATCGCAATTAGCAAATGCTTTTTTTGCAGCAATAATATGATTTTCTGCCAATAATGGATTGTCGTTTAAATATGGCTTTATTTTGTGACATCTTGTCACAACTTTGCTATATTCTGCCGGTTGATTAATTATAAATGAAGCAAAAATAGTGTAATAGCAATATGCATAGTCAAATTGTTTTAACATGTCATGGCAAATTGCCAAATTTGAAATTGTTTTTGGATAAGTTGGATCTAAATACATTGCTTTAGTCCAATATTTAGCGGCTTCTTCGTAATTTTGGTCAGCAAAATATAAAGAACCAATGTTCAAATGAATTTTTGAAAAGTTTGGATAATATTGTCCAGCTCTTTTGTAACATTTTAGGGCTGAAAGTTTATCCTTACTAGCTTGATATTGAACACCTAGCTTCAAATAATCGTTTGCTAGTTTTTTATTGCGTTCAATTTGATGTTGAATTTCTTTATATTTCTCGCTAGTTTTGTCTTGTGCATATTTAAGATATCTGTTGTAATACTTAAACGCATTTATAGTCATTTTTTTTAGTGTGTATGCAACCGCCAGATTAAGATTTGCCGTAGGTTCTTCCGGCATTGAAACAAGAGCAGCCATCCAATTTGAGATAGCCATTTCTATTTTATTTTTAGTGTAATAATGATTACCTAAGTTAATAAATGCATCTGAATTAGATGAATCAATATCAATAGCTTTTTGCCAATATTCAATAGCGGTATCGCTTTTGCCTAGTTTATCAAGACAGTTGCCCATTTTTACATACAAATCAGAATTTGTTGTATACAAAAGAGCTTCTGTATACATTTTCAGGGCTTTTTCGTAATCTTTTTCAGCGTAAAGTTTTTCCGCAATTTGCGCCAAATCGCCTTGCGTATCTTCGTTATTATTTATGATATGTGATTCAGCTTCCAAATTATCCATAATCTAAAAAGATTATAACATGCTAAAATCTATATCCTTCAAAAATTCTTCGTTATTAGCCAAATCTTGCGCTAAAGTTTCGGTATCATCAACCATAAATGGGTTAACTACACCTTTTGCAAATAATTCTTCTACTTGTTGGTTGTAAGTTTCTTCATCGTTCATGCCAGCAAGAGCCAATTTAGTAAATTCTTTTACATCTTGTTCTCGTTGAAATATTTTAACAGCATCTTGAGAGATATCGCTTACATCAATTAAGTTAAACTTAGTTTCTTTGTTGTAGGGATTTTTATTTCCAATCGGATTAGTAACAACACTTGAAACACCGCTTTGACCATTAAGTCTAGCGTTAATCATTTGTTCGTTATTTTCGTTATTTATTCCGTGAATCATATTACCTATCTCCCAAGTACATCTCTATTATCCATGTGAAATCCATGTTTGTTATCAACCAAACAGAGTATGTTTTACTTATTACTTTTCCAAGATAAATTAATATTACAATTTTATGCATGTTTTCACTACATCTATATAGAGTAGTTTTTCATTTTTCTTTATATATAGTTGTAAGAAAAGTATTTTATATATATTATTATTATAAAGAAAGAAGGTTAGGAATGTTAGACATTAAATTAATCAGAGAAAATCCAGAAAAAGTAAATGAATTATTAAAAAGACGTAACCCTGATTTATCTATTGACGCAGTTTTAGCGGTTGATGAAGAAAGACGTCAAATACAAACTCAAGCAGATGAATTACGTGCAAAGAGAAAAAATGAATCTCAAAAAATCGGTATGATGAAAAAGAATGGCGAAAACACAGATGCTATTCAAGAAGATGTACGTAAATTAGGCGATGAGATTAAAGCTCTTGAAGAAAAACAAGTTGAGTTAGACGAAAAACAACGCAATTTGTTGTTATATACACCAAATATTCCAGACGAAACAACTCCAATCGGTGCATCTGATGCTGACAATGTAGAAGTTTCAAGATGGGGCGAACCTACAAAATTTGACTTTGAATTTAAAGCACACTGGGATTTATGTGAAGAAAAAAATCTTGTAGATTTTGAACGTGGTGTAAAAATCTCTCAATCAAGATTCACATTGTACAGAGGTAAAGGTGCAAAATTAGAACGTGCCGTTATCAACTTTTTCTTAGATGAACACACAGAACATCAAGGTTATGAAGAAATTCTTCCACCTTTCATGTGTAATTCAGCTACAATGACAGGTACAGGTCAATTACCAAAATTTAAAGAAGATATGTACAAATGCGTAGATGAAGATTTATACTTAATTCCAACAGCGGAAGTTCCTGTAACAAACATTTATCAAAACGAAATTTTATCAGAAGATGATTTACCAAAATATATGACTGCATACACTCCTTGTTTTAGACGTGAAGCAGGTTCAGCAGGTAAAGATACTAGAGGTTTAATCAGAGTTCACCAATTCAATAAAGTTGAAATGGTTAAATTATGTACTCCAGAAACATCAAAAGATGAACATGAAAAATTAACAGAAGATGCAGAAGACATGTTGAAGAAATTGAATCTTCCGTTTAGACGTGTTGCTTTATCAACTGGCGATATTGGTTTCTCTGCAAACAAATGTTGGGACTTAGAAGTATGGATGCCTTCTTATAATGCATATAAAGAAATTTCAAGTTGTTCTAACTTTGGTGATTATCAAGCACGTCGTGCAAATATCAGATACAAAGAAAAAGCAACCGGCAGAACTAGATTTGTTCATACTATTAACGGCTCAGGTCTTGCAGTTGGCAGAACAGTTGCTGCAATTATTGAAAACTTCCAACAAGCAGACGGTACAATTATTGTTCCAGAAGTTTTAAGAAAATACACAGGATTTGATAAAATCTAATGTAAAGGTTAAATTTTTAACGGCGGTTGAGTAAAACTCAACCGCCGTTATTATTTGTAACAAATTGATAATCGTTTATGACAGATTGTTGGGGGTATCTATTATATTTTCATTAGTAGGTCAGGCATTGCCTGACATTAATGATTAAATTTATACTTATCCTATTATATAACCTCATAAATTGTAAATAATCCTTTATAAATCAGCCACACTTAAAAAAATCTGATATTCTTTTGTTAGGAATAGGAGAAGTATTAAAAATGTCATACGGATTTCCATTTGAATTAGACGATTTTCAAAAAGAAGCATGCAATATAATTAATGAAGGTAAAAGTGTTGTTGTTTGTGCGCCAACAGGTGCTGGTAAAACGGTAATTGCTCAACACGCAATTCATAGAGCATTAGAAGAAGGTACTAGAATTTTTTACACAACACCATTGAAGGCTCTTTCAAATCAAAAATATAACGATTTTGGAGAAAAATATGGCTATGATAAAGTAGGCTTGCTTACGGGGGATACTTCAATTAACCGTAATGCTCAAATTGTTATTATGACAACAGAAGTTTTCAGAAACATGCTTTATGGTACAAATTTAGGCTCAGTTGCTGATAACTTGAAAGATGTTAAATATGTAGTTCTTGACGAAGTTCACTATATGAATGACGAGGACAGAGGCACAGTTTGGGAAGAAAGTATTATTTATTGTCCTACAAATGTGCAAATAGTTGCACTTTCGGCAACAGTTGCTAATTGTGAACAACTTACTGCTTGGATTAATTCTGTTCATCCGACTTGTGAATTGGTTAATACTGATTTTAGACCAGTTCCACTTAGATTTTACTATTACGACAGCTCGCAACCTTATAAATTGTTGCCACTTTTAACTCCATCTGGTGCATTAAATAATAAGATTAAACCTGAGCCAAGACCGTTTGGACGTAATCGTAATAAAAAGGCTCAAAGTCCTGTAAAAAATGTTGTACGCAATTTGGCAGAACAAGACATGCTTCCTGCAATTTATTTTACATTCTCTCGTAAAAAATGCGATGAACAAATGGAGAGATGTGCTAATTTGTGCCTTGTAACGAAAGAAGAACAGGAACAAATTAAAGAAATCGTAGATGAATACATTGCTGAGAATTATTATTTGGCTAAAAATAAACATATAGATTTCTTGATGTGCGGTGTTGCATCTCACCATGCGGGTTTACTTCCAGGTTGGAAGGTGCTTGTTGAAAAACTTTTTCAAAAAGGGTTAATAAAAGTTGTTTTTGCAACTGAAACACTTGCCGCAGGGATTAACATGCCAGCTCGTTCAACTGTAATTTCTTCTATTTCAAAAAGAACAGATGCAGGGCATAGACAATTAACCGCAAGTGAATTTTTGCAAATGTCAGGTCGTGCAGGTCGTAGAGGTATGGACGAAGTTGGATATGTAACAATAGTTGGTACACCTTATCAATCACCTCAAGATGTTGCAGATTTGGTGTTGTCACCAGCAAATGACCTTGAAAGTAGATTTTCACCACGTTATTCGATGGTTCTAAACCTTCTTCAAAGATTTAACTTAGATGAAGCTAAACAACTTATTTTAAAGAGTTTTGGCTATTTTTCATCAAATACAAGACTTGCGCCATTGTTGTTACAAAAGGAAAAAAATCAAGAAACTATTGATGAATTGAATTCTTTTAAATGTTATTGTGGCTTGACGAATGCTGATTTACTTGAATATAACAAGGTTAAAAACATGTATGTCGCAAATAGGCAAACTTGTAAAACTATAAGAAAACAAGAAAAACATAAAAAACGTGGACTTGATGAAGGCTTTTTAGCTTTTGAAAAGACTACAAAAGATTTGTTGCATCGTATGCAAGAATTTACATGCGATAGATGTAAATTATATAAAAAACATATTAAAGATATTGAAGTTTTAGAACGCTATATAGCGAAACAACGTAAACTTGAAAAGGATATAGAGGTTCAAAAAGATGTTTTTTGGAACAAGTTTATGAGTCATAGAGGCGCATTAATTGACATGGGTTATATTGTAGACGATTACCCAACAGAACGTGGCATTACAGTCTCTCAAATTCGCTCTGAAAATGAATTATATTTAGCAGAAATTATTTTCTCAGGAGTTCTTGAAGAACTTACTCCAGCAGAACTTTCAGCGGTTATTTGTTCTGTAACAACTGAGGACATGCGCTTTGATAATTATGCGCAAATTCCTCTATCACCTAAAGTTAGAAAGACTTTGAACAAGATTAGAGATATAAGACGTAAGGTGGACAAGGTTCAAAAGAATAACAATGTTGATGAACCTATGTATATCAACTCTTTCTATGCACCATTAATTGAAATGTGGGTAAACGGTGCAGAATGGCAATCAATTATTGATGAGGTTGATATCGGAGAAGGCGATATTGTGCGTGTATTCAAGCGTACAGTCGATGTGCTAAGGCAACTTTGTACAATTGATAATATTCCAGAAGCGCTTGTCTTTATTGCTCGTGAAGCAATAGATGGAATCTTAAAAGAGCCAATAGATGTTGATTAGGCTTAATTGTAAACTTTTGTTTACAAACATGTAACTCAACTAGCAACTTTTTTTTACTTTGATACTTTATATAGTTGTGTTAGTGAAATAAAGGAATGTATCTATTATGGCAATTAATCCAGTAGGAGCAATGCAAAAAGCCGCTCAACCGCAATTTACAGGCGTGGTTGATACAGTAGTTGGCTCAAAAGCATTTGAAAAAGTTGCTGAATTTGCAGGTTCAAACTCTGCAACATTTAACGCAGCTTCATCATTAGTTATGGCAGGTGTCTTGCGTCCTTTGACAATTATGGCATTGCCTGCTAAAAACGAACAAGAACAAAAGAACAAAGGTAATGCAGCAGCTCACGCTATTGCATCAGCAGTAATTGGTTTCGCAATTACATCTACAGTTATGAAACCAATCTCAGCAGGTTTGAAAAAAGTAATGGGTAATACAGATAAGTATTTACCAAAATTATCTGAAAAAATGAAAGCTAATCCAACATTAGAAAAGAATGTAAACAAAGTATTATCATTCGGTCCTGACATCTTGTTAGCAGTTCCAAGAGCGTTGTTAACATCTAAATTATCAGGATATGTAAACAAAGCATTATTCGGAAAGAAAAAAGATGCAGCTCCTGCACCAGCTCAACAAGCTCCAGTAGTTGCTCAAGCTCAAGAATCTCAACGTCCCGTTTTAGATAGCTTCAAAGGAGGTACAAAATAATGAACGTATCAGCAATTAATAGTGTAGCTCCAAAAGCACAAAACGTAAAATTCACAGGCGCAATGGATAAAATGACAAATGCCGTTGCAACTGGATTAGGAAAAGTTGGTAATACAGATGCTTTCGTAAAAGGTATGGAAAAAATTGGTGACTCACCAAACTTGATGGCTCACTTATCAACAGCAAGTTCAGCAGTTACAACAGGTTTATACATCTACAAAAACTTAACTGACAAAAAGAAATCTAAAAACGAACGTATCACAATGGCTATTAACCAAGCATTAACATTCGCAGTTTCAACAGCTATTACTTACACAGCAATCGGTGCTTTGAACAAAGTTTCTAAAAATATCTGTGGTAAATTTGGCGAAGCCGTAGCAAAACGTGGTTATGACGCTAAGAAAGTTGACACATTGAAAACAGGTGCTAAAGCTGCAATCGACTTAGTAGTATGTTCTTCAATCAACAGATACATCTCTCCAGTAGCAGTTACTCCAGTAGCCAACAAATTAGGTGCTAAATTAACTGATTACTTAGACAAAAAAGATGCTGCAAAAGCTGCAAAAGCTTAAGCATAATTTTAAATAAAAACTTTAAAGTAACTAACTAAAAACGACTTACTCAAAAGAGTAAGTCGTTTTTTATTCCAATTTGAATTTTGTCCGTATTAATACGTACGTATTTTTACGTACGTGTATGACCTACAAGCCCTAGTTAAAGTCACTCTGTAATTGATATTTGACTTGAAAAAAACTGTTTTGACAGTAATAATAAAATCATAAGACAGTCTTATAATTGTGTATTGTAGGTTAGAATTGAATATTAGACTATCTTAAAATAATGCCGTGCTTTTGGCAGTAGCGTCGTAATTCAGTGTTTGCGGTCATTACAGTGCTTACTAATAAGCTATTATGTAGTGTTTGCGCAAGATTTACAGCTTTATCGTACATCTTGAAGGCGCTAACAGCATAATCTCGTTGGGATTCAGACTGAATAGTAGATAATTCTTGTAAGTATTTACCGTATAAGAAATACAATTCAGACAATGTATCAAGCAAGTCAAATTGGCGTGCAATGCCAATTGCGCTTTCAATATAGGCTTTTGCTGAGTCGTAATCCTGTAATGCAAGGTACGCTTCGCCGATAATCTTATTGAATTGAGTGATAAAATAGAAGTTTTGAATCTTTGGACTTTGCGCAATATCAAGGGCTTTAAGCGAGTATTCAAGCGACTTTTCAGGTCCTGCCGTAAGAAGTGTAACCTCTGAAATGAAGTACCACGCAATAAGTACACCCAAAGCATTCTTTTCTTTCGCAAAGTATGAAACTTGTTCTGAGTAAATTGCAAGTGCTTGTTTGAATTTGCCTTTTTCCTTAAGAACCTTACCTAGCAACAGTTTCAAGATGTTTTTGCTTAATGGGTCGTTGTTGTTATTTACAAAGGTTACAATTTGGAACAATTCGTCTTGAATGCCTTCTAATTGGTTTCTAGAGATACTATTGATAACGCTTATCAAATTCCATATAGTAACCGCTTGTGCGTCCATTATATCGTTGTTTTTGTATTGTTTTAATGTTTCTTCTAATATAACTTCTGATTCTTGAATATCGCCTTTTAACGTATTTGCAAGGGCTAGAGTTAATTTTACCTTACAAATATATAAGTCATTTTGAATGTGGTTCTTTTCAATAATTTCAAAAATAGTACTTACAACGCCAATTGAACGGTTATCACCTTGTAATACAAGGGCATTTGCAAGTATCAAGTATGTTTCAAGCCATGCTTCAAATAAGTCTTCAATCTTAATATTTTTATGAGCTCTTGTTGTGTCTAAATTTTGCTCAAAAATAGGTAAAATCTCAGCATCAACAAGGCTTACAACCTCACCAAGATTACCGATTGTTAGCAATGAATTTAATTTTCTTGATTTTAACATTGCAATTTCTAGGTCGTAAGTCTGGTCTACGTTTGCGACTGCACTATCTATACATTCAATTACGCCAAAGTGGTTACCAACTTTATGACAACATTGCGCCAAATAACCTGTTAATTCAAATTCTTTTAAGTTATCGTCAAGTTTTCTAACGTGCTCAATTACACGTGGCAAGTATTCAATAGCAGCTTTTGGGTTGCCAAATGACATAACTTTACCAAGTCTTTCGTAGATGTTATTTTTAATTAATGAGCTGTTTACACCTTGAAGTTTATCAACAAGTACTAGGGAATACTTTTGAGCCATTATGTAGATGTTTTCATCTCCAATTGCAGCTGTTTGACGTACAACTTCAGACCAAGCGTTAAGTGCGCTTAAATTTTCTTTTAAGTTAGTTGCAAGAAGCGCTAATGACGAGTGCGAAGATAGCGTAAAACCTGACAAAATGACAAATAATTTTTCATTGACTGTCATAAAGTTTTTGTCTTTTCTTGCAATTTCTAAAATTGATTTCCATAAACGAGTACTTTTAAATTCGTATGCTGACTCATTTACAGGTGTAATATAGTTTAAATCTAGCAAGCTAGAGAATAAGGCTACAAATTCTTTATCATCAACTTTAAATAGTTGATTTAGCACTACTGGATAGAATTTTAAGCCTAAAACTGCCGCAGCAATTAATAATTCATATACAAGAACATTTTCGTTTTTCAATATGTCTAATCTTCTTTTTACAACGGCGTCAAAAGAGTCTGGTAGACTGAACGAGATGTAATTTCTGCTTGAATCAGTAACTAGATTTAAAATTTGTTCAATGTATGCAGGATTTCCTTCTGTTTGCTTATGGATAGTATCTCTTAGCGCTTGAGATGTACCAATAAACAGAGGGTTGTACTGATTTATGAAGGTATCAGTTTGACTGTCATTAAACGCAATTAATGAAATATCAGCATATTGTTCTTCCATTAAAGACTTGTCAAACAAGTATGTTTTAGCTGAGCGAGGTTCATTGTAAGTTAGTATGAATTTTGTGTTTTGTAAGCCAGTTTCACCGTTGATAAGTGTCTTTAAGAATTCATAAGACATGTTATCAACATGTTCAAAGTTGTCAAATACAAACACAGTTTGCATTCTTGATGAAATAGTCTCAAAAACTTTTCTTAAAATACTAAAAGTTCTAGCTTTATTTTTGAAAATTGTTTCATAATATGCTGATTTTTCAGGGTATAAGAAGTTTACTAAATCGTCAATTTCATCAATCTTTAGGCTTGGAAATTCAGTTTTAAAGAATTTTAGAGAATCCTTCTTTAACTTAGCTGTGTTAATACAGAAATTTGGAACATTAAAGAAAGTTAGCAAGATATCTTGGAATAAGCCACAAGGCGTAATTTGGCTAAGTGGAGTGGCTTTACCAATTAACCATACAAATTGATTGTCTTTAAGTTCTTCAATTGTCGCTCTAAGCACAATGTTTTTGCCTATACCGCTTGCACCGCTAAGTGAAATAACTTTAACAGAAGTATTTAGCAAGGTGTTAACCAAAATGTTTTTAGCACTTTGCTGAGTAAATAAATTTGGCGAATAAGACATCTCATTGCCCGTATTCATTGCGTGTGGTTTAACTTGATGTTGTTCTTCGTTGGCTTTAGGTTCTGTTATCCTAAATTGTCTGTTAGCTGCTTCTGAAAGAATGTTTTTAGGTTGTGTAACTTTTCTTGGATTTGGTATAACATTATGTCTATTTGGCAAAATGTTAGATTTTAAGGGTAATACACCTTTTCGTAAGTTTGAATTTCTCATTTGAGGTGTTACACCGTTTATAGGTCTTTGAACCTTTTTGTTAGTTTGTTGAGGCGCTTTGCTCTTTGGCAAAACACTTTTTTGATTAGATTTTGGTTTTTCTTTTATGATTTCTTGTTGTTCTTCCTCAATCTTAGTTTCTTCAGCTTTAATTTCTTGTTGCTGAAGTTTCATAGCATTAAGTTGTTGTGGAAGAGTGCTTAGTTGCTCTTGTAAGCCTGTTAATTGAGATTGTAAAGAGTTTAATTGATTTTGTAGAACTTCGTTTTCAGGGGTAGCAGTTTTTTTCTTTAATTTTTTGATTGCTTTTTTCTTCGCTGATTGAAGTCTAGACGCATTAGACATTTTTGTAGCAGAATGGTTGCCTGAAAGCATTCTCTGACCACCTTGTAACATTTCTTTTTCTGGTATCAATGGTGAATCTGAAGGAGTATGCTTAGGCAAGTTTACGTTAATAATGTTCTTGTTTTGAATAGGTTTTGGCATCGGCGCCATAACGGTTTTTGTCTTTTTGCGCTTAGGCGTTTTACTTGAAATTGCAGGCAAAACGAATTGTCTAGGTGGTTCAAGTCCACTTCTTTTGTTAGTTGCTTGTTTTGATTTTTTAAATGAATAACCACATTTTCGGCATGCTGATGCATTAGGAAAGTTTGCAGATTTACAATGCGGACAGAATTTTACAAGTTCTGTGCCACATTCTACGCAAGATTTGTTATAGATTAAATTATATGCACCACAATGCTTACAAACTGTGCCAATTTTGACGTTACAATGTGGACAGTTTATAGTTCCATTTGGTATTTGTTTTTTACATCTTGGACAAATCATTCTTTAATATTTTTCCTAAAATGTTCCGTGGTGTTTGTTAGTTAATTGATTTTTTGACCGCTTCCATCAGTTCAAATAATCTTTTTGATACTTGAGATTGAGAAATGTTCATATCTCTAGCAATTTCAGCTTGTTTCTTCCCTTCAACATAGCGTAATTCGTATAGTTGCAGATATTGTTTTTCAACATTTTGGCTATGCGCAATAACAACAGAGTCGTAAACAGATTGTAAAAGTTCCTTTTCTACGACAATCTCTTCAGGATTCTTTGGTATTGTAATAAAATTATAGTTAACAGCGATGTTGTCAATGTTAGCAGTATCCTTCATTTCGACAGGTTGCGCTTCTATATCTCGTGTCGAAACGTAGTTTTGATGAGTTCTTCTAACTCGACCCATGTTCTTAAGCACAACAACAATAGCGGTTGATGCAATCTTTCTGATATAAGCCTCTAGAGCTTCTTCATCATCAATCGTTTCAATTATGGACAAGGAACGCTTACAGGTTTCGTTAAAAAAATCATCAAACAAGTCTTCGTTGTTTTGGAATTTTTTGTCCGCCTTAATTATTCGCTTGATTAACTCTAAGTGTTCTTGCGCTAATTCCAATTTTTAAACTTTCATCAAAATCTGCTAACTAACACTTATATCATATCACAACTTAGAAATTAATTATAAGAGAAAAATCATAACTATCCTTTGTAAATTCCGAAGTTGGCGCTTTTACGTATTTTAAGGCTGCCTTAACACTTTGTAACACAATTGCGTCAATCTGTTTTGATCCGCTTGAAACTGTTACATTTGTACTTGTTAATTCACCAGACTTATTAATTTGTACATCAACAATCATTTTTGATGAGTATGGTAATTCAGATGCGTTTAACAAGTCGGATTGAATAGCAAATTTCATTGCTCTGCCTGTAATCTTCAAGTATTTTACAACTGCATCATTGTATGTAAGCTCTTGTGGAACTTCCCAATATAGTTTTTTAATTTGATTTGTATATAATGGCGCTTGTGGTTTGCTTGGTAATGTTGTTAAATTTTTGTCAGCAAGTCTTTCTTTACCTTGGTTAAGGCTTGCGTTCATGCTTGCAACATCTTGTGGACCACCTGCTTCTCCAGGTATAGCACCAATAGGTTGTTTGCTATCTTCTTCCTCATTTTCAGGAGTTGTATCGTTCAACATTTGAGCATCTTCTTTATCTTCTTGTGTTTCACCTTCAATTGGCATATTTTGGTCTTGTTGTGTTTGAATACCTTTATTAGCATTAATTTTTTCCATAATTAAGTCTTTTTTGGTGTAGCCAAATGCAACAAGTAAAACTATTAATAAAATACCTAATAGTGGTGAAGGTTTTTTAGCTTTTGTTTTTTGTGGTGGCATTTGATAATTATTCATGTTCACATTATTTTGATTTAATGTGTTATCCATAGCATCATTACCCATTTGCCCTTGTTGTTGAGTGTTATCATACAAAGTTTCTATTGTATTTTGGTCATTTGCAGCAAAATTTGGGTCATAATTATCTGCACCTTGCTGAATATTGTTAATCTCGTCAGGATTAAAGTGCATATCATCATAATTTTGTTGAGCAGTCATATCTGGAATATCATTTAAGCCTGTTTCTTGTGAAATTTCAGGTTGAGGTGCTTGTGAACTTTGCATTCCTGCGTTGAAATCTTCGTCTGAAAAATCAAGGTCTACGTTTTGAATATCTGGGTCATTAAGATCTATATCGTCAAGATTAATTTCGCTTAAATCAATATCACTGTTAACAAGATTATCAATTTCAGAGTCTAAATCAATGTTGTCTGTATTTATATCAGATTGAGAATTTAGTGCATCATCCGGTATACTATCATCAGAGTCTAAATCGTCTAAAGAGTCTAAATCATCAAGGTTGACGTCATTAAGTGCTGATGATTGAGTCTGTGCCGGTTGTGATGTTGTGTCATCAGATGTCGAAAAATCATTAAATGCACTAAATGCGTCATTCATTGCATCATCAACAGGAATTTGCGGATTATTTAAGTTTGGATTTGCTTCTTCAACAGCTGCCGCCATATCCATTGTAAATTCTTCAAGTCCGCTCATATCGTCATCATCATTAGAACTATCACTTATTTGTGGTTCTTCTGCTTGTGGTTGATTTTCTTGTGGTTGTTGTTCCATTTCAAAGTCTGACAAATCTACATCTTGTAGTTCTTCGTCGTTTCCTAAATCTTTGAATTGCTGAGGCAAATCTTGAACTTCACTAGATGTTTGATTTTGTGTCTCAGCTTGAACTTCAGGCTCAGAAAAGTTTACATTTTGAGCGATATCATCAAGAGTTTGGGGAACTATATCTTCAAGAGGTGCAACAGGCTCTAATAATTCTAAATTGTCATCTGCAGGCATTTCTGTTATAGCTGAATCTTGAGCTTGGTCTTTGGTAGATTGAGTTTCATGTTCTTGAGGGGATTCATCTTCTGTTATTTCTTCAAGGGAAGGTAAATCGTCATCGGGCTCTAATTCAGGAAGAGTTAAATCAATAGGAGTTTCAAATGCTTCTAAATCTGTTAAATCTATTGACTCTGATGGTATATCAAAACCTTCATTTTTAACCGCATCTATTAAACTTGGCTGTTCTTCTTGATTTGTATCAGCTGGAGTTTCAACCTGTTCACTAATTTCAACTGTTTCAAGTGATTCATTTGACTCTGCAGGCTTCATAACTTCTTCATTTTGTGTTGATATTTCAGTTAAATCTTCTAAGTCTGGAATGTTATCGTCATCGACATCTTCAAAGTCAGCGAAATTATCTAAAGAGTTTAGACTTTCATCTGCGTTTAAGTCTTGTAAATCAGGAATATCTTCAAAATCTAAGAAATTGATATCATCATCTTTGGCAATTTCGTCAATTGATTGAAGTTCTTCTGGCTCAGATACATCAGTTTGAGTTTCTTCGTTTGAAGGTTGTTGCTCTTGGTGAGAATTATTATTTTGAGTTAGGTCAGAAAAACCACCAAAGTCAATGCTATCTAAGTCAACACTATTAGCTGATAAATCATCTAATTCTGCTTGTGACATGTTTGGTTCTAAGCCACCAAAACCTTCAAATGTACCTGTGTTATCCATATTCAAATTAGGAATATTGGTGTTTTCTGAAGGTGTTATGTCGTCAAGAGTGAATGTTTCTTCCTCTTCAACTTGTTCTGGTTCAAAAGTTTCAAAGTTTGCAAGTTCTTCGTCACTTGGTAATTCATCTAATTGTCCAGGTTCTTCTATAATTTCTTCACCTTTTTCTTCAAATTCACCATTTATAATATCATTATTATCTAAATTCATTGTATCTTCCCCTACGTGGTTTTCTTCTATATAATCTTCTACAAAGTCAGCGACTGTTGTATTTGCTATCTCATCTAAATCTACATCTGAGCCAAATTCATCAGATGTGATATCCTCGTTATATAACTGTTGAGCGCCTAAAACGTCTAATACAGAATCGCTTAGAATTTCGTTTGTGTTTGCTAAATCAGTAGAAATTAGCTCAAAATGTTGAAATTGTCTAAACATTTCGCACAACTCACCGCTTTTCATAAGTTGTTCGTATATGAAATGTTTTTCATTATTCATAATGTCGCCATCAATGAAGTTTATGATTAAGGCTTGAGCCTTTATAATGTCATTTTCATTTGTTGGCAAGTTTGATTTTGGTTTTGATTTTTTTAGAGCCTTCTTCAAGCTATTTTCATTGTATAAGGAACCATTATCAACTATATAATAACCATTGACCTCTTTTGACTTGCTTACTTCATCTGGAGCGATTGCACCAACAAAGTTAGCTGTAGAAAGGTCTTCGCTCATTACTAAAAATATGTACAAGTCAGGAGTAATATTAAATTCATATTGAGCTTTAGGAACAAATAAAAAGTGTTCATTAGGTACAATTCTAACGTCAACTTTTATGTTATCAATGTTTATATCTGAAATGTCCATGTCTTTTAAGACTGCTGGAATTGTGTACAGGCTATTTTGATTAGTAGCGTTAAAGCCTATACTTTTTAAATATTTTATACCAAGTCTTCCACCAATAACGTTAGCGAAGGCTCTTTGTTTTATCCTGTCATCAAGATTACTAGATGAATATACAGCGTCTTTTACGTCCTCTTGAGTAATCTCAATAAACTTATTATCATCAAAGATTCCCATAATATTCCTTTCCTCTAATTATAAAGATTACACAAGATATTAGAATATTCCATATTTCATTACTTTATTAAGTTTTGTAACGTAAATTTACAGTTAATTTTTCAAAAAAGCAATTTTTTTAGGCAAAAAAACTTTATATAGGTAAGGAAGAAAATTATAAGGTTATGGAGGTTTTTAACAATGGTTTCAGGTATCAATGCAAATGTAGGTTTTCAAGGTGGAATTAATACAGCGACTAACGCTCGTCCATATATGAATCAACCATATCAATATACAGTAGCACCTCAAGTTGCTGCAGATACAGTAGAAATTGCAGGCAAGAAAAAAGGTAGCGCAGTTAAAAAAGGCATTATTGGTACTGTAATTGGGTTAGCAGTAGCCGCAGCAGCATTATATGCAGGTACTAAATCTGGTAAAATCACAGAAGTTGCAAATGCTACAAAATGGACAGAAAAATTGCAAAATTTAGCATTTAAGGGCGGTAAAGGTGTTGAAGCTGGTGTTGAATATGTAACTAAAAAAGGCGGAGACCTTGTAGATTGGATAAAAGATAAATTTAGTAAAAAAGCTCCAGAAAATGCAGGTGCAACAGTTTTAGCTGAAATTCCAAATACAGCACCTTCGACTCCAACTTTAGGTCTACCATATTATCCAGCAAAATAAAGATTATATGATAAAAAAGACAAGGATTTTATCCTTGTCTTTTTTTTTATTTACTAATGTAACATAATGTAAAATAACAACAATTCTACTGTCAAATTTTATATTAAAATATTTTTAATATAAGTAAGGTAAAATGTGTATAGGAGTAAAATGATGATTTCAGGTGTAAATGCAAATGTAGCATTTCAAGGTGGAGTTGCACCGAAGGCGCAACAATTTCAACAGGCAGTAAATACTCAAGTTGCACCAGATACTGCTGAATTTTCAGGTAAGAAAAAAAGCAGCGCTGTTAAAAAAGGTATTATTGGAACAGTTGTTGGTTTAGCAGTTGCTGCGGCAGCACTATATGCAGGTGTAAAATCTGGTAAATTGACAGAAGTAGCAAATGCTACAAAATGGACAGAAAAATTGCAAAATTTAGCATTTAAGGGCGGTAAAGGTGTTGAAGCTGGTGTTAAATACGTTACTACAAAAGGTAAAGACGTAATTGATTGGTGCAAAGAAAAAATGCCTAGCAAAGAAAAAGTTAAAGAAGTTGCAGTAGAGGCTTGGGATACTTATGCTGGTAAAGCAAAAGAAGTTGCCGAAAATGTGACTGAGACGGTAGTAGATGCCTTACCTGATACAAAATTTGATTTAAAATATTAATACAATTTATAAAGAGGGCGGTGATTTTATCACCGCCATCTTTTTTGTTAACTTTGTAATAGTTAATTTTACAAAAAAGGCAATTTTTTTCTCGAAAAATACTTTATATAAGTGGTTATTTTATTATTGGTATTTTGGAGGTTTTTAAATGACAAGGATTGTTCCAGAACAACAAGTTGGTTTTGCACCACGTATGAACAATGTAGGCTTTAGAGGCGCAAGAGCAGAGGCTCAAGATTATACAAGAAGAAGTGATTATTTAGCTGAGGACAGATTTGATTCTTCTTATAGAAATGATGAAGAAAAAGATGAAGGTGTTGTTAAATCAACTGCTAAAGCTATTGGTAATGGCGTTAAAACTTTCGTAAATATGACGGTTGATGCATTTGCAAGAGCAACAAGTGAAGTTGTAATTGACAAGGCTGTTGGTAAGATTATAGGAAAGTAATATTATAATATTTTAAAAATATAAAAAGGTGGTTTTTATGCCACCTTTTTTGTTATATAAATTCTGCTAGAAGGACGGTACTAATTAAAAATCCTTCGTTTGTAAGTGCATACCCCTCATTTGTACGTTTTAAATGTCCTGTTTCAAGATATTTTTTTAATGTATTTTGATATTTTTTTTCAAAATCTATGTTAAATTTTGAATTAATTTCAGAAATATTAATTCCACATGCTCGTCTAAACCCTAAGAAAATTTCTTCTTCAAGTTTTTCTTTTTCTGTCTCGAAATGTCCATAATCTTTTGTAAGAGGATTTTCCATGTATTTGTGAATATCAAAACAGTTTGCGTAGCGCATGCCATTTTCATAACCGTGCGCACCACAGCCAAAACCATAATATTGATTGTTATTCCAATAATTTAGGTTGTGTTTTGAGTCGTAGCCTTTTTTTGCAAAGTTGCTAATTTCATAATGATTAAAGTCATTCAATACTTCAATGGCTTTTAAATACATGTCCGCCTGTAAATCATCATCTGGCAAGTTGCTCGGTAATTTTTTGCCGTAAACAGAATTTTCTTCAATCTTTAAGCCGTAAAGCGAGATGTGCTGAATGTTTAGAGTTTTAGCAATTTCTAAATCTTTTTCAAAGTCTTTAAGTGTTTGATTGGGTAAACCATAAATAAAATCTAATGAAATATTGTCAAATTCTGCTTTCTGAGCCAAATTTACGGCAAGTTTAGCCTGTTCAGAGGTGTGACGTCTGCCAATTTGTTTTAAGATTTCATCGTTAAATGTTTGTATTCCAATACTCAAACGGTTTATGCCAATTTCTTTTAAACCTTTGAAGTACTCAAGTGTTGCATTTTCTGGATTAAGTTCAAAGGTTATTTCTGCATTATCTTCTAGGTAAAATTTGTTAAAAATCTTTTTGACGTGCTCTAATGGCATAATTGAGGGAGTTCCTCCACCAAAATAAAGTGTTTTAAGAGCGTTACATTGATAATTAGTATCTATTTCTTTTAATAACGCAATAAGATATCCTAATTCAAGCTTAGTGTTTACAGTTGAAACAAACGCACAGTAAAAACATTTTGAATTACAAAATGGTATGTGAATATAGGCATTTTGAGGTGGTTGCATGCTTAGTCCTCAAAAAGTTCTCTATGTATTTCTTTTGCGACTTCGTAAGACGAATTTTTATCAGAAAGTTTTTCTCTTACTGATTTTAAGCCCTCAATTTGCTTATTTCTAGCGTCTTCATCATAAAGCAATTTTTCAATGTTATAAGCGATAAAGTCGGGTTTTGCTTGAAGTTCTAAAATTTCAGGAACAATGTCCATGTCCATAATAATATTAGGTAAACAAACTCTGTTAATGCACCTTACAAGCAAGTAGATAAACCAAAATAGAATAGGTCCTTTGTAAGATATTATCATTGGAGTATTGTAAAGTGAAGCCTCAAGTGCAACAGTTCCAGAAGCTAAAATTAAAGCGTCAGAACAGCTTAATAATGCTTGATTGTCACCTTGAATTACTTTAAAATCACAATCTTTGTAGTATTTTTTGAAAACTTCGTCTTTAATGCTGGGTGCTTGAGAAAATACAATTTGAATATCTGGGTGCATTTTCTTCAAAATTTTAGCTGATTTAATAAAAGTTTCCATTAAGTTTTTAAGCTCAAATTTTCTAGAACCAGAAAATACTGACACTAATTTTTTATTAGGATCTAAACCATATTTAGCAAAAAATTCTTCTCTGTTTGCAGGTTGAGGAAGTTGGCTTATAAGTGGGTGTCCGCAATAAGTTGTTTTAATTCCGTAAGATTCATACATTTCTTTTTCGAATGGAAAAATGCAGAATACTTCATCAACATATTTTTTTATTGCTTTAATTCTGTATTTACGACTTGCCCATACTTGAGGTGGAATGTAATAATTAATTCTAATACCAGCTTTTTTCAAAAAACGAGCCATTTTTAAGTTGAATGCGCCGTAATCAATTAATAAAACAAGGTCGGGTTTGTATTCTTTAGTCAAGTAGTTTACAAGGTCTTTGCCTAACTTTATATGGTCTAATAAAATTCTTGGAGACAAGCCCATTGCGCTCATTTTTGAGTGGTCAGCAAAAAGTTTAATGCCCATAGCTTTAAGACTTTCACCACCGATAGCCTCAATTTGAATATCAGAATTCATCTCTAAAAGATGACGAGCAACATTAGAAGCGTGCATGTCACCTGAATATTCGCCTGTAATAATAAATACTTTTTTCATAATTAAACAGCCATAATTACGATGTTGTTTTTATCAGCAAATTCAACAACTTTTTCTTGTTCAACAATAATTGTTTCGTTTGCTTCAACAGCTAATAAAGATAATTTATATTTTTTCATTGTTTGTAATGTTTTTAAACCAACGGCAGGAATGTCGAAACGCTTGTCTTGAGTTGGTTTTGCAACTTTAATTACGCAACCGCCCTTTTTAGCGATTTTTCCACCACGTTCAATACATCTGTCTGTACCTTCAATGGCTTCAACAGCCATAACCATTTTGTCTTTGATTACAACAGATTGACCTACGTCAATTTTGCCCATTTCTTTTGCAAGCCAATAGCCATATTGAACGTCTGCAATTTGGGCTTCAGTTGGTTTTAATTTACCAAGAACGCCTGCAGGAATCATTAAATTTTTGATAAAAATTGTTTGATCTAAAACAGTAACACCAATTTTGTTAAGTTCTTCAACAACAGTCAACATAACTTGGTCATCATTAAGTCTTTTTACTTTTTTGATTAATTCTAAAGCCATAGAGTCGAATTTAGGACGACGTAAAATTAACCCCTTGTGAACCTTTCCTAAGAAGGTAAGTTGTTTAATTTGTTCATCTTGTAAAATCTTTTTTATTTTTAAAAGTTCGCCAGCGCCTACAGAGTAAACTTTTGAGCAAACTTTTTTTAAATCTTTAGTGTTATCATTAGATAATGAAATACAAATAACTTCTAAACCATTTTTTGTTGCGTTTTCAGCCATTTTAACAGGTAATTGACCATCACCAGCAATTAAGGCTTGTTTTTGTTCAAGTAAAATAGACATTTAAATTCCTCATACTTCGTAATACGTTAATTATAACACAAGAAAATATTTGTATTAAATTTGTAAAAAAATGTGTTACTCTAGCAATTTTTATAACTTTAAATTGTTATATATAATATATAAACACTCATGGATATATAAATAATTGTAAATATTTGTTACAAAAGACTTAAGCTTATTAAAGATTTAACTTAATTCTACCGATAAATACCATGTGTGTAAGGACAAAAAATATAAGGAGTAGGCTTATGACACATTTCCAAAATTATGATACAGATGCATTAATAAGAAAAGCTACCGTAAGAACAAGTTTATTTGGTAAGAAAAAATGTCAAATCAATAAAGAAACTCAAGGTGAAATGAGAGTTGGTGAAAAGAATATTGATAAAGCCTCTACTCAAGATACAAAAGGTTTAGATGAAAACCGTGAAGGTGAAGCAACAGAAGATGATGCTCAAGTAGATTATTCTGCAGGTATGGAAGATAATATGTCTGCTGAAGATATGGCAAATATGTCAGAAGAATTACAAACAAAAGGTGAAGCAGAAGCGGGTGAAGCTCCAACTATTGAAGATACAACAGCTCAAGCTGAAGATTTAGAAGCAGGTCGTGAAGATGTTCAAACAAGAACTGCTGATATGGAAGCAATGGCTGAAGCAAATACAGAATTAGTTGATACAAAATCAGAAGAGATTGATACTACAAATACAGATATTGAAACACTTAGTGCAGAATTGGATGCTATTAACGCAGCAGTTGCTGAAGAAACAGCTGCTGGAGCTGATACTCCTGCAACATTTGACGGTACAGGTTCTGGTAAATCAAGTGCATTCAGCTTAAGTTTAGCCGGTGAAAATGACAAGCCAGCTGCATCTCCAGCAAGAGCTAAGTCAAGAGCGGCAGGTGGTGCAATCACAGCAGGTAGCAATAATGACGCTCAAACTGGTGCAGGCTCAAGTGCTGTATCAAATGATGATTCTGCTCAAGGTGGAGGTAACTCATTTGCAAATGTTGCTGATAAATACAAGAGCCAAACTGAATCTATTTCAGGAAAAATTGATGAATTAGCTGCTAAAGTAGCTGCAGATCAAGAAACTATTCAAGCTACAATTGATGCAACAACAACAGCTCAAGAAACAGGTGAAGCAGATATTGAGGCCGCAAATGAAAATTTGGATGGATTAAATACCGCATTTGGTTACGCATCGCAAGCTGGTACTGCAACTATGTTGACAGGTACAGGTATGGCAACATTTGGTAAAGCAACAGAAGTTGTAGGCATTACAACAGAAGCTACAGGTGAAACTGTACAAGTATTAGGTCAAGGTGTTAAAGTAACCGGTAAATCTGTTGACTTAACAGGTGCAACATTACAAACAACAGGTGCAACATTACAAGCAACAGGTGCACCTCTTAGCGCAGGCGTATTTACAGCTCCAGCTGGTGCAGCTTTAACTGGTGCAGGAACAGGCTTACAAGCTAGTGGTGGTACTCTACAAGCTACAGGTAAATCATTAGAAGTAACAGGTACGACTGTTGAAGTTGGTGGTAAAGCTACTAAAGATACAGGCGTTGTAACTCAAAAAGTAGGTACTGCAACAACTGCAGCAGGTGAAGTTGTTAAAGCATCAGGTGAAGTTTTGACCGCAGCTGCATCGGCAGGTCAAGCAGGTGTTGCCGCAGCACAAGGTGATTGGGCAGCATTTGGTACATCTTTAGCTAGTGCCGTTGCTTCTGGTGCAGGTGCTGCTGGTGGCTTGATTGGTGCAGGTGCAGAAGCAGGTACTAAAGCAGCTGAAGTTGCAGCAAAAGCAAAAGATACTTTAAAAACAATTAGTGATGTAACTAACGTTGCTAACAGCGCAGCTCAAGCTGGTTTGGCAGCAAAAGACGGTAACTGGGCTGGCTTTGCTACAAACTTGGCTGGTGGTGCAGGCGCATCATTAAATATGGGTGGCGTACAAAAAGCTATCGGTATGGGTGCTGAAACTGCAAGTTTTGTTAGTCAAGGTATTCAAACAGGTGCTGGCATTGCGTCAGGTTTTATGGCAACAGGCGCTACTAATGGAGGTAGTTCGGATGTTACATCTTCATCAACAACATCAAGCAATGCAGATGTTGATTCAACCGAACCAACAATGTCTAAAGAAGATCAACAAGCTAAATTAGCTGAATTAAAACAAAAGAAAGGCTGGAATAAATAATTCTAACAAATACAAACGCCCGAAACTTCTTGAAGTTTCGGGCGTTTGTTATATTTATTAACTTTATTGCTTTAGCATGGACTATCAGCATATAATTTATATATGTTTCAATATTACAAAAAATACGCTCCATACTTATTTTTGTTACCAGCAGGTATAGTATTACTTGTATTTTTCTTTATACCGTTTTTTCAAACGATATATTTGAGTTTTCTTGATTACAGTCATGACATCTATTCGCCTGCATATATTGGACTTAAAAATTACAAAATGCTATTACATTCAGCTTTATTTTACAAGGTAATGTTCAATACGTTTGTATATTTATTTGTTGCCGTACCTATTTTGGCAATAGTACCGCTATTTTTAGCTATTCTAATTAACCAAAAACTTAGAGGTTTGACGTTGTACAAAATATTAATTTACTTGCCTGTAATTGTTTCAATTGTTGTTGCTGCAATTGCCTTTAAGTGGTTATATGCACAAGCGGGTATTTTAAATTATTTTCTACAAGTTCTAGGGCTTCATTCAATTGGTTGGCTAACTGATACTAGATTTGCATTGATATCTGTAATTATCGTAACAATTTGGAAGGGTATTGGTTATTACATGATGATTTATCTAGCATCATTAATGAGTGTACCTAAAGAACTATATGAGGCATGTGATATCGACGGTGCTGGTTTTTTGCGTAAGCATTTAACAGTAACTATTCCCCACATTATGCCAACGATTGCTTTAGTAACTACAATTAGTGCAATTTCCGCAATGAAGGTTTTTGCTGAAATTTACGTTATGACAAAAGGCGGACCTCTAAATTCAAGCAAAACGATTGTTTATTATATCTATGAAAGAGCCTTTGAAAATCTTGATTTAGGCTATGCATCAGCTCTTGCGGTTGTGTTACTTATTATTGTTATGGCATTCTCTCTAATAAACATTCTATTCTTTGAGAAAAATAAATACCAAATATAACAAAAAAAGAAGCCTTTCGACTTCTTTTAAAATTGGGCCCGGAGAGACTCGAACTCTCACACATCGCTGCGCTAGATCCTAAGTCTAGTGCGTCTACCAATTTCGCCACAGGCCCACTTGGTATATGTGTATTACTAAATTATACCAAAATTACTTTATTGTCAATATTTATTGTTTATTGTTTAATAGTTTTATAATTTATAGGTGAAACATGGCAGATATTTTTGAAGAATATAAAAATTTAAAATCGTTTGAAGTTGAGTTTTTTGATGAAGTTTACATGCACAGGATTATGTGCAAAATTAGAAATATTGAACCTGACAAAATGCTTATCTATTCTGATGATTCAAAAACAGGCGATGTAAAACCAAAAGTCGGAACAAATTTAACACTTAACGTATATTCTGAAAATGGTATATATAACTCAATTGCTAGAGTTTTAGATGTAAAAGAAGATAACGGATTAACTATTTATTCTATTACATACCCAACTCAAAACAAAGTTAACCAACGCCGTGAATATTTTAGAGCTGATTTAAAAATTCCTTATGTCATGACTATTGAAAGAAATTCTAGAACAGATGTTTTAGAGGGTGAAACAGTTAATATTTGCGGTAAAGGTGTTTGTATTAAAAACTCAAAACCCTTTTTACCATATAACAAAATAGATTTAACAATAAACTTTAAAAATCGAACTATAAATACATCTGCTGAATACGTTTATTCAAGAACTACCGTAGAAAATGGAAAACCTGCATTTTTACATGCCTTCATGCTTACGACAATTGCGCAAAAAGATATTGATTTTATTGTAGGGCAATGCTTCTTGTATCAGTTATCTTAATACATTGTGTATTATTTTTGACTTTGCTTAAAATATCACTAATATATTAGTGTAAGTTAAGTGATGGCAAAAAAGACAGGATAGAGTATGAATTTTAACCAAAGATTAAAAATGTTTACAGGTCAGTACATGTTTATCAAGTGGGTTGGCGGTAGTGAGTATGTTAAACTTATTAATGTCGGTGATGATTTCTATGAATTTGATGTGATAGACATAGATTCAATGGAATATCAAGAAACCTTGATGATACAACATAATCTATTGTTAGAAGTTACACTAGGCGGAGCAGATGTTCAAAGAATACTTGCGGAAATGTCTTGTAACCTTCCCGCTGTAAATAGGGATTAATTAAATATTGAAGCTCTTACGTGCGCCTTCTTCGTGATACATTGTATCTGTAACTATTGATTCTGTGATTTTTAAAACAAATTCACGACCTGCATCGGTTTGATTCAATGGAATTTCTTTACTGCCGTAACGAGCTTTAATTATGGCATTCTCCATTTTGTTTGCAGGTACGTACAATGAAGCAAGTTCTTTATCAAGCAAACAAGCCATTTCTGCGTCAGGAGTTTTGGCATTAGCTACTGCAACAAAATAATCGCCCTTAACTGCCATAATTCTACCAGAATAAAGCGAAGTAGAACCTTCTCTAAACAAGGCTTGAGGTTTAAAATTGCATCTCATTGTAAAGCTATATTGTAACCAAAAAACATTAATGATAATTGCTGGTACTTTAGTGTCAAATTTTACCCAAATGTTTTCAGTTGCAACCCCTCTAGAGGCAAATGATTGCTTTAATTGCTCTACAACTTCTTTTGCGACATTCGCCATATTGGCAAAAATTTCGCTTGTATTTTCGTTTATGTGTTGATAGTCACAAAACTGCTTATACATATACGCAGTAACTTCAGAAACTCTTTGTTTAATCATAGAATTTCTGTCAAAATTATTACTATCAAAATTGTTGTAACTGTTACTCATTTCTTACTTTAAATTTAATACAAACATGCTTTTACGTAAATATATTATATTTTATTGAGACTGTTTCATGAATACAAGAAACAGTTGATTTAATTTATATTTAGGTAATCTACGCCCGATGGGATTCAAACCCATGACCTTCAGCATCGGACGCTGATGCTCTATTCAACTAAGCTACGGGCGCATACAAATATACTATTCATTTATCATTATATTATAAAATAAAAATTTTGTAACGAAATGTAAACAATATGTTTTAAAATACTAAAGTTTTCATTAAATATACCGATATATAACATGTAAAGGGAAATAAAAACGGAAATATAAGGAGTACGCACTA
>OGLM01000055.1_pt1 | contig 130654 bp, 119 predicted proteins | sample 1572531 | NCBI WGS metagenome assembly OGLM01 (sample SAMEA2581909, study PRJEB24529) | metagenome | biome: Human gut stool | place: China | collected 2011
GGGTAGCGGGATTCGAACCCACGACCCCCTGCTCCCAAAACGTACCCAATTCACTGTATTTTGTGTGATTATCAATATTTTAAGTGTCATCCTCTTTTAGCTTGCACGTTTTTTGCACGGATTTCACTTTTTCAAATGTCCAACCGGGCAGTAAAACGTCTCCTTCACCCGACAAAAGCCAAAACGGAGAGACCTTGTAATCGCGCACCATGTAATCAAGCCATGCAAGTTGAAACAAGTCCCTTGAAGGTGACTTTTCAAGCGTGTTAAAGTTCCATGGGTTTATACCATACCGCTTGCAAAGCGTGCCTTTTCCCCTTATGACCTTATTCCTCTTCAAAACCTGTATGGTTTCAAAGAATCGGCGTACGATTATTTGGCTATCCTCTTTTTGCATTATTTTTTTTGTCTTTGTCTGAGTTAAATGGTATGATTATGATTTTTTTAGAAAATCATAAGATTTAATCCATCAAGCCTATTACAAGCTTTCGAGCCATTTCTTACCCTTTGGGGTTTTCATCCATAGGATAAACCCAATTCCAAAAACAATACCTATCAAATAAAGAAAAATCATAAAGTCCATAATTCTACTTTTTAAAAATATAATATCCAATATATGCCAATATATATGTTAAGACAACCCCTGTTGTAAGCAGCACGGCTTGATTGGAGTTGAATTCATTCAAAATCAGCGATGCACCACCCACCAACACCATGGAAGCAAAAACCAACTTTGCCAAGTCATAGAAAAACTTGCCAAGGTTTTCACGGCTTGTCCTGTCCCGCTCGTTTTGTTCTTCCTTTGCCTTTTGTTGCTCCACGAATTTCCCCATAAAGTTACTATTTTTAATCAGTAATTAAGCCTCATCATATTTCCCTTTAGGAAGAGAATAGAGTAAATTTCAATTCTCGGATTCATACAGGTTTATTGTATTAAAATAATCCTCCGTATATATATATAAATCATCCAATCCTTCTATAAGGTGTTTTACCTCCTTTTTATTTTCGTCAAATGTAGCAACATATTTATTACTTCTATTAAAATACATACGACAAATCGGTTTTCGGTTGTTGTCGTCCAACAATATATTAAAGTAGGTTTGTGCATCACGATAAGTAATCCTTGAAACATCAACTTTTTCTCTACATATAGCTTTTACTATTCTATAAGCATCCAATTCCTCTTCTGTTGTGACAATTTTGGGATTTCCATCGTTTGATGATTCATCCTCGGATTTGTCAATATCATTTTTTTGCACATCTTCACTTGTAGAAGATTCATTTACACTTAATGCACCTTTTAAACGTTCATTTATAACTTCATTAATATATGAAGATATAGCACGTTTTACCAATGGAGTAAATTGCTCAATAATACTTTGTAACATCCTCCCATCATAAACTCTTGCAGCAAGCATCCGAACAAAATCAGAACTCGGAGCTGAGAACTCATTTTGAAGAATCTTTTTAAGTTCACCCATGTATTTTAATTCACTGGCAGAACTTAATATGTTATCTATATCAAAATAAGACTTATGAAATTTTTTCAGTTCTTCGATTTGTTCATCCTTCATATCGGTAATGTCCACTTCTAAAAACGGTTTATCGTCCATTATATTAGGCTCTTTTAAATCCGTATAAAAACGATATGTTATTCCATTAGTCAACACACCAAATTTTGCTTTTGACACATTGAAATATCTTAGAAGTTGGTTATCATGAAGATTTAAATCTTGTTTCCAATGCTTACATTCAATAAGAATTATAGGCTCTCCATCCTTTAATATAGCATAATCAATCTTTTCGCCTTTTTTCATGGCTATATCACAAGTCATTTCCGGCAAAACTTCTAAAGGATTAAACACATCGTACCCTAACGCGTTGATAAAAGGCATAATGAAAGCATTCTTTGTGGCCTCTTCTGTTTCTATGTTATCTTTCAATTTGATAACTCTCTCTGATATTTGTTTGATTGAATCTTTAAAGTCCATAATACTCACAATTTAATTATACAATCAGCATATTTTATTAATTCATATTATTATATTTACATAATAAAAAGTTAATGCCTATCTAATATCTCTTTAAGCATACATATCATGTCATCTTTAGACTTAATTATGGCTTCACACTTTGCCAACTCTATCTCTTTTAAATGCAACTCCTCTTTAAGTCTATTGATTTCGTTTGAGTTATTGTTTCCCAAACTAGAACTTTGTATCTCAACAGAGCCATCCGGTTTAATAATTTTTTGAGTTCCGGATTCCGGCAATGATATTTTTATGTTCTGACCACCAATGTTGTTTTGATTCTCGTTTCCGTTTATCGTGACATTATTACTTTGGGAACTCAACATCGCACCCTTACCCGTTAAAATCCAAGTTCTACTATATTTAGGAAAACGGTCTGCAATCTTTTTAAATGTTGCAGGCGAAGGCTCCCGTTTCTCATTCAATATTCGAGTGATAGTGACGTTATTATTTAATCCAATAGCTCCACTGAAAGAATTTTTATTAAACCCTTCATTCTTCATTATTATTTGGACCCTTTCCCATCCTTTCATAAATATACATTTATTAACAATAAATACAACAGTTATCTAAATAATGCAAATTAGACTAACTTTATGTCTTGATAAGTTTGTATTGATACTAACTGTTAGTATCTTTGCATTGTGATTTAAAACACTTAGCAAATATAGATAAAACAAAGTAAAGAACAAAATAAAAATAGGTGATTATGAATCTACCAGAATTAAGAAGCCTTTTGGCCACGATAGAAGACGGGTTGATAAACGAGTTCGACCACCGAAAACGCTCATCCTCCATTTGCATGAGCGGTGAGGCGTGCGACCTTGAAGTGTCATACGATGCTTTGACTGGCGAAGTGGAGGCCATGATATACGGAGATGATGCCTGTAAGTCATATCCCAACATCCAAAAGCTGATAGAGGGTTCGGTAAGCACTGAAAAGATAGATAACGAGATATATCTTGAAGAGATGCGAGACGATGAAGAATACGAGGCCGCAATGGACAACCGGATGGCCTTAGACCGCGCCCAAGGTTACGGGGTTTATTGGTGATTGGATGTAGCCGGGGTTCGATTCCCCGGTCACCAACAAGAGGATAGTTCTTTGACATATTGCGAACATCAGCCATGCCGGAATGTTGGCGAGCGGAAACGCCACGACACCAACCATGCGGAAGACTGAAAGAGTAAGCGGACAGCGGGATTTCACCTTATCCCATCAAGTATATCGCATTGGGGCGCGAGCACGCTACCGCTGAAACTCATGATACATATAAACCACCGCAAAAGGCGCGATGCCGCCAATCGGATTGGCGCGGTGGAACTTGAACCAAAACAAAAAATTATGATTACCAAATTAGATGATTTCATAGAAAAGGAAAGAAAGAAGACGGAAAAGAAAGAATCCATTATTTCTGCCTACTTGAAAGCCAAGGAAGAGCTTCCTAACGCAAAGAAGTGGACGATATTCAGGATCGTTGGGGAATCCATTGGCATATCAACAACGTATGTCAATCAAATTTTAAAAGAGAAAGGAGTGGTATGATGAAAGCTTTGAAAGCCATAATATGCGTGATTTCCTTTGTGGCTGCATTGGGATTTGCCGGGACATCCGATATGACCGACCAGGTAATATATACGATGCCGACAGAAACCTATCACGACATAAAGGAAACCCTCGCGGCGGACGGGGATTCCCCAAGTGATTATGAAATAGCAATGTTTTACCTTAAAAGTAAAGACCAATGACGGATTTTTCGGAAATCAAGGACACGGCGCAATACAACCGGCAGGAAGCGGCCACATTGTTAGGCATCAGTATCAGCACGCTCAACAATTACAAGAATGCAGGAGACTTAAAATGCCGTTGGCGCAAAAAGAACGGCCGGCCGTTTTATTACGGTCGTGACCTGAAGCAATTCCTCAAATCAGAATTAGAAGTAAAATGAAAGAACTAATAGAAATCCAACACAGCCTGAAAGCCCCCAAAGGGCAATGGAACAACTACGGGAAGTATAAGTACCGTAGCTGCGAAGACATACTGGAGGCATTGAAGCCCTTATTGTATGAACATAAGTGCGAACTTACGATTGCCGACGAAATGGTTCTTGTTGGTACGCGCATATATGTAAAGGCCACCGTTACATTAAAGAATGAGAACGGCGAAACCGTATCGACTACCGCTTATGCTCGTGAAGAAGAAAGCAAGAAAGGCATGGATGGCTCACAGGTGACGGGAGCGGCTTCTTCCTATGCCCGGAAGTACGCCCTGAACGGAATGTTTTGTATCGACGACACGAAAGACAGCGACGACACGAACACCGGCGGTAAGGACGACGGGCTTTCCGACAACCGGGACATGGCTTTCCAAGAGATAGATGCTGCCAAGGACACGGCCGAACTATCCAAAATATTCAACAAATATACCATGCTTCATGATGACAAGGCTTTCATGAAGCGTCTGGGTGAAAGGAAAAAGGAGGTGCCTTATGTACAAGCTTAAAAAATCGGATGTCGTGTTTTATCCGGCCACTCACACCTACATAACGCCGGCCGGCAGGATGCTTGACGGGATAACCGGCATGCTTTCACGGCAACTCTTTCCCGGAAAGTATGACGGGATTGATGAAGAAACGATGCGCAACGCCGCAGAACGCGGCTCATTCATCCATTCGGTTTGTGAGTTGGTGGACAGTCTAGGTGTGGAACATGAAAGTCCAGAGGCAATAGGCTACAAGGAACTGAAAGAGACATACGCCCTGAAGCATGAGGAAAGCGAATACCTTGTGTCAGACAACGAACACTTTGCAAGCTGCATCGACAAGGTTTACAGGGATGGCGAATCAACATTTACATTGGCTGACATAAAGACTACTTATAAGCTTGACAAGGAATATGTCAGGTGGCAGCTTTCCGTCTACGCCTACCTTTTTGAACGTCAGAACCCCGGCGCAAAAGTCCTCCACCTTTATGCCATCTGGCTACGTGGAGAACGCCATGAACTCGTGGAAGTTGAACGCATCCCGGATGATGTGGTGGTGTCATTGATGGAGCACGAGGTGAACGGTGAGCAATTCGCCAACCCCTATGCCCCTTCCTTCACGGATACGAGCCTTCCGGAAAAATATGCCGCCATGGAAGATGCCATAGCCGAAATCGACCGGCAATATAAATATTGGTCAGAAAAGAAAAAGGAACTGTCCGATGGCGTAAAATTCGAGATGCAGAATGCCGGTGTAAGCAAGTGGGTCGGGGACAGAGTGTCTTTTACACGCAAGGAAGACAGCGAAAGGGAAGACTTCGACAAGAAGCGTTTCGCCTCCGACCATCCCGAACTTTACAAGGCTTATCTCATCAAAACCAAGGTTTCCGGAAGCGTGATTTTAAAAGTGAAATAGTAACATAAAAAACATTAGAAAATGAGCAGTTTATATGGAAGTATCTGCCTGAGCGACATACCACGCTCACAGATGAAGAAAATCATGTGCAAGGACGGAAAGGAACGTATATTCCTGAACATCTTTGTGGGGGAAAGGAAAGAACCTGCAACCTTTGGCGACAGGACATATACCCACTTCGTTTCTTGTTCCCCCAAGAAAGAAGAACGGAAGGAGGGGGAAAACTACTTCATCGGTGACTTGCAGACCTACCAGTCGCAACCGAACGCACCAACCCCCGAACAAGTGGCCGCAGCCCCAAGCGTGTCACCTCTTGACGACTTGCCTTTCTGATAATTTATGAGGTACGACGGTTCCAACGAACTCCACGCCGGGCAGGCAAGGGCAAAATTGGAAAAGCTCATCAAGGACAAGAAGATATTTGATTTGACCGAGAAGAAACCACAGAGGAGCATTCAGGCCAACAAATACCTTCACGTCTGCCTTTCATACTTCGGATGCCAAATCGGCGAAACCATGGAATATGTGAAGCGTAACTATTACAAGATTCTTTGCAACCCTGACACTTTTATTCGGGAAAGGGATGACAAGTACCTTGGCCGTGTGAAGTATCTTAGAAGCTCTTCCGAGTTGGACAGTTCTGAATTTGCCCTTACGGTAGACCGTTTCAGAAACTGGTGTGCGTCAAATGCCGGTGTATATATCCCAAGCCCAGATGAAGAAAGGTTGATACAATTAATGGAATTGGAAGTAGAACGTAATAAGGAATTTATTTGATTATGGACAAATTTTTAGGTCAGGACATTCCTGAGAAAGAGCGTTGGCAATTCTTAAAGGACAATGCCGATGCAGTAGAGAGAATTGGTTACACCCACAGGTTTAATCCTGACGAGTTGGCACAAAAGAAAGAATCATTGGCCGAGGTTTCAATCACCATCAACGACATTGAGATTGAGAAGAAAGAGGCAATGGAAGAGTTCAAAGAGCGGTTGAAACCTTTGAACGAGGAGAAACAAGAACTCTTGGAGCATATAAAGAAAGGTTCGGAGTTCGTGGACAATGAAGAATGTGCCAAAATCCTCTACCATGAGGAAAAGATGGCCGGATTCTATAACCGACTTGGCGAATTGGTCTACAGTCGTCCAATCATGCCACAAGAGATGCAAAAGACAGTATTCAGTATTAACCGTAAAACAGGAACAGAATCATGAATGAAAACAAAATCAACTTGGTAGTGCCTAAAGATTACAACGGCAGACCTATCGAAGTAGTATTGAGAGAAGGGAAAGCACCCGCAGTACTCGACCCCAGAGAGCCAGAAAAAGTTGTCTTTGAAGGTACTATCGATGCACCTCTACGGTGGTTGGAAAAACGTGTGGAACTTATCAATCAGAAGTCCTCAAATATTACTGTAAGCCGTAATAACATGAGTTTGCTTCTCACGATAGACGAGACCAATTATTACCGTACACAAATCAATGGCGTATTGTGTTTTTCAAAAGAAATGTTGGAGTTCGGAGTAAACACAGGAAAAGAATGGGAGCCTATCAAGCTGTCCCAGTTCTTCAAGATGCACCGGGCTTTCTTCAAGGACAAGGCTGAGAACATGAAACTGGTTTCTACTTTGAAAAATTTCAAGGCTAAAGTAAATCAGGACATCGAGCGCAGCAAAGAGGAAAATGGAAGCAAGGTTGACAACTATTCGCAAGTGGTGGATTCCAATCTTCCGAAGTCCTTCAAGCTGAACATTCCTCTTTTCAAAGGCTTTGCGTGTGAAGAAATAGAGGTCGAGATTTATGCAGATGTGGATGGGCGAGACGTTTCGTTGTCTCTTGTGTCGGCAGGCGCAAACGAGACCATTGAGGAATATAAAAATTGGGTGATTGACGAACAGATAGAAGCAATCAAAGGTGTTGCGCCTGACATCGTAATCATCGAAGTGTAACTGACAGCCCGGAAAGACGGGCATACGGGCGCAAGCACAGGACGTGCTTTCTTATTGTGTATGAATGCGCAAAATACGCTATAAGAGTTCTCTGGTTTATGAGTACTCAATCAGAGATTAATCATAATTGCTGGCACTGCCCAATTATGATTGGACGGGTTCGATTCCCGCTGCGTCCACAAACTAAAATCATAAATCAATGAATAACATACTCACTGGTAAGATTTGCCCCTATTGTGGCAAGCCAACTGAATATGTGGATAGCTCCATAATCTACGGACGCTCTTACGGCATGATTTACCTCTGCCGGGATTGCAGGGCTTATGTCGGAGTTCACAAAGGCACAGACCAAGCGTTAGGACGTTTGGCTAATGCGGAGCTAAGGGAAGCCAAGAAAGAAGCCCACTACTATTTTGACCAGATAGCAAAGACCAATCTTATCAACAAGATTTGGAAGAAGCATATCCCCAACACATCCAACAGAAACAAAGCCTACCTATGGCTATCCAACCAGTTAGGCATATCACGTGAACTTTGCCACATAGGAATGTTCGATGTGGAGGATTGCAAACGGGTTGTTGAACTGTGCAAACCATTAGTGAAAGTAAAATTAGCAATGAGTATATGAAAAAAGAAGCATACATAAATGAGAATACTCCCGAACTAAGGGAATGGCTAAAGGAACAAGGACTTATTCCTGAAACATATCCTGATTGTTGCGACTATAATGGTCTGACTGCACCATATCCAAATTCATTTGGAGAAATGGCAATGTATAAAGACGGTATTCGGTATGAGGAAGATGATGACTTTGACGAGTTTATTATCTGTAATAACGAAGAAGAGTTTAAGAAAACTGTTATTGAACTATTAAACCAATAATATACAATGGAAACAAAAGAAATAACTAAAACCATTTACATCGCAAATGATGGAAAAGAGTTCTTGACGAAAGAAGATTGCGAAAAGTATGAAAAGTTTGTCGAAGAAATACTTTCACGCATCGGGTATTTCTGTATCAGATGCCATCCTGATTTGACAGAAACAGGAAATTTCCAACACAAAATATATGTAGCAGTACTCTCTTATCATTATCTACATAAAGAAATTGCTTTTGAATGGGCATTACGAGAGTTCAATGGCTATTTAGGAGAAAGCGTACAGGGTTGGGGGGGGTCCAACCACATTTTAGTGTGAGTGAAGTTTCTAAAGAAGAATATGAGAATTGCCCACCTACCAAATGGGGAGGCACTCCATTGAAAAGTAAGAAAATATTCCTTAGTCCTAAATCGGTCGAGGGATTCCCTGAAAATATTGACTACATGAATGAATGGGGGTTTAAATAATGCCATACTACGTAAGACGAAAGACAAAGAAGAAAGACAAGCCCCTGCCCCTGTTCGACAAGGCAGGAGTAAAAGTAAAGAAGAAGCCGGATTTAGTGGCCAAACTCGACAAAGTTTTCAGCCGCTATATCCGGCTTCGTGATTGTATGCCGAACGGGTATTTCCGCTGCATAAGCTGCGGTCAGATAAAGCCATACGAGCAGGCTGATTGCGGGCATTACATAAATCGGCAGCACATGATTACGCGGTATCATGAAATGAACTGCAATGCCCAGTGCCGCAAGTGCAACCGCTTCATGGAAGGCAACATGCAAGGCTATCGGCAGGGACTTGTCACCAAATACGGTGAACAAAAAGTGCTTATGTTGGAATCCATGAAGGGCAAAATGTGCAAGTATGATGATTTTGAATTAATCGAACTCACGAAGTATTACAAGGCTTTGGGAGATAAACTAAGTAAGGAGAAAGGAATATGAAAAATATTTCAATAAGTGCGAGCAATGTAAACATAGAAGCTTATTCAAGACTTTATGTATCACTCAATATGGATATTGAAGAAAGCGAATTATCCGATTTGTTGAATGAAATGAAAATAGAAGACATTGTTTATTTTTTGGAAGATAAAGGGTATAAAATCGAGAAATCATGAGCTACGTACTACGTGATTACCAACAGAAAGCCTCTGATGCCGCCGTTTCTTTCTTCAATAACAAGGCGAAGAAAACAAATGCTATCATGGTATTGCCTACAGGAAGCGGAAAGAGCCTTATCATAGCGGATATAGCCGCAAGACTTGATGGACATACCTTGGTGTTTCAGCCAAGCAAGGAGATACTTGAACAGAACTACCTGAAGCTCTGCTCGTATGGCGTTCTGGACTGTTCCATCTACTCTGCATCGTTCGGACGGAAGGAGGTTTCACGTATCACCTTCGCTACCATAGGAAGCGTGATTAACCATCCTGAATTATTCCAGCACTTCAAAAACATAATCATTGACGAGTGTCATTTGGTCAATCCCAAGGAAGGGATGTACAAATCATTCCTTTCTATGTTGAAGTGCAAAGTGCTTGGTCTGACAGCAACTCCATATAGATTGAGTTCAAGCCGTGATTTCGGAAGTATGCTAAAGTTCATCACCCGGACAAGACCATGTGTGTTCTCTGAGGTAATATATCAGGTACAGATTTCTACTCTTTTGGATATGGGGTATTTGGCCAAGCTGAACTATTACGCGATGAACCCGATCGGATGGAACGAACTAAACCTGAAGGTGAATACCACCGGTGCCGACTACACGGACAAGTCTGTCACCATGGAATACGAAAGGATAGACTTCTACGGCTACCTCGTGCACATCGTGCAAAGGCTGGTGAACAACACCGTTACAGGCAGCAAGCGCAAAGGGATATTGGTGTTTACAAGATTTCTGAAAGAAGCGGAAAGATTAACATGGTCTATCCCCGGAACAGCAATAGTTTCAGGTGACACACCGAAGAAAGAACGTGAGCGTATCCTTGAAGCGTTCAAGGCCGGAGAAATCCCCGTGGTGGCCAATGTGGGTGTACTAACTACCGGATTCGATTATCCGGAACTTGACACAATCGTCATGGCTCGTCCAACCATGTCTTTAGCACTATGGTATCAGATAGTCGGTCGTGCCATCCGTCCGCATCCGAATAAGGAAGCAGGTTGGATTGTTGACCTCTGCGGGAACATCAAGCGTTTTGGCGAAGTCAAGGATTTACGTCTAGTTGACGGTGGTAACGGAAAGTGGGCGGTATATTCCGGTTACAGGCAATTAACCAATGTGAGATTCTAAAACTATGGAAGAAGGATTTTTGAGGCTAAGCCGCAGGTTTTTCTCGAATGAAATGTGGAAGGAAGCCCGGGAGTTTTCGGAATGCGAAGCGTGGCTCGACTTGATTCAGTCTGCACGATTTGAAGCAACCGACAAGGCGTACAGCGAACTCATCGGAGGTCGGGAAATCTATTATTCAAGAGGTCAATATCCAGCATCCATATCGTTTTTGATGAAGCGTTGGCAGTGGTCGGAAAAGAAAGTGCGTTACTTCCTTTCCAAACTGAAAAAGAAAGGCATGATTACAACCAGTAACCGGCAAGGCATGACAGTTATCACCTTATGCAACTATAACGAATATAACCCTGTCAAGGGCGAAGATAAGGGCGTAGTTTACGGCACAGATAACGATTGTAAAATCAATGAGTTAAGTAATGCTTTGGTCGAGCTAAGGGCAGAGTTAAGGGCAACGTATGAGAATATGTCTAAAAAAATTGAAGAATTGGGGCAAGCTAAGGGCAATAAGAAAAAGAATATTAAGAATAACCCTGAAGAAGATAATAATATTCCCCCCACACCCCCCAAGGGGGATGGCCTTAATCTGAAAGCCCGTTCACTTTTTGAAAATTATTTCAGGGATACGTTCGGCAGCGACTACTACTGGACGGCCAAGGACGCGGGGAACATGTCCCAAATACTCAAAAAGTTGAGGTTCCAACGCGAGCAAAAACAGATGGATGTTTCTGACGAATCAATCCTGTATGCGCTCCGTTATCTGCTTTCTTCCATCAAAGAGGGGTGGATATTCGAGAATTTTAGCGTAAGTAACATCAACTCGAAGTTTAACGAAATCGTTTCACAAGCAAAATCAAAGCAAAATGGGAAACCCAATCATTCAGTACCATCCGCAGGGACTTATACCTGCGGTCGAACTTCCCAAGACAAAGCAGCAAGCCGCCAGTCTCTTGAAGACCTCGCCGATGCTATATTGGGACAGCATTAACCCCGTGAGTATTCTTGACGTTTTCAATGCCCCACAGTTACCCGTTGTGGAAATAGCCCGTGAGATTGGAACAACAAAGTTACAAGCTCTCATGGTTAAGTGGATGAACAGTTTCCTGCGCTTCTATTCCGTCAACGGTTCGATGGATGCAGTACAAGTGGCGGATACCATCAACCTCATACTTGAAATCTATCCTTATTACACGCAATACGATTTCAAACTGTTTTTCAAAATGGCAAAAATGGGGAAGTTCGGTGAGATATACGGGCGCATGGATGGGGAGGTTATTATTAATTGGCTGAAAAAATACGATGCACATCGTGCGACAGTGGCACAGTCAGAAAGCATGAAATATGCTGATAAGTTCAAGGAACGCTATCCGGCGGAAGAAACGGAAGGAGTAACTTATCCAGAATACCTTGCAATCAAACACCGTGCCTCCATGGGCGACAAGGAATCCATAAAGCAACTCACCCCGCCATGAGACTGACTATTTACTGGTCCACGAAAGACGAATCCATACGCGCCCGTATCAGGAAGCGTTTCTGCATCCCTTGTGGCATGACCGTCAACAAGGAGACGAAAGCCGACATAAGGGATGAGGATATGGAGTTGCTCCGAGAGGAAGAGCGAAGGGGATTCATTCAGATTAGATTCAAAAAACGATGAAAACAAAACACATAAACCATTGGACGCCTGCCGAACTCCACTTTCTGGAAAAGAACTACGGCTTCATGCCCACGCATGACATTGCCGTTTGGTTGTCCCGGCATTCACTCAGTTCCATCTACCAGAAGGCATCTGCTTACGGCCTGACACAGAAATATCCGGAAGCCAAAGAATACCATGCCCTAAAATACCGCAGCATGACGGTCAAGGAACAAGCTTGTGAGATGGGGATGTCGTATTCGGCCGTGTGGAATAACCGCAGGAAAAAAGTAGTATGACAATTTATTTTTTAGACGAAAAATAGAAATAAAAATGGAAAAGAAATTTGAACTTACAGACAAATTCGTGATAAATGCCTTTGGAATCGGACTGTTCCAAATCAAGTGTACCAAATCCTTCAAATATGCCAATGAGGGTGATTTAGGTGGGTATGTGGAAAAAGAAGATAACCTTTCTCAGTCCGGCGATGCTTGGGTGTCCGGCGATGCTCAGGTGTACGGCAATGCTCGGGTGTACGGCAATGCTCGGGTGTACGGCGATGCTCGGGTGTACGGCAATGCTTGGGTGTCCGGCAATGCTCAGGTGTCCGGCAATGCTTGGGTGTCCGGCGATGCTTGGGTGTCCGGCAATGCTCTGGTGTACGGCAATGCTCGGGTGTACGGCGATGCTCGGGTGTCCGGCGATGCTCAGGTGTACGGCAATGCTCGGGTGTCCGGCAATGCTCGGGTGTACGGCGATGCTTGGGTGTACGGCGATGCTCGGGTGTCCGGCAATGCTCAGGTGTACGGCGATGCTCGGGTTGAGAACGATCACATGCACTGTGGCTTTGATTGTTTCGGTTCATGCAACCGACATACGCATGCTTATAAGACAAAGGGAAATAAAGTCGAAATAACCTGCGGCTGTTTCCGTGGAAGCCTGGAGGAGTTCGAGAAGAAAGTAGAGGAGACGCATAAAGGCACAATCTACGAGAAGCAATATAAAGCCATCATCAACCTGATTAAGATTAAGTTCGGAATCGATGGATAGAAAGTTGACACACGGCAGCTTGTTCAGCGGGATTGGAGGTTTTGACCTTGCCGCCGAATGGATGGGATGGACAAACGTTTTCCATTGCGAGATAAACGAATTTTGCACACGAATCTTAAACCACCATTTTCCAAATGCAGAGCACTATGCAGACATCACAAAAACCGATTTCACCCCATGGAGGGGGAGAATCGACGTTCTTTCAGGAGGGTTCCCTTGCCAACCTTTCAGCCTTGCCGGACAACGAAAGGGAGCGGACGATGACCGTTACCTCTGGCCTCAAATGCTACGGGCTATACGGGAGATACAGCCCTCTTGGGTCGTTGGCGAGAACGTTGCTGGCATCCTCACGATGGTACAGCCCGGCGAGGAGGTTGAAGTGGGAAGCCAAACCTCTCTTTTCGGAGAGGCTGACCGAAAAAGAGTATTGCTGCGTCAAGAGTACGTCGTCGAGACCATCTGCCGAGACCTTGGAAGTGAAGGATATTCCGTCCAACCGTTTCTTATTCCGGCTTGTGCCGTCGGAGCACCGCACAGGAGGGACAGGATCTGGTTTGTTGCAAGGCTTGCTGCCAACCCCGATGGCGACCGATGTACGCCATGCGCAGCGAGTGGAAGAATTGAGGAAAGCCGGAGGGAACACCTTCCACAGCAGGAAGAACGGGGAAACGAGGCCGAACGGCTTGACGGACTGGATGGACTTCCATGGACTTCTTCCGACACCCAATGCAACAGAGGGGGAGAAGTGTACAACCAAGTACAACCCCGGCAGCCAAATGGGGAAAGGGCTTACAGCTATGGCGGTAAACGGGATGCTTCCAACGCCCACTGCGAGCGACATTTTTTCCGGGACGCCGAAAGACCGCAAGGACGGAAAGAGCCGGATGGGAGAGTTGAAAAACTTCGTGGCCCGTCAGCATGGACAGGTTTCCCAACTCAATCCCCTGTTCGTAGCGGAGATGATGGGATTTCCCCCGGACTGGACGGTATCACCTTTCCAAAGTGGCGGCAGGAATCCATCAAAGCCTACGGGAACGCGGTAGTACCGCAGGTGGTTTACGAAATATTCAAAGCAATACAAGAGACCTATGAATAATTTGGATAAGAAAATAACATACTCCATCAACCTTTTGCGCAAGGCTGAACCCATGGTCTTGCGTTTAGACCCCGAGAATGGGTTTTATATGGCTTTCTCCGGCGGCAAGGACAGCCAAGCCCTATACCATATCGCACAGATGGCCGGTGTGAAGTTCAAGGCGCACATGAACCTTACAAGCGTGGACCCACCGGAGGTCATACGTTTTGTCAGACAGCAATATCCGGACGTGGAGCTTATAAAACCGAAGATGAGCATTTATGACTTGGCAAAAAAGAAACATATATTGCCTACAAGGAATTTTCGTTGGTGCTGTGCCGAATATAAGGAGTTTTCAGGTTCCGGGAAAGTAACCCTGATAGGCATACGCAAACAGGAAAGTGTAAGACGGTCCAAAAGAAACGAAGTAGAATTTCGCAAGCATAAATTCAGTGGCACATTTGACCAGTGGGAAGAACACGAGGAAACAATGGTGACTTGCGTAGGAGGAAAGGACAAGATATTAGTATCGCCCATTCTCTACTGGACTGAGCGTGATGTCTGGCAGTTCCTGAACGAAGTGATGAAAGTTCCTCATTGTAAACTATACGATGAAGGGCATAAGCGTATCGGCTGCATCCTGTGTCCTATGGCAAGCTACAAACAGAAAATACACGATTGCAAACGTTTCCCGCACGTGAAACACAAATGGGTTCAAACCATTCAGAAACTGATAGATGAAGGATATGTCAACCACAGCTTCCAAGATGCGGAGTTCGGTTTCCGATGGTGGATAAGCGGAAAGAGCTTTGACAAGTTCTATGCCGATGAAGTGTTGCAACAGAAAATTGATTTTGAATTATGAACATAGGATTGCTTACGGTTGACAGCAATTATCCCAATCTTGCACTTATGAAAATAAGCGCATGGCATAAGTCTCAAGGCGATAACGTGGAATGGTACAATCCGTTTACCCATTACGATAAAGTGTATATGGCAAAAGTATTTTCCTTCACACCAGATTATGGCCAATGGGTTACCAATGCCGATTGTGTGGAGAAAGGAGGAACCGGATATGATATACATAAGAATCTACCGGAAGTAATAGACCGGATGCAACCCGATTACAGCCTGTACCCGTCCATCGATGGTAAGACAGCCTACGGTTTCCTTACTCGTGGTTGTCCCAATAGATGCAAGTGGTGTATTGTTCCCCGGAAGGAAGGAAAGATACAGCCTTACATGGATGTGGAAGAAATAGCCGTCAACGGGAGGAACAATCTTATTCTAATGGATAACAACGTGCTCGCCTCTGATTACGGACTGGAACAGATAGAGAAGATTGCACGGTTAAAGTTACGGGTTGACTTCAATCAAGGTTTGGACGCACGTTTAGTAACGGAAGATGTTGCTAAGGTATTAGCCAAAGTGAAATGGATAAAGCGCATACGCTTCGGCTGTGACACACCCGGACAGATTGCTGAATGCGAACGTGCAACTTCCTTAATTGACAAATATGGCTATAAAGGGGAATATTTCTTCTATTGCATCCTGCTTGATGATTTCAAGGAATCATTCAGTCGTGTAAATCATTGGAGGAACAAAGGAGGCAGATTCTTACCACACGCCCAACCTTACCGGGATTTGAACAATCTGCGTCAAATCATCCCTCAATGGCAAAAGGATTTGGCAGGTTGGGCAGACAAGAAATGGATATTCAGAACTTGTGAATTTAAGGATTTTGAGCCGAGAAAAGGATTTAAATGTAAAGAATATTTTGAATGAGTAAAACAAAACTATATTACCTATTCCTGGCAGTCATATGGTGGCTGCTGGGGTAGGTGGAAAGGAGATAAGATGAATAAGATATTTACCATTGCTTATTCAGAGGAAGAAGCAAACGAAATAGGACACTTCATAATGAGTAAAGGCTATGAAGGTGTTCAGAATGACAGCTACAGATATTGTGATATAATGATTGATGCTTGTCTAAGAGAAAATAAAGAACACCACAAAGACCATATTTATGTAGGTGTAAATGGTTATCAAATGGTTGTTGCAAAGACAAAGAGAGGACTAAGACGCAACGGCCTGAAATACATTGAGAAGAAACGAAAATTCTATGAATTATTAAGCAGATATTGAATTATGAAACAAGAAGATATAGAAAAAGCAGCAGTAGATAGCTGTGTTTTTGAAAACAGTATTTTTAATCCTGCATTAACACCGTATTACCAACAAGGATTTAAAGATGGTGCAGACTGGCGCATCAACAGCGTGTGGTATGATGCAAAAGATGTACCACAGCCATTTAGGGCATTTGTGATTTTACATGATACAGAAAACGATTTTATGATGTTAACCCAACATAGTATTACTTGCGATAGTGATTATAATGTTATATATCAAGAAAATGATAATATGATAGCTTGGGCATACATCGAGGATTTGATACCTAATACGGAGGAATGAGTATGTTAGAAATCTTAGAATTTATATTTCAGGACTTTTTCCATTGGCTCGGTACGGTAATACTCATTATCTGTATTCCCTTTCCATTTAGCCATAATAGTTTCATTAGTATCAAAAATGAAAATAAGGAGGATTGAAACATGAACTTGAACGAACTGAGAGACCGTGCCTATAAGACAGCCTGCGAACACGGTTGGCACGAAGAAGAATACAGTAACGAACATTACCTCTGCCTGGTCATATCCGAGCTGATGGAAGCCTTGGAAGCGGACCGGAAAGGAAAACATTCTGATGTAGCAAAATTCAAGGAATGGCAAGGGAACAGTATTCCACTAACCGAAGAAACAAGGTCGAGAAGATTCAAAGAAGACTTTGAAGCATATATCAAAGGAACTGTCGAGGAAGAACTTGCAGATGCCTGCATCCGGTTGCTTGATTATTGGGGAACAACCAATTTTGTAATAGATGATTCATGTTCGGAAGATGAAGTAATTGAAGAATTTTCGCGCATATTCAAAAGAAAAACATTCACTGAATCCATATTCAATATCGTAACCTCAATAACAAGATTTGAAATACAGATTGCCTTTCTAAAGATATTTGGACTTGCCGAACATATTGGAATAGACCTTGCTTGGCACATCGAAAAGAAGATGCGCTACAACGAACTTAGGAGTTACAAACACGGAAATAAAAAGTATTGAAGATATGAAAGCAAGAGTAAAAGAAACAGGAGAGATAGTCGAAGTCGAATATTTGTTTGATGACGGTACTGCGTTTGTCAATGGCAAATGTCTTAAAGGGTATGTCAAAGTATCAAAATTGGACTTCTTTAGCGATTTTGAAGATAAAGAAAAATGGCAGCAAGTCCGCATACGGGCGGCCATAGCGGCCATGCAAGGAATACTAAGCAATGAAGAAGAAGTTGGTTATGCTTGTTCCGAAGCAACGTATAAAGAGAATGAGAAACATACAATACCTAAAGCTGTCGTTCGATTTGCGATTGCTTGTGCCGATGCTTTGGTGGCGGAACTCAAAAAGAAAGGAGGAAGCAATGAAGAATAAAATCATAGCAGCAACCGCAACCGTTTTGTTCATGTCCGCAGCCATAGCCTTTCCGTGGCTTTTTGAAGAATACCTTTTATTCAGAATCATAGCTGTAACCATATTGTTCGTGGTCTTGACGACTTTAGTTTACAAATTTGTCAAGCTCATCCTTGACGACCACGATGAAACGAAACGCAAGAAAACAGATAAATAATTACATTATAATTATTTGCAACATTGATATAATTATATAATAATTATTTTGTATATTTGTATATGATAATTTTTTTGTTATGAGCAAAATAAATTTAATCCAAACAGAAATGATTCCTTTATCTGAAATTGAACAAAATCAAGGTCAGATAAATGGACTTCCCGCAAACCCGAGACTTATACGGAACGGGAATTTTGAGAAATTAAAAAAATCCATCATGGATAACCCTGAAATGCTTTCACTAAGGGAACTATTGGTGTACAAGCATGGTGAAAAATATGTCACCATTGGCGGGAACATGAGGTTGAATGCCTTGCAGGATTTGGAATACCAAGAAGCCCCATGCAAGATTATCCCGCAAAATGCAACAATAGAGCAACTAAAAGCATACGCCATGAAAGATAATGCCCCTTACGGGGAGTGGGATTATGATATGCTTGCCAATGAGTGGGATGTAGAAAAATTGAAAGATTGGGGAGTGGATTTACCCGATGATTGGGGTGTCTCTCCGGATGATTTTGGGGACGGTTTCTCTTTACCTAGTGGAGAGAAATCGCCCTTTCAACAAATGACATTCACATTTGCCGATGAACAAGCTGATATGATACGGCAGGCAATAGACGAAATTAAACAAACAGATTCATACAAGTATACGGAAACATTCGGAAATGAAAACGCGAATGGGAACGCATTATTTTTAATTGTAAGGCAATGGGCAGAGCAAAAGAAATAATTGTAAAGGTTATACCAAGCAGTATAGCCAATCCTTTTATGAGGAAACACCATTATTCGGGTAAGGTCGTAAATAATAGTTGTTTGCATTTCGGATGTTTTCTTGACCGGAAATTACACGGAGTGCTTTCATTTGGACCGTCCTTGGATAAGAAAAAGATAATGCAGATTGTTGATGGTACAAGTTGGAATGAATTTCTTGAATTAAATTGGATGGCTTTCGATGATTATTTGCCACGAAATTCTGAAAGCTATTGCATCGGTAAGACATTACGGATGATTAAGAAGAATGCGCCACAGGTAAAGTGGGTGATATCTTTTGCCGATGGTTGTTCTTGTGGTGATGGAACGATTTATCGTGCTTCTAATTTCGTACTTACAGGAATAAAAGAGAATTTCAATTTGTGTGTCCTTCCGAATGGTGAGAAGATACATAAAATGACATTAGAAAGTAATCCAACTACGCCAAGGAAAGAATTAAATGGAAAGTCTTATTATGATATTACGGGTGGTAGATTCAATTTCAAACGGTATGTTGAAGCGGTAAATGGTCAAATTTTATCTGGATTCCAACTTCGTTACATTTATTTTATAGATAAATCATACCGAAAACGTTTAGTAGTGCCCGAAATTCCTTTTTCACGAATTGATGAATTAGGTGCGGGTATGTACAAGGGCGAAAAGATTACACAGGCTGAAAGGCACGCTATAAAAACTGAGAAACATGGCTAAGTATAATAAGGAAATGATGCAACGCTGCGCCGATTGGGTACGTGAAAACGGCCTGATGGAGTATGGAGGGGCTAAGTTAATGGACTTCTGCAAAGCCATGGGTATCGACAATGTAACCTATTATAACTGGATGGCGAAATCAGAATTTTCAGAAGAAATAAAAAAAGCAAAGGAAAAGTTCAAGGATTCGCTTGAAACGGACATCGTGAAGTCTCTCGCCAACGCTGCCAAAGGGTACGAGTATACGCAGACACAGACGGAATACAAGGATGTGAATGGCTCGCCTAAAATCGTGAGGCAAACGAAGAAGAACATCCGTGTGGAGCCGAATGTCGGAGCTGCTATATTCTTGATAACTAACATAGCACCGGAAAGATGGAAAAACCGTCAAGATTCTAAAGTTGAGCATACAGGCGAAGTAAGTACGGGATTGAATATCACTGTATCCAACGATGAAACAGCAGAACTATTGAAAAAGCTTAAAGACAAGTAGTATATGATTGCGACCAAAGTATATGAAAAGAGCTTGTCGGCATACGTGAATAACGCCAGAATAATAGCCAACAAAGGAGGAACACGATCGGGGAAAACATACTCGGTCATGTCCCTTTTGTTGACTATCATTTTCAGTTCTGAAAAGAAGAGGGTGATAGACATTATCTCCGAATCCATCCCACATCTGAAACGTGGTGCCATCCAAGACTTCACCAATATAATAGATGCGGAAATGTTGGTGGAGGGTGTTGATTACGAATCCAACCAGACGGACAAGACATATACATTCAAATCAGGGTCGCAAATACGTTTCTATTCCGCAGACGATTGGGGCAAGGTAAAAGGAGCCGGTCGGGACATACTTTTCATTAATGAGTGTAACCGTATTCCTTATGAAGTTTTCCGTCAGTTAAGCGTTCGTACTCGTGAGTGCATTTTCCTTGATTGGAACCCGGACAGCGAGTTTTGGTATGAACTAAAAGGAATATCAGCCAGAGCAAACACGATGGAGATTCACTCAACCTATAAAGACAATCCATTTATTACAGCGGAACAGATTGCAGAAATAGAAAGCAATAAAGATGATGAAAACTGGTGGAAAGTTTATGGACTTGGATTGACCGGCCGACCGCAAGGAGTTGTCTACACAAGATGGAAGCAAGTACCGGACATACCGGATGAAGCTAAATTGGTGGCAAGGGGACTTGACTTTGGTTTTACCGTGGACCCGACCGGAATTGTTGACGTGTACATGTTGAACGGTGAACTATGGCTTGATGAACGTTGTTATATGCGTGGAATGACGAATGACAAGATAGCCGATGAACTACGTGGCCTTGCCGGGTCAACAGTTGCGGACAGTGCTGAACAAAAAAGCATCACGGAAATATACAATTATGGTATCAGGGGGATAGAACCGGCAGAAAAGGGTGCGGATTCCATACGTAACGGCATCCAAATTCTTCAAAGGTACTACCTAAACATAACGGTCAGGAGCTTGAATCTGATTTATGAGATACGGAACTACAAATGGAAAGAGAACAAAATGACGGGTGAGTTCTTGAATGAACCAATCGACAAGTTTAACCACCTCTTAGATGCGGTCAGATATGTAGCCCTGAATTATTTGAAAGAAAAGAAACCTGTCAGGCGACCGCGTTCAAGATATATTGAGTTATGATATGACAGTACGTGAATTTTTGCATATAAGCGAGTTTATTTCTGATTATGATAATCTTATCAGAATGGCAAAAGAAATCAAGCCATCGCAATTTGTGTGCGGTGTGAGCAAGCCTGACACTATTAATGACATCACAATGGGAAAACTCATGGAGTTGCAATCAATTTCCAATGATGCTGATTTTCTTATATTGCCTTGTAAAATCCTTTTGGGGGTCAGTGAAGAAACCATATTAAACGAAGATGTGCAGGCCGTCCTATCATTTTCTTTCTGGGTTTCAAAAGAAGTGGAACGGGTTAACAAGCTGTTTTCAAAAGCAAGTGTCGCCCCTACACCTGAAGAACAACAGGCCGGTATTAAGAATTTGAAGTTTGGAATGTTTGGCTTGTTGGACTATTACGCCACACGCATGCACATACCAGATCATGGGGATGTTGAAAAGGTTCCATGGATTCGGGTGTACAAGTGCCTCGACATGGACACAAAGCGGATGAAGTTTGAAAGAAGATTACGTAACATCATAACGAAGAAAAGGAAATGAAAGAAGAAAGCAAATACAGGAGACCGGATGGTTTTCAATCCATAGAGGATAAAATAAGGCTTGTGGCAAGTGAAATGAAATGTGTGCAATACATATTTGAGAACTGGCAAACGGCAAATGTGAAGCTTGACAGCACGGCATTACCGGCCATGCTCAATGTCCTTCCGGCAAGCGGGGTCATGAAGTTTGGCCAACAACAAATAAAGGACTATCCTAATAGTTTGTTTGCCTTCATGGACAAGCTTGATTTGGATTTCGATGGTGAAGAAGCAGATGTCGTGGTGGAACGATGCAAGGCATACGCGCAAGAATTTATAATGAGGGTGAACAAATCCGGATTGTTTGAACCGGTCTATGGGGAAATCCCGTATTCCATCTTTTATGACAGGCTTGACGTAAATGTGGCCGGGGTCACTATTGAAGTGCAATTAAAAGAGACAAAAGGACTGGTTCTGTGTCCGTCAAAGAGCATAGAGGAGGTAATTTATGGAAATGACAGTAACCCATGCGGATGTACAGAAAATACTCGGTGACGAACTTGAATCATTACGTTCAAGAATTATAGCCAACCATGTAGCCGCAAAACAAGTGGCAAGCGGACGCACAAAAGATAGCATCAAAGTTGAACTTACGGAAAACGGTGGGATATTATGGGGACGATTCCCTTTTGGGACTTTGGAAACGGGACGGCGTGCCGGTAGGACACCCCACAACTTCACCGGCATAATCCGGCAATGGATTATAGACAAAGGCATATCCGTGCCACCAATACAATATATACGGAAGCCATCGGAACGATGGAAGCCCAAATATACGCCCCAAGAAAGGGGATTGATGAGCATGGCCGGTGCAATAGCCCACAAGATAAAAACAGAAGGTACTAAGTTATATCGTGAAGGAGGGAGAAATGATATTTACTCACCGGAAATAGAAAAAACTGTGAATAGCATTACCCGAAGAATAGGTTTGTTATTTGAGCAGGAAGTTGAACACATAAACTTAAATACAAAAAATGAGGACGGACATAATAAGTGACGGATGGGGAATTTCCTATCCTGATGCCATTTCATTTGCATTCAACCGCAATTTGATTAGGATTCAAGGAAAAACAGACGACGAAGTAACTGTTACGGTTCAAAGGGAAAGCGTTTCTTATCAAGATAAAAGGGAAACGATTGGTGGTTATGTGCAATTTGACATAAGCGAATACATCCGTTTATTCTTCTCGGTCAAAGAAACAGAACTGGTTCCAAGTTTGGACATTGAGGTACATGTCAGTCTCGACAAAGGAGGTAATTTCAATTTTACCATGACATGTATTTGGGGAGTTATAAATATCGGTGAAACGTTCAATTCCGGACGGAAAGTTATATGGTTCAAAAACTATCCTCAAACAGTCAGCTTTTATTCTTCTGACAACGCGGTACAAGCCCAAAGTGACAATGAACCGCTTAAAGGGATTGATGTAACGCCCGGTATTGTGCATTTGGATTTAGATGGTACTTTTCCAAAAGCACAAAACCATGCTACGATATTGTTAATGGAAGAGTACAAAGCTATTTTTGACTATACCTTTGATTATACCTTCACTTCCATAACTGATAATTTGGTGTTGAACATCGAAATAAGCAATGCCGATTGCGGAATTTTCATCAGGTGGATAGACCGGCATGGCTTTTACCAATATTGGCTCTTTAATCCCGGTGACATTTCATATAAGGTTTCTAACATAGGAGAAGAATCAGAAGTAAATTCTACAGCCTTTCTAGATGTGTATGGAATAACCCGTGTCCAAGGCAAAGAAACCCACAAAACAATCAAGGCATGTTCCCCCTTAGTAGACAAAGAGACATTTGACATGTTACTTGGGCTTTTATCCTCCCCTTTGCCTTCTTTATGGGACGGGAATGAATGGATTCCAATTCATATATCAGAGGGGACTTCCACCCAATCCACTTCTGATTTGCAGGATTTCGAGATTCAGATAGAAATGCCAGAACTTATTTCACAAAAACTATGAGGGACGAACTATATATAAACAACCAACGTGTAGACATGTCGGAAAGTGGTATAAACCTTACTTTCCGTAGTAACTTGCTGTCAGACATAAGCAAGATTGTCAGCAATTACAGCTATACCATCAAGTTGCCCAAGACTGCCAATAACATGCGGATTATCGGCGGTGCGGTGCTTCCAAGCAGTGAGAGTGACTTCCCCTATATTGTCCACTCCGGACGGGTGTTGCGTGACGGGATTATGATTGTTGACAATGCAAACGTGGTACTTTTATCTATTGGTGAGGACATAGAAGTCACGTTATCATGGGGAGCATCATCAAACCTTACGGAACTTGTTTCAGGTAACGCCAAGCTAAAGGATTTACCATTTTCTGATGATACGGATAAAGTCGTGACTTCTGTTTTGCCTGGTTCATCTCCAATGATGCCTTTTATTGATTGGGGGATAGAAATCAATGAAAGTACGTGGAACGCATTCAATCACCCGGTATTAACGTTAAGTACCATTTTTCAACGTATAAAGAATAAATACGGCATTGAAATAGCCTATCCTGATTCTCTCGAGAAAATAGCCGGTCTATGTATCCCGCTTACTTCACAGAACGTAGCGGAGCAAAATCAAATAGATGAAAGGATTGGTTTTGAAATGGCTGAACTTCAAATCGTCCTTCCTGATGACCAATATTATAAACAAAGGCCAATACTGTTCAACATCAAAGGCAATGCTTTTGTAATGATAGGAGGTTTTGACTTTCCGGAAGTGGGGTATCAATCTAACTGTTGCCTTATGGCAGTTAATGAAAGCATAACGTATGACATACATTTAAGAATTGAGGGGGAACGTATTTATACAGATGGTAAAAGTAAAGGTGTGTTCTTTTTAGGAGAAGAGCATATTGACGAATCTTCCGATGATCCTTATCTAACGACAATAGACAAAACGTTATCTGGAGTATCACTCTCCACAGAATCATCGCAGACTGGCTGTATTACATTCCGAGGTTCTTCTGTATTAGGCTTAAGTGCTCCAAGAATACATTCGGCCTATATCGAAGTGTTTCCCCATATAGAAGAGTTTAGGCAGGGGATGACGTTCTATTTCTCTGCCAACATTCCTGATTTAAAGTTGACCGACATTCTAAAAGCTATAAAAAACATGTACGGGTTATATGTAACAACGGAACCGGGTAAATTTATATACCATGAGTACAAAGAGGTGTATTCAAAGAAAACCGTGGCATACGATTGGAGCCAAAAGCTTATATCGAAAGTTAACGTCCCTAATACAACAGAGTATAGGTTGGATGACATTGCCCAATCAAACTTGTTCAAGTATAAAGAAGACGACACAGTAAAAGGGAATTATGACGGAGTTATAAATGTAAACGATAAAACGTTGGATGCGGAAAGGGAAGCATATACTTCCATTTTCGCGGGGACGGATGAATATGGAAAACCTTCAGATAATTCATACGCTCGTATCCCTATCTATCGCTACAATGATTCCGGAGAAGTGGAATATGATGACGTGGAGCCACGTATATTATATAGGCAGTATAACCGTACATGGCGTGCTACTTTTGTAGGTCTTGGATGGGAAACATTAATCAGCGAGTATTACGGTAGCTATATGGATTTTATTACTAAAGCAAAGATAATCACGGAAACCATAAAGCTTTCACCTGTGGACTTAAAAAACATGGACTTATATACGCCCGTGTATTTGAAACAATACGGGGCTTATTTCGCAATACTTGAAATCAAGACCGGAGATAATAACTTATGCGATGTGAAACTTCTAAAATTATAAAACTATGGCAAACGACAAAGTAGAAAAGGTTTTAGACATAAAAGTAAATTATGCCGATGCAATAAAGAAAATCGCCGAATATCGTGCAAAATTAGACAAGGTAAAGGAAACTGAATCCGAACTGAAAAAGCAACTAAATGAAGGACGTATTTCACGAGAGGAATACAACAAGGCTATTTCGGCTACAAAAATAGCATCAGACGAATATAAGTCAACCATAAGGGACATTGAAAAAGTTGTAAAGAACCAAATTAAACTTGACCATGAGCAAGAGGGTTCTTTACGTGGTATGCGTGCGGAATTGTCCAATTTAACACGCGAATACGATGCACTATCGCGTGAACAACGTGAAAACGAAAAGATAGGCGGCGCATTGGCCAAAAAAATCAACGACCTTACGGATGAATTAAAAGAGGCAGAAGAAGAAACAGGGCGTTATTATCGAAATGTCGGGAATTATAAAAACAGTATCCTTGAAGCCATCGGACTTAACAACCAATTCGGAGAATCACTGATGAATCTTGGAGAGGGTTCCAAGGGACTAAAAAAAATAAACACGGATATTAAGGCATTGGGAGCCACCATGAAAGGGTTGCTTACCAATCCTGTATTTCTCGCTTTGGCCGGTATCGTTGGTGCCGGGATGGCATTCAAATGGTTCTATGATTACAACAAGGGGCTTGTAGAGGCGACCAAGTTAACGAAGCAATTCACCGGACTTGGGGGCAATGAACTGAAGGAATACCGGAACGAGGTTCAGGCCGTGGCCGACATGTACGGTAAAGACTTCAAAGAGACATTGCAGGCGGTTAACTCGGTATCGAAGCAATTCGGCATCACGTCACAAGAGGCCATGAATATTATAAAGGATGGTTTTGTGGCCGGTGCAGATGCGAACGGTGAGTTTCTTGATACATTGAAAGAATACCCTGCATATTTCAAAGAGGCGGGTATCAGCGCGGAGGAATTTGTAGCCATTACAGCAAATGCAAGCAAACAAGGTATTTTCTCCGACAAGGGAGTGGATACCATAAAGGAAGCAAATACCCGTTTACGTGAAATGACAACGGCCACGGCAGAAGCATTGGACGGTATCGGTATATCATCGGAAGAGGTACAAAAATCATTGCAGGAAGGAAGTACAACCGCTTTCGAGGTAATGAAAAAAGTGTCTGATCGGTTAAATGAGCTTCCGGCCTCCTCTGCAAAAGTGGGTACGGCAATAGCCGATATTTTCGGTGGCCCCGGTGAGGATGCCGGACTGGAATACATCAAGACCTTGGGAAAGATAGAAACCAACCTCGATGAAGTCAAGAAACAAGCCGGTGAACTCGGTGAATTGGAAGAGAAACAGTTAAATTCACAGATAGAACTGCAAAACGCACTTTCCGGATTGTTCGACAAGACAGGAGGTGATTTTGAACGCATGAAAACGCAAGCCATTGTGTTTGTAAACGAGGGGCTTGCCAAAATAATCAACGGCATAAGTGATACTATAAATTGGTTCAAAACCATGTATAAGGAATCCGAAGCGTTCAGATTATTGTGCGATTCCATTTCCGACATATTTACCGGCATGTTTAAAACGGTGGGCAACCTGATAAATTTGCTTATAGTACAATTAAAATCATTGGGGCGTGTATTGAAAGGCGTGTTTACGTTTGACTGGGAAGAGTTTACGGGTGGGTTGGAAGATTTCGCCATCAATACCACAGAGGTTCTGAAAAAACAGTTTACCCAAGCTAAAAAAGAGATTGAGGAAACGAACCGGGAAATGAAAGACAAGATAGAGCCTGTCACCATTCCTGTAAAAGTGGAGAATCCGGCCACAAAGGACATTTCTGCCAACGATACAACCACAACGGACACAAACACGCTTACTGATAAAGAAATCAAGAAGCAACAGGAAGCCGCCAAAAAACGTTTGGAACAGTTACGTGAACAGAAACGCGTGGAGATTGAAGAAACCCGAAAGGCTGAGGACGAATTACTGAAACTTGTCACGGACAACCAAAAAAAGTTAAGGGAACAAACCCGGTTGAACTATACCCGTGAAATCGAAGACCTGAAAAATAGGTTGGATGAAGAAAAGAACCTCACACCGGCAGCGCGTGAGGCCATCAACCAACAAATAATGGCAAAACAAAAACAGTTTTCCAATGAAATGGCCGCTTTGGACAATGAGGCGTTGCAGAAGCAAATCGAAGACCGGCAAAAGCTTATCACCCTCCAATTACAGGCTGTCAAAAAAGGCAGTGAACAGGAATACGCCCTGAAGCTTGAAGAGTTGGCAAAAGAAAGGGATTTGCAGCTTTCCAACATGCAGGCCACGCAAGAAGAAAAGGATGCCATTTGGGCGGCATGGGCGGCAAAGGACGAAGAATTGAGGATGCAGCATGAGAATGACATCACGAACAAGCAAATGGAAGCCATGCGCCTGCGGCATGAAACGGAGTTGGCACAACTCGGAGAAAATGAAATTGCGATACTGGAAGCCAAAGTTGCACATAAACAAGAAGAACTTGAATCCTTGCACCAGTTGGAGGGTGAAAGCATAGAAGAATTTAACCTTAGAAAAATCGAGCTTCAAAATGAATATGTGGACGCACAAAAGGAGTTGGCCGACAAGGAAGTGGAAATAAACCAAGCAAAAGCACAAGCCATTGCGGCCACGTATGGCTCAATCGGAGATGCCATTGCAAGCTTGGCCGGTGAAAACAAAAAGGCCGTGGCGGCGGCAAAGGTTCTCGCCCTTGCGGAGGTGGCAATAGAACAAGGTGTTGCCATAGCAAAAGCCACGAGCCTTGCTTTCCGGAAATCACACTCCGTGTGGGAATCTATAGCTGCGGTAGCAGCTGCAACTGCAACCATCATCAGTAGCATGGCATCTGCCATAAAGGCTATCAAGTCGGCCAAGATTGGTGGAGATGGTGGAAATGGCAATGAAAACCGTCGTGGCTATGCAAAAGGCGGATTAGTCACTGGTACCGGAAGTGAAACAAGTGACAGCATACCGGCAAGGCTGTCCAATGGTGAGAGTGTAATGACTGCACAATCAACACGTATGTTCGCTCCCATCCTTTCGGCTTTCAACACCATGGGTGGAGGCGTGCCTATTCAGGCTACCCAAAGCGCGGAGCAAGCCATAGGGGAAGACATGTTGGCACGTGCCGTGGCCAAAGGAGTACAATCTATGCCGAATCCGGTTGTCAGCGTGGAAGAGATAAACACGGTAGGCAATAGGGTAAAGGTTATTGAGAATATTGGAACTATATAAAAGCATATCATGACATCATACGAATTATTATCCGCTAACCGGAATTTGATTGAAATAATTGCAAAAAACAAAATTGACTTGTCAAATATCCGATACCTTGAACTGTTTCAGGAATACGCTCGGCTTTCTAAAGAGGGGCACAAACAAGAGTATATCGCATCCTATTTGTCAGAAGTGTACAGTATTTCATCACGTTCTGTTTTTAGGATAGTCAAAAGGATGAAAAAGCACGTTGAAATTTGAAAATATTCTGTTTCTTTTCATTTTTCTCCATAAACCCTTGCGTAATATACAAAAGTTTATTATCTTTGTATTGTCAAAATGATAAGCGATGGAAACAAGAAAATTAACTGATTTAGAAGCCGAGTTCATCGATGCGGTGAGGAATTACAAAAAGGCTTACCCCAATGGAAGCGATGAATTGGAATGGTACATTGAAGGCTTGTACGAGAAACTTCTTGAAAGAGACTAATCAACTTCCCCCTTCCTTCCCTATAAGCGGGAAGGGGGATTTTACAGAAGAAATAACCACTAAAACAAAAAGAAATGGAGACAGTAATGATTAAACGTGAAACAATGAAGCAAACGCTTTCGGACATCCTTTTGGATATTTCTTGGGCACGGCTGTCCGTGAGATATTTCGGTAAAAGCCGTTCGTGGCTGCACCAAAAATTAGATGGAATAAACAGCAATGGCGGTGAGGGCGGCTTTTCGGAATCCGAGAAAGCGGAGTTACGCCTTGCATTAAAAGACTTGTCAGCGCGAATAAATGCGGCGGCAGACCGTATAGAGTAATCCCTCGTTTATCGTTTTGACATAACCTAAAGCTTGGGATTTACTTCACGTGGGCTTTGCTTGATTAATACAAAAGTCAAGTTCACGATTGGACGGATGGATATTTTCCATCCGTTTTTTGTTTTAAATTTGGCATTACTGACAGTACGGTGTCAGTAGAAATTACACCATAAATAATTATATTATAATTATATTTATTAGATTTGCCATAAATTAAATGTTATGGCAAAGTTATTCATAAACAAAGACATTGCAGCCGATGCGGACAAAATGAGGTACTGGCTTTCAGGTGATGATTGTGTTTCATTCAGCGATATTCAGGGCTTTCTATCTTGGATGGACCCGTCTGACAACAGCATCGAAGTAGAGCTTCATTCTTGCGGTGGGGATTGCATTGAAGGATATGCCATTTATGACGCGCTTCGCGCAAGTGGGAAAGAAATCAGTTGCACGGTGGTAGGGCTTTGCGCTTCAATGGCTACCGTCATATTATTGGCCGCACCTATTGAAAGGAGAAAAATGTATCAGCACGCACAATTACTGATACATGAGCCATATTGCCCAAAGGGGGCATTCAATGAAGACCTCACTATTGGAAGTTTACAAGAGAAAATGAACTTTCTCAACCAGGAACGGAACAAGATGCTTTCACTGTATGTAGAGCGGACAGGAAAGGCACAAGAAGAAATAGAAGCACAAATGATTGCCGGTTCATGGTTCGGGAGCGACAAGGCAGTAGAATTGGGATTTATATCTTCCGTAATGCCTGCAATGAGCGCAAAGGTTGAGAAGCCAGTTATAAATAATCAAACAATCAAAACAGAAATGAAAGAGAAGGAAGAAAAGAAGCCCACTGTGGCAGAAGCTTTCCGGATGCTTGGGGTGGCTTTGGGAATATCCAAGCCGGAAGCCTCCGGAATGGTAATTACAACGTCAACAGGTGAAGAGTTGACAGTAGAACGTGAAGAGGGTGAAATACAGGTAGGCGATACCGCATCCCCTGACGGTGAATTTGTCCTTGAGGACGGTCGTACAGTTGTCGTTACTGATGGGGTAATCACGGAAATAAAGGAACCGGGAAGCGGTGGTGAAGACGTTGAAGCCCTACAAAGCCGGATTGAAGAATTGGAACGTCAGGTAAGCGACTTAACCGCCAACGCAAAATCAGAAGACGAAATCCGTATTTTGTCCATGGTGGAAAAGGCCGGTGGAGAATCTTGGCTAAGAAAAGCGGCTGCAAGCCATTATACACCTCCCTTGCGCAGTACGCAAGTCGGAAACAAGAAGCCTGACAGTAATATCTCCACATCAAGTAGCAAAATTGACCGGATGCTTGCGGAAAAGAGAGAGAAATTCAAACAAAGATACAACAAATAAAAAATAAAGAGTATGGCAAAAGAAAGAATTGAATGGGATGACCTTCAAAGTTTAACTCCTGATAATAGAGCCATCCAGTCTTTGAAAGACCTGTTGGTTATGACAAATTTTGTCGATGAAGATTTGGAACGTTTCTACACCCTACGGCAAAATGTACATAACGGCGACAAATTGGGATGGGTTGGAACAATGGAAGATGTGGGTTGGAATGGTTCCGGCTGTAACCCAACGTATAAGAACGCAGCGATTGAATTTGCTGAAAAGGAATGGAGTATCGGTGATTGGCAGATACCCCTCAAATGGTGTTACACAGACCTCATCAATACCATTGCAGAGTATTGTTTAAAGACCGGCACGGAAATCGGTGATTTGACCTCCACAGAATACATGGACGACATTGTTCTTCCGGCTCTCGATTTGGCCATGAAGCACATGATGTGGCGTTTCATTTGGTTTGGTGACAAAGATGCAAAAAATGTCAGCAGCTCCGGACAAATTACGGATGGCATAAATGTGGATTTGTTTAAAACAACAAATGGATTTTGGAAGCAGTTGTTTGCCATAGGTACTGCAAACGAGGCGCAAAAGACAACCATTGCGGCCAATTCAGAAACAACCATGGCATTGCAATTAAGCAAGATAAAAGAATCAGGAGTAGCAATCGGTATTTTCGATGAGTTGCTTGAAAACGCCGATAGTAGAATTTCTTTGTTGGACGATGCCAGTATCTTCTGCACAAAAACTCTCGGGGACGCACTGACACGGGATTTGAAGCGTGAATATAAACTCATATTGGATTGGGAACAAGTCTTCAAAGGCTTGGATGTCGCTGAATACAATGGCATGCCCATTTACCGGGTATCCATTTGGGATAGATTCATTCGCACGTACCAGAATGACGGTACAAAATTGAACCTTCCCCATCGTGCGATGTACGGATCACCCAAACAGCTTTTTGTCGGTACGCCTGCAAATGAGTTGATTTCCGACCTTGACATCTGGTTTGACCGGAAAGACCGTATGAATTACATCTATTCAACCGGAAAGTTGGGATGTTTAATCGGAGAAGACAACCTTTTCCAAATGGCATATTAAAAAGGAGGTGAATCATGGCTATTTGTGATATTCTTTTAAAGGGAGACATTTCGATTAATTGCGACGACCCTATTGTTCCCGGTGTGGAGAGTGAAGGCATCATCATAAACCGTTCGGATATTGATTTTGCAGCCACCACGTTTAATGCCACCCGTAAGAATGTGATTGAAACCCTTGTTTTGAAGTCCAAGAAAAAGGCTTTCAAATGTGCACAATTAGGGAATACTCCATTTACGGGCACCAATGTGGCATTGGCCGTAGGCACTTACCGCAATACATTCACCAATACGGTGAACCTTGTGGTTTTCAACAATGACCCGGACACTTGCGAGCAAATCATTAATGGTTTGGCCAATGGCTCTTTTGTGGTCATTCTGGAGAACAAGTATAAGGGAACGAGCAAGGAAACGAATCCGGGCGATGCAGCTTTCCAAGTGTTCGGTTGGTACCAGGGACTTCGGGCAAGCGAAATAACCAACGACAAGTATTCGGAAGATACTGATGGCGGATGGTTGGTTTCCCTCCAAGAAACAAAGGCTCCAAAGTCGGGATTGTTCTTGTTCAAGACAAGTTACGAGGCTACCAAGGCTGCTATTGACACGTTAACCACGGAAGCTGAGTAATATGAATGCGACGGAAGCCCTGAACAGACTGAATGAGCTAAAGGACAAAAAACCTTTGGCTCATTCAGATAAAACAGAAATCGAAGAATTGTATTACGCCGTATATGGTAGAAATTTCGTGAGAAGCTCATGTAATGACTGTTATTACGATGCCGTGATACAAATGTATTTATATCTAAGAAGCAAAGGTAAGATGAAAGAAAGATGTTTGTATAGCCTAAAAAACGGGGCACTCATTCAAATGGAGTTTGGAAGTGGTGAAATGTACACCAATGCCAATTTGACCGATGAAATTGCGGAAAAATACTTGGCTGCAAATCCGGAGGGTCGTGTGTTCTTTTCCGTATTACCTGACGATTGGATTGAACGTGTTGAAAATCGGAAAAACGGGAATGCAGAGAAAGTCATTGAAGAAATGACCCAAATGTTGGAAAATGGTGAAACAGTTGAAGATGTGAAAGCAAAATACAAAGGCTACATGATTGACGGGAAAAGAATGAGGGTGAAAATTCTGAATGCCTACATAAAGGAAGCACAAAACAGGTTGGAGGAATAAAAACAAACGGGACATGAAGGTAAAAGAACTCAGTAAGAAAAGTTCTCCAAGGATTGACAATAAGTTTATCCAGGCTCTGAATATCCAAACATACGGAGAAGACAACTTGTATCCACAAGTTTTCCGCGATATAGTGCATGCAAGCCCATCAGGGAACGAATGTATTGACCGGCTCGCTGATTTTATTGAAGGAAATGGATTCAAGGATGAATTATTTTCCGAATATGTAATCAACAGGCGTGGCGATACGGTGGATGAGGTGCATTGTAGGATGTGTCAGGATATGGCAATGTTCAACGGAATCTCCTTGCATGTCAATTACAACGTTTTTGGGGAAATTGTAGAGTTGAACCATGTCCCGTTTGAAAATTGCCGATTGACGGAACCTGACGAAAACGGTGTCATATCAAAAATTGCCATACATCCTGATTGGACCGGGAAAAAAACAAGAAATGGCAAGGCTATCCAAGTGAAAAAAGACAATATAGACTACATTGATGTCTTCAATCCTATTAAAGAGGTAGTTTTGGCACAAATTGAACATGCCGGAGGTATTGAAAACTATAAAGGACAAGTCCTTTGGATAACTTTGTTCGGGAACTATGAATATCCGGTAGGAAAGGGAGACAAGGTGGCAACGGAAATGAGCACTGATGAGGGGCTTTCCAATGTAAAATACAGAAATGTCCGCTGCAATTTCATGCCCTCCACAATCATGCTGTCAAAAAAGGCCAATTCTGTAACTCAAACAGAGCTTGATGGAAGTGAATCCATAGATTATGATAATGACGAAGTTATGAACTCTCTCACCAAAATTCAAGGGGACAAGAATTTGGGCAAAATAGTCGAGATAACAGTGGAGGCAGACGAAGAAAAGCCCGAATTTGTCAACATGGATTCCAAAAATTATGACAAGGAGTTTGAAGTCACAGATTCAAGCGTGACAGAACGTATATATTCCGCTTTCGGACAGGAGCCATGGTATTGCATCCGGAAAGGAAAAATCGGGTTTAGTGGAGATATTTTGTCGGACGCTTTTGAGTATTACAATTCTATCGTGTCACGACAACAACGTTTTATAGAAAGGGTGATTACACGTATTTTCAAATATTGGTTTGAACCGGTAAACCTTTCAAACGATTATAGTATAACCCCATTAAGATATGTGCAAAATGGTTCATCTGATAAAAACGAATGAAGTTGCTGATTTGTCCCGACCCATATCCGGACATATAGATGATAAGAAGATTAATACCTATATCCGGGAAAGTGAGGATATAGACCTGAAATCAAGTCTCGGTGACGTGCTTTTGATGGATATAAGGTCTAATCCTGAAAAGTACGATGATTTATTAAATGGAGGTGAGTATGAGGATAAATGCGGATACAAACATACATTTTCCGGTCTTAAAAGGGCACTTGCTTACTATTCTTATGCCAGAATAGTAAAAAACAATGATATAAATGTTACCCGTTTTGGGGTTACATTCAAAGAAGATGATTACAGTGACAAGGTAAGCGTAAAGGAACGTATTTTAGCTTATAATGACGCCTTTTCCATTGCGGATAAATACCTTCATGAATGCGTGTTATTTCTTTCTGAAAACAAAGATAAATATCCATTGTACCGAGGTATCGGTAAAGTAAAAGCAAACCGGATTAAATTTAGAACCATAGGAGACTGAAATATGGATATAGAAGAGATAAGACAAGAAATAGAACAAATCCGGGATGCAAGTAAGCCCGGTGAAAATACGGCATCCCGGGTCGGTGGTGCAATGCTTGATTTACTGAGTTTCACTGACACCGAGTTTAAGTCTTACCTTTTGAATCGCCTGCAAGGCACGGCAGAGGACAGCGACGCGCTTCACGACCCGCACAAGTGGTTGGGGAGCGTGGAGGATGACGGCGGTCTGAACGCGCTGTTGGACGGGCTTCACGGTTCCGGCGAGGCGGGGAAGCCGAAGGCGGGTTTCTTCCGTGGTGACTACGATGGCAGCCCTTTCACGGTGGAGAACGTCCCGGTAAATTATGCGGAGGATATGTGGCTGCAGTCGGTGCGGGGGCGGTTGTCGCCGGTGTATGCAGGTGGTGCCGACACGTACAAGGGGCTGACGCGCAGCTCGGATGTGTACAGCGTCTTGTGGAGGGTACGCGAGAATGGGACGTGGGGAGCGTGGAATTCCTTGACGGATGCCCCTCGTGTGCCGGAAACAGACTTGTCGATGGGTGTCAAGGATGGTGACCCGCGTTCCTGCCTTGAGATTATGCGCACGCGCAAGGGAGGATGCTATTCTGTGACGAACGATGCCGGGCAGGTGACAGGCATAATGATGGTGTTCTGCGACAGTTGGGGACAGCACGGCATGGAACAGGTGTTGCTGACGGACGTGTCGGACTTGGAAGGGGGCATTGTGCACAGTCTCAGTGGGCGCACGCACGTTGACGGCAAACCGATGCTTTACCACCGGTTTTATGACATGAACCGGGAGGCTGAGGGGCGTTGGGGCGCGTGGAAGACGTTCAGCATGGGCGGCGGTACGACAGAGCCTCCCTATGCGGCTTTCGACTTCGGTACCCTTCAGGAAAAAATCGGCAGCGGTCGGACGCAGGATGACTTGGACGCTTTCGGGCTGACGGAAATCGTGTGGGACAGCATAAGGGCCGGGGAAACGATGGTCATCCGCGATGACCAGAACGAGCGTACGTACATCGTAACGGGAAGCTCGGACAACTATATTTCATTTTCCTACGGTATGAATGAGGCTTACGAGGGCTGGGAAATCAAAAGTTCGGGCGATACTTACACCATATCCCGCCACCAGACGCAAGGCGGTGGCGGCGGGGAAAGCATAACAATAGAATAAATTTTTACCAACAATTTAAAAAACAGGAAAATTCATGGCAGCAAACGGTCAAAAACTGAGGGTGGCGGTGACGAAGACTTCCGCACAAGGTAAAGCAGCACAAAGTGCTACACCTAATTTAATGTCTTTCAGTACTGATGAAAACAGTATTTGGTTTAATGGGAAGAAGTACGGAGTGTATGTATTAAAAGAGTTTAATGATATCAATGATGACTCTAATTCACAAGAGATTCAATCTTTCTTGGGAGACTTTACCTATGACAAATGGGAAGAGGCTAGAAATGTAGGAAGCCTTGTGTTTGTTACTGTTATAGGTACGTTGTGTCCTGCTGCTATAAATGTTGATACTGCTCCTTCAGATTCCGATATTTTAGTAAATATATTTGTTAATTCTAATGTCCTCCAGTTACACATCTCTGTACAATATTCTGCTAGTACGGGTTATTCTGCTAAAATACTGTTTGATTACTCTGTTAATCTTAGTGATATTGTAAATTCATTAGATAAGGACTTTTCTGATAAGCCACTTTCAGCCAGTATGGGAAAGAAGCTAAATGATGAAAAGCTTGCAAAAACGGATGTAGTGAACAGCCTATCAGATTCAAGTACTAACAAAGCATTATCAGCAGCTCAGGGTAAGGCACTTAATGACAAGCTTAGCAGCAACAAGATAAGCATTAACTTTTCTGCTATTAACAACACTAGTGATAGTGCCACTATAAAAGGGTATATGGGTAATTTAGATGGTACCGCTCTTGTTACTAAGCTTACCTATGGCGCAACTTTAATTGATTCTAGTAGTGAAGATTGGGTAATTACTCCACAGGAGGTAAGTGCCTCAAAGGTAGTATTTGTAGGGTTAAAGCTTCAATCATTTCGTATATTTACTAAGACTATCACAGTAACTATAAGTGGCAGTAATTACACAAATATGGCTGTTATTACTGCCGATAGATATGTGCCTAATGTGGTAAATAATCTAACCTCATCTGATACTGCAAATGCTCTTTCAGCTGCGCAAGGCAAAGCACTTAATGATAAGATTTCTGCGTTAGGCTCTGTCTATAGAATAAAAGGTAGTAAGACAAATATTTCAGAGGTTTTAGCTTTGACAGATGCAAAGGTTGGTGACGTTTGGAATGTAATTAATGCCTTTACCTTAAATGGTAAACCATTTCCTGCAAGTACTAATATTGTATGTATTACAGCAACAAGTTCATCTGACCATGATGAAGGTAATTGGGACCCTATTGGTGGTACAGTAGACCTAAGTCCTTATGCAAAGAAAACTGAAGTAGAAGAAAGTGATAATGAAATCTGGGAACAGCTTAATGTAGTGGTTAACAAAGATGAAATAGTTAATAACCTTACTTCCACTAATACTGATAAGCCACTTTCAGCGGCAATGGGAAAGAAGCTTCAAGATGAGAAGTTATCTAAGACGGATGCAAACAATACTTATTTAACTAAAGTAAATGCAGAATCCACTTATGCAAAGAAAGCTGATGGAATTTCCCATTATAGCATAGGAGAACTTACAGCGTTAAGTTCTAATCCTACACAAGAACAACTTAAAACAGCTTTAGGGACACCGTCTGCTTTTAGAAATGCCATTGATGCAGGAGAACTAATATTAGTAACTGGCAATGCTAATGTGCAATCTCAAAAATCGGCAACATGTATAATTGATTCAGGTAATGTGATAGTAAAATATCTTCATCCCGGTAATAACGATTGGACTGTAATCGCAAAATGTGTCCCTGCAAGTAGTGGTGATAACTGGGATAATGCTCAATTTAGTATAAGAACTGTTAAACCTTCGGATTCAGCGGGTATTACAATAGAATAAAGCTATGGCAGCGAATGGACAAAAACTAAGAGTAGCGGTAACAAAGACTTCCGCGCAAGGTAAGAGTGTACAAAGTGCTACACCTAATTTAATGTCTTTCAGTACTGATGAGAATAGTATTTGGTTTAATGGGAAGAAGTACGGAGCAACACTTTTCAAAAATGTATTTGGTCTTTCTACTAGTTCGAGTAATAGCCAAATTACAGCTGCACTTGGCGGGTATGCTTTCAGTACTATTTCCTCGATGGTCAACGAGGGAATCCTGTTTTTAAACATCAATAACAAGGCATTGCAACATGTGATGATTAGAGTAGAAAATACAGGTTCCTCGGAGGGGGATTATTTACATATCCAAGGATTTTCTGACGCATCTGATACAGCCTATATAAAAATACGTCATTACAGTGGTAGTTTTAATGTAGCAGGAGCTGTTCAGAGAGATAATATTATATTCAAAACTGATATAGTGAATGAGTTTGCTCCATTGAGTGACAAGCCACTTTCAGCCAATATGGGTATGAAGCTAAATGATGAGAAGTTGGATAAGAAAGATGTAGTGAATAATCTGACTTCAACTGATACTACTAAGGCTTTGTCTGCTGCTCAAGGTAAGAAGCTAAATGACCAAATAAGCAATATCAAAATAAAAATATTTGAAAGCCTTTCTAGTAAAACAGAGGGAGAAGATGTAACGGATATAGTTGGGAAACTAACAGATGATTGGAATTTACATCCAGAGGAGTATATCTTTTATATAAGGGATGACTCTGAATTGTGCATAGCTCCTTGTACCGTTTATTATGAAGCTGAAATGAGGTATTTATCTTACCAAGTTAATGGAACAATATATGAATATGACTGTGAATATACTAATGATATATGCAACCTTGTAGGAATATATACGTTTCATGCAACACCTGACTAAAAATAGTTGTGCAAGAGTTGTGAAAGTTTATAAATGACAAATGATTGGTTTATGAGAACAGATTGGGAACATTTGCGCATGGTGTCGGCATCGGCCATCAGTCCGGTACTGGCGTATTACACCCCGACGAAAGGATTCTTGTTGGCTTTGGTGTTGGCCTTTGCATTCAACATCTATGCCGGCATGAAGGCGGACGGGGTCAGCTTTGCTTGTTGCGAGAACTTTTCTTTCGGAAAGTTCAAGAACGCCTTGGCCGAACTGGTTCTTTACGTGGTGATAATCTGCTTCCTCTTCACGGTGATGTCACAGTGCGGTGACGGTGAGGCTGCCATTATCGTCATCAAATCGCTGACGTATGTGTTCATGTACGTTTACGTCCAGAATGCGGTGAAGAACCTGATAAAGGTTCATCCGACGAATATCGCCCTGCGTATCGTCTACCATGCGGTAAGGTTGGAATTTACCCGTATGCTTCCATCTTATTGGAAACCCATCATGGAGCGTGTGGAACAGGAGCGGCAGGAAGCAAAGGATAAGGAAAAGAAATAAAAAGGGAGGCACGCCGCCTCCCCCTGTTAAACTTAAATATAATACCATGAAAAACATATTAGTTCTTCGGGCGTCCCTCACGGGAGGCGATGGCAAAGTTAAACAAAAAAATGTAGATATGAAAGCGAGCAACACATTGATTGAGGCGATAAAGAGGTTCGAGGGTTTCCGTGGCACGGCTTACAAGTGCCTGGCGGGCGTGTGGACGATAGGCTACGGACATACGGTTGGCGTGAAGCGTGGCGACAAGATGACGGAGGGCGAGGCGGAACGGCAGCTCAGGCGTGACTTGGCAGAATATGAGGCATTCGTGGACAAATTAGGCGTGACGGAGCGTCAGAACAAGTTCGACGCATTGGTGGACTTCGCGTACAACCTTGGGTGCGACGCGTTGGCCGGTTCCACACTTTTGAAGAAAATACGGGCTTGCGCGCCGGATGCGGAGGTGCGTGCGGAGTTCATGAGGTGGGTGTATGCCACGGTGGCCGGGAAGAAGCGGAAGCTTGACGGACTGGTGAAGCGCAGGAAATGGGAGGCTGACAGGTTCTTTAATATCGCGTGAACATGAGAATGAGTGATGAATACTGGCCGATGCTTGACGACGGCGGAGGGGGCGACGGGAAGGGTTTGCCGCCTTGGTTGGTCTTCCTCGTGTTGGCTTTTGGTGTCTGGATGTTGGCACGGGCGTTGGTTTTATAAATTAACAACGGTATGGATATGAATAGATTTTTTAGGGTGTTTTGGCCTTGGCTGATGGTGCCGGTGTTCTGGCTCGTGGTGGGGCTGTCGTTGTTTGCCATGTGCGGATGTACCGGTTCAAAGCATTTGGAAACGGAGCGTGCGGTGGATTATGCGGGACACAGTTCTTCTTTTGAGGATACCGTGGACAGCCTGCGCATGGAGTTGTCGCGTGCCGCCCGGCAGACAATGGAGCGTTTTTCGGACTTGAAGGTGGAGAACCGGATGGTGGTATGGTCGGCACCGGATTCTTGCGGGAGGCAGTATAAGGAACGTGAGAGCCACACGAGCGTTGACCGGAGTGACCGGGAGATGTCGGAACTGGAGGAGAAGGCCATGGCGGATTACCTGCGGCTTTCGCACAGGATTGATTCGTTGATGGAAAAGGTGGATGGACAGTCGTTGGAAAAGGTGGTGGAACGCAAGCTTTCCTGGTGGGAGGAAACGAAGCTGCACTATGGGGGATTTGCGCTCGTGGCCGTGGTCGTTTGTATCCTTATAGGATTCGGGAGGTTTGTGTACAGGCTGAAAAAGTAATGTTTACTCCTTCGGGGACGGGAGTATAAAAAGTCCCCGGCACTCTCTTGTTTACGCCAATAAACAATTAGACAAGCAAAAAGACACTTATCACCCAGTGCCGGGGAAATATCCTCGGTGGGTGACAAGTGTCTTTTTATTGTTTATTGGCAATGCAAAATTAGTAATAAAATCTGTTATGACAAGATTTTCCGGAAAAAACAGGAGAGAAAGTACCGTACTTAGGGATGATAAGGTGCATGAGATTTACGCGGAAATACGTGCGGAACTCGGAGAGTTGACCGATGTAATTTCAAGGCAATACATTTATGAACGAATCAAAATGAAGACAGGACTTTGTACAAAAACAATAGCGTTTATTTTGAATCATACAATTAAACGTAATTTAACAAATGGGGGGGGTAAAAATTAACTTCTGCTTTTCAGGTAATTGTTTCTTTTTTACCGGAATTTAAAAATTCTGCAGTTTTTTATCCTAATGTATTTTTGTGATACGGTTAATATTGGCCGGATTAAATAGATTTAATTATGGATACAGAGAAGAAAGAAATCGTGGAAAAGAAAGTCTACGAGGACGGTAAGAAAGAGTATGCTTCCAAGAGCATGGCCGGAACGGCGTTGGGCTTCGGTATTGCCGGAACAGCTTTGGGCTTGTGGGGTGCATCCCGTAGAAGCGGATTGGGAATCGGTGGAGGAATGCCTGAAAACGTGAATATCAACACCGTCAGTGATGCCATTGCAGGACGTTCCGGTGCGGCTCCTACAGCCTTTCAGGCATGGGAAAAGGAGTGTGAGGATGCCATTGCGTTAACCAACACCATTTGGGGGCTGAAAGTGAACACCATGGAACAGATGTATGCCCACCGGGATACGGACGTGGCTGAAAAGTTTGGCCTGTGGAAGTCTCAAGTGGAAGGAGACTTTGGAAACTATAAGGCTTCCCGTGACCTGTATGACCACATGAGCGAAAAACTGAATACGGCCGCATTCGGACTGTACAAGGGACAGAGAGACTTGTATGACACGCTCAACGAGCGTTACTCGGAGAAGTTCTGTGAATTGGATAAGAAAGTGTATGGCATGGAAATCGCCAACCTTTATCAAAACAAGATTATCCAAATGGGATTGGAAGGCGTTTTGAAAGAAAGCATGTGTTATACGGACCGTAAGACTTGTCGTGCCATTTATGGTGTGGTAGGTTTGCCGAGCACACCGACAACAACGGTATTGGAGGGTGCAAACCCTTTCGGATGCGATTGCGCACGCAGGCAGGGCACAGCACCGACGACGTAAAACCGGCACGCAGGAAGAAGCGTTAGTGGTAAAGCCCCTTCGGGGGCGATACCACTTTCCATTAAAAACCACTAACAAAGATATTATCATGGGAATGTTTGAAAATGACCCGTTATTAGGGAACCGGCCGAGTTTGGAACAACTTGAACGGCAGAATGAAATGTATGCACAGAAATTGCAAGAGTTAAGGAATATGCCTGTTCAACCCGTTCCCGGGCATCAAAGGACATCCACGCCGTTATGGGATGAGATAGACAAGATTGTATCTTCTCTTAACGAGCAGGAAAAATCTGTATTGGTGAACAACAAAGAATATTATGAAAACAGTGTGGCCATTCAGGAAATGGTAAACGCTGAAATCCTTATGCTTGTCAAGGGACGGATAGAATCGTCACCGGAAGGGAAAGCCATCTTGGAACAACAACTTTCGTTCGTGAAGAGGATGTCAAGGGCTGCCAAGGAAGAAACAGCCAAAAGGGACGCGCTGTTCCGGGAGTATATGACGGAACACAGTGACATGACCTGGCAGGAGTTCATCGATATGAAAAACGGGAAACCTAAAAAGAAATAATCATGGAAACATCGGATGTTATAAAATTGAAAGAGGGAATAAAAGAAGCCATAAAAAATTGGACTGGGAGTAAGATTGATGCCCTGTTTCCAAAGAAACCACAAACAAGGGTCATACTAAAGCGTGGACTTTACAATTACCTTGCGAAAGAAGATTTAAAAATAAACAGCATGGTGGAGCGTATCATGCTTTTCGTGGGGGATGAAAATGGAGTGATTGACACAGATGCCGCCATCGACATGCTTATTGACTTATTCAAGGAAATGGATGTGCAGGAATATAAAATTGGGATTATTCCCATTACCGTAGGTAAGGGTGAATTTGTGCTGAATCTTCCTCATAATCCGCTGTTAGACATGCTTGTCGGTGAATTGGGAAAGGTGACAATAAAAGCGGAAGACATACTCGAAATGAAAAAAATGTTTGTGGATACATAATATCTTAATATGCAAGAAGAAGATTATATAAATGAGCTGATTGACAGTACCGACAATATCCCGTATATGGATTATTGCCGGTTGCTGTCGGTTTTATATTGGAATCTCATATAGATTTTTTCCCGTGAATAGGAATACAAAATCTACGCTATTTTATATACAACTTTTTCTTGTTTTTATATAATACATTTTCAGGCCGGACCAAATAGGCTATAAGTTACGCTAAAAATACATGTCAATATATTCATTTTCAATATATTAATATTGGGCCATCTTTTCTATTTGTCGTATAATACATAATCTATTAGCTTTCTGTTGGCTTCATCAACTTTCTTTTGGTCAAAGTTAATGTAGATGGACGTTATACGACTTCCTATCTCATGGCCAAGTGCAGATGAAATGGTTTCCTTTGGTATATCCAAAGAATACGCCAAAGTAGCCCAAGTATGCCGGGCGTAGTATGTTGTCAGGTTCGGAAATATGGGGGTTATTACTTTTTTCCCACCAAGCCCGCAACGTTTTACTTCCCCTATATGCTTTAAATTATCATTAAGCCTTTTTGCATAGTCCTTGTAATTGTCATACCTGTCAAGCACATTTATAAGGTAATTTTTGCCACGGTATTTATTTATAATTTCCATAGCCTCGGGTTCCACCTTTATATCATACATCCGGCCTGTTTTTGCCCGTATATACGTCAATCGGCCATTTTGGAGGTTGTCAGGCTTCAACCTGAACAAGTCCACGGTATTGATTCCTATCAAAAAGAATATAAGTTTGAACATATCTAGATATTGCTCCTGAAAAGGCTCGACGGGGTAACCAAAAAGGGTTCTGAGTTGTTCCACGGTCAAAGAGCGTTTGGCAGTTGGAACACCCCTGATTTTGAATTTACGGAAAGGGTATGCAGTTGTAAGTTCATTATCTATCCCATAATTAAAAACAGCCCTAATGTTACGCAAATGAATATTACGGGCGTTTTTGGATGGTGAGGTCTGTGCAAGGAAGTTTTCAAATGAAGTAAGCCATTCTTTTGTGATATCCTCAAAGTTCAACGAATCCGCATCCGGGCAGAACTTATGAATACGTGAGATAGTATATTCATATACTTCTTTTGTACGTGGATTACTTTTTTCGGATATGAATTTAAGGAAGCTATCGACAAACGTTCCTTTCTGTTCATCTTCTTCATCCGGCGAAAGCATCTTTTCGATATGTTTCTTTATGTCTGACGCAGACATCGAATCTATTTTTCCGCTTCTCATGAGGTCTAAAATGACTTCTTGTGCATCAAGTCTCCTTTGTGATATATATGCGTTGTAGGATGCCCTTCTTGGGTGGGAAATCACCTTTTCAGTACGCACGTCCCACTGCGACGGAAGTAGAGATATACCCAACCCAATAAAAGAAGATGTGTTCTTGTTTCTTATCGCCAATTTCAATGGTGATTCTTCACCTCTTTTGGAGTTTCTTGTATCCAAGTATAGTTTTATCTTTGCCATAAGCACGGTTTTTGCACGGTTTTTACTCTGATATGATTTATATTGGTCTATTTTGTACTAATATTTATTAATTATATAACGTATATACGAATAAAATAAAGCACTGTAAACTTGCTAATCGCTTGTTTTACAGTGCCTTTTCTGATGGTCGGGGTAGCGGGATTCGAACCCACGACCCCCTGCTCCCAAAGCAGGTGCGCTAACCGGACTGCGCTACACCCCGAGACTTGAGAGAATGTGATTTCTCAAAAGCGATGCAAAGGTACGTCTTTTAGACGACATATCCAAACTAAATACAAAAAAAGTGGCATGCCTCTCAAAAGAAACATGCCATTTTCTGATAAATGCCAGACTAACGGTTTAGAATTTGAAAGGCTGGCTCTTTACGTAGATTTTGTAACCTTTGATGCTTTCGGGCGCTCCCTGTTCCACGCGGGGAAGATATTGGAAACCGCCTAATGTCTGCTCTGCGCCCAAATCCAATACGATGTAATGGGGGAACTTCACGTCTTTATTGGTACTCCAATACGTAGACTCCTGAAGGTCGAAAATCTTATCGGCTGTCTTGTTGCCCGAAGAGATGTCCTCGTCGTCGGCGTATGCCACTGTCCATGGCTCGCGGCTGATGCGCTGACCCTTGTCGTCGAGCATGTACCATTCTGCGATACAAGCATATTCGCGGTTGTTATGGGAATTCAAGGCTTCGATGCACACGTAACGTCCCGTTACGGGTTGGTCGAACCGGACTTCCTGCCAACCGTTGCCTGCGGCAAACTCACCGGTCTTGCAGGGCGTTTCGCCGGCCAGATTCAGTGTTTGTCCTTCCTTGCGGTGCGTGTTCGGCGCATCGACGTTCAGTTTGTCGATGATAGGTTTGGACAGGCCTTCAACCACGGTTTCCTGCGGACCTACAATGTCTTGTACGATAATCTCGTTCTCGCCCTTCTTCAACCAACATCCGGGCATGTAAAGCGTCTGTTGCGGACCGATTTTCCAGAAGCGTCCGATGGCGTGTCCGTTTACGTAAACCTGTCCTTTGCCCCATGTTTCCAGGTTCAGGAATGTGTCGCCGGTCTTTTTCAGGTTGAAAGTCGCACGGTAGCATCCCGGTACTTTCTGGTCCTTCAGCGGAACATATTTCATGTCCTTCTGTACCTGATAGCTGTCGCTGAGGGTGTAAATCTGCCAGTTTTTCAAGTTGACGGTCACTTGGCTGCCGGTATTCATGGTGTAGCTCAATTCCACTTTTTCCGTAATGCCCTTGAAGTCCTTGATGGCACGGCCGAAGTTGATTCGTCCCATGGCTTCCACAAGGATGTCCAGTTGGTCTCCTTCCTTCATGGCCGGCAGCAACATGGTCTTCTCATGGTTGCGACGGTCGATGGAGCCGATCAGTTTCCCATTGATAAAGACTTGCGCGAAGTCGTGCGCATCCGTTATGGTCAGGATACTTTGTGTCGGTACGGCCGGAGTCTTAGTGCGGTAAAGAATGGAACCCCATCCTTGGTTGAACGCTTCCATCGTTTGAATGTCCATCGACGCATGAGGTGCAGGGAGGTTCTCAAACAAAGGAGCCACTTCCGTAAACTGTATTTTGGGAACATTGATTACAGGGAATTCTTTGGGGATGGAGGGTAACTTCTTGTCGCTATACCCCGATAGCATCTCTCGCAATTCCATGTATTTAGGAGTGACTTGTCCGGCCTCGTTGATGGGAGCATCGTAATCGTATGAAGTCACGTCGGGTGAGAATCCGGGGCTGTTGGCACCGGCCCAGTGTCCCCAACTGGTACCTCCGTGCGTCATGTAGAGCGAGAATGAAATGCCTTTGTCCAACATTTCCTTCAGCCCACCGACCATTTCCTTGCTGCCGCGCGTTTCGTGACGCCCGCCCCATTTGTCGAACCATCCGCTCCAGAACTCGGAACACATTTGGGGGGACTCAGGACGCAACTCGCCCAACTTCTTGAATTCGTTTTCGATATTGGCGCCGGTACCGAAGTTCATGGTCCATACCAGATCGTCCAGTCCGTTTTTGGTAAAGTTGGAACTCCAGTCACATTGGAACAAAGTTACTTTGTCGAAACCTGAGTCGCGGATGATGTCGCGAATGGCCGAAACATACGGTTTGTCCTCGCCGTACGACCCGTATTCGTTTTCTACTTGCACCATGATAATCGGTCCGCCTTTTTCAATGGTCAAGTCTCCGATCTGTTCTCCCAGTTTTTTGGCGAAGATGCGGTAACGTTCCATGAAGTACGGGTCTTGTTCTCTCAGACGGATGTCTTTCTTCTTCAACAACCACCAGGGCAGGCCGCCCATTTCCCATTCGGCGCATACGTACGGGCCGGGACGCACGATGACATAAAGTCCGTTTTCTTGTGCCAATCGGATAAATTCCGCCACGTCGTTATTGCCCGTGAAGTCGAACTTGCCTTCTTCCTGTTCGTGTATGTTCCAAAAGACATACAGACAAAGCGTGTTCATTCCCAAAGCCTTGCACATCTTGATGCGCTGTTCCCAATAGGGACGCGGGATGCGGGGATAATGCACTTCGGCGGCTTTGATGATGAAAGGCTTGCCGTTAAGGAGGAATGTCTTGTTTCCTACTCCGAAAGTTTCGGTTTTGGCCGCAGCTTCTGTCGGAGTGAAAAGGAACAATCCGGCCGTAAGCAAGGATGCTTTAAGCACGTGGCTGATACTTCTGTTTAAATTCATCATAGAAATCAGTTATTAATGATATGGTTTCTCAAATTTTGTGGGTTCAAAAATACGACACTTATTTTTTATATACAAGTTTTTGAAGAAAAAGGATAAAATAAGAACGAAAACTTTTATCTAACGTTGAATTCCTCATAAAAAAAGGATAACTTTGCATGTTGAATCTTAATATAAGCAAACAGATATGTTCAGGACAAATACTTGTGGTGAGCTGAGACTTGCGGATGCCGGAAAGACCGTGACGTTGGCCGGGTGGGTGCAGCGTGTGCGTAAGATGGGAGGCATGACTTTCGTCGACTTGCGTGACCGGTATGGCATTACACAATTAGTTTTTAATGAAGAAGTGAATGACGCGCTTTGTGCCCGGGCTAATAAGTTGGGGCGTGAAGATGTGATTCAGATAAAGGGCGAAGTGAACGAGCGTGAGAGTAAGAATAAGAATTTGCTGACAGGGGAGATTGAAATCATCGTGTCGGAACTGACTGTACTCAATGCTTCCGTTACTCCTCCTTTCACGATCGAAGACAATACGGACGGAGGGGATGATATACGTATGAAGTACCGCTATTTGGATTTGCGCCGTGTTTGCGTGAGGAAAAATCTGGAACTCCGCCATCAGATGACGATGGAGGTTCGCCGTTATCTGGACAGCAAAGGTTTTTTGGAAATAGAAACACCGATGCTGATTGGGTCTACTCCTGAAGGTGCCCGTGATTTTGTGGTGCCTTCCCGCATGAATCCGGGGCAGTTTTATGCGTTGCCGCAAAGCCCGCAGACTCTGAAACAACTCTTGATGGTAGCCGGTATGGACCGTTACTTCCAGATTGTGAAGTGTTTCCGTGATGAAGACTTGCGTGCCGACCGCCAACCGGAATTTACACAGATAGACTGTGAGATGAGTTTCGTGGAGCAGGAGGACGTGATAGCCCTTTTTGAAGGGATGGCCAAACACCTCTTCCGTACGATACGGGGTATAGAACTCACGGAACCGTTCCCCCGCATGCCTTGGAGCGAAGCCATGCGGCTTTACGGTAGCGACAAGCCGGACACGCGTTTCGGTATGGAGTTCGTGGAACTGATGGACGTGTTGAAAGGTACGGGAGAGTTTTCCGTGTTCAATGATGCGTCCTACATCGGAGGTATTTGTGCGCCGGGATGTGCTTCATATACCCGTAAGCAGTTGGATCAACTGACGGACTTCGTGAAGCGCAGTCAAATAGGGGCAAAAGGATTGGTATATGCCCGTGTGCAGGAAGACGGCAGCGTAAAATCCAGTGTGGATAAATTCTATACGCAGGAAGTGTTGTTGCGCTTGAAGGAGGCGATGAAGGCCGTGCCGGGCGATTTGATACTGATAATGAGTGGCGAGGATGCCATGAAGACGCGTAAACAGTTATGTGAATTGCGTTTGGAGATGGGAACTCGTTTGGGATTGCGCGATAAGAACAAATTCTCTTTGTTGTGGGTGGTGGATTTCCCGATGTTCGAATGGAGCGAAGAGGAAGGGCGCTTGATGGCGATGCACCATCCGTTCACGCATCCCAAGGATGAGGATATCCCATTGTTGGATTCCAATCCGGCGGCTGTGCGTGCGGATGCTTACGATATGGTTTGCAATGGAGTTGAAGTAGGAGGGGGGTCCATCCGTATCCACGATCCGGAGCTTCAGGACAAGATGTTCAAGATATTGGGCTTCACGGAAGAACGTGCACAGGAGCAGTTCGGTTTCCTGATGAATGCTTTCAAATACGGTGCGCCTCCTCACGGTGGTTTGGCGTACGGGCTTGACCGTTGGGTAAGTTTGTTTGCCGGACTTGACAGTATCCGCGATTGTATCGCTTTCCCGAAGAATAACAGTGGGCGTGACGTAATGCTGGATGCGCCTTCTTATATAGACCAAAAGCAGTTGGATGAACTGAATTTGGCACTCGATTTAAAAGATTGAGCAAAAGAAGGATATAGAGAAATATTATAGTTATAAAAATGTGCGAGGGATTATTTCCCTCGCATATTTTTATAATATCCATTTCATGATAACGGAAATGGAATTATTCAGAAGGTGCTTCTGTTGTAGAGTGAAGTGGTTTGCTTACCGGAAATAATTTAGTGAATAAAGTAGGGAAAGGGGTCTCGAACTCCATTGGTTCCCCCGTGATGGGATGGTAAAAATTCAGTCGATAGGCATGTAATCCCAACCGTCCTATCGGATCGCTTCCATTGCCGTATTTTGAATCGCCGACTACCGGATGGCCAATATCTTGCATGTGTACACGGATTTGGTTTTTCCGGCCGGTTTCCAATTTCAATTCAACCAACGAATAACGCTCTCTCGCGTCTAACGTATGAAAATGTGTGACGGCATATTTTCCTCCGTTGTCTGTCGGACTGGAGTACGTTACATACGCTTTATTGTCTTTCAACCAAGAAGATATGGTTCCGCCTTCTTTTTCCATCTTCCCACTGACTACGGCCACGTATCTACGGTCTGTCACGATTTCCTGCCAGTGTTCTTCCAAAATCCGTTGTACCTCTATATTTTTTGCATACATCATCAAACCGGATGTGTCGCGGTCCAAACGGTGTACTACGTGGGCTGTGCATTTGAAATGCCGTCGGGTAAAATATTCATCCAATACGGTTTTGATTGAAAATTGTTGTGCAACAGCGGGCATAGAGAGAATGCCTGCACTTTTTTCAATCACAATCAGGTCTTTGTCTTCATATACAATCTTAACGTATTTGTTTTTCAGCTCATTGTTACGCTTATGTTTGCTTACCCGTACAACCATACCGGGTCGTAATTCATAATTATATTGGGAGACAGATTTTTTGTCTACCGTGATGCCATGTCCCGTCAGAATATCTTTGGCTTTATTCCTGCTGATTCCGTTCATCGATTCCATAATGAAATCCAATAATAACATGGGTTTATTGACTGTAAACTCTATGTATTTTGATGCTGCATATTGTGCACCGGACTTATTTCTCATCTTTTCTTCTGTTTTTTGCAAAGGTAAGACTATTTTTTCAAATACAGGCCTTGTGGTTGCTTGAATCTTGAGATTTAATACCTAACCGCCATTATGTTCTCGAAGACATGTTAAAGCCGTTTATCAACCGTGCGTTGCATGTGAAGAAGCGCGGCGAGTTTGGCGTTTTGTGGAAACGCGATGTTGTGAATTTTATGAAACGTTTACGTTATTATATTAATCAATACAATTTGCAAAATGAAAGAAAAATCACCACAAGTCGTTATGTGTTCGTTGGAGAGTACGGTACAAAATATTTCCGTCCGCACTACCATGCAGTACTATTCTATGATGACCCTGAAATCGCGACCCAGTTGTCCTCGTTTGTGGCTAAGGCATGGAAGTATGGTCGTTTTGATGTCCAGTTGTCCAGAGACGGAGACTGTTGCAAGTATGTCTCGTCATATGTTACTAGCTATGGCCATTGTCCGGCGATATTTCGCTTTCCATGGTCGCGCCCGTTTGCGTTACATTCCTCGCATTTTGGTCAGAGCCCGGATGAAGACGCTTACAAAGATTTGCAATCGCTTGACTACGGAACAGTTAGTAGACGAGTGTACGATGTTGATGGAAAGCTTAAGGAGATTGCTCCCTCCGTTTCGCTTCAATCTGCTTTATACCCCAAATGTTACGGATATAGCGTGTCAGCTGATAACATCAATCTTGTACGGTATAAGCTCTTACAAATCTTGGAGCGAGAAGCAAGAGAAACCTACGGAGTAGTATGTGGCAATGCAATGGATGTTTGGCGCTTTTTTATATCGCGCTCCAATCTTTGGACAGAAAAACTCCCTGTTGGCTTAAGCTTGAACGAATTGTTCAAAGGTGCGAAAAACTTAGAGCTAGCCCTATCAAATGCCCTTTATGTAAGCCAAAAGGTATTCAGGCTTTGCGATAAATATTCGGTGTCCGTTGACACTTATTATTATAGCGTGATTAAGCCTTATTATCAGGACAAAAGCTATTATTTGTTGGTTGATGGCTTGGCGCGCATGGAAGATGACACCCGCCAAGGCCTTTCCGCAAAGCATTTGATTCATCGCTATATGAATTTGCCGGATTGTGAATTAGGTGATTATTTTGGTTGTGGCATAGATGATGCTTTCCGGTATTTTGTTGTTTTGAGCTATTTTGCCGAATCTGTTGGCCTTGACCCGTGGAGTGCTGCCGTCCTGTATTGTGATTATGCCTTAGACCCTCTTTATGAAGCTACTTATATGGAGCAATCACGTTTTTATAATGATTGCATGAAGCATAAGAAGCAGAATGAGATAAACAGATTTATGTACAATTCTAAAACAGAGTTTTGATGTGATAGTTTCGAGTAAATATTTTCTTACAGTGGATAACGAACGTAAGTACGAGGTAGTGAACTTCTATAAGAGGAACCAGTATGTGTTGCATTTTGATGTTCCCGACGGTTTGCATCGTTATTCTACTCGTTACGGTATCAAGCATGGTAACAAGATTTCTTGGTATGCTGACCGTGAGGAGTGTTACAATGCGGCTAATTGCTTGCTTTTGGCTCGTGACGACCGTTTTGAGATTGTTACGGAGCATGTTTTCCGTGAAGTGAGTTATAAGCCAGTGCTTTATCCGTTTTCTCCCCTGTTTGAGCGAAACGATAGGGATTTCCTGTATCCCAAACATAAAGATTTGATAGAGAGTGTAGATACAATAGATGAATTACCCTTTTAAATTTTAAGTGTATGGCTAACATTATGAACATGGTGAACTTAAAGAACAACGTTCACCGTTCCGGTTTTGATTTGTCGCGGCGAAATTGTTTCACTGCGACGGTAGGTGAGATTCTTCCCGTCATGTGTGAAGAAGTTCTTCCAGGTGATAAGTGGCGCATTAATATGCGTGAGTTTATGCGTACTGCTCCGGTTCAGACGGCTACGTTTGGCCGTGTGCGACAGTATTACGATTTTTATTTTGTTCCTTACAATCTCCTTTGGGACAAATGGGAATCTTGGATTATGCAGACCAAAAATGCTTTTCATGCAAAAAGTGTTTCCGCGCCTGTTGATGAGTTTCCAACGCATCCTTATTTATCTATGAGTATGGTTCTTGCCTTGCTTACTAACATGCAGGACCAAGATTCAAAGTATTATTTGGATTATAATTTGGCTTCTCGCCCGGAAGGTTCTCATTTGGTTTATGATTCTACGACGAAGCTATTGCAGTATTTGGGTTATCCTATTGTTAAGTCTACCGGTATTACTGGTGATTTGGCTTTGAACCCGTTCCCGCTTTTGGCTTATCAGAAGATTTACCAAGATTATTTCCGTTTCTCACAATGGGAAGACGCTGCACCGTGGACTTATAATTTGGATTACATTTTGAACAAGTCCGATTTGGTGATAAATATTTCAGCTCTTTCCAGTGGTACAGTGACTAAACAGCCGTCTATGTTTACCATGCGTTATTGTAATTTGGATAAGGATTACTTTAACGGTTTGTTGCCCTCTCCTCAATATGGCGATACCGCTATGGCAGGACCTATTTCTTTGGATTATTCGAATGTTGTAGGGTTGAATTTGAATAGAGATTTGTTTAAGACTTCGGGACGTGCTTTTCTTCCTCTTGGTTTCCAAAGTGTAGATGGTGTAGAAGGTCATAATTATGAGCCCGGAATGCGAGTTAATGATACTGATGCGAATGTTGGAGGTTCTTGGGTTGAGTCTGCACATATTAAGTTGAAAGGTGCTACTCCTTTTACTCTTTCCGGTCAGTCGTCTGTGGGTCTTTCTATCCTTTTGCTCCGTCAGGCGGAAGCTTTGCAGAAGTGGAAAGAGATTACCCTTTCCGGTGATTTGGATTATAAGACACAATTACAAAAGCACTGGAATGTTAATGTTTCAGATGATAACAGTTATATGTGTAGGTATCTTGGTGGTATTGCAAATAACATCGATATCTCGGAAGTGATTAATACTAATTTGGTTGATTCATCTTCGGAAGCCGAAATTCATGGAAAAGGCGTTTCTGCTTCTAATGGTAATATTAACTTTACTTCTCATCAGTATGGTGTCATTATGTGTGTTTATCATTGCAAGCCTATTATTGAATGGAATGCTGATAATGTTTTGCCCCGTATGCTTACCAAAACTAAAGCTACGGACTATGCTATTCCGGAATTTGACCAGATAGGCATGGAATCTGTTCTGCGTGGACAGTTTATTTATAATGCTGCACAAAATTGGTCTCAACCTATAGGCTATGCACCTCGGTATATAGACTATAAGACATCATTTGACCGAATTAACGGAGAGTTTCAGGATACATTGAAGCCTTGGGTTATACCGCATACTATTACTGCTACGGATGGTAATGCCATAACTTATAAGACTTTCAAGGTTGCACCTAATATTTTGGATAATATGTTTGGAGTGAATGCTTCGGAAGCTGACCAGTTCCGGTGTACTGCGTATTTTGATGTTAAGACGGTACGTAATTTGGATAGAGATGGTTTACCTTATTAATGATGTGTTATGAGTAGAGGCGAAAAACTTTGGATTGTTCTTGCAGTTTTTGCAATGGTAGTAGGTGCATGCACTGTGACAGTCCAGATTCAGAAAGACAACTGCAATAGTAGTTTTGAGAATTCTACTACGAGTTCGAATAGTGCGGATTCCGCGAGTGTTGATTTAAATATTAAGTGACATGAGAAAGTATAAGTTGGTTGATACCTCGTATCGTTTGGAAGCTCCGGAAGCTAATCCGGTAGTTATTACCCGTACTCCGTCTCCTTTGGATGAGTTTCAGACAGAGACGTTGTCGGTAGGAAAGGATAGGGAAATAATGTTCATTACTTCTGATATTGCTGTTCTGTTCAATCAGCAGCGTTTGATGAACTTGAATCCCGCTGTTATTCAGGAATTGACCCAAAACATGAAGCGCCAGAAGCCTAACATGAATCTTACTGATGAGCAACTGTTTGGTGCTTTGAAGTCTCGGTATATTCAGAGTAATGCGGACGTCTACGCATGGAGTAGGGCAATACAAGCTGATTTGGATGGTACGATAAGTTCCATAGAGGCAGAAGTTGCTGCCCAAGCGGCTAAAACCGCAGAAGCTGCTGCCGGTAATGAGTCGAGTGAGTGATTTCTAATTTTGTTTGTTGTGTTGAGCGTGGTCGGCCTAAGTGTTGGCCGCGCTTTTAATTTTTGGATTTATGAGTAGAAAAGATAGACAAGCGAATTTGCAGATGAATCAGCAAACGAACGAAACGAATTTGCAGATGAATCGTGAGACAAATGCCGCCAACGAAATGATTAACCAGGCTAACATAGATTATTCCCGTGAAGCTTGGCAAAATGAAGTAGCGTATAATTGGGAAATGTGGAATGCCACTAATCAGTATAATTCAGCATCGGCGCAAAGGCAACGTTTGGAGGATGCAGGTCTTAACCCTTATATAATGATGGAAGGTGGAAATGCAGGTACTGCGTCCAGTTCTTCGGCACCGTCGCATAATCAGCCCCAACAAGTTCCCATGCAAGCCGGGCGAGTTGACCCGTATTATGTGCCGCTTTCCAGTACAGCCCAAGATGTTCAGAATGTCATAGGTGCTGTTGGTCAGTTGGCAGACGTTCAATTAAAGAGACAGCAAGAGATTGGCATGGGTATTCAAAACCAGTATCTGGCGCAAAAGGCAGCAGCGGAGATTGCTAATATTATGGCAGATTCTTCTAATAAGCGTGCCCGAACTGTTGGACAGAATATAATGAATTATGTTGCACAGAATACGTCGCAATATACTATTGAAGCGGCCAAGAAGCAACCTGATTTTATGGATGCCCAAATAAGTAACTTGCAATCACAAGCTGCTTTCAATGATGCTAATAAGGAACTTGCTTTGATGCGAGCCAAGCAACTGCCTTATGAGTTGTGGTTGAAAGCGCAGGATGTTCTTTCTCAGGTTGATTTGCGAGACAAGCAGGGTCGTTTGGTTTCTGCACAAGAAGCGGAGAGTCGTTCTCGTACTGCGTTGAATAAATTGGAAGCGGAGCAACGTATTAAGTTTACCCCTCAACAGTTGGAATTGTTGGCACAATATCAGTTACAGAATGCAGGTTATAGTAATACGAATTCTCGTGTAGCTTCTGAAACTGCTGAAAGTGTGCCTACTTGGTTGCGTGACGGTGGTATTTTTGATAGTGCCTTAGACCGTATTTCGGGTGTTCTTGATTTATTTAATGTTCGTAGATTCTTTAAGCCTAAAGGTGCAGTTCATACGCATTATGATTACGGAACGCGTAATACTACTATAAATAATAGATAATTTTATTATCTTTGTGCATGGAAAATAAGAATTCTATGCCTTTGGTAGTAAAGGTTATTTTGTGGCTTATTGCTATTTGGTTGTTTATTTGTATTGGTCTTCCTTTGATTGCTGTTATTGTTTGTGTGGTATTAGCAATGTTTGGAGTGATAGAGTAGGGGAGTTCATCCCCTACTTTTTGTTTTAATCTCGCCTTCCATCCGGACAGGGGGTATCGGGGGGCTCCCCGATATAGCCCTGAAACCGACCGCACTAATCTCCCCACGCGTGTGCGTAGTGTTGCTGTTGTTCGTGTGCGGACAAAAGCAATGCTTTGCATTGCCCCCGCTAAACACCCGGGGGTTTAAGGGGGGACTCCCCTTGTCATAGTCGAAGGTAACATTTGCCGTGCACCGTCGGGTTTGTAAGGGTGAAACCCTTGCACTTCTTCTATGTTCCTATTGTGAAACCACCACTTTTCTCCGAAGGATTTCGGGTCTCTCACTCCCGAAACAGCCACCCCTTGTCCAACCATTGGAAAAGTGACAGGCAGAAATTTGCCGTTTTATTTGGTTCGTGTTTTGAAAAACCCTATATTTGCCCCGTAATCGTTTAAAAGTGTTCCAATGCCTTGTTTGCATCCGATTAAGATTAAGAACCGTTACGGCGAATATATGGACGTTCCATGTGGACGTTGTTACGGCTGTCTCAATAAGAAACGTTTAAATTTAAGTACAATGACAAAATTAGAAAGTAAAAAACATCGGTACAGCATGTTCGTTACGCTGACTTATGCGCCGGAGTATCTTCCGACGTGCACGATGTCTTCTGTTAAACGTAAGGATGGTTCGCATGAACTGCGTGTCCGGTACACTAGTTCCCGTATGATTAAATATTACGGTACGGACTTCTGCGCTAACATCAGTGTTGCACCTAACCGCCATTATGTTTAATAAGAAAGAAGCTTTTTAATTATTCATTCTACTTCGAAAGTTTCTTTCAAAAAAAGGAAAGAAAGCCAAAATCCTCTTCGGCTTTCTTTCCTTTTCTTTATTTCGTGTTTTATTTTGCTGTTTAGAGAAGTTCCAACTGCTTGAATACTTTTGTAAGTTTCTGAATCGCTTCATCCACTTGTTCGTGCGTATGGTTAGCCATCAGGGCAAAACGTACTAAGGTATCCTGAGGCGCACATGCAGGCGGAATCACAGGATTAATGAAAACTCCTTCGTCAAAAGCCAATTTCGTAACCATGAATGTTTTTTCCGTATCACGGACGTATAAAGGAATGATAGGAGATTCTGTGGCACCGATTTCAAATCCTGATGCGCGAAAACGTTTTAAGGCATAATTCGTTACGTTCCATAAATTTTCCAAGCGCTCCGGTTCTTGCTGAAGAATATGCAGGGCTTCTAACGCTGAAGCCGTAGCGGCCGGTGTGGCTGATGCACTGAATATATAGGTACGCGCATTATGCTTTAACCAATTAATGATACTTTTGTCTGCTGCGATAAAACCTCCGATTGAAGCCAAGGACTTGCTAAATGTTCCCATTATCAAGTCTACCTCCTTCGTCAAGCCAAAATAATCACATACTCCTCTACCCTGCTTGCCAAAAACACCAAGACCATGAGCCTCGTCTACCATAATGGAAGCGTTATATTTATGTTTCAGGCGCACAATTTCGGGAAGATTAGCTAAATCTCCTTCCATTGAAAAGACTCCGTCTACGATGATTAATTTGATAGCGTCTGGATTACATTTTTGTAATTGCTTCTCCAAATCAGCCATGTCATTGTGCTTGTACTTCAAGTTTTGAGAGAAAGACAAACGTTTGCCATCTACAATAGACGCGTGGTCCCGGTCATCACAAATAATATAGTCTCCTCGTCCTGTCAAACAAGGGATGACACCGGAGTTGACTGTAAAGCCTGTTGCGAAACAGAGAGCTTCTTCTTTGCCTACAAAAGCCGCCAATTCTTTTTCAAGTTGAACATGTATGTCTAATGTTCCGTTGAGGAATCGTGAACCGGCACAACCGGAACCATATTTACGCATAGCAGCCACGCCAGCTTCTATGACGCGGTCATCGCCCGTCAGACCTGTATAAGCGTTAGAACCAAACATGAGTACGCGATGACCTCCCATGAGGACCTCGGTGCCTTGTTTGCCTTCTATTTCGCGGAAATAAGGGTATATGCCTTCAGCCATGTACTTTTGTGGCTCGTCATATTTAGCTAATTTGTCTTGTAATAAGCCCATTTTAATAAGTTCGTAATTAAAAAACTTTGCAAAGTTAATAAAAACATCTTTTTAAATAGCCTTTAATCATAAAAAATCTTTTTAATGTTCTTGTAAGCCTTAAAGCCAGATGCTGTATTTTTCATTTTTTATCCTTATCTTTGCTTCCGATTTAAGAAGCAATATGGCAAAGAGGAGCATCGTTTTTATTATAAACCCTATATCTGGAACTCAAAGTAAGGACAATATCATAGAACTGATTTCTCAGCATTTGGATCAAGATAAATTCAATTATCAGGTTGTCCGGACTGAATATGCCGGACATGCTACTTTATTGGCACAAGAGCATGTTGAAAAAGGCTGTGATGCGGTTGTGGCTATTGGGGGCGACGGCACTGTCAATGAAATAGCCCGTTCTTTAGTACATACTTCTGTGGCTTTCGGTGTCATTCCTTGTGGTTCGGGAAACGGATTGGCACGTCATTTACGTATTCCAATGGAGCCGCTTGGCGCCATTAAGGTGCTTAATCGTTTTGATATTGAGTGTTTGGATTATGGGAAGATAAATGACCTCCCTTTTTTTTGTACATGCGGTGTGGGGTTTGATGCTTTTGTAAGTTCCAAATTCGCTCATTCGGAGAAACGCGGAGTATTGACTTATTTGGAGAACACGCTTCGAGAAGGCTTAAAATATAAGCCGGACACATATGAGATTGAAATAGAAGGAGAAACGTCCAAATACAAGGCCTTTCTGATAGCTTGTGCCAATGCGTCTCAATATGGGAATAATGCATATATCGCTCCTCACGCTTCTATGTCGGACGGACTTATGGATGTAACGATAATGGAGCCTTTTACAGTTCTGGAAGCTCCTCAGATTGCCGTTCAGTTGTTCAATAGGACATTGTTGCAGAATAATAAGATCAAGACATTCCGATGCAAAAACATTCGCATCCATCGTGAACACCCCGGGGTGATTCATTTTGATGGCGATCCCATGTCGGCCGGGACGGATATTGACGTACAATTGATACAAAAAGGCTTGAATATGATTGTGAATACTCAACAAGCCTCAGACACTGCGTTTGGGCGGGTTGTTTCAGAATTATATGACGAACTGATTTCTTTGAGTATAAGCGTACGTAATCGAAATATCCGGCGTATAGACAGCTTTAACAAAGAAGTCATGAGACGCCTGAAATTATAATCAAAAATGTATGTAATATTCTTCTGTGAGCTTTTTGTATTCTTCCGTGTAAATACCATTTCTGTCTCTGACCATGAGCCGTGTGGTTTGAGGGTAAGGCGTATTTCCTTTTTTAAAGCTCAATAAGGCTCTTTTCGGCATACTCTCAGGCAAACTGTGTATCATGCATCTTTTGTGGAGATTGAGCCCCCTCTCCCACGCCATTTGTATGAAAGCATCGGCTGACGATGCAGGGAGGACGACGTTGAAACAAGCTCCGTCGTTCAACCATGTATATGCGTTAGCGATGAGTGCATCGAAAGGAAGAGCGTCACTATGGCGTGCATAGTTACGTTTTTCTCCAGGGCATTGCAGTGAATTCGTGAAAAACGGCGGGTTACATGTTATCAGGTCAAACTTTTTCTGAGGAATGTAAGTGAGGGCATTTTCTACTTCAAAATGCAGACGTTGTGACCAAGGTGTCTTTTTCCCGTTATCTGTGGCTTGGTTTACTGCTTCCTCGTCTATGTCTATTCCTATGATGTATGCGTTGCACTTTTGAGCTAACATGATGGCTATCAATCCGGAACCTGTGCCGATGTCGAGGATATATTTGGAATCGGGACAAACTTCCGTCCATGCGCCCAGCAGTACTCCATCCGTACCAACCTTCATGGCACATTTGTCGTGATAAATTGTGAACTTCTTAAAGTCGAAATGAGTTTTTGCCATAAAATTCGGGTGTAATCTTAGAGTCTATCCTTCGTTTTGCTTGCAAAAGTAGCAAATATTTGTTATTTCCACTGTATATCATACGTAGAGTACACTCTTTTTTTGTATCTTTGCCACGTTTTGTGAAAAAAGTTTTGTTCACTAAATCATTTAAGATTTTTAATATGCATATTGACGATAATCAGAATCCATTTTCATTGGTTGCAGATTTTGAAGGAGATGAATCCAGTGTTTTCGACGTGGAAATGGAGGCCACATTACCGATTTTGCCGTTGCGCAACATGGTGTTATTCCCAGGTGTGGTGATGCCTGTGGCAGTGGGACGGAAGTCTTCTCTTCGTTTGGCGAAAGCCGCAGATAAAAATAAATTGAACATCGGCGTAGTTTGTCAGTTGAGTCCGGAGACAGAGAATCCGGGGTTTGATGATTTGTATCACATCGGGACGATGGCAAAGATTATTCGTATTCTTGAATTGCCAGACCGTTCTACCACTGTCATCTTACAAGGTATGAGCCGTTTCGATTTGAAAGGTATTGTGTCCGACAAGCCTTATCTTACCGGTATGGTAGAGAAATTAGAAGACACGCTCCCTTCGAAGAATAACAAAGAGTTCGAAATCTTGGCGGAAGCTTGTCGCGAACGTACGGTGCAGTACATTCAGATGAGTGACCAAATGCCGAAGGAATCCATGTTCGCGGTGAAAAACGTGAGCAACAATATGTTTTTGGTAAACTTTGTATGCGCCAATTTCCCATTCCCTATTGTCCGCAAGATGGAGTTGTTGAGAGAGGGGGCACTGGATTTGCGTACGGTCAACTTGCTCAAGTTGTTGAACAAGGAAATCCAATATTCTGAACTTCGGGCCGAAATCCAACGTAAGACCCGGGAAGATTTGGACATGCAACAACGTGAGTACTTTTTGCAACAACAAATCAAAAACATACAGGATGAACTCGGCGGTACGCCGCAGGATCAGGACTTGCATGATTTACGTACTCAGGCCAAAAAAAAGAAATGGCCGGAAGACGTTGCCAAGACATTCAATCGGGAAGTGGACAAACTTGAACGTTTGAATCCCCAAAGTCCGGATTATAACGTCCAACTCAATTATTTGCAAACAATGTTGAGCCTGCCTTGGCAGACCTATACGGAAGATAATTTAAATTTGAAGAATGCCGAAAGAGTTTTGAACAAAGACCATTACGGCTTGGAGAAAGTAAAAGAACGCATATTGGAGCATCTGGCCGTTTTGCAATTAAGAGGCGACCAAAAATCTCCGATAATCTGTTTGTACGGTCCTCCGGGTGTCGGCAAGACATCTTTGGGTAAAAGTATCGCCTCTGCCTTAAAGCGGAAATACATCCGCATGTCTTTGGGTGGATTGCATGACGAGGCTGAAATCCGGGGACACCGCCGCACGTATATCGGAGCTATGCCCGGGCGCATTATAAAAAGTATGATAAAGGCAGGTTCATCCAATCCGGTGTTCATCTTGGACGAGATAGACAAGGTGACGCAGAATACGGTGAATGGCGACCCCTCTTCTGCCTTGTTGGAAGTGCTCGACCCGGAACAGAACAGTGCTTTCCATGATAATTTCCTGGATGTAGACTATGATTTGTCCAAGGTCATGTTTATTGCGACAGCGAATAATATCGGCACGATACCCCGTCCCTTGCTCGACCGTATGGAACTGATAGAAGTGAGCGGCTATATCACGGAAGAGAAGGTAGAGATAGCTAAACGTCATTTGGTGCCCAAGGAAAAGGAAAACAATGGCTTGGCCGACCGGTCGGAAATCAAAATCAGCAAGCCGGCATTGGAGTACATGATAGAGAACTACACCCGTGAGTCCGGTGTGCGAGGATTGGAAAAACAAATAAACAAGGTGTTCCGCAAGATGGCATTGGAATACGCCCGAAATGGTGCATTTTCTTGTACGGACGTGAAAGTGGCCGATGTGGAACGCTTGTTGGGCAAACCTTTATATACTCGCGACAAATACCAGGGCAATGGCTATGCCGGTGTGGTAACCGGATTGGCATGGACTTCCGTAGGGGGGGAAATCCTCTTTATAGAGACGAGCCTGAGCAAGGGAAAAGGTAGCAAGTTGACGCTCACAGGAAATTTGGGCGACGTAATGAAAGAGTCGGCGGTTTTGGCATTGGAATATATCAAAGCGCATGCTGACCATTTGCATATTGATGCGCGGATTTTCGACCTATGGAATATCCATGTGCACGTGCCTGAAGGAGCCGTACCTAAAGACGGACCGTCGGCCGGTATTACCATGGCTACTTCCATCGCTTCGGCATTGACCCAACGTAAGGTCCGCCCGAATCTGGCTATGACCGGTGAGATAACGTTACGTGGAAAAGTGCTGCCCGTAGGAGGCATCAAGGAGAAAATCCTGGCAGCAAAACGTGCAGGCATCAAAGATATCGTCATGTGTGAGGAAAACCGCAAGAACATAGAGGAAATTCCGGAAATGTATCTCAAAGGGCTGTCGTTCCATTATGTGAATGATGTGTCCGAGGTCTTGAATTTTGCTTTGTTGGATGAAAAAGTAACCAATGCCATCGAGTTTACTTTCGATGAGCCTAAGAACGAAACGAAATGAAGTTTGAACTCCAACATACAGATTCCCTTACGTCGGCTCGGGCCGGGGTGTTGACCACAGACCATGGCTTGATAGAGACGCCTGTTTTCATGCCGGTGGGCACGGTGGGCTCGGTCAAAGCCGTCCATCCGTGGGAATTGAAGGAAGACATCAAGGCGCAAATCATTTTGGGAAATACTTATCATTTGTACTTGCGGCCTGGTATTAATGTCCTGGAAAAAGCCGGTGGGTTGCACAAGTTCAACGGTTTTGACCGCCCTATCCTGACCGACAGCGGAGGCTTCCAAGTCTTTTCGTTGACCGGTATCCGTAAATTGCGTGAGGAAGGGTGCGAATTCCGTTCGCACATCGACGGTTCAAAACATATTTTCACCCCCGAGAAGGTCATGGACATTGAGCGTGCCATCGGGGCAGACATCATGATGGCATTCGACGAATGTCCACCGGGCACATCCGACTACGCATACGCGAAAAAAAGTTTGGGGCTGACCCACCGTTGGTTGGACCGCTGTATTCGTCGTTTCAATGAGACAGAACCCCGATACGGTTACCAACAATCACTTTTTCCCATCGTGCAAGGCTGCACTTATAAGGACTTGCGTATCCAATCGGCCGAGTTCGTGGCATCGAAGGAGGCCGATGGCAATGCCATTGGCGGATTGGCTGTGGGCGAACCGGCGGAAGTGATGTACGAAATGATAGAGGTGGTCAACGGGATCTTGCCGAAAGACAAGCCTCGTTATCTTATGGGGGTCGGTACACCGGTGAATATTCTTGAAGGCATAGAGCGTGGAGTAGACATGTTCGACTGCGTGATGCCTACGCGTAACGGGCGCAATGCCATGCTGTTCACACAGAATGGTATTATGAACCTGCGTAATAAGAAATGGGAAGACGACTTTTCGCCTTTGGATCCAGACGGGACTTCTTACGTAGACAAGGCATATAGCAAAGCCTACCTGCATCATCTTTTCAAAGCTCAGGAATTGTTGGCGCTGCAAATCGCCTCCATCCATAATCTTGCTTTTTATCTGTGGCTGACACGCGAGGCGCGACGCCATATCATAGTCGGGGACTTCTCTTCTTGGAAAGCCTTGATGGTAAAAAGGGTGGCCGCACGGCTATAATTAAAGAAGTACTGTATATGAAGTGGTATAAACGTCTCATTTCCAAGTTGGATATGTATCTTATCAAGAAGTTTCTGGGTACATATTTCTTTTCCATTGCATTGATTATTTCCATTGCCGTGGTATTCGACTTCAATGAGAATATCGATAAGTTTACGACCAACCATGCCCCGTGGAAAGGTATCATTTTCGAGTACTACGCCAACTTCGTCCCTTATTTTTCCAATTTGTTCAGTCCGCTGTTCGTGTTCATCTCTGTGATATTCTTCACCTCCAAACTGGCAGAGAATTCGGAGATTATCGCCATGATGGCCGCCGGGATGAGTTTCAAGCGCCTGATGCGCCCTTATATGATTTCGGCAGCCATCATTGCGGTGATGACTTTCCTGTTGGGAGCCTACGTTATTCCTAAGGGAAGCGTCACGCGACTAAACTTTGAGAACACATATAAAAAGAAAAAAAGGACGGAATTCGCCCAGAATGTGCAACTACAGGTCGATACGGGGGTTATTGCGTTTATCGAACATTTCGACGGGCGTACCAAGACCGGTTATCATTTCTCGTTGGACAAGTTTGTGAACAAGAAGCTTGTGTCACACCTTACGGCGGCTTCGGTGTCTTACGACACATTGTCGGACGAGCGTTACCATTGGCGAATCAACAATTACACGCTCCGCGAATTGAAAGGCATGCGTGAGTACATTTCCCATGGTTCGAGGATAGATTCCATCATCGCCATGGAACCGTCGGACTTCTTGCTGACGCGTAACCAACAGGAAACCTTGACCAGTCCGGAACTGAAAGAATATATCGTCAAGCAGCGTGCCCGTGGCTCGGGGAATGTGAAACCGTTCGAGGTGGAGTACCAGAAACGGTTTGCCACTCCCTTTGCTTCGTTCATCCTGACGATTATCGGTCTTTCCCTTTCGGCGCGGAAGCGGAAAGGGGGCATGGGACTATATTTGGGCATCGGGTTGGCACTAAGTGCCTCTTACATTTTGTTCCAGACGGTTTCGTCTACTTTTGCAATCAATGCAGACTGGCCGCCGGCTTTGGCGGCGTGGCTGCCCAATATAATATTTGCCTTTATTGCGTTCTTCCTTTATAAAAAGGCACCGCAGTAGAGTGGATGTAGGATTTAAACACAAATTAGAACAGTGGATTTTTACGATTTGGATTTAAGCGACCAAGTGCTCGATGCCTTGGACGATATGAATTTTACCGAGTGCACGCCTATTCAGGAACATGCCATCCCCGTGATTCTCGAGGGGCGTGACATGATTGGTGTGGCGCAGACGGGGACGGGTAAGACTGCGGCTTTCCTGCTTCCCATATTGAGTAAGCTAAGCGATGGCGGTTATCCCGAAAAAGCCATTAATTGTATCATTATGTCCCCCACCCGGGAACTGGCCCAACAAATAGACCAGGCCATGGAGGGGTTTTCCTATTATATGAACGTGTCGAGCGTAGCTGTATATGGTGGAAACGACGGGATACGTTACGAGCAGGAGAAACGCGGGTTGGCCATGGGAGCCGACGTGATAATCGCCACGCCGGGACGCTTAATCAGTCATTTGAGTTTAGGCAACGTAGATTTGTCTGAAGTGTCTTTCTTTGTATTAGATGAGGCAGACCGCATGTTGGACATGGGTTTCAGCGACGACATCATGCAGATTGTCAAGTATTTGCCCAAAGAACGCCAGACCATCATGTTTTCGGCCACGATGCCCCGGAAGATTCAAGACTTGGCGCGCACCATCCTGCACGATCCGGTAGAAGTGAAACTGGCCGTATCGAAACCGGCCGACAAAATCGTGCAGTCGGCTTACGTATGCTATGAGGCGCAAAAGGTGTCATTAGTCAAAAAGCTGTTTGCCGAGCGGCCTCCACATCGCGTGATTGTCTTTGCGTCTTCCAAATTGAAAGTGAAAGACATGGCCATTGCCTTGGGACGTGCCGGATTTAAGGTCGGTGCCATGCACTCGGATTTGGAACAGCAGGAGCGTGACGAAGTGATGTATAAGTTCAAAGCCCAACAAATCGACGTGTTGGTAGCTACGGACATTGTGGCGCGTGGCATCGACATCGACGATATCCAGTTGGTCATCAATTTCGATGTGCCTCATGATGCCGAAGATTATGTGCACCGTATCGGTCGTACAGCCCGCGCCAACAACGACGGAGAGGCGATAACCTTGGTGAGCGAGAAAGACCAGCAACGTTTTGCTTCCATCGAGCATTTCCTTGAAACTGAAATAGAAAAACGTTCCCTGCCGGAAGGGCTTGGAGAAGGCCCGGCCTATCGGCCGGAAAAAGGTGGCGAAAAGGGGAATGGCAGACATGGAAGTCCAAGACACGGCAGGCGGCAAGGCAAATCGGGAAACCGCAGAAAAACAAGCCCCATCCCACAAACACATACTCCAAACAATACCAAGGCACAAGCTTCCGGTTCAAAAAGTGCGCCGGTAAATGGGGACGCGCCGAAATCGCCATCTTTGACAGAGAAGAAAAACAAGAATAAGCCTCGAAGATATTTTAATAAGAAGAAATCTGCAACCGTTTCGCAAGGAAGCGCAGAAAAGAGGGAAAATACAGGCGGTGTTTCCTGATAGAATTGTTCCGCATTAATGGAAACCGTCCGTTTGCCTTCGCGAAGGCAAACGGACGGTTTTTTTTATTTCTCTTTTTTCAGTAAGTCCCTGATTTCCGTGAGCAGTTGGATGTCGGCCGGAGGGGCAGCCGGAGCTTTCGGTTCCTCTTTCTTCTTTTTGTTGAGGGCGTTCATTCCTTTTACCAAAAGGAAGATGGCCAGTGCAATGATGATGAAGTCCAACGTGGTCTGGATAAAATTACCGTAATTCAGCGTGACGGCCGGCGTCACCTCTGCCCCTCCCTCCACGACTGCTTCTTTCAATGTGATTTTCAGGTCGGAGAAATTCACTCCGCCGATGAGCAATCCGACGGGCGGCATGATGATGTCGGCCACCACCGAAGAAACGATTTTACCGAAGGCACCGCCGATAATGATACCGACCGCCATGTCCACCACATTGCCACGCATGGCAAATTGCTTGAATTCTTGCAAGATTTTTTTCATAGTTCCCAGTTCTGTTTATGAATTACCAGGGCAAGTTAAGCAAAATTATTCCAATGGCCAAATTTCTCTTTCATTCTTTTCCTTTTCTTTTCCCTCTTATTGTTTTTCTTTACAGCCATAGTGTTGTGTCCTTTTGTTTTTAAGATAAAATCATGATTTTCTAAACCTTTGTATAATAAATACTTATGGATTTAAAATCAATCTCCTGAGATTGAAAAATCAATCGGCTGAGAACGATTTTCCGTTCTGCGGCAAACGATTTTTCATTTTCAGGAGATTGATTTTATGCTTTGAGGAAGGTGTGCGGAGAGGGTCATCGGGCATTCTGAAAAACATACAGAACGGACGTACGCTCAATGCCTGAACCGGGAAGTATCCACTTCCTTGATTTCCTTTTTCTTATATCCTCCGAAACGGAAACTGAAGTTCAGGGTGAACGTTCTTAGGTAAAAAGAGTTTTCCATTCTCACGTCCTGGCCGCCGTAACGTAGGTTACATTCCGGCATACTTGTATTGAATATGTCGCTACAACGGGCAGAGAGTGTGGCTTTGCCTCCGGCAAAGGTCCATTTCACCCCGGCATCTACCGTACCCACCATTTTCAGGTCGTATGTACCTTGTATGGCCGGAGTCTGCATGAATCCGCGCAATTCGAAAGCCAGATTCTTGTTCAGCTTGAACGTGTTGTCCCATTGGCACTGCAAAATCCACTTTTTCCGGTCGAAAGGAAGGTCGAAAAAGTCGTCGCAACGGTGGCGTGCGTATTGTTCCACCGCTACCCAACGGGAATCCCACCACGTTCCGACCTGGAACGGCACCGTGGCCATGAGGCCTACGTACTGTGTGTAGTTCCAGTTCATCATCTTGTAAATCATGGCCAACCGTTCTGTGGACTGATAGGCAGTCTGCATGAACTGGTCTTGGGTACGGGAGAAGTATGCGCCGAAGACATACTTCTGCTTCAGGATGTAGTTGGCATTCACACTGTAGTTCGTCTGAGGACGCAATCCGGGTGTGCCCCATATTTCGGAATATCCGTTGATATAGCTGACGGAAGACTGCATTTCCCAATATCCCGGATAAGTCTTTCGGGTGGAGAGCGAGAGTTGCAGGATGTGTTCGGGAGTCTTCATGTAAGTGAGGGAAGCCTGAGGGTAGAAAGCCCATTTGCGGTAATTGCCGATGGAGTAATACTCCCCTGTGCCCGATACCGACCATGATATACCACCGGGGTAATCTTTTCCCAACGATACGTAGAAGTCTGTGGTCTGTTCTTTTAACTTGGAGTCCGTAGAGGGAGTGGCGATGTCGCCTTCCACCTCGGTGTAGGTTTGAAAGTCATGGTTATGGGTTTGTGTATAAGAGACGCCATATCCCAGATTCCATCCTTGGGACAGTTTGTGTTTCTGGTCGGCATACACGTTGTAGCGGTCTATCCGTTGCCCGCCAGCCAAGGTGAAACGGTTCCGGTTGCCGTCGGCATACTCGGCGTGCATCCACCGCCTGTTGTCGGTCGTATAGTGCGTATAGTCCCCGCCGGCATCCAGGCCGAATCCCGAACGGAGGTGCAATGCGATGTTGTGCATCTGGGCTTCGCGACGGCCGTCTATGTCACTGGTTTGGAAATTTCCTGTTGTTTGCGCGTCCTCTTGTATATTCGGCATGTATTTGCCGGTATAAGCCAAGTCTATGCTGCTGTTCTCGTTGAAGTGGTATTCTCCGGCCACCCGCATGTTATGCCTGTAAGCTTTGTTGCGAAGCTGTTCGTTTTCTTCTATGGAATATATCTGTCCGTCCAGGGTGTGCCGTGAAAATAAGTTGTAATATTGCATCGTGTGTACACGGTCTATGCCGTACATGGCATCCAATGCCAGTTTCGGGGTTGAGAAACGGAAATTCCCGGTGGCATTGCCCGCGTTGAAGTAGCAGTTGTCATAAGTTACGTTGACTTCGCCCTGAAAGGAATAGTCGTTGGGACGTTTCAGAACGACGTTCAGGGAAGCTCCTCTTACGTGATATTGCGGCGGAGTACTATACATGACCTCCACTTTCTCCACGCGGCTGACCGGAGTATTCCGCAAAAGGGTCTCCAACTGTCCCGCATCCATCGTAGTGGGCTTGCCGTTCAGGATGACCGTGACCTCTCCGGCACCGGCCAAGGTCAATTTGCCTCCTATCTCTTGCACGCCGGGCAACCTCTGCAAGGCCTCGTAAGTGTTGTTGACGACTTTGTCCCGGACGATTTGTTCCAAATCATAGTTCAACCTCCCCTCTTCCACTCTTACTATGGGGCGCTCGGCTTTGACCACGACCTCACCGATGGTGCGGTCAGCCGGTTGTAGTACAATGGTCCCGGCATCCTTTCCTGTTCCGTTTACGGTTTGTGAACGGTATAAAAGGTGTTGTACAATCAGGCGATACTGCTCCGGTTGGGCCGGTAGGGTGAAATGTCCGTCGGCATCCGATACGGCGGCACTGACGAATGTGGAATCCGGAGCCTGCAATACTACCGTAGCCCCTGTTACCGGACAGGATTTCCGGTCCGTAATTCTTCCGGTAACAGTCTGGGCATCCAGTATTTGAATGCCCAGACCGTAACTCCCCAATAAAAGGACGCTTAAAATCTTGTATGTTCTGTTCATGATGGTGTGCAGGGGTTAATACTCGAGAAGTTCCATTGTCGGCTTGCCGTCGTATCCTACACAGATATTGACCATATAGCAACTGGCATCGTCGGGGATACATACCGTGGCATTGAAATGGCATCCGCGCGGACCGGCTTCGGAAAATACCATATTCGACAGGATGGCCTGGTTCAGAAATCCACTGGGTACGAGCCCGGTGAAACTCTTCCGGGTGTAGTCTTGTGAAAACAAGCATGTCTTCCCCTTGTACACACAAATGTGAATCACGTTGTCGTAGTATACATTTTCCACGGCGATGCCCTCGTCCGTATAACTTGTCTTATATACTTTCAAGCGCGAGGGGTTGACGTAGACATAGCAATGGTAACGCTCGCCGCCATGGAACACTACTGTGTCTTTTTTTACGACTTCATTGTAGGTGAGCGTGGCGGCTTGCCGGTGGATGAAATAGATACTGTCGTTCGGGTCTTCCGACCGGACGAGCTTCACGATCTCACCCGTGGCTGAATGGAAGTGGAAAAGGTGATTTCCTCTCTTGTCTATGGGATAAGCGGTCGTATCTCCCCCTCCGGCCAAAAATAAAGTGTCCTTACGGATGAAAAAACGTACCGGTACGTTGGCCGTATCGGGGTAATAAATGGTGTCCCCTTTGGCGCAGAACGAAACGGTCTCGGTCTCCTGGTCAATCCAGATTCCCTGCAAAGCTTTTTTGGCCTCCTGGTCTTCCGGTTCGGGAGTATCCCCGTTTGGAGTCCGGTTGTCCCTTGTGCCGCAACTTGTCCACGCAGCCACGGACACTAAAAGACTACCGTATATAATATGATGTATCCATTTCATTACTTTCCGATACAATGGTATTCAAATCCGGCTTCGCGTACTTCGCCTGCGTCATATACGTTACGCCCGTCGATGACGAGCCGTCCGCTCATCGTCTTCTTCAGCACGCCCCAAGCCGGCAGGCGGAATTCCTTCCATTCGGTCACTAAGAGCAGCGCGTCGGCATCCAATGCCGCTTCGTACATGTCACGGGCATAAATGACTGCGTCACCCAAACGGCGGCGACATTCGTTCATGGCTTCCGGATCGTAGACACGAACCGTGCATCCGGCTTCCAATAATTTCCGGATAAGGATGAGAGAAGGGGCTTCGCGCATGTCATCCGTCTCTGGCTTGAAAGCCAGTCCCCACAATGTGACGGTCTTGCCAGCCAACTCATGTTGCCATGCCGCGTCCAACTTGTGGAAGAGGATGGATTTTTGACGTTCGTTTACTGTCTCTACGGCTTTCAGCACAGCCATTTCGTACCCGTTTTGCTCGGCCGTCTTGATGAGTGCCTTCACGTCTTTGGGAAAACAAGAGCCTCCGTAGCCGCATCCGGCATATAGGAACTTGCGGCCGATACGGGTGTCGGCTCCGATACCGTTGCGCACCATGTTGACATCCGCTCCCACGCGTTCGCACAAATTGGCGATGTCGTTCATGAAAGAGATACGTGTGGCCAACATGGAGTTCGCCGCGTATTTCGTCATCTCTGCAGAGGGAATGTCCATGAATATCACCCGGAAATTATTAATAAGGAAAGGTTTGTAGAGTTTGGTCATCAGTTCCTTGGCTTTTTCAGACTCCACGCCTACCACCACGCGGTCCGGACTCATGAAGTCGCTGATGGCGTTGCCTTCTTTCAGGAATTCTGGATTGGAAGCCACATCGAATTTGATGTCAAGCCCCCGTTTGTCCAATTCTTCCTGAATGGCGTGGCGTACTTTCCGCGCCGTACCGACAGGAACGGTGCTCTTAGTGACAACCAGTTTGTAATCAGTCATATATCTACCTATAGTTCGAGCAACTTGTAGGACGTATTTCAAGTCCGCGCTTCCGTCTTCGTCGGGTGGAGTCCCCACAGCACTGAATATCACCTGCACCTTGTCGAGCACGCTTTCGAGCGTGGTGGTGAAATCCAACCGCCCTGCCTTTTGATTCTTCAAGACCAACTCTTTCAGGCCTGGTTCGTAAATAGGAATTTCACCTTGTTTGAGCTTTTCAATTTTATTCCGGTCCACGTCCACACAAGTGACATTGACCCCTATTTCGGCAAAACATGCACCGGTTACCAAACCTACGTAGCCGCTGCCTACAATCGCTATATTCATACTTTCGTTGCTATTAACCACAGGCAAAAGTAATGAAAAATAGGGCTATCAACAATACAAGCTGAAATATTTGATAACTTTTTCTGCAAAAATTAGCAATGTCCACGGGAAAGCCGTAAATTTGTAGTGTGAAAGAGTTAGTAAAACATATCGAGATATTGTTGTTGGACCACGACTGCGTGGTGGTTCCGCAAATCGGGGGATTCGTGACTTGCAACGCCCCGGCCAAATACGTGGAAGATGAGAATCTGTTTTTACCTCCTATCCGCACGGTGGGGTTCAACGAACGCCTGAAAGCCGATGACGGGTTGTTGGTCCGTTCATACGTGGAAGCATACGGTTGTTCCGACATCGAAGCGAGAACCATGCTCGGGGAACAGATCCGTGACCTGCAACAGGAATTGTGGGAGGCAGGTACGTACGACCTTGGGAGCATTGGCGTATTGATGTTGGACGAACGGAACAATGTGGGGTTTTCACCTTGTCAGGCCGGTACGGTCTGTCCGGCTTATTATGGTTTGGATGCCTTGCTGTTCGAACCTTTGCAGGCGGAAAAAACGGTGGAAGCGTCATTGGCCGTCGAGGTTTCGCGTACAGTCCCCGAAAGAAAGCCCGAAACAGTGACGGTCGAAAGCGAACCTGTGGCACGCGGAGAAATTACCATCCGGCTGAAGACGGCGTGGCTGCAAAACATTGCTGCCGTGGCTGCCGTGGTGCTCTTGTTTTTCCTGATGTCTCCCGATGCCAAGAACACGGGGGTATCTTCCGCAAGCCAGGCCGAGTTTGCTCGCCTGATGTGGATGCCTGCGGTACAGGAAACTGTGCCTGAGGCATTCAACAAGCCGGAAGAAATACAAGTCAAGGGTTCAGGAACGGGTGTGGAAAGTCCGGTGTCGGCTGCTGTCCAACCGGAAACCGTCCAAAAGGCGGCTGTTTCGGTGGCAGTGGAAAGCGGTTTTTGCGTCGTGGTGGCCAGTGCCATACCGGAAAAGAACGCGAAAGCGTATGTCGAACGGCTTCATAAGGAAGGTTACAAAGAGGCGCAAGTATATAAAAAAGGAAATATGGTGCGTGTGGTTTTTCCGGGATTTGCATCCGAAGCGGAAGCGCATGCCAAGATGAACGCTTTGAGTGACCGGTCGGAAGAATTTGCTTACGCATGGGTTTACCAAATCAAGTAAGGAATACAAGGAATGAAAAGAGTACGTTGTCCTAAATGTGACCATTATATCACTTTTGACGAAACCCAGTATGAAGACGGGCAGTCGCTTGTTTTCGAATGTCCGGAATGCCGCAAGCAGTTCGGCATACGTATCGGGGTATCCAAATTGAGGGCTACACGTAAGGAAGAGACCGTGGACGAGAACGAGAACGATGACGCATACGGCAGCATCGTTGTGGTGGAGAACGTCTTCCACTATAAGCAGGTGCTTCCGCTGAAGTTGGGCGACAACGTAATCGGACGGTATGTGAAAGGGACTGCCATTTCTACCCCCATCGAGACAGTAGACCCCAGTGTGGACACCAAGCATTGCATCATCAATGTGAAGCGGGACAAGAACGGTCGTCTGGTGTACACCTTGCGCGACGCGCCGAGCAATACCGGCACTTTTTATATGAATGACATATTGACAGACTATGACCGTGTGAGACTGGAGGACGGCAGCATAGTCACTATCGGGGCTACCACGCTGATATTGCGTGCGGCTCGTGAAGAATAATTTTTATCTTATTTTATGCAACCGGAATTGAGCAAGATGGTTGCCGCTACACTTTCCATTGCCGAAAGACAAGTGGCACGTACCTTGGATTTATTAGCGGAAGGGGCTACCATCCCTTTTATCAGCCGTTACCGTAAGGAGATGACCGGAGGGCTGGATGAAGTGCAAATCGGAGAAATCAAAAGAGTGTATGACAAATTGGTCGAGACGGGGAAACGAAAGGAAACGATATTGGCTTCCATCGAGGCGCAAGACAAGTTGACCGATGAACTGAAACGGAGAATCGTGGCTTGTTGGGACGCTACGGAATTGGAAGACATCTATTTGCCTTATAAACCGAAACGTCGTACGCGTGCCGAGATTGCCCGGCAGAAAGGACTGGAGCCCTTGGCCGTAATTATCGCCATGCAGCGTGAGGCGCACATACGCGAAGTGGCCGGACGTTATGTGAACGGGCAAGTAAAGGATGCGGACGAGGCTTTGGCTGGGGCTTCGGATATTTTGGCCGAACAGTTCAACGAGAACGAACGTTGCCGGAATGCCGTGCGCCAACAGTTCCGCCGTGGAGCCGTCATCAGTTCCAAAGTGGTGAAGGGTAAAGAGGAGGAAGGGGCAAAATACCGTGATTATTTTGATTTCAGCGAACCGTTGAAGCGATGTTCATCCCATCGCCTGTTGGCTTTGCGACGCGGAGAGGCGGAAGGTATCCTGAAGGTGGCTATTTCGCCGGACGACGAGACCTGCGTAGAGAACTTGAATCGTTTGTGCGTCAAAGGGAACGGTGAATGTAGTAAACTTGTAGCTTTCGCATTGACAGATAGTTATAAGCGTTTGATTAAACCTTCCATCGAAACGGAATTTGCAGCCGCTTCCAAACAAAAAGCCGATGATGAGGCCATCAGGGTCTTCGCGCAAAATCTTCACCAACTGCTTTTGGCTCCGCCTTTGGGGCAGAAACGCGTGTTGGGCTTAGACCCCGGATTCCGTACGGGATGCAAGGTGGTATGCTTGGATGCCCAGGGGAATTTGTTGCATAACGAAGCGGTATACCCCCACCCTCCGCGTAATGAATATGCACAGGCGCAACGGAAGTTGCAGAAATTAGTGGAACAGTACGACATACAGGCCATAGCCATAGGGAACGGTACGGCCAGTCGCGAGACGGAGAGCTTCGTGCAATCTGTCCGTTTCGACCGTCCGGTAGAAGCGTTCGTGGTGAGTGAAGACGGGGCTTCCATCTATTCGGCTTCCAAAATCGCCCGTGAGGAATTTCCGGAATATGACGTGACGGTACGCGGTGCCGTTTCCATCGGACGCAGGTTGATGGACCCGTTGGCGGAATTGGTGAAGATAGACCCGAAATCCATTGGTGTCGGGCAATACCAGCACGACGTGGACCAGACGAAACTGCGGGAAACGTTGAACCGTACGGTAGAGTCTTGCGTGAATGCCGTGGGAGTCAACTTGAATACTGCGAGTTGCCAACTATTGACTTACGTTTCGGGGTTGGGACCGCAACTGGCGCAGAATATCGTGGACTACCGTGCGGAAAACGGCCCCTTCCCCACCCGGCGGGATTTGATGAAAGTGAAACGCATGGGGGCGAAAGCTTTTGAGCAGTGCGCCGGTTTCTTGCGCATTCCGGGAGGTGAGGATCCCTTGGACAATACAGCCGTACATCCGGAACGTTATGCCTTGGTGCAAAGGATGGCCAAGGATGTGGGGGCTTCTGTGGAGGAACTCATCCGTAACAAGGATTTGCGGCGGAGCATTCCCTTGGAACGGTATGCGACTGAGGATTGCGGCCTTCCTACGCTGAACGATATCATGGGCGAACTGGATAAACCGGGGCGTGATCCGCGCAGCAAAATAAAGGCCTTTTCTTTCGATCCCAATGTACGCACGATGGATGACCTGAGGGAAGGGATGGTATTGCCGGGCATCATTTCCAATATTACGAATTTCGGTTGTTTCGTAGACATCGGGGTGCATGAGAAAGGTTTGGTGCATATTTCGCAGTTGGCAGACCGCTATGTAAGTGACCCGAACGAGGTCGTTTCGCTTCACCAACAGGTAAAAGTACGCGTGCTGCAAGTGGACAAGGAGCGCAAACGGATTGCATTATCATTGAAAATCTGAGAATTTATGAAATACAAGATTTTGGTTCTGGATTTGGACGGAACCTTGACGAACAAGAAAAAAGAAATCACGGCATACACGAGGGAAACCCTCATCCGGGCACAGGAAGCAGGCGTGAAGATCGTGTTGGCTTCCGGACGGCCCACCTACGGCATCGTCCCTTTGGCCGAAGAATTGTGCCTCGGAGACTTCGAAGGCTATATCCTGTCTTACAACGGAGGGCAAATCATTGATTGGAAAACCAAGAAGATGATGTATGAGAATGAACTCGACCCGAAAGTATATCCTTATTTATATGAATGCGCGAAAAAGAACGGTTTCGTAATATTGAGCTATAAGGACGAGTATATCGTATCGGAAGACGCAGGGAATCCGTATGTGCAGCATGAGGCTTTTCTGAACAGGATGCCCAGTATTACTGTGCCGAATTTCCTGGAAGTGTTCGATTTCCCTGTCCCGAAGTGCCTGATTGTGGGCGACCCCGAACCGTTGTCCGTACTGGAGCAAAAGATGAAGCAAGATTTGGAAGGGCGGATGAATGTATTCCGTTCCGAACCGTTTTTCCTGGAATTGGTGCCCAATGGTATCGACAAGGCGCGAAGCCTTGCCGTCCTATTGGACGAGTTGGGCATGAAGCCGGAAGAAATGGTGGCTGTGGGCGACGGATTCAACGACTTATCCATGATACAGTTTGCAGGTCTGGGAATAGCCATGGCTAATGCGCAGGATGTCGTAAAAAAAGCCGCAGACTATGTTACTCTCTCGAATGAGGAGGACGGTGTGGCCGCAGTGGTGGAGAAGTTCTTTTGGGAATAACTCCGAATCTTGATACATAGAAAATGCAGGAAGGTTGGAACTTGAAACCTTTCCTGCATTTTTTGTGTTTACGCTCTTCTTTCCAACATGACCACGTTTTCCACGTGCTGCGTATGTGGGAACATGTCCACGGGGCGTACTCCCATGATTTTGTATTGAGAATCCAACAAAGCCAGGTCACGCGCCTGTGTGGCCGGATTGCAACTGACGTAGACGATGCGATGCGGTGCGGCAAACAAGATGGTCTCTATGACGTCTTTGTGCATGCCGGCTCTTGGAGGGTCCGTGATGATTACGTCCGGTTGGCCGTGTGCCGCGATGAATTCCTTGTTCAGGATGTCCTTCATGTCACCGGCGAAAAACAGGGTATTGCCGATTCCGTTGATTTGTGAATTGATTTTGGCATCCTCAATGGCTTCGGGCACATATTCTATTCCGATGACCTTCCGGGCTTTCCCGGCCACGAAATTGGCGATGGTTCCGGTTCCGGTATACAAGTCGTAAACCAGTTCCGTACCGGTGAGGCCTGCAAAGTCTCGCGCTACCTTATATAATTCATACGCCTGGTCGGTATTGGTCTGGTAGAAACTTTTCGGACCGACCTTGAACCTCAGATTTTCCATCTGCAGGTAAATGTGGTCGTTTCCCCTAAACGTGATGACATCCAAGTCTCCTATCGTATCATTATATTTGAGGTTGTTTACGTATAATAAAGAGGTAATCTCCGGGAATGTTTCGGCCAGATAACCCATCAATGCCTCGGCCTGCGCTTTTTCCGTATCGTTGGTGATGCAGAACTGCATAAGAAGCATCAATTCGCCCGTATTGGAATTGCGGATCATCATGTTACGCAATAATCCGGCATGTTCCCGCTGATCGTGGAATGTCAACCGATGCTCGTATCCGTAGTCACGGATGGCGTTACGGATGCGGTTATTGATATCGTCCATCAGACGACATTGTTCGATGGGTAATATCTTGTCGAACGAACCGCAGGTGTGGAATCCTACGGCTCCGTTCTGCGGATATGCGTTTCCGGACGCTATTTCTTCCGGTGTCAGCCATCTCTTGTTTGAAAAGCCGAATTCCAACTTGTTTCGGTATTCTTCCGTTTTCACGGAACCCAATATAGGTTGTACGCCGTTGAGTTCTACCTTACCGATGCGGGTAAGGTTATCCAAAACTTGCTGTTGCTTGTATTTGAGCTGCTCTTTATATGGGAGACACTGCCACTTGCAACCGCCGCAAAATCCGAAATGCGGGCAGAAAGGTACGGCCCGAAATGGAGAGTATTGGTGGAACTTTACGGCTGTCGCTTCGCAATAATGATGTTTTTTCTTTTGGATTTTCAGGTCGACCACATCTCCGGGAACGACAAAGGGAACGAAAACTACCATGTCGTCCACACGGGCCAGAGCTTTGCCCTCGGCTGCCACATCCGTAATTGTAATATTCTCTAATATAGGGAATTCTTTTCTTTTTCGGGTCATATCCGATGAGTTTATTGGGTTTCTTATTTTGATTTCAGGGAACAAAAGTAGCATTTTTTTTGCATTTTTTCTTGTTTTTCCTTTTGCAGCCCATTTTTTTTGAGTAGTTTTGCATTAATTCATTTTGTTAACTAATTCAAAAACAAACTTTGAAAAATGAGTGAAAAAAGAGTTTATACTTTTGGAAACGGGCAGGCTGAGGGCAATGCCCAGATGAGAGAGAGACTTGGTGGCAAAGGTGCTAATCTCGCCGAAATGAATCTTATCGGCATACCTGTGCCTCCCGGTTTTACTATTGCAACTGATGTTTGCAATGAATACTATGAGGTAGGGCAAGAGAAAATCGTAGAAATACTCCAAGCTGAGGTCAATGCTGCGGTAGCCCATGTAGAAAACCTGATGAACAGTAAGTTCGGAAGCACTGAGAATCCGTTGTTGGTTTCGGTTCGTTCCGGTGCCCGGGCTTCCATGCCGGGAATGATGGACACCATTCTTAACTTGGGCTTGAATGATGAAGTAGCCGAAGGAATGGTGCGCAAGACGGGCAATCCTCATTTCGTGTACGATTCTTACCGCCGTTTTGTTCAGATGTACGGTGACGTAGTGTTGGGTATGAAACCGGTGAATAAGGAGGATATCGACCCGTTCGAAGCCATCATAGACGAAGTGAAAGCCATTCGCGGGATAGAGTTGGACAAGGATTTGTCGGTGGATGAGTTGAAAGATTTGGTGGCTCGTTTTAAGAAAGCTATCAAGGAACGGACCGGAAACGACTTCCCTACCGACCCGATGGAGCAACTCTGGGGAGCCATCTGCGCCGTATTCCGCAGTTGGATGAACGAACGTGCTATCCTTTACCGTAAGATGGAGGGCATACCCGACGAATGGGGTACGGCTGTTTCTGTCATGGCTATGGTATTCGGCAATATGGGCGAGACGTCGGCTACGGGTGTTTGTTTTAGCCGCGATGCCGCAACGGGTGAGAATCTGTTCAACGGTGAGTATCTTGTGAATGCACAAGGTGAGGATGTTGTGGCTGGAATCCGTACACCTCAGCAAATTACGATAGAAGGTTCACGCCGTTGGGCTGCCCTGCAAGGTATCTCAGAAGAGGAACGTGCTGCCAAATATCCTTCGATGGAAGAGGCTATGCCTGAGATTTATAAAGAACTTGATGCCATTCAGGCTAAATTGGAAAACCACTATCGCGATATGCAGGATATGGAGTTCACGGTCCAGGAAGGCAAACTTTGGTTCTTGCAGACGCGCAACGGCAAACGTACCGGTACGGCCATGGTGAAGATTGCCATGGACTTGGTACGTGAAGGATTGATAGACGAAAAAACGGCATTGAAACGTTGTGAACCTCAAAAACTGGATGAGCTTCTCCATCCTGTGTTCGATAAGGATGCGTTGAAGAAAGCCAAGGTGATTACGCAAGGTTTGCCGGCTTCTCCGGGTGCGGCATGCGGACAAATCGTGTTCCACGCAGACGATGCCCAGAAATGGCGTGAGGACGGCCATCGGGTGGTTATGGTACGTATCGAGACCTCTCCCGAAGATTTGGCCGGCATGTCGGCAGCCGAAGGTATCCTCACCGCCCGTGGAGGCATGACCTCCCATGCTGCTGTGGTAGCTCGTGGTATGGGTAAATGTTGTGTGTCCGGTGCCGGTGCCATCAATGTGAACTACAAGAACAAGACTGTGGAGATTGAAGGCGTTGTATATAAAGAAGGCGATTACATCTCCTTGAACGGTTCTACGGGACAAGTTTATGCCGGAGAAATACCGACGAAAGCGGCTGAGCTGTCTGGTGACTTCAAGGCTCTGATGGATTTGTGTGACAAATATACGAAGCTTCAGGTACGGACGAATGCCGACACGCCCCACGATGCACAAGTGGCTCGTTCTTTCGGAGCAAAGGGTATCGGTTTGACTCGTACGGAACACATGTTCTTTGAAGACCAGAAGATTGTGGCCATGCGTGAGATGATTCTGGCCGATAGCGTGGAAGGCCGTAAAAAAGCTTTGGCCAAACTGCTTCCTTATCAGAAGAGCGACTTTAAGGGTATTCTTGAAGCTATGGATGGCTGTCCGGTGAACATTCGTTTGCTCGACCCCCCACTCCATGAATTTGTCCCCCATGACTTGAAGGGACAACAGAAGATGGCCGATGAGATGGGTGTCAGTGTGGAAGAAATCCAGAAACGTGTGGAAAGCCTTGCCGAGAACAATCCGATGTTGGGTCATCGTGGGTGCCGTTTGGGGATTACTTTCCCGGAAATAACCGAAATGCAGACCCGTGCCATTTTGGGTGCAGCCTGCGAGTTGAAGAAAGAAGGTAAGGACCCGAAACCAGAAATCATGGTACCGTTGGTAGGTATTCTTTACGAATTGAAACAGCAGAAAGAAGTCATTTTGGCTACGGCTAAGGAAGTTTTCGCCGAAGAAGGTATCGAAGTGGAATTCGAAATCGGTACTATGATAGAGACTCCTCGTGCGGCCCTGACAGCCAACCGTATCGCTTCGGAAGCCGAGTACTTCTCTTTCGGAACGAACGATTTGACACAGATGACATTCGGTTACTCGCGTGATGATATTGCCAGTTTCTTGCCGGTGTATCTGGAAAAGAAGATTCTGGCGGTGGATCCCTTCCAAGTGTTGGACCAGAACGGCGTAGGCCAGCTCATTAAGATGGCAGTGGAAAAGGGACGTAGCGTACGCCCGAATATCCGTACCGGCATTTGTGGAGAGCATGGCGGTGAACCTTCTTCTGTGAAATTCTGCGCTAAGATAGGAATGGACTATGCTTCTTGTTCTCCTTTCCGCGTGCCTATCGCCCGTCTTGCTGCGGCGCAGGCGGCCATTGAAGAATGATTCGAATCCGTTTGATTGCAATACATAAAGAAAGAGACCTGCGCATCCATTGCGCAGGTCTCTTTCTTTATATATGTTCATAAGGGAATCGGTCGTTTTTTGTCATTATTATCTGAAAACAATCTCTACCTTAGGGGAAAAACTCATACCTACCGTATCAGTTTGATGCTGACAACTTATGAACAATTTTTCTATATGACGCTATTTCTTGTAATTTTAATGGACTGGCGTTTGCCCGTAGAAGTAGCGTATAATCCGATACATATCCCTTTGTTCCGAGAGGTGAGACGTATATGATTGTCCCCCATTCCGCAGGTCTCCGTTTGCAGAAGCACACCGGATAACGAATAGATACGTAATATCCCGGCTTCTTTGCTCTTCAGGTACAACTCCTGTCCGTGGCAGGAATAGCTGACGATGGAATTTATGGTATACTCTGTTTCGTTCCGACGGTCTTTGATGCCATCAGGGCCGTCCGGTTGTACTTTTCGGATGATGGCGAAAGGAAATTCTGAAAACACGCTTCTTGTCGTTACGCTTAAAGCCGGGTTGTCGGCATCGGTTTCGAGAAAACCTGAGCCTGCGGAAGAAGAAAGACCAATGGCGTACAGGTCTTCATCCGAATATTTGCGGAAGAGATTGAAGGAATGTTTGGAATAATCGTTCTTTGTAGTCAGTGTCCCTTCGTCAGACAAATGTTTATTGTTATCCGTTTGGCTGACAAACATGTAACGGTCGCCATAAAGTGGCATGGGACGTATCCTCCACAAAAACGAGCGGTCGTCGGTTTCGTCCAGAGCTGTGAACGTGGCATCCGTGTTTCTCAAATACCGGCCGGTTTGCGGGTCTTTGATATAAAAACTGTCTTTGGCTTGCGGTTCGAGCGTATTGGATTCATATACAGGCAGATTGAAATGCAAGACGGTTTCGGCCTTTGAGCCTGTTTGTGAAACGCGGTGGAACATCAACGTGTATTCCATGCAGGTGTCCAACACTCCGACACACAAGGTATCGTTCAGGTCGGCCACTTTTCCACCCAAATCGTTCAGGTGGAAAGTCAATGTGTCAGCTTGTATGGTGTCTTTGTCGAGTATCCATTTGTAAATGCGCGTGGAGTTGGCGGACTGGGCGAGCAGGGAATTCGGCGAGGCGTACAAAGACACGGCCGTGTGGCGTGGCACGGCCAAGGTAGTCCCGCTATAGCTTTTAGTTCCGTCATACGCAATAAACGGGTCTATTTCCGACACTTCCACGCGGAACGTTTGTTGTAATCGGGCACCGGCCTGATTGGTCATCGTCACCCGGTAATAAGCATTCGATGAAACGCTCGGCAGCGTCATCAGATTTTCGTTATGACCCAGTGCATTCCAATTCTGCCCATTGGTACTTTTTTCCCACTTCCATTCACGTACAGGCGTATCGATATACTCCATACCCAATGTCAGTTCATCATATTTTCTCACGTAAATCAACGTGTCTGTTCCCGTTGTGCCGTTTGCTTTATAATAAGGAGTAAAATTGCCGGTCCATCCCTCCCCTTCTACATGAAGGGCGAACAACTGCGTGTTGCTCACTCCTTTTTCATTGGTATAATGCACACGGAAGGTACGCGAAGTGTCCAACACGATGTCACGTGTGGAGGAAGTGCATGCCGGGTCATCGTCCCATGCCCATTTACCGGTATCCGTTTCTCCGTCCGGCAATAGGGCCGTCAGGGTCACGGTCGCCCCTTTGGGGATACAGTTCACGTCAGGCCGGTCGATTTCACGGCCTTCATACGTGATTTTCCCGTTCAGGACCGTGGGAACCTTAGTCTTGTCCTCCAACGGGTCGAGCGTACACATCAGGGTGCTGAAGCCCAAATGATCGTAGCCGCCGCTGTTACCTCCGCCGAATCCTCCTCCTGCGTCTATGCCGTTTTCGTTCATTTCGAGCATCTTCCTGGAGTAAGGCACGTCTATCCCCCGTACGTTCTCATAATAATTCACGATACGGGCTTGAGCCGGCCGGTTAGTACCCCGTGCCCAATCCCCCATCCTCATGAAAGTCCCGTCGCAATTCGTATAAGGACTGTTCGGCAAATCATCCACTCCCGAATTATAGGCGTTGACATATTCAAACCCGCATACGATACGGTCGTCCATCAGGGCATAAAAGTCATCGCCTTGGTTGCGTCCCGTACCGCAAAGGTCTGCGGCCAACGCCAGTGCCATTTCGGCATGCCCTTGGTCGCGGTTGGATTCCTGCATCTGCCCGAAGTAGCCGAAAGGTCCGCGTTCGTCCGGATGCAGTTTCCAGACCAAATGATGCAGCGACTCGCCGTAACGGTGGTCTTCCATATACTTATAATATTCCGTGGCTTGGTTGTAGATGAAGACATCGTCGCACAAGATACCGATGCTCATCGCACACAGCACGTTGCACAAGCCCCAATTCGACCAATAATGGTCGTCTTGTGTCCCGTTGCGTCCTTGCAGGAAACCGATTACCCCGTGGTACCACACTTTCAGCATCCATTCTTTGAATCGTCCGAAGTCCGTGGCATCCCATCCCGGATAGCCGCGCATCAGTTCGGCTGCATTGGCAAACTGGTAACCATACAGCCCGTATGCCAGACAGGCATTCGTGTCTCCGCTCACCTTCTTGCAGGTCTTGGCCCAAGCATTAAGGATTTGGACGGACTTGTCCGCATACGCCTTATCGCCGGATATGTGCCAGACCAACGCACATTGGTAAGCCGTGGCGGCATCCCGGTAAGCCAACTGGTAATTGTCCGGGTCGGGTTCCCAAATCGTCCGGCCTCCGCGTACGATTTTCTCGACCGGAGCAGCCTTCCAGTCCAAACTGACATGCGGGCTAGTCAGCAGTTTCCTGTAAGCGGAAGCCCAAGGCTCCTCGCCGGCTTCTACCTTGGCTTTTGTCCGGTCCAGATCGGCCTGCGTATGCAACATGCCGGGATGGATGAAGTTTTGTGCATTCAGCCATAACGAACTGCATAGCGTCATGACTATCAAGTATCTTTTCTTCATGGTAAATGTTTTTAATGAACAGCGGCAAAGTTAGCAGGTAAATACCGTACGGGGACGGATGAAAAAAAGCATCTTTTACGTCGTTCTGAACCAAATGCGCCCGAAGGCTGCTTTTCAGCCACGGCGTATGGGAAAATGTCCGAAAAAGACGGCCGATTCAGTACGATGCAACAAAACGACCTATATTTTGAACCAAAATATCCTACGTCAAATGATGCCGATTGCCTATCTTTGTCTAATCATCATTCGTTATTTGAAAGAAAAACCATGGATACCGTAAAACTAAAAGTCAATTTCCAAGCCTTATGGTTCATCGTTCCGACACTGTTCCTGTTTTTTGCCTCGTGCCTCCACGCACAAGACCTCCAATACAAATTCCGCCTTATTGATGCTTCGGACGGACTTTCGGACGGACAAATCCGCAGCCTGACGATGACGGAAGAGGGTTGCATCGCCATTAAGACCGGTTTCATCCTGAACATTTACAACGGTGCCACGTTCGACCGATTCCCCTACGACAAGCAGCGCAAATACACTTGGGCATACGACCGTCCGCCCAAAGAGTATTACGACCGCGAAGGACGGATGTGGCTCAAAGAGTTGGGCTACCTGCTTTTGCTCGACATGAAGAGCGGGCAATATGATTATTCCGTTACCGAAGTGTTGGCGTCCATGGGAATAGACCGACGGCTGAAGAACCTTTTCATAGACGATTATAAGAATTATTGGTTCGTGACCGAAGACAATACCGTCTCTTTCTACGACGTGGAGCAGGGGCGTTTGCGCACCATAGAGGATGGTGGTAGCAAGTTTACCCGGCAATACGGCGTTCCGGTGGAAATGGTGCAATACAAGAACCTTTGTTGGATTGTATATGAAAGCGGGCTGATTCGCTGTTGGGACTACTCTTCGGCCGAGTTTGTATCGCAAGAGACACGTTTCCTGCATGTCATCAACCTGCTTACCGACCGCATATACTTGCATCCGGATACCCAAGGAAACATCTGGCTGATGTATAATAACGGGCTGTTTTTCTACAACCGTATGGAACGTACCTGGAAGGAGGCGTGCGGCATCAGCGGGCTTTCCAACTTCTTCACGTGCATGGATTTGGACCGGGAGGGCAATGTATGGGTCGGCACGTCAAAATCCGGCCTCCGCATCATCGATGCCCGGACGTTCGAGGTGACCACACTTCCTGCACTGGAACTGACCGACGGTGGAACACTGGAGAACGATATTTATACGGTATTTTCCGACCGAAACGGGGGAATATGGGTGGGCACCCTCTTTCAGGGTTTGTGTTATTACCATCCCAGCATGCAGAAGTTCTCTCTCGGCCACACGGTGAAGCGGTATTCGTCCGTTACCAACGAGAGTGTCCGATGCTTTTTGGAGGATGGCGACGGGAATATACTTGTCGGAGGTGCCTTCGGACTCTTCCGTTTCCGTCCGTCCACCGGTGAAATGGAGCAAATGTTCAAGGCCGAACCGAACGACATTTGCCTTTCCGTGTATAAGGACAAGGGCGGACGTATATGGGTGGGCACTTTCCTTCACGGTTTTTATTGCATCGAGGACGGACAGGTTCGCAACCTTCTCCGTTCTACGGTGAATTGGGAACAAGACCCTAACCAGAACATATCCCGTGCTTTGTACGAAGACAGCGAAGGGCGTTATTGGGCCAGTGTGACCGGCGGGGTCGGACGTTTCAATCCGGTCACGGGGAAGATTACCTATATGTTGCACGACCGCCATCCCGAACTCCGTTCATACGCCGTGGTTCATGCCTTCTACCCGGTGGACGGCCATACGTTCGCCGCTTTGGGCAACAGCGGCATCTACTATTATGACACGCAGAAAGACAGCGTGTGGATTCCGGACTTTCTGAAAGAACAGCGGTATGCCGACACCAAATATTTCTGCATGCTGAAAGACCGCCACGGCGTGGAATGGTTCGGGACGGAAGACGGCATTTTAGTGTTTGACCCTCGCCGCAAGGAGGCCACGGTGCTGACCGAATCCGACGGACTGCCCAACAATGCCGTCACGGCTTTGTTGGAGGACAACGAAGGGACGGTATGGGCATCCACGTTGAACGGGCTTTGCAAAATCGCATCCCGTGATGACCGTAGCGGCAAAGGGTTTTCCGTGGTGAGTTATGGGGAAACCGATGGGTTGCAAGGCGGCAAGTTCTATGAGAATGCGGCTTTGAAGACCCGCTCAGGCCTCTTGTTTTTCGGTGGAGCGCACGGATTCAATTATTTCAATCCTTCGGAAATCCGGTACGACCGGAGCGACAACCATCCCGTCTTCACCCGTTTCTATCTGTTCAACCACCCGTTGAAAGTGAACGAAACGTACAACGGGCATGTGATTCTGACACAGACCGCAGACCAAACTTCAGAAGTCCGGCTCCGTCACGACGAAAACTTCATTATGATAGAATTTTCAGGTCTGAATTACGTCAACCCTTCGCACACTTACTATAAGTATAAACTGATGAACTACGACAAAGAGTGGAACGAAGTGGTGGCCAACGGGAGCGGACGAGCCACCTATACCGGATTGCAGCCCGGTGAGTACAAATTCGTGGCCTATACCGCCAACGGAGACAAGATTTGGGGGAAGACACCGGCCGAAATCACCATCGTCATTGCGCCCCCGTTCTGGGCGACGGCATGGGCCATCGCGGTTTACGCCATGTTGGCCACCGGCTTGATGTTCTGGCTATGGAAAAAGTTCCGGAGGCGGGCGCAGCTCAAAATCAGGATGGCCCAAGAAGCCAACGAACGGAAACAGCGCGAAGAACTCGACCAGATGAAGTTCCGCTTCTTCACGAACATCAGCCATGAGTTCCGCACTCCCCTCACCCTGATTCTCACGCCTTTGGGGGCACTCATCCACGATACGGGCGAACCGGAGCTGAAAAAGAAGTTGGAACCTATTTACAATAATGCGCGCCGCCTGCTCAATCTGGTAAACCAGTTGCTCGATTTCCGTAAATTGGAAATGAAGGGCGAGCGTCTCAGGTTGAAGATGAACGACATGGTCTTTTTCTTGGAAGAAGCTGTCAGGCAGTTCACCGACTTGGCGGCAAGCCGTGAGATAGAACTTTCCTTCGAGCCTAAGGTGGAACGTCTTTTCATGAATTACGATTCCGACAAGATGTATAAGATGCTCAACAACCTGCTTTCCAATGCCTTCAAATTCACCTCCGCGCACGGACAGGTACGGGTCACGCTGGAGAAGGTATCGGAAGACGGACGGCCGTATGCGGCGGTCAGGGTGGAAGACACCGGATGCGGCATTGCGGAAAAGGATTTGCCCTTCGTTTTCGACCGTTTCTATCAGACAGCCACGGAGGGACAACCGGTCGGGCAAGGCAGCGGCATAGGTCTCCATCTGGTGCGCGAGTACGCCAAACTGCATGAAGGAAAGGTCACGGTGGAAAGCCGGACGGGAGAAGGCACGGCCTTCACCCTGTATATCCCGACCGACCTGCATGGCGGAGGGACGGCACCTGCGGCAGAAGAAAAGACGGAATGCCGGGACGAAGAGAGCGAAATCCACGACATGCCGCCCACGGAGACGGGAAGGAAGAAGATTCTGGTGGTGGAGGACCACGACGAATTCCGTCATTTCCTGGTGGAGCAACTGCAAAAGGACTTTTGTGTGGTGGAAGCGCGAGACGGCGTGGAGGGCGAACAGGCGGCACGGACGGAGTTGCCGGACTTGATTGTGTCCGACCTGATGATGCCCCGCATGGACGGCATGGAACTGTGCCGCAGGCTGAAAGGCGACATACAGACCTCACATATCCCGTTCATCCTGCTTACGGCCCGCAGCTCCGATGATTCGCGCATCGGGGGATACGAAGCAGGGGCGGATTCTTATATCTCGAAACCGTTCAACTGGGAAATGCTGCAAGTGCGCATCCGACAACTCATCGAGCAGAAAGAACGGCGGCAAAAGATGTTCCGCAAGTCCATCGACGTGTCTTTCGAGGCCATTACTACGACTCCGGTAGACGAGAAGCTGATGGAAAGAGCCTTGGAGTCCGTCAAGAAGAACATCGGCAATCCGGAATATTCTGTGGGCGACCTGAGCTTGGACGTGGGGATGAGCAAGACCCAGTTGAACCGCAAAATGCAGGCCATTGTCAACGTCACGCCCTTGCAGTTCATCCGTTCCATCCGCTTGAAACGGGCAGCCCAGTTGTTGAAGGCCACCGGATGCAGCGTGAACGAAATAGCCGACCTCACGGGATTCAACACCATCAAGTATTTCAACCTGCATTTCAAGGAAGAGTTCGGCATGACACCGACACAGTTCAGGGAAAAAGAAGGAAAGGCGTAAAATGACGTAACAATCGGATGAAATCATCCCATCCCCTCGCCTGCCGTTAGGCTACTTTTGTGGTAGAAATCAAACGATGTGCCATGGAAGCAAAAAACGACGAAAAAGGACTGGCCGCGTGTTACGTACGGCAAAAGGAGGCTTTGAAGCATTATATCGCATCCCGCATCGACCGCCCCGACGAGGCGGAAGACTTGGTGCAGGATGTGTTTGAAAGATTATGGAGCCACAAGGACTTCATACATCCTGAGGCCGTACTGACTTTGACGTACAAGACGGCACGTAACCTGATAACCGACCGACAGCGAAGATACCGCAAGGAAGATGACGTGTATGGCGAACTGCTTTACACGCAAGAGTCCCTGCAAGACACGACGGAGGAAAAAGTCTCTTTCAAGGAATTGAAACTGATGTTCGACCGTTTGGTGTTTGCCCTGCCGGAAAAGCGGCGCAAGGCGTATTGCCTGTCCTTTTTTGAAGATCTCACCCTTTCCGAGATAGCCCGTGAATTGTCTGTCTCCAAGCGTACGGTGGAACAGCATATCTTGTTGGCGCGCAAGGATATTAAGGCGCAGTTGCGAAAGGAATACTTCAGATATGGGTGAAGCGTATGGAGAAACTTACATTTGTACGTTTTAGAGGACTTTAAGCTGTCAAAAAGACAGTTTTTCCGGAATCCTCCTATTTCAAGAAGAAGGGAAAAAGGACTTTTCAGGTCTTTTTTCTGCATATTTATACGGTATAAATACAATATTATGGCATAAATCCTGCATATTCGTGCTTTTTTCTCAGCCGAACGGTAAATCGTTCGGCTGAAAGCGATTTTTCATTCTCAGCATATTGTGCATCCATACTCTTCCAAAAGGGGAATCCGGAGGCTGAAAACGGTTGGAAAATGCCCTTTGAGGGGTTCTTCAGACGCTAACTGAAGAAAATACGTCTCGCAAAAACGGAATCAGAATGTTCCGGAGATTCGCGTCCGGCTGACAGGCCAACTGTTTTCTTCCGTACTTCATTCCTTGTAGCCGGACAAAAAGAGTGTGAAAACAAGTCTATGCTTACAAAATATTAAACTTCCACCCTCACGAGAATAGCGTATTTGTTTCCGGCTTAGAGCCTAAGGGCAAATACGCTATTCTCGTGAGGGTGGAAGTGACAGATTGACAAAAGTCAACGTTTTATCCTGATAACCGTGAAGGAATAGGGCGGCATTTCGTAGGGGAACTTCTCCCCTATCTCCATGGTGCTTTCCACCGGTACGGCATCCGTATCGGACGGACGGCCCGAAAGGACTGTCCGCTGCCCCTCGGCTTGCCGACCTGCCAACGACGGGATTTCCACATCCGCCTTGACCGCCACCGGAAGCAGGTTCACCAATTTCACGACAAGGTCGCCGCTTTCGCCATCTTTCACCACGGAAACGCCCACGCGGCTGCGCACATCATGCCTCCGGTTGTCCACCGTCAGCGTGGAGGGCAGGTATTCGCTTCCGGCGTTCTGCCCGTACATCTTTTGCACGTAGTAGTCCACAGTGGGTTTCACTTCCGTGTTGTTGAAGTAAATCAGGTCCGGCCTCCACTGCGTATGCCCCTCTTTGGCCAAGAGCGGAGCGTATGATGTCATGCTCACCACATCGCCGTTGCGCTCCACCGAAGTCAGGAACAAGGCAGCCGCCAAGGCCGTTTCGATATTGCTCGGCCGTCCCGGGGCATGGGCAGCATACTCTCCCAGATAGACCTTGGACTTGTTGCGGTCGTAGTGGTCGTAGTAATCTTGGTTGTAAATGAACCATCCCGGCGTGTTATAATTATGCTCGTCCACCATGGGCAACTTCAAGCGGTCGGCCAAGGCCCATCCTTCCTCATAGTCCGTGCCTTCGCTGAAAGGTCCCGTCGTACCGATGACCGTGATTTCGGGATATTTCTCCCGGATGGCCTCATAAATCATCGTAAACCGTTCCGTAAACACGCGGCTGATGAGGTCTTCGTTGCCCAAACCTATATATTTCAGGTTGAACGGTTCGGGATGTCCGGCCTTGGCCCGTTCGCGTCCCCATCGTGTGGTCTTGGCATCGCCGTTGGCGTATTCTATCAAGTCCAACACGTCCTGCACATATTGCCCCATCTCTTCCATCGGGATACCGCCCTGCTGTCCAAGGCTCGTCACAATGTCCTTGGAATGATGGCTCGGTCCTCCGATGCCTGAGTTCTGGCAGGGCACGCCTGCCGCCACGACCGGTAACGGTTCGGCACCGATGTCCTCGCAGAACTGGAAATACTCGAAGTAGCCCAAACCGCGCGTCTGGTGGTAGCGCCAGATGTTGGCCGCAGGCTTGCGGGCTTCCAACGGGCCGATGGTTTCTTTCCAATGATAGATGTTGTCCACTCCGTCCCCATGGGCCAGACATCCGCCAGGGAAGCGGACGAAACGCGGACGGATGTCGGCAATGGCCTGCGCCAAGTCGGCGCGGAGCCCGTTCTTCCGTCCCTTGAACGTCTTTTGCGGGAACAGTGAAATCATGTCAAGGGCATACCGTCCGGCAGACTGCGGGATGATGACGAGCCGGGTCTGGGCGACGGTGGCCGTGGCTTTCAGCACGGCTTCCCGTTTCTTCCAAGTTTTGGAAGCCAGCTTGACGGTGGTCTCGGCCACGATCTTTCCCTGTGGGTCTACCAGACGCACCACGGCTTTTCCGCTTCCCCTACCGTCCGGCGTGCGGGCGAAAAGTGAAAAATCGTACTTCTCGCCTTCCTTCACCGCAATGCCGTCGAATCCCGTATTCATGAAACTGCCGCCGGGCTGCGCCACGTCGAGCACGGCGTAATGGGGATTGTTGGGATGGACGGGTTGTTCCGTGGACACGTCGAATGTCATGCCCTCGCCCTCCACGCTCCATGCGTAGCGGCTGTTCCAATCCTTGTCCTTGTTGCCGTCGGTTTCGGAGTACTCGAAATCCCGGTTCTGCACCAGTTCGGCATACAGTCCGCCGTCGGCTGCATAATTCAAGTCTTCAAAGAACACGCCGATCAGGTTCTCGCTGATGGGTTTCGCCCGGCCTTCGTCCACGGTAATCCGCGCACTGACCGTTTGCAGTCCGGCAAACCGGGCCGCGTCATGTTCTGCACGTTCCCCGCGTTGGGCGTTGAGGGCAGAACGATATACGCCATGCCGTTCCAATCCTTTCACTATGCCGTACGGCACCTTCAGTGCAAATCCCGCGATAGTCTTGTCGCCCACTTGCACGGTGTCTGCCACCGGCATACGTGCGTTTTTCACCTCATGGCACGATTTCTCGTCTGCCATGAAAAACTCTTGAGGTTTCCACCGTATCAAGTCTGTTGAAGAAGAACAGCCCATCGCGCTGCCGTCCGGTGTCAAGTCCCAGAAGCAATGCCACCGCCCGTCCGTCCGGTCCTGTACCAGTCGCGGACGGTACACATGTTTCCATGGGCCGAAATCGCATTTCAGGAACACCATGCCTCCGGCCACGTCGTGCCATTGCCCGCGATCCGTGCTCCATACGAGTTGCATGCCGCGCCGCCCGTTGTCGTTCGTCGTAGGATAAGGAAAGACATACACGGAGTCCGGTTGTGCCGCCCACGTAGGGACAACAAAGAGGTTGGCCAAAGCAATACTTAAATAAATATTGTTAAAATTCATGTTGACTGCACATTATGATATTTTTCTTCTTAATATAAAGGATAGCTGTGGGCAACTGGAGTCATGATGAAGGTGAAATCGTAATCTCCATACGGCAGGCGGAATTCCGGTTCGGGCAGGGCGCTCCAACTGTCGATACAAGCCAGCCCCATCTGTGCCTTGTCTATCAATACGTTGGTCAGGTCAGCCTTTTCCACTTCCTGCGAATGGCCTTGTTTCTTCACCGGCCCTTCGTCCAACGATTCGATGGTGTAGTGCAGGGAGGATGCCGAGAACGGGGCGTCGGCCACAAACTGCAACCCCGTGCCTTTCACGTCGAGGACTTTCCACCAACGGATGTCCGTTTTCGTGCCGGTCTCTTGCGGACGGATGTAAGGATAGAACTGTTCGTCTACGGTCTGGTGATAAATGCCGAGGTCTGTGCTGTGGTTGCGGTTGCTGTAATTCTCCACCGGCCCGCGACCGTAGTAAGACACGTATTCAAAATCCTTGGGCATGACTAATTGCATGCCGAAGCGGAACATGTCGGATACCTTTTTCCCCTTGTCGGCCACCATCTTTTGGTTGACTTTTACGGTGCCCCGGTTGTTGATGGTATAGGTCAGGTAAAGCTTGGCCGACACGCTTCTCATGTCGTATTCCGCCGACACGATGACCTGCCCGTCTTTCGTTTCGTGTTTTAAGGACGTGAGGCGTAGGTCAGGATTTTTCCAAACCGCGTATTTCTGTTGCAGTTTGGCACCGTAGTCATTGTCGGTCGGGGCGCGCCAGAAGTTCGGGGTCAGCGCATCGCCTTTCCGGATGAACTCTGTCCCGTCTACGGCATAACGTTCCATGTATCCGGTCATCTTGTTGAAACGTATCCGGAAGTCCTCTCCCGTGATAATCAGATGGGCAAGATTACGGTCGTTGACTTGTGGGACGGCATCCGGAATGTAACGCAGGCTTTCGTTTTTCAATACCATGTCCAGAGCCTGATAAGGCCGGAGTTCGATTTGTGCCTTGGCCACCACGTGGCGTGCCGGAAGAATTCCTTCCCTGTCCCGTTGCAGGTATCTCACGTTGAGCAACCATTCGCCTTCCCCGTCAGTTTTTCCCCAGTCCAAGTTCATCGTGACGGTTTGTTGCGGTTGGCAATCTATCCGTTCCACCGTTCCGCTGCGCATGACTTTTCCGTCTTTCAGCGTTTCCCACTCCATGACGTATGCCGAAAGGTCACGGAAGAAATTCTCGTTGTATATCTTGATTTCGCCTTTCGACAAATCTCCGGGCGTGGTCCAGATGTTCTGGTAGAAGTACCTCACTTCATGGCTATGCGGGTTCGGCACACGGTCGGGGCCGAACAGGCCGTTGTCCATGTAGTTGTCGTCTTTCGTCTTATAATCGTCGAAATCCCCGTCGTAACCGTATATCATTTCCCCGTTGCGGCCTGTCCATCTCGGTGACTGGTCCACCCAGTCCCAGATGAAACCGCCTTGGAACTTGGGATATTTCCGGATCAGGTTCCAATAGATGTTGAAGTCGCCCAAAGCGTTGCCCATGGCATGGGCATATTCGCACATGATGAAAGGTTTCTGTTTGCTCTCGTCCTCGCAATATTTGATGCAACGGGAATAAGTGGGATACATCGGGCAGTAGACATCGGTGGTGGAACCGGTGTCGTAAGCCTGTTCAAAGTGGACGAAGCGACTGGGGTCTTCTTGTTTGACCCAATCGTAACAGGCCTCGAAGTTCGAACCGTTGCCGCACTCGTTACCCAACGACCACAGGATGATGCTGGGATGGTTGAAATTGCACTGCACGTTGCGTTGGTTGCGTTCCAGATGTGCTTTCTTGTAGCTCGGTTCTTTGGCCAACGTGGTTTCCTTGAATCCCATGCCGTGGCTCTCCAAATTGGCTTCGGCCACAAGATAAAGGCCGTAACGGTCACACAGCTCATACCAGTACGGGTCGTCCGGGTAGTGACAGGTCCGCACGGCATTGACATTGAACTTTTTCATTAACTGCACATCTTGGAGCATCCTCTCGCGGGTGACATACGAACCGCCGTCGGGATCCATCTCATGACGGTTCACCCCCTTGATGAGCACGGGCTGCCCGTTCACCAAAAGTTGGCTGTTCTTGATTTCGATTTTCCGGAATCCCACTTTTACGGGTATGACTTCACGGATGGTGCTGCCGTCCTTCAGTGTGACCCTGAGGGTGTAAAGGTAAGGAGTCTCTGCCGTCCATTTATGCGGGTTCTTCACCGGCATGGTCACAGACCGGTTTCCTGTTCCCCCGACCTCTTCCGTGCAAACGGTTTCCCCGTTGGCATCAAGCAATTCAAGCGCAACATGGGCTTTGCCTTTCACGTCCAGACGGACATCCAATGTCCCGTCCTGGTACCGGTCGTCCAAGCCGGGAGTGACCCGAAGGTCTTCTATCCGCTTGGCGTTGCGTACGTAGAGGTAACAGTCGCGTGATACACCACTGTAACGGAAGAAATCCTGATCTTCCAGGTAACTGCCGTCGCACCAACGGAACACTTGGAAGGCTATCAGGTTCTTTTGACCCGGTTTCAGGTAAGGGGTCAGGTCGAATTCCGCTGCCATCTTGCTGTCCTCGCTGTAACCCACAAATTTCCCGTTGACCCACAAGTACATGTTGGAAGACACGGCACCGAAATGGGCGATGATGTCTTTCCCTTTCCAGTCTGAAGGAATCACCACTTCACGGCGGTAGGAACCTACGTGGTTGTTTTCCACCGGGACATGGGGCGGCTTCTTGAACGTGCGTCCTTCATAGCCTTTCCATCCGAAATCTATTCCCGCATACACCGGGACATCATAACCGTTCAGTTCCCACACGCCCGGAACCGGGAAATCTACCCAACCCTTGTCGTTGAACCCCGTTTTCCAGAAGCCTTCCGGACGTGCGTCCGCATGTTCCACCCAGTTGAATTTCCAGTTCCCGTTCAGGCTCATGAAGTTCTCGGAAAGTTCTTTCATTCCTTTTGCCGCCAGTTCCGTACTTACGTAGGCAAAAAAATCGGCGTGCATGGGGACACGGTTGACGGCGTTGATTTCAGGGTCCTGCCACTCTTTGAAGGTTTGTGCATAGGCATGGCATGCGCATACGCCTAATATTCCCAATAATATTCGTTTCATCGTATGTCGATTCTGTTTATGAATGTACATGGTACAATCTTTAATTATAGACTTGGAATGACTTGTTTTATTGTGCCGTCTTCATTAAAAACCACGCGATCCATGCAGACTTCGCGGTGATAACCCGCTTCACGCCCCATCGTGATGCCGTCGGGGAACTTGAAGCGATGGTAGACAATATACCATTCGTCTGTGCCGGGCACCTGCAGGAATGACTGGTGGCCTGTGGCGTAGATGCCCTGATCGGGCTTTTTGCAGACTACCACCCGGCTTTCCGACGGGTCAATCGGGCCGACAGGAGACTTGGAGCGTACGTAACGGACTTCGTAGTCCGCGCTCCGCGTATCGTTTTTAGACCATGTGAAATAATAGTAACCGTCGCGGTAGAATACATAGGGGGCTTCACTGTAATGCCGGTCGTTGTCGATGAGTATCTTCGTGGTGTTCGGTTTGACGGATGCCATGTCGTCATTGAGTTCACACACGGCCATGTAATAGTTGCCCCAGTACAAATAAGTCTTGCCGCTCACGGGGTCAGTGAAAACGTCCGGGTCGATGTTCTGCCCGCGTTTCATTCCGCTGGGTCGTTCGCGGCTTATCAACGGTTTTCCGCTATCACGGAACGGTCCTTCCGGACGGTCGCCCACAGCCACTCCGATTTGCCGTTCTGCTGTATAGTAAAAGTAATATTTGTAACTGCCGTCTGTCTGCTTTTTCTCTATGATGCAAGGTGCCCATGCGTTCTTTTTCGCCCAAGACACGTTTCTCAGATCCAAGACGACGCGTTCTTCTTTCCAAGTCTTCAAGTCGGCAGACGAGAAAGCCTTGAAACTCGTGCCGCCCCAATTCGGAATACCGTCCGTCGTGGGATAAATGTAATATTTCTTAGTCTGTTCGGAATACAGCACTTCCGGGTCTGCGTAATAACCGGAGAACAGGGGATTTTTCTGTATGGATGCCGTGGAGACATATTTCCGTTTGTTCTTCTGCCAGTAAGCTTCAAGCTTGTCGGCCTCTTCTGCGGTCAGATGTGCCACAGCCCCATGCTTGGGCGCGTTGAAATTCGTGGATTTCATTACGCCTTCGTTGAAACGTCCTAGATTCTTGAACGTGATGAAGTCCGAAGTTTCGGTAAAGGCGAAATTGTGCGGCGTGATGCTGTATACGTCGTACATCAGCACCCATTTGTCCTCTCCGAGGCGTTTCCATACCGTGGGAGCCTCACAAGATTTCGGTTCAAAGTCGTACCAACGCGGATCGTATTCGTAGCCTCCGTTGATACGATCGGAAACGGCCTGCTTGATACCCGGCTGTCCGTCGTGCGCCACGTAGAAAAGATGGTACTTGTCCCCTACCTTGGTGATGTCGCCGTCGATGGCCGAAACCGTTTCGTCCGGGTATTCGTAGAGCAGTTGAGGCAAGCTCTCGATACGGTCGAAATCATCATTCACATACACGTAATACAGTTTGTTGCGTTCGTCACGGAAGCGCATGGTGTAGTAAATCATCAGTTTGCCCACCCGTTCATCGTAGGCAATTTCAGGTGCCCATGCGCAGCCTATTTCACTCAAACCGGCTGTCAGTTGGTCGAAACGGATGTTGGCGCGTTTCCAGTTTACCAAGTCCCACGACTTCATCAGCACCAGTCCCTTGTTGTTTCCCCAACCGTACATGTTGCGGTCGCGCTCCCACTCCGTTTCGCGGAAACCGTCACGACGGGCAAATACGTGGAGGTCGGTCATGGCCAAATAGAATGCGCCATCCGGGCCACGATAGATATAAGGGTCGCGTATCCCTCTTTGGTAAGCAATCGTATCACCGGCTAAGACAGGTTCCCCGTCGTTCAGGGCCGTGAACGTGTATCCGTCGCGGCTCAATGCCATGTATAGCCCGTGCGTTTCGTCCTTGTGGAACACCATCAGGTAGGCACTCAAGTCTTTTTCCTGCGGAACGGCGTTTTTATAACGGAACCGGTGGAAAGCCGCTTCACCCTTCCCGATGGAAACCAAGCCTATACGCAAGGCATAGAAACCCTTGTAGGCGTTGTGGTGCATGCCGGACACATCGATGCCTTCGGCCAGTGTGGCCCATTCCTTTCCGTCCTTTCCAACCAAAATGGAGACGTGGTTGCCTTGGTTCTTTATCCGTACCGTGAACTGTCTGCCTAACGTGTTGGGCATTTCTGTCTTTTGTCCGGCGTGCCGGTAGACGGTGAACGTCTTACCGTCCGATACCAGTCCGGCGTATGCTTTTTCGCTATAATAAAGCAGGAGTCCGGCTGTATTGTTTTTCCCGACCGTGACTTCAACTTGTGTTTCATAATTCTTGTCTTCCGCAGTAGCGAGCAACAGTCGGCCGTCTGCTGGAGTCTTGCCTTTGGCTTGCAGCCGCAATGTTTGGTTTTCGAGCGTCACGGCTTTCGGGGCATATTCTTTCCAGAACGTCCATTGTAAGCCCAATACCTTCCCCTTGAAGTCATCGGAAAGTTCCAGGCCGTGAGGGATGGGAGCCTCAGTCTTGGGAAGCGTGCCTGTGGATTTGGCACGGCACCATCCGTCTGGCGTCCACTCGATCGGTTCGATAAGGGTTTGCCGTCCCAACGTATGGTAACCTTTGGCGTATGCGTGGTACACCACCCACCAGTTTCCGTTTACGTCGTCTATCAGTGTGCCGTGCCCTTTAGACCACCAGCTTTCCCTTTCACTGTAAGTATGCACCAACGGGTTGAACGGAGAGTTTTCCCACGGACCGAGTACGCTTTTCGAGCGTGCCGTCACGACCATGTGACTGGTGCCCGGTCCGGCAGTTCCGCCTTCGGCCGACGTGAGGTAATAATACCCGTTGTGGTAATTCAGCTTCGGAGATTCCAGGTACATGCCTTCTGTTCGCCAGTTCCGGGGATAGGGCCAACCGTCGTAGACCTTTTTTACCTCGCCCACCGTAGACAATCCGTCGTCGGAGAGCTGCACGACTTTGCCTTCGGAAAGATAGAGGTAACGTTTTCCATCCGCATCGACCACATGTCCGGGGTCGATGCCTTTCACCTTTAAATCTACCGGTGTGCTCCACGACCCGAGGATGTCGTCTGCCCATATCACCCAATTCGTCCCTGCGGCCGGATAATAGATATAATACCTATTATTATATTTCACCAAATCCGGTGCCATGGCCGAGCCTTCCCATTGTGCCATGGCACGGCATACCGGTTCCCAATGTTCCAAGTCTTGGGAATGCCAGATCAGGAAGCCCGGCGCATAATAAAAAGGAGAATGCGTCATGTAGTAATCCTTCCCGTCGCGCAAGATGGAGGGATCGGGATAGTCTCCGGCAAGGATGACTTTGGGAAAGTCCTTCGCTGACGAATTCCATACCATGAGAAAGAACAGGAACAATGAAATAACTTTTTTCATAAAATCATGTTTGGGTTTGTGATGTGATACATTATTTAACAATATACTTTTTACCATCTACAATATAGATGCCTTTACGCAACCCTCTCAACGCATCCGTGCGTTTCACGCTTTGGCGAACCATGCGTCCGGTCAAGTCGAATACATCCACTTCGTCCTTGTCATCAGGATTCCCATTGGAAATACCGTGGATATTATCTCCCTTGTTCTGTCCGACATAGTAGAGGCGGAAGTTGTCTGCCCACCAGTATTGCCCGTTGCCTCCTACGACTCCGGTACCCCGTACACCGATGACTACCGTACCGTTTTCCACATACACCTCCGGGATGACCGTGGTCGTGGAAAGTGCCCCTTGGGCTACGTCCCATTTGCTCTTATCCCCATTGAAAGGCGCATCCGTGAAAACGCTGTCCGAATACACATAGACCGTACTATCAGCTCCTGTACCACTTTCAACAGTTTCAATATCAATTTGGCGTGTCAAGGCAAACAGTTGGATAAGTTCAGGCTGTTTTGTGCAATAAGTTGCGGCTTCTACACGATAAGCTCCGTCTGGTAAAGCCACTTTACCTTCTTGGTTTCCCATATTGCCCAACACTTGGGAATAAACATTGGGTGTGCCGATATTATGTGCGGCATTTCCGGACCAACTCCAACAACTCAGCCATGTATCACCTGATAACTGGTCGGTTCTGGCCGGAGAATCCGCAGTACTCGTGCACTCCCAACCGTTGACGAGGGTGTTTATAGGGGAGTCGTTTTCATCCGTCGCGTCTTGATAGACATTCGGGTTCACAATGAAACTGGTCATATCCAACGGATGATCTACACTCACTTCTGCCAATACTTCCGGAGTCATTGCTTCCACGCATGCCATCTTCAAAGCCTCCGTATTCATGTCGGCATCGATTTCGTCGAAATCATCGTTTTTCAATAATTCCACCACAGCCTTATAGGCTTCATTATCAGACAAACCACCGATTTGGTCTGCCAAGGTTTTGGCTTTGGCCATAGGATAGCACAAAGCTATGGAGGCTCTTAAAGTTTGCATACAGCCGTTAAGGGTTTCTATTTTGGTCTTGATTCTTTCATCCAAATAGTTATCCCAACTCATGTCTTCGGCATAAACCATAGCGTCTTCCAAAGCAACCGAGAAATCAGCCGTAGGTTTAGGCTGGGCGTATGCAAGCCCGTCTCTTATCTGGGCATCCAAAGCAGAACCTTCGCTTAACAGCGGTGTGATGGTCTTATAGTGCTTTATGATACTGTCAGCTTCTGCATTCAAATCATCCAAGTCTTCAATAGCCATTTTAAGTTCCTCTACGGTGGCATGTCCTATCAATGACGGATAACCTTCCTGCTCATCCAAAGCAATTCCATAAGTATCGCTGTCGTCAATTCCTATTTCTACTATCACCCCATGCTTTGAATATGCTGAATCCAAACGGACTTGTAAGCGGTCGCGGTAGGCACTGATTACATCTTTCTTTATGTAATAAAGGCGGAAATTATCCGCATTCCAATCCTTTCCGTTCCCGGTTACGGGGCCGTCGCAAACGACACCGATGTACAGTTTACCGTCACGTACCTCAAAACTGGACACTTCGGTCGTGGTACTGAATGTCTCGCTGGCGTTGTCATAAAGTGCCTTGTCAGCATTCACCTCGGCAAAAGCAAAATCCATACTGTCGGTAGAGGCATACAAATGCACACTGGACGGTTCCGTATTGGTCCACGTGGCAGCTTTCAGTGTATACAGGCCGTCCGGTAGCTTGACGGCACCATCCGAATCGCCTCCTATCAGTTGGCTGTAATTGGATCCCGTAAGGCGGCTTCCTGTCCAACTGTTACATATCAATCCTTTGTTACCTGTGCCTTCCGGAGTGGTATACCATTTTCCATCGGCACTCCCTTTCTGGCACTTCCAACCATTAGGCGGTGTCATTTCAGACGTTTTTTGGTAAATATTGGGATTGGTGATGAAACTGGTAAGTTCTATCGGATTCTCATCAGAAGCTCCTTCCAAAAATTCCTCTGTCATGGCCGGGAGACATACTGCATTCAGCGAAGAAGTCGCAGCAGCGGCTACATCATACGTAATTTCTTCCTTACCGGAGAGCAAAGTTTCCACTTGGGCATAAGCTTCGTTGCCTTCCAATCCACCTATCCTGTCGGCCAAATCCTTTGCCTTTTGCAGGGAATATGCCAAACTGATGAACGTAGTGGCTTTCGCCGTGGCGGCTTCCATATCGGCAATACCTTGTTCCACACCGTCTTTCACTTCGTTCAATGTAGATAGTTGTAATATGCTTTGGGCCGCTTCAATTCCATTTTTCAAGTCCGCCCTCACGGCATCTGCAACCTGATAAACACCGCTTTCCATTTTGCCGTATATATCCTGTGCCCTTGCGATGCTGTTACGTAAAGTTGCCCCATGGGTACACAAGGTTTGGGCCAAAGCCGTATGCTCTTCTATAATGACGGTAGCTTGTGCGATTTCGCTTTCAGGGGTGGAAGCATTATATTCCTTATACTTATCGATTATCGGTGACAATTCTTGAGAAGCTGTAATCCCCAAGACCTGAAGAGAATCCTGCAGGAACTCCAACTTGTTGAGCTTTACGGCAAAAGCATCGAAAGCCGTACCTTCAATGTACAGTTTAAAATTGTCCCAACAAGTCCATGTCCCTCCGGCATTGGTGGTAATGGCGATACCCATTAGCATTTCCTTCCCTTCGTTCACGGTGAAAGTAAGTTCGTTCCAATAACTTTCCGGATATTTTTCACAATAGGCATGCATGCCTTCCATCCCGTCCGGCCATCCGTTTCTTTGGTTTGCCACGCTCCCATCTTTCGCTTCGCTATAAAGCGATTTCATTTTTACAGAATCCGTCCCGGCAAACAAGTAAGCCTGAAGAATGACCTCCGTCCCGGCTTCATAACCGGCACCGTTGTCATTTCCACCCGCACGGTAAAAACCTTGCACTGCCAATTTGTATTTTCCGGCTTTCAGGCCCATGACTTTTTGGGAGGCCGAATTTTGTGATTGGTAAAGCTCTGCATTCTGGAACGTTGCATTTACCGCAGGAAGTATGGTTCCGGATTCCCACCCTTCGTTCGTACCGGTGGAGAAATCTGCGTTCACGATGTACGTATCTGTTACATCAATCCAATTTTGCGCGGAAAGCATGCCGCTGACGGCCAATGCCATGGCAAAAGTAGCTATCCCTCGCCGTGTACCCTGCAAAGGGCTACTCTTAAAAAAGTCTTTTTTCTTCATAACGAAATTCAAGGTTCTATTAGTTTTACCGTAAGACGCAGCCGAACCGATATAACTGCGAGACCGGACTGTTTTCTAGCTAGTTTTATATATAGGACGAATGATGGGATGAAAATACCTAATTGGACCTCGAAATTTTAACATTTGACTCGAAATGCCTATTAATTATCAGGAGAAAGCGAAACAGGCATACTTCCTTTACTGTTTTTTTCGTACCTTTGCGCCCAAATTATGAAGTTAGGCTGTTTTCCTACATATAAATCAAACATACACAAGAAGAAACCAATGGAAGAATCAAACAAATCCGAATTAAAAACAGAGTTGATATACGGGTTGAACGATCGGCCGCCTTTACGCGAAACTTTATTTGCAGCCCTGCAACATTTATTGGCCATTTTCGTGGCTATCATCACCCCACCGCTTATCATAGCCGGAGCTTTGAAGTTGGACATCGAGACGACCAGTTTTCTGGTTTCCATGGCATTGTTTGCTTCCGGCGTATCCACGTTTATACAGTGCAAGCGAATCGGAGGTATCGGTACGGGATTGCTGTGCATACAGGGCACGAGCTTTTCTTTCATCGGTCCTATCATCTCTGCGGGGCTGACCGGAGGTCTTCCCGTTATTTTCGGGGCTTGTATGGCGGCCTCTACAGTAGAAATGTTGATTAGCCGCTTATTGAAATATACCCGTAAAATCATTACGCCGTTGGTTTCCGGTATTGTCGTGACGCTGATTGGCATGAGCCTTATCAAAGTGGGGATTACGGCCTGCGGAGGCGGTGCGGTGGCCAAAAGTAACGGGACTTTCGGCAGCTTTGAACATGTCGGCCTGGCGGCTTTGGTTCTGTTGCTGATTATTTTCTTCAACAGGAGCTCGAACCGTTACTTGCGTATGAGCTCGATTGTCATCGGACTTGTCATCGGTTATGCGGTGGCTTGGTGTATGGGTTTGGTGGACTTTTCTTCGGTACAGAGTTATGGAGGGTTCAATATACCTGTACCTTTTAAATACGGCTTGTCTTTTGACTGGTCGGCTTTTATCGCTTTGGGACTGGTGTATTTGATTACGGCGATTGAAGCCTACGGCGACATCACGGCCAATTCACTCATCTCGGGAGAGCCGGTAGAGGGAAAGACATTCGTGAAACGGGCTTCCGGAGGGATTTTGGCCGATGGCTTCAATTCCATGTTGGCCGGAGTGTTCAATTCCTTCCCCAACTCAGTCTTTGCCCAAAACAACGGGATGATACAGTTGACCGGAGTAGCGAGCCGTTACGTGGGATATTATATCGCAGGATTCCTCATTTTGCTGGGGCTTTTCCCGGCCGTGGGGCTAGTATTCTCCTTGATGCCTGAACCTGTATTAGGCGGTGCCACGTTGTTGATGTTCGGCACAGTGGCTTCCGCCGGAATCCGTATTATTGCAGCCCAAACCATCGACCGCAAAGCCACGTTGGTGATGGCATTGAGTTTTTCTTTGGGATTAAGTGTGGAATTGGTGCCCGAGATTCTTTCACAACTGCCGGAAACGGTGAGAAACATATTCTCGTCCGGAATCACGACCGGTGGTGTCACAGCTATTTTGGCCAATGCCTTGATTCGTATTAAAGAATAGGTAGAAAGGAAAAGAACGGCTTTGGGCAAGGGTAAAAACAACCGGATAGAGGAAGAGCAGCGTACGGTAGAATTGATGATTCGTCTCTACTGCCGCTACAAGGAAGGCAACAGGACTTTATGTCCGGAGTGCCGTGAAATGTTAGATTATTCCCGTGCACGTCTATCACGGTGTCCCTTTCAGAAAGATAAGCGTACGTGCCGTCTTTGCACCATACATTGCTACCGTCCGGACATGAAGCGACGCATCCGGAAAGTGATGCGATATGCAGGTCCGCGTATGTTATGGTATCATCCCCTGATTGCTTTGCGGCATTTATGGCGGGAATATAGGGGATAAAGCTACGATTATTCAGAAGGTTTTTGATAATAATAATACCACCAATACGTATTTCCGTACATGCGCCGGCATTGGTTCGAGCGTTCCGTCGCATGAGTATATTGCATACCGTAGTGGAGGAAGTCGTTCAGATTTGTTTCTATTACGCTGTTTTTGTACGTAATGGCCGGAGTGGTATGCAAACGGTTATATAGAATGAGAGCCTCTTTGTAATGTAACGGGAGGTTGTCGTTCACTTCATGGCAACGTGGTAGTACGGTGACAAAAGCATCAAGGTTCTTGTCCAACAGATAGGCGCAGAGCAAATAATCTTTTGCGGCAGCAGTGGCCGAAGGCCGTTGTGACAGAAGCTCGAGAAACTGAGTGTTGTCTTTCACATTTTTCCCCGGCTTCCCCCCTAAATGTTTGTATAAGGCATTCGTCCAATCATGAGTGTAGGTTGTATCAGAAAAACTGGGCAACAGCCCTTGGCTACCGTTATATTGAGGAAAATCGAAAAGCTTCTCGCCTAAAAGGTTCTCACGGCTTAGTGCAAACATTCTCATGGCAGTCAGGCTCCGGTCTGCCTGTAATGATTTGGCTCCTACTTGCAACGCCAATGAGTCCTGCCCTTCGACGAGGCATCTCTCGGCTTTGAGCCGGTAGTGGTATACATCTTTCGTATTGGCTATGCTGTTTACCATGCAGAATTGCAACGCAAGCCATAGGAAATTCACCCAAAGGAAGGAAAAAGCATTCTGTTTTCCGTTTTTACGGTCCGGGAAATGCAGGGCTGTCCATGTCACAAGGATATACAGAAAAATGCAGACCGTGAGCCATATCCAATTAGTGGATAATTGCACATTCCATCCCGTTTGAGGAACAATGGACGTAAGCAATCCCAACACGACGCACGACGGGAAATAATAGAGCGCATGGAAACGCAACGGATATACCATTATCCGCCGAAAAACTCCCTGCAATAGCAGTAGCAGAAGGGTAATGACGACCGCTCCCCACAACGGAGAATAAACGGTCTGCCCTTTCGACAACAAATGTTGTGCGGTAGCCAATAAGTCAGCCTGCATCACAAACAGGTAAAGCAGGGAGAACAAGGTGAAAAGAGAACCGCATACCCATGAAATCATGCGTGCGGTTCTTTTCTTATATGTCGGTTTGTACATCCGGAATCCAGTTTCAGTTTATTTGTTTTTACTCTTATTCATTTTCCGTCTTTTTATCTTCTTGCGCCCGACGGAGTACCATGGCGGAACGTGCCGGAAGATAGAGTTTGAGCCATCCCTTTCCATCCCGGGCCAGAAGCGGGTCGAAGTTGGTCAAGTGGCGGAGGCTGTCATCATTCAATCCGTGTCCGCCGAATGCCGGGGCATCAGTGTTCAGCACCACGTCGTAAGCCCCTTGAGGCACCATGAAGCCGTAATCCGTATACGAACGGGCATAGCTGAAGTTAAAGACAAATATGAGGTCATTACGGCTATAGGCCAATACCTGGTCGCCATCGTTATGCCAGATTTCCGTCACGGGAGATTTCTGGATATTTTTCTCCTTGCCAATAATATCAAGCATTGCTTTGTCGAAATCGCCTAAGTAATGATAGCACAACTCTTTATTGTCTACAAGATTCCACTGTCTCCGTGCATACTTGTGACTCCATCCGTTACCTTCACGCGGAAAATCAATCCACTCCGGATGACCAAACTCATTACCCATGAAATTCAGATAACCGCCGTTGATGGTGGAAGCCGTAAGCAGGCGAATCATTTTATGCAAGGCTATACCGCGTTCTACAGCGTAGTTTTCATCTCCTTTTTTGAAGTGCCAATACATGTCGGCATCTATCAAGCGGAAAATGATAGTCTTGTCGCCCACCAAAGCCTGGTCGTGGCTTTCACAATAAGATATGGTCTTCTCGTCAGCCCGTCGGTTCGTTACTTCCCAGAACATGCTGCTGGGTTTCCAGTCCTCGTCCTTCTTTTCCTTGATGGTCTTTATCCAATAGTCGGGAATGTTCATGGCCATGCGGTAGTCGAACCCGTATCCGCCGATTTTGAACGGGGCAGCCAATCCCGGCATGCCGCTCACTTCCTCAGCTATGGTAATGGCTTTGGGGTTGACTTCGTGAATCAGCACATTAGCCAACGTCAGATAACAGATGGCATTGTCGTCCTCATGCCCGTTGAAATAATCCCCATAGTTGCAGAACGCCTCGCCCAACCCGTGGCTGTAATAGAGCATAGACGTGACACCGTCGAAGCGGAAACCGTCGAAATGGTACTCGTCCAACCAGAATTTGCAGTTGGACAATAGGAAGTGCATGACCTCGTTCTTGCCATAATCGAAACACAAACTGTCCCAAGCAGGGTGTTCACGCCGTCCGCCCGAATAGAAGTACTGGCAGGGGTCACCGGCAAAGTTGCCCAGGCCTTCCACTTCGTTCTTCACGGCATGGGAGTGCACGATATCCATAATCACGGCGATGCCCCTTTTATGGGCCTCGTCGATGAGCTGCTTTAGTTCCTCCGGCGTACCGAAACGACTGGAAGCGGCAAAAAAACTCGACACATGGTAGCCGAAACTTCCGTAGTAAGGATGTTCCTGTATGGCCATGATTTGTATGCAGTTGTACCCGTCTGCAGCGATGCGGGGCAGCACGTTTTCACGGAATTCATTGTAAGACCCTACTTTCTCCGCATCTTGCGCCATGCCGATGTGGCATTCATAAATCAGCAAGGGAGCCGTATTGGGGCGGAAAGTCTTCTTTTTCCATACGTAGGGCTGTTCGGGTGCCCAGACCTGTGCACTGAAGATTTTGGTCTGTTCGTCTTGCACCACGCGGCGGCACCATGCCGGAATACGTTCGCCGCATCCGCCTTCCCAATGTATTTTCAACTTGTAAAGGTCGCCGTGCTTGAGGGCTTTGCCGCGCAATTTGATTTCCCAGTTGCCGGTGTCCTTTATCCTTTTCAACTGGTATTTCGGCGATTCCTTCCAATCATTGAAATCGCCTATCAAATAGATTTCGGTGGCATGGGGCGCCCATTCGCGGAACACCCACCCCGTAGCCGTGCGGTGCAGGCCGAAATATAAGTATCCCGAAGCGAAGTCCGACAAAGAGCATTTCCCATTCTGCGTGAGTTCTGCGATTTTGTCTTCCGCATGCCGGTGGCGACCCACGATAGCGGCTTCATAATCTTTCAGCCAAGGGTCGTTTTTAATGATGTCCAAAGTCTTTGGACTTGACTTTACTGTTGATTTTGCCATAATAAGAATAGAATTAAGGTGTTATTTTTATTGTTGGTTCCAATCATCCGATACCGGAATTTTAAAGACGGCTTTCTTCAAAGCTGTCGGTGTTACGCCCGGCGCGTGTGCGTCTTGCGGGAAAAAGATGGCAAACATGCCTTTCTTTACGGTGACGAAATTTCCAGGGCACTCTTTATAGAATGAAATGTCTTTGGTTTCATCGTATGGCGTAGGCTTCAATTCTTTTAAGGGGGAATATCCCATGGTTTCATCGCCCGTGAGAGGTATTTGTATGTCTACCATTTTCCTGTGCGATTCGAGAACGGCTTGGGAAGAAGCCTTTGGAGGGACGGTCTGCACGTTTACGAAGCATCCGTCGGCATCCCATTCAAAGCGTCCTTCCGGTAAAGCTTGCAAATCGTGGCTTTCCAAAAAGCCGATGACCGTCTTCAATGTAGGGAGAAGACGGGTATAATCTTTCAGGTGCGCTATGTCATCGATAATCATAATGTCAGGGGTTTATCGTTCTGTCGGTGCAAATATAGACGTTTGTACGAATATCTCATTCATTTTTCAGTAACTTTTTATGCCTTTGGAGCACTTTCAAGAGATCTTCATGCACTTTTCCGTTCGAGGCGAACACTTCCTTGGCCCCGAGGCAATCAGGATTGCCGTCAAATCCAGTCATTTTACCACCCGCTTGTTTCAGGATGATGTACCCCGCCGCAATATCCCATGGCCCTATGAAAGCCTCCACGCGGGCTTCAAAGCGCCCGGCTGCAATATAGCAGATTTCTGCGGCGGCCGCGCCCATAAGCCGCAGCCCTCCCACATGGCCGTACAAGTCTTGTATGAGGCCGAGGGCGAAAGAGCGGTAGTTCTCTGCTTTATATGGGAACCCTAATTCAATGAAAGATTGGTCGAGCAGGCTTTGGTCGCTGACGTATATCTCCTTGCCGTTCAAATAAGCCCTACTGTCTTTGTTGGCCCAAAAGAGTTCTTCACGGCCGCATTCGTACACTACGCCCAACAGTATTTCCTCACGGTTGCGCAAGGCAATGCTCACGCAATACGGCATGCAGTCATGAATATAATTGCTCGTCCCGTCCAAGGGATCCACCACCCAACAATATTCCTGTTCTTCCAACGAACCGGACCCTTCTTCGGCAATAAAACCGGCTTCGGGGAGCAATTCATGCAACCTCTCCACGATATGTTTTTCAGATGTCTTGTCTACGTACGACACATAGTCATGTGCCGCTTTCTGCTCTACACGGCTACGGTCAAAAGAAAGCCGTTCTTTTTTTAAAAACTCACCGGTCTGTCTGGCCAGTTTCTTGACTTCCTCGGTCAGAAAATCCAAGTCCATTTATGTTCCTCCTATTTTACTATCACTCCGTGGCTGTACTCTCCTTTTTGGACTATATTGCCGTCCTTGTCTTTCATCACGAAAGGGCCGTCTTTCTCATTGTCCTTGAAGTTTCCTTCGAAGCGCATACCGTTTTCATCCTCCATGATGCCGGGGCCGTTCTTCTCTCCGTTCTTGAACATTCCCTTGAACTTCGAGCCGTCTGTCATACGCAAGATGCCTTCCCCGTCCATTTGTCCGTCTTTCCAGTTCCCTTCGTAGGTGTCGCCGTTGCTCCACACGTATTTTCCCTGTCCGTCGCGTTTGTTGGCTTTCCACATGCCGGTGTACGATGCGCCGTTGTGCCACGTGAACGTGCCTTTACCGTCTTGGAATCCGTTCTTGAACTGGCCGACGTACTTGTTGCCGTTGGCAAAAGTGAAAATGCCTTCACCGGTACGTTCGCCCTGTACGTAACCGCCTTCATATTGGTCGCCATTGTGGAATTTGTACACTCCCTTCCCGTGCTGCACGTCGTCCACCCATTCTCCGGTATATTTGTCCCCGTCGGCATAGTTGAACGTACCTTTGCCGTTGCGTTGGTTGTCTTTCCACATGCCGTCGTACCATGAACCGTCGTTCCAGTCGAAGATGCCTTTGCCGTTTTTTTGGTCATTGCTCCATTCTCCCCGGTAGAATGCCCCGTTGGCGTATTTATATTCCCCGTAACCTTCCCGCTTGTCGGCTTCCCAATTACCTTTATACACGTCTCCGTTGTAATAGTACATGGTGCCTTGTCCCTGTTGAAAGTCGCGGAACCACAAGCCTTCGTATTTATTGTTGTTCATGAAATAATATATGCCATGCCCGTGTTGTTGGTCTTGAAACCATTCGCCTTCGTATTTTTCTCCGTCAGGGAATTTATACACGCCGTATCCTTGGCGTTTGCCTTTCACGTATTCGCCTTCGTAAGAGTCCCCGTTTTTGAAGTGGGTGATGCCTTTGCCGTAGGGTTTGCCTTTGAACAGTTCCCCCTGGTATTCCGCACCGTCTTTAAAAGTATAATTTCCTATTTTGATTTCTTGGGCGTAGCCTTGCAGGGCAGGCCATAACAAAACTATGCCGAAGAGTTTGTGTTTCAATCCCATTGCCGTATTGTATGTATTTGAATGTGTTATCGTTTGCTCCTGTTCTTCAGGAAAGCTTCGGCCGCTTCGAGGTCGGCCGGCGTGTCGATGCCGATGGTTTCTATTTCACTGGTGCCCACCTTGATGGTGTAACCGTTTTCCAACCACCGTAATTGTTCCAACGATTCGGCCAACTCCAACGGTGATTGCGGCAGGGAGGTGAGTTCTTTCAACACATCGGCCTTGTAAGCATACAAGCCGATATGCTTGTAATACACATGCCCCTTCAGCCACTCCGTTTTATCCTTGTTGCGTTGGTAAGGAATGATGGAACGGCTGAAATAAAGGGCCTGCATCCGGTGGTTGACCACCACTTTGGGCGAGTTGACGTTTTCCAAGGCGCCCCAACCGTCAGCCGACGTGAAAGGTTTCACTAAGGTGGCGATTTCCGTTTGCGGGTCTTCAAAACAAGCCTTTATGGCATCCAACTGCTGCGGTTGGATGAAAGGTTCGTCGCCCTGGATGTTGACGACCACGTCGTATGGTTTGCCCTGCGATACGTAAGCCTCATAGCAGCGGTCCGTGCCGCTCTTGTGGTCTGCGCGGGTCATGACGGCCTTGCCGCCGAATCCTTCTACAGCCTTGAGAATCCGTTCGTCGTCGGTGGCCACGAGCACATCGTCCACCGCGCCGGACACTTGCTCGTACACCCGTTGGATGACAGTCTTGCCGCCCAACATGGCCAAAGGCTTGCCCGGAAATCTCGTGGAAGCATATCGTGCCGGAATAATCCCTATGTAATTCATTTTTTAGCTATTAATAAAGTATACCATACAAAAATACAAAAAATCTCTGGAATAAACGAATAAAAAGGGAGAAATGGCACTGAATGGCTTATGAATAAAGCGTTTGCGGTGACAGACGAAGCCAACGGCAAAAAAGGGAAAACGCAATGAAAAGCGGAATATTGAAGCAGGAAGGTTTTCAAATCGTTACCCGTCCGAAAGTAAGATTTAACATAGTCCGTACCGTTTGCATTGCTCTGCTGAGGTTTGCTTATCAAGGTTTAACTCGTTGATAATTAGTTTTGCAACCAAAAAAAGTTAGACATGAGCAGAAGCACATTCAAGGTGCTGTTCTACGTGAACGGCAGCAAGGAGAAAGACGGAATCGTTCCCATCATGGGACGGGTGACAATCAACGGGACTGTATCACAGTTCAGTTGCAAGCAGAGCATTCCAAAGACACTTTGGGACGTGAAAGGGAACAAGGCGAAAGGCAAGGGACAGGAAGCAAGGGACATTAACCTTGCCTTGGACAACATCAAGGCGCAAATCATCAAGCACTACCAGCGCATATCCGACCGAGAAGCGTTTGTTACGGCTGAAATGGTGCGCAATGCCTATCAGGGTATCGGCAGCGAATACGAAACACTTATAAAAGCCTTCGACAAGGATTGCGCCAACTTCCTGAAACGTGTGGGCAAAGACCGCACCATCGGGACATACAAGGTGATGATGAGGGCACGTAATTATGTAGCCGCCTTTATCAAGTCGTTCTATAAACGAAACGATATGTCCATGCTGGAACTTACTCCCGACTTCATCAAGGAGTTTGCAGCCTACCTTACAGCGGAACGCAACTTGAAGAACGCCACGATATGGCTCAATTGCATGTGGCTGAAAGGTGTGGTGATGAGAGCGCATTACAACGGGCTGATACCGAGAAACCCGTTTGCGCAATTCCATATCAGCCCCAATGTGAAGGAACGTGAGTATCTGACGGAGGACGAGATAAAGACCATCCTATCGCATGAGTTTGAAAGCCCCACACTCACATTGGTTCGTGACCTGTTTGTGTTCGCCTGTTTCACGGCACTCAGCTTTGTGGATATGAAAGAACTGACAACGGATGAGATTGTAGAGGTTAACGGCGAGAAATGGATAGTCGGCAAACGCCACAAGACCAATGTTCCCTTTCAAGTAAAGCTGCTCGACATACCCTTGCAGATAATAGAACGGTACAAGCACCTTTCCAAAGACAAACTGGTATTCGGAGAAATCAACTATTGGACGATGTGCAAACAGTTGAAAAGAGTAATCAAAGAATGTGGCATAGAGAAGCAAATCTCCTACCATTGTGCCCGTCATACCTTCGGAACGTTGGCTTTGACCAAAGGGATGCCGATAGAAAGTGTAAGCCGTGTCTTGGGGCATACGAACATCGTCACGACCCAAATCTATGCGAAGATAACCACACAGAAACTCGACAATGACCTGACAATGTTCGGGAACAAGCTCAACAAGATGTTCAATGATGTTTCAATGGTATAAGGCTATGGAAAGAGCAGTTATCACAATGAATGAGCACGGTGCAGTGTTTGTGCCGGATGGTGAAATATGGATGAGTGAGATGGAACTGACGGACTTGTTCGGGGTAATCGCCCCGACAGTCCGTGCAGCCATCCGAGCCGTTTACAAAAGCTGTGTACTGAAAGAATACGAAGCACAGAAGTATATCCGGTTGGAGAACGGATATTATGCCGATGTGTATAGCTTTCCCATGGTTGTCGCCCTCGCTTTCCGCATTAATTCATACGGTGCGCAGCAGGTGCGCAATGCCTTGTTGGAGAGAATGTACTTGCGAAAAGAAAAAGCAAGTATCTTCTTTTCGCTGAATATCAACAGAAAAGTTTCAATCCTGCAATCATAATTAGATAGTGAATGAAGTATTGTCGTCACTGAATCATTGAATCCGCACAACACCAAAGAACAGAAATAATATGTAGGTGTATTGCCATTCATGCGTATGAGACCAATCCGAAGAGCCGCCATGTTTAACAGGACTCTTTGGATTGTCTTGTTTTTACCCACCAATCTACTAACGGAAAGTGCATTTTCTTCATCATCGGATTTGTTTGCGTCATTCCGCTTAGTTTTTCGTATCAATGGTTTGTGTCATACCCGATAACTTTGCAGCGGTCTAATTATTAAACGATTAAGCGAATGACGTATGACAAAAATCAACATTGAAAGGGAGGAGTTTATCCGTGTGGGTACAACCCTCTACAAATTAGTGAACCAGCCACGACTGAACGGTGGCTATGTAAGGAAACGCATCCCGTGGAATGCCGAGACGCTCCGTCAGGACTACGGCAAGGGATTCATGGCAAGTGTTCCGAAGTATGACGGTTTCTGTACCGTTCCCGACCATGTAGGCTACAAGCCAGTAGTGGACAAGTTTTTGAACCTGTACGAGCCGATAGGACATCAGCCCGTGCAGGGGAATTTTCTACATATCCGTTCATTGGTGCGCCATATCTTCGGGGAGCAATACGAGTTGGGCATGGACTACCTGCAACTGCTCTACCTGCAACCCGTGCAGAAACTACCCATCCTGCTGTTGGTGTCGGAAGAACGCAACACGGGCAAGAGCACATTCCTGAACTTTCTGAAAGCCGTCTTTCAGAACAATGTCACGTTCAACACCAACGAGGACTTCCGCAGCCAGTTCAATTCCGACTGGGCAGGAAAGTTACTTATCGTGGTGGACGAGGTACTGCTAAGCCGCAGGGAGGACAGCGAGCGTTTGAAGAACCTTAGCACCACGCTTTCCTACAAGGTGGAAGCCAAAGGCAAAGACCGTGACGAGATAGCCTTCTTCGCCAAGTTCGTGCTATGCTCTAACAACGAATATCTGCCTGTTATCATAGATGCAGGGGAAACACGCTATTGGGTAAGGAAGATAAACCGACTTGAAAACGATGATACAGGTTTCCTGCAAAAGCTGAAGGATGAAATTCCGGCTTTCCTGCATTTCCTTACCCAACGTAAGCTATCTACAGAAAAAGAAAGTCGCATGTGGTTCAATCCGGTGCTACTGCATACCGCAGCCTTGCAACGTATCATCCGCAGCAACCGCAACCGGTTGGAAATAGAAATGTCCGAACTCATACTCGACATCATGGAGAGTGTAGGTATAGAAAGTTTATCTTTCTGCCTGAATGATATGCTGCCGTTGCTGATAAACACACAGGTAAAGGTGGAGAAGCATCAGGTAAGGAAAGTGGTGCAGGACTGTTGGAAACTCACTCCTGCGCACAATACCCTTACCTACACCACCTATCAAGTCGATTACACACGGGACTGCCACTATTCACCGATACGCAGAACAGGCAGATTCTACACGGTAACGAAAGAACAGCTGGAGATACCTTAATATTTTGATGAAATGATGAATCGTAATATAGATATACTGAATATCAAAAAGATATATGCTCATCAATTATTCAACAAAGATATTTTACTGATGAAAAAAGAAAGCAAGGACAGACATCATTTCTCTTTTGGTGAGTATTATGATGAGATATTGTTGAGCGGTTATCCTATTGAAATACAAAGCTATATGTTGCCCATTCATCAAATCATCGTTTTTTCACTCATCACTAAATCCCCCGTAAATTATACAATGAACATACAAGAAGCAAAAGCAATCAGATTGGCAGACTATCTGCAAAGTTTGGGATATTCACCCGTCAAGCAACAGGGAAACAGCCTTTGGTATAAATCACCTTTCAGGGAAGAATCCGAACCGTCATTCAAGGTCAATACCGGATTGAATCAATGGTTCGATTTCGGGCTGGGCAAAGGTGGCAATATCCTCGCACTGGTAAGGGAACTTTATCAGGACGATTATGTACCCTCGCTGCTTGCCAAAATAGCAGGGCAGGCACCGCATATTCGCCCCACATCGTTTTCTTTTCGTCAGCAACCGTCCGAACCGAGTTTTCAGCAGTTGGAAGTCAGGGAGCTTGCGCACCCTGCACTGCTCCGATACTTGCAGGAACGAAGTATTGATAGGGATATTGCCAAGAGCGAATGTAAAGAACTCCACTTCACCCATAACGGCAAACCTTACTTTGCCATCGGCTTTGAGAACGTGGCAGGAGGCTATGAGGTACGCAATCAGTTCTTCAAAGGCTGTATCGCTCCCAAAGACATCACGCACATACGGCAAACGAAACAACAGCCGGATACTTGCTATCTGTTCGAGGGCTTCATGGACTATCTTTCATTCCTGACTCTCCGTAAGCAGAAGCAACCGCAATATTCCGGCTTGCAAGGACAGGACTACATGGTTCTCAACTCCGTTTCCAATCTTGGCAAGGTTATGGACAGGTTGTCGGACTATGAGCGCATCCCCTGCTTTTTCGATAACGACCAAGCAGGGAACAAGGCTTGTCTGGAATTGCAACGGGCACTCTCCTATCGGGTTCGGGATGCTTCCATCCACTACTCCGAGTACAAGGATTTGAACGACTTCCTATGTGGCAGGAAAGCGGTGAAGGATAAGAAAAACGAGGTTTCAGTCCGACCGAGACCCAAGAGGAAGGGATTCGGCTTCTAAGCCATAAGTCACATCTTTTTTAGGATAGCAAGTTAATGTCGGTGTATTACAAATCCCGACCACTTGCCCCTTAAAAAGATGAGGGGACGGCTCCCGATGGTCACGGACTTTTCAAGTTACATCAACCGGATTATTCACTAAAAAAACAGATAGAACAGATGAAGAAAAACAACATAATCACCTTACGTCTGACAGACGATGAACTCGGTTGGCTGGGTGCATTGTGCAGACGAAGCAGACAGAGTAAAAGCGAAACCATCCGTTCGCTCATCATGAACGGCACGGTACGGGAACGAATCAATAAAGACCATCTTGCCGTCATCCGGCAGTTGATTGGCGAGAGCACCAATCTCAATCAACTGGCAAGACAGGCGAACACCTACGGATTCTTTGCCGTAGCCGATAAGTGCGAGAACATGGCAAAGGCAGTGTCCCAACTCATAACCCGACTGAAAGATGATAGGTAAGCAGACGAAAGGAACATCTTTTAGCGGTTGCGTGTGCTATGTGCTGAGGGAGGACAAATCCAAATTACTGGAAGCTGTAGGAGTAGAAGGAACACCCGAACAGATGGCTGAACAGTTTGAGTTACAGACGTTGCTCAATGACAAGGTAAAGAACACGGTCGGGCATACCTCACTCAACTTCTCACCCGAAGACGGGGAACGGTTAAAAACAGATGATAAGCTCATGTTGAAGATAGCCCATGACTATATGGCGAAGATGGGAACAGAGAATACGCAGTACATCGTAGTCCGACACACTGACAGGGAACATTCGCACTGCCACATCGTTTTCAACCGTGTGGATAATGACGGCAAGACCATCAGCGACAAAAACGACTTTTATCGCAACGAGAAAGTCTGCAAGATGCTTACCTCCAAATACAGGCTGCATTTCGCTAACGGTAGGGATAACATTAAGGAGGAACGCTTGCGACCATACGACAAGGCAAAGCATAAGGTTTACAAGGCATTGAAAGAGGAACTGCCCCATGCCCGAAATTGGAACGAACTGAAAGAAGCTCTTTCTGAACGGAACATTGAAATGAAGTTCAAGGTCAGCAGGACGACAAGAGAGGTGCAGGGCGTGAAGTTCGAGTATGGCGGCATATCCTTTTCCGGCTCAAAGGTCAGTCGGGAGTTCAGCTACATGAATATCGACTATCAACTAAGACAGAATGCCTTTGAGGATGATTTCAATCATAGGCAGGCAGCTATCCGGCAATCGAAACAGGAAACGGTACAGACCGTATTGCAGAACAGTTCCGAAGATAACTCCGGTAGTAGTTTTGGTTTGTTCAGTATCAGCGGTTCTTCATATAATGTCGCCGATGCGGAAGCCAACCAAGAAATGGCGGAGATACTGAGAAAGAAGAAGAAAGCCAAGCGCAAGCGTGACATGAGATTATAACGACTTATTTATCAACTTAAAAGATTAACTATAATGGTACAGAAAGACTTTTTATTGGATTTAGACCTCTACATTTGTGAGAGGTTCGGTTACAGAAACAGCCTTCACGTGACACAGACAATGAACGGTTTTTGCGTGAGTGTGAGAATCAAGCCTGTAAAATTCTACATTCGTTTTTGGGAGTACAGCAATGGCGTGGATAGTTTTCCCGACTGGTGCATCATCCTTGTGCACTGCAACTTTGCCAAGAAGCAGGAGCAGGAATTGCAGGAACTTGTGCGGTTCTTCAAGGAGTATGTGCCACGATATGGGTACAAGCACATAGGCATAGAAAACAACCAGAAATTAAATGAGGTACTGATGTTGCCGCAAATGAGAAGCACGAAGGAAGATAATCATGTGATTGCTTTAACTGACATTACAATATAATTAAGTGGGCATATCAAATCTACTGCCTGCTATTGTATGTTGATAATAGTTGGCGGTAGAACAAACTTTCGTTAAACCAATACGTTCATTCTTTATTATCAAGTTTTTAGACTACCTTTGTATTTTATTAACTCATTTACCAAACATTATGGGACTACTCAAACCGAATCAAGTTTTGAACAAAGCATATAGACAGGTTGCGATTGAAACAACAGATTTTGACTTATTCAAAAATGCCCTTCGCACATTGAGAGACAATATTGTGGATGGGCAAAGAGAACACACGCAAAAAGAACATTTACGTAATTTTCTGAGTGAAACGTTCTACAAGCCATACTACATGGCTCCCGAAGAAGATATTGATTTGGCTATCCGATTGGATAAAACTACCAAGTCCAATATAGGGTTATTGATTGAGGTAAAGAGCACTACCAACAAAAGTGAGATGATTTCTAATGACAATCTCAATCGTAAGGCTTTGCAGGAATTATTACTATACTATCTCAAAGAACGTGTCAGTAAGAAGAACAACGATATTAAATATCTCATCGCTACTAATGTTCATGAATTCTTTATTTTTGATGCCCATGAGTTTGAATGCAAATTCTATCAGAACAAACAACTACGTCGTGAGTTTCAAGATTTTGTCGATGGACGCAAGACCAGTAGCAAAACCGACTTCTTCTATACTGAAATTGCAACGACCTATATTGAGGAGGTGAAGGACAGCCTTGAATACACTTACTTCAACTTACAGGACTATCGACATCTGCTTGATAAAACAGATGGCAGCACTTCACGCAAACTTATCGAACTTTATAAAATATTCAGCGACACACACCTTTTGAAGCTATCGTTCCAAAACGACAGCAACTCGCTCAACCGTGGATTCTACACTGAGCTGCTACACATTATTGGTATTGAGGAACGCAAAGAGAACAACAAGACCGTGATTGTACGCAAAGCTGTGGAACGACGTGATGAGGCTTCATTACTGGAGAATACTATTAACCAACTGGATGCAGAGGATTGTTTGCGCCACGTAAATGGTAGTCTGTATGGAAACGATTATGAGGAGCGGTTATTCAATGTCGCAATGGAACTGTGCATCACTTGGATGAATCGCATTCTTTTCTTGAAACTGTTGGAGGCTCAGATGTTGAAATACCACAATGGAGATGTTATCTATAAGTTTCTTTCAACAGCCAAGATTCATGACTATGATGACCTCAATACACTATTTTTCCAAGTGCTTGCACGTGACATGAGCCGCCGCACACAGTCCATTATGCGTGATTTTGCTTACGTTCCTTATCTCAACAGTTCTCTTTTCGAGGTGACAGATTTGGAAAGTAAAACAATAAAGATAAACAGCCTTTCACAACGTACGGAACTTCCCGTCTTGACGAGTAGCGTATTGCGGAGCCCAAAACGCAATCTGCAAGTCAGCGCATTGCCTACCCTGCAATACTTGTTCGCTTTTCTTGATGCTTATAACTTTGCGAGCGAAGGCTGTGAAGAAGTGCAAGAAGAGGCTAAAACACTCATCAATGCCTCTGTTTTAGGTCTTATATTCGAGAAGATAAACGGTCACAAAGACGGTTCAGTATTCACACCGGGATTTATCACTATGTTTATGTGCCGCGAAGCAATCACCAAGACCGTACTGCAAAAGTTTAACGATTGCTATGGCTGGAATTGCGCCACCCGTACAGATCTATACAACCGTATCGACAATATAGCCGAAGCCAATGAACTGATTAACAATTTACATCTATGTGACCCCGCTGTTGGTTCGGGTCACTTTCTTGTGTCTGCTCTCAATGAACTGATACTCTTGAAATACGAATTAGGTATTTTGGTAGATGCTACCGGTAAGCGTATCCGCAAAGCGGACTATCAACTTGCCATTGAAAATGACGAGCTGATTGTTACCGATACCGAAGGTAATTTATTTGCTTACAACCCACTCAATGCGGAAAGTCGCCGCATGCAGGAAACTCTTTTCAAGGAGAAGCGTCAAATCATTGAGAACTGTTTATTTGGCGTTGATATTAACCCCAACTCTGTGAAAATTTGCCGCTTACGGCTGTGGATTGAATTGCTGAAGAATGCTTACTATACGGCTGAAAGTAACTATACTTATTTGGAGACCTTGCCAAATATCGACATTAATATCAAGTGTGGCAACTCCTTGCTTCACCGTTTCGCTTTGACTGACAGTATTCAGACTATACTGCGAGAGTCAGGTATCAGTATCAGCCAATACAAGGAGGCTGTAGCCAAATACAAAAATGCCCACGGTAAAGGGGAAAAGCAGGATTTGGAAACGCTTATAACTGAAATCAAGTCGAAACTGAGAACAGAAATCAACCGCAGGGATGTACGATTGGTAAGATTGAACAAACGTCGTTCTGAGTTGGCAACCCTGCAAGCACCTCAACTGTTTGAACCGACAAAAAAGGAAAAGAAAGCGTTGGACAAGCACATTGCCGACTTAAAGAAAGAAGTTGCAGCTTTAGAAAATATATTTGAGGAGATACGTTCTAACAAAATTTACCTTGGCGCATTCGAGTGGCGTATGGAGTTTCCAGAAGTACTCGATGCCGAAGGTAACTTCTTGGGATTTGACTGTATTATCGGCAATCCACCTTACATTCAGTTACAATCTATGGGTAAGAGTGCCGATGTGCTGGAACGCATGGGGTACGTAACTTATGCACGTACTGGTGATATTTACTGTCTCTTCTATGAGTTGGGTATGAACCTGCTTGCTCCTAATGGTTATCTTTGCTATATCACGTCTAACAAATGGATGCGTGCAAGGTATGGTGAAGCCTTACGAGGTTACTTTGCAAGCAAGACGAATCCTATTATGTTGGTAGATTTTGCAGGTGTGAAAATATTTGATGCAATAACGGTAGATGCAAATATTCTTTTATCTCAAAAAGCAACAAATATTTTTAACACACGAGCTTGTTCGGTACAAAATGCGAATGGCTTGAATAATTTGAGCGATTTTGTGCAACAAGAGGGTGTGGTGTGCGACTTCGTTTCCTCTGATTCGTGGGTGATACTCTCGCCTATTGAGCAGAGTATCAAACGAAAGATTGAGGCTGTGGGAACTCCATTGAAGGATTGGGATATTCAAATCAACTACGGTATTAAGACAGGATTCAATGACGCATTTATCATAAACACCGAAAAGCGTGATGAGATATTGGCGAACTGCCAAACTGAGGATGAACGCAATAGAACGGCTGAACTTATACGACCGATTTTGAGAGGACGCGATGTGAAACGTTACGGATATGATTGGGCTGGTCTTTGGCTTATCAATGCACATAATGGATTGAAGAGTAAGGGAATAAAGCCCGTAGATATAAATGATTATCCTGCAATTAAAGAATGGTTGGATAATGGAGGTGTAGCCTATAATGGTAAGATGTATAAAGGGTTCTCACAAATAGAGAAACGGTCTGACCGAGGTGATACGCCATATAACCTACGAAACTGCGCATATATGGAGGATTTTTCTAAGCCAAAAATTGTGTGGGGCAATCTTAACCTTACAGCAAGTTACGCAATGGTTCAAGACAACAGCTTTATCAATGCGCCTTCACCTGTGATTGTACCGGCAAGTAAATTTTTGTTGGCTGTATTAAACTCAAAGTTAGCTGATTATTATATTCGTCAACTTGGAGTTACGCGAAATGGTGGGTATTTTGAATACAAACCTATGTTTGTAGAAAAACTTCCTGTTCCTCAAAATGCAGATACTAAAGCTGTAACAGACATAGAATCTTATGTAGATTCAAAAAACGAAACGGCAATAGATAAGGCCGTGTATATGCTCTATGGACTTACTGAAGAAGAAACGCTGTATATTGATAAGAAAGGCAGATGATTGTTTCTGCCTTTCCTTGCTAATCAATAATTCGAAAGGGTTTGATTTATGTACGCTTTTTCCTCATCTGTGAAGTTATAAATATCAGCAATAACATTGTTGAGTATTTCACTAACCTCTTGTTTATTGTCTTTTGTGACAGTAGCAACTATTGAGAGTATTTCATTTTTGTTTATTAAAGGAGGTACTCTTAGCTGTTCTACAAATTGCCGTAACCATCTCCATCCATTTTCATCAAATCGGGTTGTTATTTGATTTAACGAATAAAGCATAGAGCGAGAGTTTAGAAACGCCAGCAAATATAAGAGCTCATCTTGATTGTTGCTGGGAACTGTCAGTATATATCCTGTGTTGCCCACCATGTTATTACCAAAGTCAAGAGCAAAGGCATTTCCTGTTCGAGCAAGTTCAGCCCACACAATTTTTGGCTTAGAAAAATCCTCCCAATAACTGATGCTATCTTGTGTTTCAAACCACTCGTTACTAGTTTTCTTTCGGGCTTTTATTTTTTTGCCATTAACAATATGAGTTTCTCCTGTTTGTTCTAAACGCTCTATGCCAATTGACAGAAGATAATTTTTCACCGCAGGATAACTTTCTATATCATAATGCCGCGAAGGAAATGTGGCTATAATCCACAAGTCCGCCCATTCATATTCATATCTCTTGATATCCCTGCCACGAAGAATCGGTCGTTTGTATGGGAATGATTATGAGGAACGGTTATTCAATGTTGCAATGGAATTGTGTATTACTTGGATGAATCGTATCCTTTTCTTGAAACTGTTGGAGGCTCAGATGTTGAAATACCACAATGGAGATGCAATCTATAAATTTCTTTCAATAACTAAGATTCATGACTATGATGATCTCAACACACTCTTTTTCCAAGTGCTTGCACGTGACATGGGCAGCCGCACACACTCCATTATGCGTGATTTTGCTTACGTTCCCTATCTTAACAGTTCTCTTTTCGAGGTGACAGATTTGGAAAGTAAAACAATTAAGATAAACAGCCTTTCACAACGTACGGTACTTCCTGTCTTGGCGAGTAGCGTATTACGAAATAAAAAACGCAATCTACAAGTCAACGCATTACCCACCCTGCAATATTTGTTTGCTTTTCTCGACGCTTATAACTTTGCGAGCGAAGGCAGTGAAGAAGTGCAAGAAGAGGCTAAAACACTCATCAATGCTTCTGTTTTAGGGCTTATATTCGAGAAAATAAATGGTCACAAGGATGGTTCAGTATTCACTCCAGGCTTTATCACTATGTTCATGTGCCGTGAAGCAATCACCAAGACCGTGTTGCAAAAGTTTAATGGTTATTATGGCTGGAATTGTACCACCCGTATAGAACTATACAACCATATTGACAATATAGTCGAAGCTAATGAACTAATTAACAGTTTGCGACTGTGTGATCCAGCTGTTGGTTCGGGTCACTTTCTTGTGTCTGCTCTCAATGAACTGATACTCTTGAAATACGAATTAGGTATTTTGGTAGATGCTACCGGTAAGCGTATCCGCAAAGCGGACTATCAACTTGCCATTGAAAATGACGAGCTGATTGTTACCGATACCGAAGGTAATTTATTTGCTTACAACCCACTCAATGCGGAAAGTCGCCGCATGCAGGAAACTCTTTTCAAGGAGAAGCGTCAAATCATTGAGAACTGTTTATTTGGCGTTGATATTAACCCCAACTCTGTGAAGATTTGCCGCCTACGACTGTGGATTGAATTGTTGAAGAATGCTTACTATACGGCTGAAAGTAATTACACTTATTTAGAAACCTTACCAAATATCGACATTAACATCAAATGTGGAAATTCTTTGCTTCACCGATTCGCTTTGACAGACAGTATTCAGACCGTACTGCGAGAGTCTAGTATCAGCATCAGCCAATATAAGGAGGCTGTAGCTAAATATAAAAATGCCCAAAGTAAAAGCGAAAAGCAGGATTTGGAAACGTTTATAACAGAAATCAAGTCGAAACTGAAAACAGAGATCAACCGCCGGGATGCACGATTGGTTAGATTGAACAAACGCCGCTCTGAGTTGGCAAACTTACAAGCGCCTCAACTGTTTGAACCGACAAAAAAGGAAAAGAAAGCGTCGGACAAGCGCATTGCCGATTTAAAGAAAGAAATTGCGACTTTAGAAAATATATTTGAGGAAATACGCTCCAACAAAATTTATCTTGGTGCATTCGAATGGCGTATAGAGTTTCCAGAAGTACTCGATGCCGAAGGCAACTTCTTGGGATTTGACTGTATCATTGGCAATCCACCTTACATTCAGTTACAATCTATGGGTAAGAGTGCCGATGTATTAGAATGCATGGGTTACATAACTTATGCACGCACTGGTGATATTTACTGCCTCTTCTATGAGTTGGGTATGAACCTGCTTACTCCCAATGGTTTTCTTTGCTATATCACGTCTAATAAATGGATGCGTGCAGGGTATGGTGAAGCCTTGCGAGGTTATTTCGCAAGCAAGACCAATCCTATTATGTTGGTAGATTTTGCAGGTATAAAAATATTCGATGCAATAACGGTAGAAGCAAATATTCTTTTATCTCAAAAAGCAGCAAATATTTTTAACACACAAGCTTGTTTGGTACAAGATTCGAATGGCTTGAATAATTTGAGCGATTTCGTGCAGCAACAAGGCGTGAAGTGTAACTTTGCAGATTCTATCCCATGGGTGATATTGTCTCCCATTGAACAGAGCATCAAGCAGAAGATTGAGTCTGTGGAAATACCCTTGAAGGATTGGAACATCCAAATCAACTATGGGATAAAAACTGGTTTCAATGATGCTTTTATCATTTCTACCGAAAAGCGTGATGAGATACTAGCGAATTGTCAAACAGAAGATGAACGTGTTCGGACGGCTGAACTTATACGACCATTTATGTGACGCAAACAATCTTCTGCATCCAGTTGGTTAATAGTATTCTCTAGTAATGAAGCCTCGTCACGCCGTTCCACAGCTTTGCGTACAATCACGGTTTTATTATTCTCTTTGCGTTCCTCAATACCAATAATGTGTAGCAGCTCAGTGTAGAATCCACGGTTGAGCGAATTGCTGTCATTTTGGAACGATAGCTTCAAAAGATGTGTATCGCTGAATATCTTATAAAGTTCGATAAGTTTGCGTGAAGCGCTACTGTCTGTTCTATCAAGCAGGTGTTGATAGTCTTGTAAGTTGAAGTAAGTGTATTCAAGGCTATCTTTCACCTCCTCAATATAGGTTGTTGCAATTTCAGTATAGAAGAAATCGGTTTTGTTACTGGTTTTGCGTCCATCCACAAAGTCTTGAAACTCACGACGTAATTGTTTGTTCTGATAGAATTTGCGTTCAAACTCATGGGCATCAAAAATAAAGAATTCATGAATATTAGTAGCGATGAGATATTTAATATCATTGTTCTTCTTATTGACACGTTCTTTAAGATAGTATAGCAATAATTCCTGCAAAGCCTTACGATTAAGATTGTCATTAGAAATCATCTCACCTTTGTTGGTGGTACTCTTTACTTCAATCAATAACCCTATATTGGACTTGATAGTTTTATCCAATCGGATAGCCAAATCAATATCTTCTTCGGGAGCCATGTAGTATGGCTTGTAGAACGTTTCACTCAGAAAATTACGTAAATGTTCTTTTTGCGTGTGTTCTCTTTGCCCATCCACAATATTGTCTCTCAATGTGCGAAGGGCATTTTTGAATAAGTCAAAATCTGTTGTTTCAATCGCAACCTGTCTATATGCTTTGTTCAAAACTTGATTCGGTTTGAGTAGTCCCATAATGTTTGGTAAATGAGTTAATAAAATACAAAGGTAGTCTAAAAACTTGATAATAAAGAATGAACGTATTGGTTTAACGAAAGTTTGTTCTACTGCCAGCCGTTATCAACAGACAATAGCAGACAGTAGATTTGACATGATTCTACTTATTATATTGTAATAGTCAGTCAAAGTAATCTTTTCACATCCGGATCTATCATAGGTTGGATAAGTTGTTAACCTGAAGGTAACCGGTCTGATGGTATAGGAACAAAAAGAAGTCTGTAATCATGGCATTTACTCGGGTTAGAGAAGCCACATCTTTTTATTGCCGGACTTCCGGCATTGTTTCATCCATGTGCGAAAAGGAGTTTTTTCTTTCATCGCAACGTTTCTTTCACATACCCAAAGGGGGGCGTGAATCCAGACCCGCTTCAGTTTTCTTTTTCCTCCCCATATGACACAAAACGACTATCCATGACTATTCCTGCCGGTCGTGCTTGCTTCTCATGTTTTCCTTAATATTCTTCCTTCCGAGGTTATTCCGATGTGACGGTGATGGAGAGCCCTCGTATCCACGTAGGCCAGACCGGTCAGCGAGGGAAGATGAACACCCTGCGCGCCAGTTCCATCATCAGGTCGGGCATCGGGATTTACGTCATCCGTTTCTGTTCACTGCGGCTGATATGCTTTAATTTAGGTGCTTCTTTCTTCTCGTATGCCATATCTTTTATCGGGTTGGGCCACAATACTTTCCTGTCTACAGCGATATATATGAGCCGGTTGGGCCAGCACAAGCAATGATTCATGTGCCCGTTCCTGCGTCTCAACTCCTTCTTGAGAAAGATCTTGAACGATTCGGCGAACTCCCCGGTGATATATGAAAAAGTAGCTGAGTTTGATAGGAACGACTCTCTTCCGAAAGGAAGAGAGTCGTTTTGTTTTTCTATGCAGTATATCCGGAATAGTCCGGTTTTGGGTAGATTATTGCTCGAAAAGGGAAAATATGAATATAAACAAATAGTTTGTGGATACTCTTATTATGTCATAAGCTGCTAAATTTGCAGCCAATAATAGCATATATATTATGAGAAGACTACTATTCATATTTTCTTTTCTTTCCTTACTTGTTGTGGACGGAAAAGCGCAAGAGGTGGAGACCCTGACATTAGAGGATTGCCTTCGTATTGGTATTGACAATAACTTGTCGTTGGAGGGGAAACGCAAAGAAATACAGAAAAGCAAGTATGGCGTATCTGAGAACCGGTCGAAGTTATTACCACAGATAACGGTGATAGCCGGTTATAATAACAATTTTGATCCACCTGTGTCCGTTACTGACGGCTCTTCTTATGGTGTCCCTTATAATATTACGAAAACATTGCAGCATACTGCCAATGCGGGGTTAGAAATGCAAATGCCGCTTTTCAACCAGACACTCTATACCTCTATGTCCATAGCTAAGGTGATGGAGGAAATCAGCCGCCTGTCTTATGGAAAGGCTAGGGAGGATATCATTATGCAAATCAGTAAGATGTATTATCTCGGACAGGTTACGGCCGAACAGATAGTACTGATAAAAGCTAATATCACTCGTTTGGAAGAATTGAGGGATATTACGCAAGCTTTTTTTGATAACGGAATGTCTATGGAAGTCGATCTGAAAAGAGTGAATATAAATTTGGAAAATCTGAAGGTACAATATGACAATGCGCAGGCTATGATGAAACAGCAGTTGAATATGTTGAAATATATAATGGATTATCCGGCTGAAAAGGAGTTTGTATTAACACCGGTAAATACCGATAGTATTACTACAGTGGCTTTGACCGGTTTGTCGGAAAATATTTATGAACTTCAACTTTCACAATCACAAGTACAACTGGCAGAGAAACAAAAGAAGATAATTAGTAACGGTTATATACCTTCACTTAGCTTGACGGGTAGTTGGCGATATGCTGCTTATACGGATAAAGGCTACCACTGGTTTCACTCCGGCCCATCCAACCATTGGTTCCGCTCTTACGGGTTGGGACTGACGTTGCGTATTCCTATCTTCGACGGGCTGGATAAGACATATAAAATCAAGAAGGCGATGATTGATATCGAGAACAGTAAGTTGGCATGGGAAAATGCCCGGAAGAGTCTGCAAACTCAGTATCTGAATGCCGTGAACGACTTGATGAACAATCAGCGTAACTTTAAGAAGCAGAAGGATAATTATTTGTTGGCGGAAGATGTGTATACGGTCACATCCGACCGTTACCGTGAAGGAATTGCTTCTATGACTGAAGTGTTGCAGGATGAGATGCAAATGAGTGAGGCGCAGAATAATTATATTAGCGCGCACTATAATTACCGGATCACTAACCTAATGTTGTTGAAACTGACCGGACAAATCGAATCATTAGTCAAATAATAATCATAAATATGGAAACAATGGAAAATAATATTCCTTCCGCTACTCATCAGGAGAAAGCGAAGAAAATGAAGAAACTTCGTCGTTGGCAGATTGCAGTCAGCCTTTTAGGAGTGGCTATTATTGTCTGGGGAGTAATTGAAGTGGTTTGTCTCTTTTTGAATTATAGCCAGACGGAAACCAGCAACGATGCCCAGATCGAGCAATATGTATCGCCTATCAACCTGCGTGCTTCGGGATATATTGATAAGATTTACTTTACCGAGCATCAGGAGGTACATAAAGGGGATACTCTGATGGTGCTCGACGATCGTGAATATAAAATCCGGGTAATGGAAGCCGAAGCCGCACTGAAGGATGCGCAAGCCGGTGCCACAATAATTAATGCCACGTTGAATACTACACAGACCACTGCATCCGTCTATGATGCCTCTATTGCTGAAATCGAAGTGCGCCTGGCTAAACTGGAGAAAGACCGGAAACGATATGAAAATCTGGTGAAACGAAATGCAGCGACTCCTATTCAGCTTGAACAGATTATTACGTATTATGAGGCTACGCGTAAGAAGCTGGAAGCTGTGGAAAGACAGAAGAAAGCTGCCCTTTCCGGTGTGGATGAGGTGTCTTATCGTCGTGTGAGTACCGAAGCTGCTATTCAACGGGCAACGGCGGCACTTGAAATGGCACGCCTGAATCTGTCTTATACGGTTGTGGTAGCTCCCTGTGATGGAAAGCTCGGTCGTCGTTCGTTGGAGGAAGGACAATTCATTTCCGCCGGACAAACGATTACTTATATTCTTCCTAATACTCAAAAATGGATTGTAGCCAATTATAAGGAAACGCAAATTGAGAATCTGCATATCGGACAGGAAGTATCTGTTACGGTAGACGCTATTAGTGATAAAGAGTTTACGGGGAAGGTGACATCTATTTCAGGGGCCACAGGTTCTAAATACTCATTAGTCCCGACAGATAATTCGGCCGGAAACTTTGTAAAGATACAACAGCGTATCCCTGTACGTATTGATTTTACTAATTTATCCAAAGAAGATAACGAACGACTGGCAGCTGGTATGATGGTCGTGGTTAAAGCCCGGCTTTAGTTTCATTCTGCCTTGTCCGTGAAGTGTGATTAACTATTTGTAAACAGTAATTTGGATTTACACAAATGCCCTCATATCCTAAAAACTATCCTTTTTATAACTGGATGCCCAAGCCATTGGGGATTATCATCCTATTATTCTTTTTCCTGCCGATTCTTACGGTAGGCGGGGTTTATTCGGTGAATAGTACCGAGATGATGAGCGGTCTTGGCATTATTTCCGAACATATTCAGTTTGCTAACTTTGTGACTTCGATCGGTATGGCGGCTTTTGCTCCATTCTTGTACGAACTGGTGTGTGTGCGCCGGGAGAAGATGATGTGCATTGTCGGATTCGCATTGATGTATATATTCAGTTATATTTGTGCCAAGACCGATAGCGTATTCCTGTTAGCACTTTGTAGCCTGTTGACAGGCTTTCTGCGTATGGTGTTGATGATGGTCAATCTGTTTACCCTTATTTGGTATGCCGGAGGCATGGAAGCTACCCGTAATATCACTCCGGGGCTGGAACCGAAAGACGCAGCCGGTTGGAACAAACTGGATATTGAAAGATGTGTGAGCCAGCCGGCGGTTTATCTGTTTTTTATGATTCTGGGACAGTCGGGTACGGCACTCACGGCCTGGCTGTCCTTTGAATATGAGTGGAAGTATGTGTATTATTTTATGATGGGGATTCTACTGGTTTCTATCTTAATCATATTTATCACTATGCCCAATTACAAATTCCCTGGGCGCTTTCCTATCAACTTCCGTAAGTTCGGTAATGTCACTGCCTTCTGTGTTTCGCTGACGTGTCTCACTTATGTACTGGTTTACGGTAAAGTGCTCGATTGGTACGATGATGAGTCTATCCGTTGGGCAACTGCTGTCAGCATACTTTTTGCCGGGATCTTTCTCTATATGGATGTCACCCGCCGGTCGCCTTATGTCTTGTTGGATGCATTCAAACTACGTACCATCCGTATGGGCGCTTTGCTTTATCTGCTGCTGATGATCATCAATTCCAGTGCCATGTTTGTTAATGTATTCGCAGGTGTAGGGATGCATCTTGATAATTTGCAGAATGCTTCGTTGGGCAATTGGTGCATGGTGGGATATACTATTGGTGCAGTGATTGCTATGGCGTTGGGGAGCAAAGGATTGCATTTCAAATATCTTTTTGCTCTTGGTTTTTTCTTTCTGTCCTTATCGGCTGTGTTCATGTATTTTGAAGTACAGACAGCAGGGATGTATGAACGTTTGAAGTATGCAGTCATTATCCGTGCTATTGGTATGATGATTTTGTATGCCCTGACGGCAGCTTATGCTAATCAGCGTATGCCTTTCAAATACCTTTCTACCTGGATTTGCATCATGCTCACCGTGCGTATGGTGCTGGGACCCGGTATTGGAGGAGCTATTTATTCGAATGTGCTGCAGGAACGGCAGCAACATTACATCACCCGTTATGCGCAAAATGTAGATTTGCTAAATCCGGATGCTTCTACTTCTTTTCTTGGTACGGTGCAGGGGATGAAGTATCAAGGGAAAAGTGAGACGGAAGCCCGTAATATGGCAGCTATATCTACTAAGGGACGGATTCAGGTGCAAGCCACGCTTTCCGCTCTCAAAGAAATGGCAGGCTGGACGATCTATGGCGGGTTAATTTGTATGATATTTGTGCTTGTTGTTCCTTATCCTAAACGAAAATTGCTAACTTAGCGTCGTTTTTGATAATGATTTATATAATGTATTGGTATTATGGATACACAGCAAGATCGTTTATTGCAATTTGACCGCGACTTGTTGAGCGGGAAAAATATATGTAGTTCGAGAGGTGTACTTGTGACTTTTCCGTCTTCTTTAAAAAAACTGTTCCACATGAAAGGATTGGGGGTGATTATTTGTCACCGGGGGAGTTTCCAGTTTTCCTTGAATCAGAAGGTCTGTTCTGCTAAGGCGGGCGAAAGCCTGTTTATTCCCGAAGAAGGTGCGTTTCAGGTTCTTCAGGAATCAGAAGATATGGAAGTACAGATTCTGATCTATCAGATAGAGCCCATACGGGATATTATGGGCAATGCGGTTGTGACTATGTATATGTATTCGCGGATTACTCCTGATGAGCCTAGTTGTGTGTGGACCACCGGTGAAGAAGAAGAAATCACGAAATATATGTCTCTGCTCGACAGTGCTGTGGAGGTAGAAGAAAATCCATTTAAACTTTACGAACAAAAACTGCTTCTACTTGCATTAACATACAGGATTTGTTCCATGTATAATCGTAAATTAGTGAATGATGGAGAAGAAGCGGGAGGACGGAAAAATGAAGTCTTCATCCGTTTAATCCAGTTAATTGAGAAATATTATATGCAGGAGCGGGGAGTGGAATTTTATGCGGATAAACTCTGTTTGTCTCCTAAATATCTTTCTGCGGTTTCAAAAAGTATATGCGGGTATACAGTACAGGAACTTGTATTTAAGGCGATTATCCGTAAAAGTATCTCGTTGCTGAAGAATACTCAGCAGGACATTCAGGAAATCTCGAATGCTTTCGGCTTCCCCAATGCTTCTTATTTCGGTACATTCTTTAAGAAGCAAGTGGGGATGTCGCCGCAGCAATATCGAAAGAGTCTTTAAAGATTTATTCTTTTTCTCCGTAGGCAAGATCGCCTGCGTCGCCCAGCCCCGGAACGATATAGGAGTGTTCATTGATTTCGGGGTCGATAGCAGCACACCAGATCGTTGTCTTATCTTCGGGGAATACATTTATAATATGATCGATAGCCTTCTGGCTGGCGATGATGGAAGCAACGTGGATTTCGGCAGGGTGACCTTTGGTCAGCATTGCCTGATAGCTCAGTTCCATACTGCCGCCTGTTGCCAACATAGGGTCGGTGATGATCAGCGTTTTGTCGTCAATACGGGGAGAAGCGATATATTCTATATGTATATCAAATTTTAGCGTATCCTTATACTTACGGTATGCGGAAACAAACGCATTCTCCGCACCGTCGAAGTAACTCAAGAAGCCCTGATGGAAGGGTAGGCCTGCACGTAAGATAGTGCTGATAACTAAATTGTTGTCCGGTGTACTTACCGGAGCAACTCCCAGTGGTGTCCGGATGTTTTTTACCGAATATGTAAACTCCTTACTCATCTCATACGCCATGATTTCTCCGATCCGTTCAATGTTACGGCGGAAGCGAAGGCGGTCGTTCTGAACTTCTACATTTCTGATTTCGGATATGTACTG
>OGLM01000061.1_pt1 | contig 126902 bp, 139 predicted proteins | sample 1572531 | NCBI WGS metagenome assembly OGLM01 (sample SAMEA2581909, study PRJEB24529) | metagenome | biome: Human gut stool | place: China | collected 2011
TTACTACTACTGTTGTTATTAGCGCTATTATTGCAAGTATTACTATTACTGCTAATAACTCTACTAATGTAAATCCTTTTCTTTTCATACTTTCTACTCCTTATTTTTCTATTAAAATTATACCCTTTAATATAAAATTTTGTCAATAAAATAATATCTTGAATTAAGATTTAAAAATAACTAATATTTGATTTATATTTTTTTATAATATATAATATTTTTAGTTAATAAGGTGATTAAATGAAGTCAATTAAATTTAATATAGAAAATGAGTTTATTATAAAAAAATCAAAATTCATTGCAAAGCTATATTTTGTAACTAGTGAAATTGAAATCAAAAACATTTTAGATGAAAATAAAACTGAGTACAAAGATGCAACTCATATTTGTTATGCATATATTTTAAATAATGTTGAAAGATTTAATGATGATTCAGAACCCTCTGGTACAGCAGGAATTCCTATATTAAATGTTTTAAAAAATAATAATTTAAATAATGTTTTATGTATTGTAATAAGATATTTTGGTGGTATAAAATTAGGAGCTGGTGGATTAATTAGAGCGTATTGTTCATCAGTAAGCGAAGCATTAAATAAAACTGAAATTATAAATGTTGTAAATGGAAAGAAAATAGAACTTACTTTTTCTTATGATGATATAAAAAAAGTTAACCATATTCTTAATGATATAAATATCGTTGATAAACAATTTGATGAAAACGTTAAATACATTATTATTGTAAAAGAAAAAAATGTTAATTCTTTAATAAATCAACTAACTGAATTATGTAATATAAAAATAAAAGAAAACACTTTAATTAAAGACTAAAGTGTTTTTTTATTTATTATTTCATCATCTTCATTTAACATATCATTTAAATGTTTAATTTTATCTGATATAGAAGCAAGTTCAATTTTCCTTGTATCTTTTATATTAGTTTGTGGTAAATATTCTAAATCTATATTAAATCCATCTATTTTTAAATCGTTTTTTATAGTATATACTTCAAAGAATTTTTCATCATTTGTTTCTATATAACAAACAGTATTTAGGTTTTCACCATAATTCTTAACTGTCTTTTGTTCTTTTATCCCCTCATGAAGATATGATCTTATAAACTTTTCTATTATTTTTTTTCCTAATTCATTTTTAGGGATTCTTACTCTACTATAATTTATTTTATCATTATTATCAATCATTCCAATTGAAATAAAATTTTCTTTTAATGAACCATTACAATTGTCACCTATTGCAGCATACCAATTTTTTAAATTTGTATTATTTTTATATTTAGCAATAAGACTTAAAATTATTTGTTCAAAAAAATCATAATTTTTATCTTTTAAATCATTTACAGTTACGTTTATGTTTTTTGTTTCACTCATAGGTAACACCTCATATATCCTTAAACATAATATCATATTTTTATAATTTTTAAAAGACACTTAATAAAAAAATCCAATTTTTTTGGATTTTATTTACTTTTACTTTGCTTCTTTAACAAATCTCTTATTTCTTCTAACAAAATAATTTGCTCATCTTTTTTTACTTCTTCTTTTTCTTCTGATTTTTTAGTGAATTTTGAAACTATTTTTATAAATATAAATATACAGATTGCAACTATCAAAAAATCAATTACATTTTGTATAAACATTCCATAATTAATTGTTGCATCTTTTATCTTTATACTTAAATTAGTAAAATCAAGTCCACCAATAATTATACCAATTAATGGCATTAATATATCATTTACAACTGATGTTACTATTTTTCCAAATGCAGAACCTATAATAACACCAATAGCTAAATCCATTACATTTCCTCTTGAAATAAATTGCTTAAATTCTTTTATTGTTTTATTTTCTTTTTTTAATATTTTATTATCTTTTTTCATATGTACCTCCACTTATAAGATATCATATAAGATAGATTCATTCAATATTTACAAAAATTCTTTTAATTTTTCTATTGAATTTTCCTGGAATTCTAAAAAATCTTCTGCAAGTTTTAATATTTTTTTATCTACTTCTTTACTGTAATCTTTTATTTTTCTTTCCATTTCTATGCTACCCATAGAAATCCCTTTTATAAGCATATCTGCTATTGCAGAATCACTATTATCTTTATTTACTTCTTTAGTAACACCCATTGATGACATCATTTTTGTCATCATTCCTTCACCTTTAGGTTCTTCATCATTTTTTTCTAGCAATTCTTTTGCTTTCGTTTCAAATTCTTGATAATCTTTTAATATTTTTTCTGTTGTATTTTTTATTTTATTATTTTTATCTTTTAGATCCTCTAGTAATGTCGTAATTGTATATGTAGCCATAGATGCATCTTTATATATATGTTTTAATAATTCATTGTTATGTTTCATATTTTTCCCTCCAGATATATATTGAACAAAAATTTAAAATAAAATGCAAAAAAAGAATTAATTTAATTCTTTTTCCAGTATTTTTTCATATTTTGTACCACTTATAATACTATTAATCGTACCATTTTTTAATATATAAAATATAAATTCCTTATTTTTAGTTGAAACTATTTTTTCAAATATGTAATCTAAATAATCAATATCTACAAGTGTTATTAAAGTACACAAATCACTATAATTTAATGTTTTAATATAATAATCAATTACTTGTTTAATATCAATATCATCATAAAACTCAAATAATAACCTAAATATTTCATAATTATTTTGTTCTTTTATATATTTTTTTAGTTCAGCATCTAGTTTTTTCATACTATTTTTTTAATTCTTCTAACTTTTTTTCAATATTTTTTTGATTTTTTAATAATAAATCTATTTTATCATGTAATTCTTCTATTATAAGTTCTGTTTTTAAATCAGTTTTATAATCATTTTTATTTCTTAAACTATCTTTTTTAGCTTGCCTATTTTGACTCATCATAATTATAGGTGCTTGTAGGGCAGCAATACATGATAACACCAAATTTAATAAAATAAATGGAAATGGATCAACTGCATGCACTAATATAATTCCATTTAAAATAATCCAGAATATTAAAAATATTGTAAATCCTATGATAAAGCCCCAACTACCTGCAAATTCTGTTATTTTATCTGCGACTTTATCTCCAAATTTCATATTTGATTCTTCCAATTTATCTATATCAACGCTTATAGGATTATCAACTAACATATCCATAAGTTCTTCTTCATTTTGTTTATCAATTTCTTGGTTTAATAACATTTTGACAATTTCTTTTTTATTACATTTCATATTTACACCTTACCTACATTTAATTATAGCATTTTTCATACTAAAAAAGAAGTATCATCAATAAATTTATAATTTGTTTTATATTTTAATTGTCTTATTAATCTAAAAACTGCTTCATCTTTTGCTTTTGCCTCTAACATGATATCAATATCTTTATTATATTTTTTTACTTGCTCTAAAAATTTAATAAATTCATTGTAATCAATATAATCACTATGACTTCTATATTCCTTTTTTGTATTATTTTTAGGAGATGAAAAATGAATCTTTGGTATAAGATCTTTCCACGTTTTGAATATTTCATCAATATAATCCAAATAGTTTTCACCATTATTATTGCATTTATAATGATGATAATCAAAAACAAAAGGGACTTCTATTTCTTTACAAATAGATAAAACATCTAAAATATTGTATATTTTATCATCATTTTCTAAAGCTATACTTTTTTTTATACAGTCTGGTAATTTATTAAAATTGTTAATAAATCTTTTTATTGAATTTTCTTTTCCAAATACACTACTTCCTACGTGTAAAATTATAATTGAATTTTTTATTTTAAATGCATTTAACATTTTATAATGATATTTTAAAATATCAAATGTATTTTCTAAAACCTCTTTCTTTGTACTATTTAAAACTGCAAATTGGTCTGGATGTGTATCTATTCTCATATCACCAATTAGTGTTGATATTTTATCAAAATGTTTTTTATATTTTTTTACATATTCAATATTTACACTTTTATGTGTTGCAAGTGGTATAAATTTACTTGTTAATCTATAAAAATGAATATTATTTTTTTTATTATATTCTATTATGTTTTCTAATGTTTCAAAATTAGACAAAATAATCCTATCAAGTTTTTCATAATCTTTATTCTTATTAAATTCTGTATATGTTATATTGTGATAGCTTATACTATCTTCTAATGTTTTACTAATAGATACATACCCAAGTCTAATTCTCATAAAATCACCATTATTAATATGGTGTTTTTGGATTTAAAAATTCTCAAATTTTTATTATAATTAAGAACATGATATTATATAGACATAATGAATAAAAATGAAATGCATGAAAAATATTTTGAAATCTTTATTGAACGTTTTAATTTAGAAAAAGAAATTGTAGAAGTAATAAAAGAATGGTTAAATGAAGATAGTAGTATTGATAATAAGAAGGTTCAACTAATCGTTTACAGATGTTATAAAAAAATTGAAGAATTAAATGAATTTGAAGAAAAAATATAAAATTTTCCAAAGCAATAGTCGCTGAAATTCAATGGCTATTTTCTTCAAAAAAATTAAATTTTTTTCACACATAGAATTTAATATATTTTTGGCTCTTGTAGAAGATATATCTAATAATTGTTCCACAATATTTCTATTTATTTTATTGTTCTCCTTTGAATTCGGTCATTTTTTGGTCGCTTTTCGGTCGCTTTGTTCTTTAGCAAAAAAATAACCAAAATGGTTCAAATAATTATTAATTGCGCATTTTTTCATGGAAGTAAAACAACCACTGGGCATAAATTTCTAGGTAGTAATAAATCATACTGCATTTTTAATAAAATATATTAAAAAATAATAATATTTATTAAAATTATGTTAAAATAGTTGATAGAAACAGGAGGTTTTATTATTATGAATCAAAAAAAAGATATAAAAGCAAAATTATTTGTATCTCTATTACATTTAAATGGAGAAAGTAAACTTGTTAGAAATTTAGCATTACAATTTAAAGATAATACTTTAGTTAATAAAGAAATAACTTTAACAAAAAATATTCTTATACCAGAAATTAAATGTATGGTTAGTGAAATTGGAAAAATTGTTTCTAATAAATGCCTAAACCAAAACATTTCTCTTAATACGTTAAAATTAGAAAGACTATTAATTTTGATGCAAATAGAATATATTAGAACTACCAGAAAAGCTTTTTTTCAAGAAAGTATTGTAGTACCTAATCAATATAATACTAAAATAAAAGAAATTGATAAAGATTTTTTACCATATGCTGTTAATATGAATATGATTCCTAATAATGTAAGATTTTGTGAATCTATAAATTTATTGATTAAACAAGAAGAAATTGTTGATTCAGTTATAAATAAATACGGAAATTTAGATTCTTTTGAATTAGAGAAAACACTAGATATTCAATTAATTCATAAAATATCTGAAGAATTAAACGTTCAAAATTTGCAACCACCACTAATTTTTTATGGACTAGGTAGATTTACAGATACTATATTTGAAGAAAAGACACCAATAGAAAAACAAGGTAAAGTGTTAGAAAAACGAAAAACGGAATAAAAAAAAGCCGTAGCATGTTGCGACTGAAAGCTGCAATAGGTCTTTTTTTACTTTGATTATGAAATTTTGAAAATAAAAACATAATTTTTGATTTATGCCTTGCTAAAATTATGCTTAAAAGAATTAAAAAACGAAATTCCCCTTTTTCTTACAGTTATTGACTTTTTCAATAATATAGTGTGTTTCTAGATTGTCATAAATTTAATATTAATTTTTTGTATTTAAAGCAAATGTTTGCCCTAATAATACTGAATACATTTGAAATATATCAGATGTTTTCTCTTTTTTTTTATCAAAAAAGATGGTGATATTTATGACAAAAAGGGAATTTTCCCTATTTATTATAATATTACTCCTATTCTTAGTAGTAATTATTTTACTCCTAAAATAGAAAAAGCATCTGATTCCACAACTATGTGATTTCAGATGCTATATCCATAAGGAATTACATTTGATCAACCACAATCAAATGTGTCCTTTTTTCTTTTATGCAAGTTTCCTTGACATATTCATGATAAAATAAAAACAACCTTTTGACAAACCGTTTCAAATTTTTACTCGAAAAGTTCAAGTTTAATATCTATATAGTGCCGTTGATGTCTACAACTTTTTTTAACAAATCAAATATATAAATCAATCATTTATATTTTATCATAATGAGTCCACATTCTTAAAATATGTATTTCATTATTTTCTTTATCAACTTCATAAACAATTCTATGTTGTCTATTTATTCTTTTAGAATATAAACCTGTTAAATCACCTGTTAATTTTTCAAAACTTGGTGGGTAACAAAATGGCTCTTCCATCATTAAATTTAAAATTATTTTTGCACTCTTTTCTAATCCTGAATTTTTTAATTTTATTTTGTCTTTTTCAGCCAATTTAGAAAATTTAATAATATAATTACCAGTCTTCATTTGGATCATATTCCTTTGCATTTTTCCAATTTTCAGTATTCTTAATATTAGTAACATCATCAACTAAACCAGGTATCGAAGATAAATTTAAAGTTTCTTCAATATTTTTCCATTCATCTTCAGATATTAAAACTGCATTTTTTCCTTTATTATTAACAATTGTAATAGGATTAAATCCAATATTAACATCTGAAACAAGTTGAAACAAATTTTGTCTAGCATTAGTTATATTAATTGTACTCATAATATCACCTCTCATGTATAAATGATAACGTACTTTTTACCGTACGTCAATATATTATTATATTCAAAAAAATTTATATTATGAATAAAAAAATATTAACATATTCGACCACTTTTCAGTAACTTTATTTTTTAGAAAAAAAATAGATATAAAAGCAAAATTATTTGTGTCTCTATTACATTTAAAAGGAAAAATTAGTAGAAATTTTAGATAAACAAGACTAAAAACAAAATCAACAAAAATAAAAACCGTTGAAATTCAACGGTTAATATCTATATGGTGTCCCAGAAGGGATTCGAACCCCTGACCGCTGCCTTAGAAGGGCATTGCTCTATCCAGCTGAGCTACTGAGACACTTGTTCTTTAAATAAGAACAAATTAATTATATCACATTTTTTATTTTATTCAATAGTTTTTAAAACAGTTTTGTAAATTTCTTCATTTTCTACATTAAAAACAACACCTTTTACTTCATAATTGTCACATACAGATAAACTAATTGTATATATAACTTCTTCTAAAATATTTTTTTCTTCTATATCACTAAATATATATTCATTAAAATTAAGATGCATTAAATCATCTTTTTTTTCTGATGATATTAGTTCTGCATTACTATTTAAAAAACTCATTAAATTAGTGTTATATATTGAATTTCCACTTAACTCATCTATAACGATTTTTATTTTATCCCTATCATCATTTAAATACTTTGTTACTGGAACATAATAATAATTATCATTATTCTTATTTACATAGTAAATTGTAACTTGGTTTATATCTTTAATTGAATTAATATCATATTCCTTATTTATTCCAAAACTTCTATCTAAAGTACTTGGTAAATTGATCTTAGTTTGTGGTAATTTAGTTAATATATTTCCATCTACATATATTATTACTTTATTTACACCATTAATACTTGTTAAAGTATATATTATTGCTTCTACTACTTTTTCTTCCATTTCTTTACTTGTATTTAAAAGTTCTTTAGAAAAATCAACTTTAATTAAATCTTTATCATATTTTAAACTTAATATTTTTGTATCACTTGGTAATATAGATTTAAATCCATTTGGAATTCTATCTTCATTTGCTCCACCATTTATTAAAACTTCTAATAATTCTTTGGCAAGTGATTCAATATCTTTGGAACTCACTGGTACTTCTGTTTTACCAAGCATATTGTAGCTATCTAGTAAAAATACACTTGAAGTTACTAAATCATTATTAACATATTCTAATTCTTGTGGAATATCTTCTAGTTTGTTTTTATCGTTTTCATTATTTGGTATTAAATATATTAAAAAAAGCGTAAATAAAGCAGAAAAAGATATTATTAATTTTCTAATTGATATTTTTTTTAACATAGTCCACCTCTAATTAATCATATGAAAAAAAGCATATAATATGCTTTTATAATGAAATTTCACCAATTTTTAAAAGTTCTATTAATGCGCCAGCTCTACCCTTTACTCCTAGTTTTTGCATAGCATTTGATATGTGATTTCTAACTGTTTTTTCACTTATTTTTAATTCTGTTGCGATTTCTGCTGTTGTTTTATTTAGAACAAGTAATTCAAACACTTCTTTTTCTCTTTTAGTCAAAATACTTTTGGTCATTGTTTCCCTCACTTCCTATTAAGTTGGGTGGTTTATATTCATTCATAATATTTTATGAAACCAAACGACTTTAGTGAGGGATTAATCCTATTATTGTTGAAACTTTACTGAAATATACATTTCATTCTCGTAATTACTTTGCACTGTTCTCATAATATTGTTAGCTAAAGAAGAATCATGTTCTTTACTTAACACTACAACTCTTACCTGATCGCCATTTACTTTAACAAATGATTTTAATTTATATGTATCAGATATTTGTTTTTCTATTTGTTGTTCTTCTCCTTTATTTAAGTTTAATTGTTTTATTTTTTCATAAGCATTATTTTTTTCATCAACTGTAGAATCTTTATTAGTCAATATTGTTTGCAAGTTTTGTATTTCGTTCATCATCTGTTCATCTGATTCAACTCTTAAACTTGTTAAAATAGTACTTTCTGTTACTTCTACTGTAGGAGTTTGTGTTCCTTCAGTAGTTTCTTTACTAACATAATTACTATTAGTACTAAGTAATAATTCACTTGGCATAGTAACATAGTATACACTTAGTACTAAAATTAAACAAAATAGTGTTAAAAACCAGATACTTCTTTTATTAATCATATTATTCCTCCAATACTTTTCTAATAAATAATATTAGAATTAATAATTTTTATTACAAAAAAAGAAAAATAATTTTTTATTTTTCTTCGTACCAACTTGGATTTTTAATATCCAAAGTTTCTTTTAATTTTATAATATTATCTATTTTAAAAATATAACTATAGGGATATATTTCATAATAATAATCTATATTTTCTTTTATTAATGGAATGATATTATCATTATTGCTTATAAAATTTTTAAAGCCTTCGATTTTACTTTTCAATTTTATTATATTTGTTTTTTTCTTTGGCATAAGTGCATTAAGTATTAACATTATATCTATTAATATTATGTTTATTAGATATATAAATGAGTAAGTAAAATTATCTATTTTTGATTCTAATAATATAATTGGTAATAATATAAAAATTACTGAAATTATTATACCAATTATTTTTATATTTATTTTTTTACTTTTTGAGTTTTTAAATAATATACTTATTCCAATACATGGAATTATAATACAAAGTAAAAATAGTTTAATATTTTTAAGATCAATTAATAATTTTAGTATACTCATTATATAAATTATAAAAATCATAAATTTTGTTAGTGATTTTTTAGATAATGATTTACTTTCATACACATTTTCAACTTCATATTTTGATTCTATTTTTTTCTTTACTATGTTCATTAGTTTTGATATTCTGTTTTTAAAATTTTTTATATCTATTTCTTCTTTGTCTTTAAATAATTCTTTTATAAAATAAGATTTGATTTCTTCTTTAGGAGTTTTAATTTTTATTATTTTGTAATTTTTTTTATCTTTAATTATTTTTATATATCCTTCTTTAGCAAGTTGTATCATAAATGGAGTAAAATCTTCATCATTAATATCATCAGTATATAAATAAGATACCTGTAATATATTTAAATTATTTGGTGGATATTTACTTGTAATTGAATTTACTTTTTCATCTTCCCCATATTTTTTCCAAATAAAGTATATTATTATTAAAAATATTAATGGAATAATATTATAAATTAATATTTCATCTATACCTACCATTTTATTCCCCATCTAGTCCAAATTTATCAATATATTCTTGATATTTCATTTGTTTATCTCTTATAGTTCCATCTTTTTTTATTTCTATTAATCTATTTGAAATTGTTTCTATTAATTCTTGATCAAAACTTGAAAATACAATTGGACCTAGATATTTTTCAAGTCCTGTATTTAGTGATGTTATTGACTCCATATCTAGATGGTTTGTTGGTTCATCTAAAAGTAAAACATTTCCTTTTTCAAGCATCATTTTGCTTAAACATAATCTTACTTTTTCTCCTCCAGATAATACTGTTATTTTTTTTAGCGCATCTTCACCAGAAAACAACATTCGACCTAAGAATCCCCTAACATAACTTTCTTCTTTATTTTCAGAGTATAATCTTAAAAAATCAACCAAAGTTATATCTTCTTTAAAATAGTCATCGTGATTTTTCATAAAATATGAAACTTTTGCATTATTTGAATACTTAACTGTCCCACTATCCTGTTTTATTTGTCCACTTATTATACCAAGAAGTACGGTTTTCGCAATTTCATTATCACCAATAAGTGCGATTTTATCTTCGGGTCTTATTGTAATATTTATATTTTTTAATATTTCTTTTCCATTTAATGAATAATTAACTTTTTCTAAAACTATTCCTTCTCTCCCTATCATTTTATCAAATTCAAAATTAATATATGGATATTTTCTTGTAGAAGGTTTTATATCATCTAAAACTATTTTTTCAAGTGATTTTTTTCTAGAAGTTGCTTGTTTTGATTTTGATGCGTTTGCACTAAAACGAGCAATAAAGTCTTGTAATTCTTTTATTTTTTCTTCTTTTTTCTTATTTGACTCTTTCATTTGTTTTTGAATTAACTCACTTGATTTTAACCAAAAATCATAGTTTCCAGCAAACAAAGTTATTTTTCCATAATCTATATCTACCATATGTGTACAAACTTTGTTTAAAAAATATCTATCATGTGATACTACTAAAACTGTATTTTTAAAATTTATTAAAAACTCTTCTAACCACATTTTGCTTTTTAAATCTAATCCATTTGTTGGTTCATCAAGTAAAAGTATGTCTGGATTTCCAAATAATGCACGAGCTAACAAAACTTTAACTTTTTCTTTATCTTTTAATTCAGACATAGTTTTTTCTAATAAATCATTTTCTATTCCAAGCCCTGAAAGTAATATTGCAGCATCGCTTTCTGCTTGCCAGCCATTCATTTCATCAAATTTTGCTTCTAATTCTGCAACTTTTATACCGTCTTCATCGCTAAAATCTTCTTTCATATATAATGCTTCTTTTGCTTTCATTATTCTATATAGTTCTTTGTTTCCCATTATAACAGTTTCTAAAACTGTATAATCGTTAAATTCATTGTGATTTTGTTTTAATACAGATATTCTTTCATTTTTACCAATTATTATACCTCCTTTGGTAGATTCTAAATCACCACTTATTATTCTTAAAAAGGTTGATTTTCCTGCTCCATTTGCACCTATTATCCCATAACAACAATCGTTTTTAAATTCTAAGTTTACATTTTCAAATAATGTTTTTGTTCCAAATCTAATTGATAAGTTTTCTATTTTTAGCATATTTTTTCACTCCCAACCTTACATATATTATCATATTTATAAAATAAAAACTAGATAATTATCTAGTAAAAATATGAGTTTCTTTTTCTATGTAGTCATTAATATATGGTACTTCAGGTATTTTTAACTCTGTTTCTTTTAATTTAATAAATAATTTTCTTATATTTTTTAATGTTTTTATTTTCTCACTAACTTCATCATATTCTTTGATACTTAATTCATGTACTTCTTTATTAAAGATAAAATATAATAGTGATAGATAAAATGAAATTCTATCATAGTTATAGTCTATTTCGTAACTAGCGCATCTACTTAAAACAAATCTATTAGTTATATATGGAACCTTATCTCCTGGAACATTATTAAGTGAACAACTATCAAAGTCTATAAAATAATGATTTTTATTTTTATCAAATATTATGTTATCAAAACTAAGGTCTGATACAACTATTTGAGCTTCATGAATTTTTTTTAAAGTATTTGAAGCTTGATCTAATATCATAAAAAAATCATTTGCTTTATTGTTTACACATTTAAAATCATATAGTGGATATGAATCTTTAACATAATCTGTATATATACCCCTAAATTTTTTATTTAATTTAATTTTACCTTTTGGTAATACTACGTTATCTAATGAATAACCATCTAACATATTTGTTTTTAATTCTTTTCTTTCTAAAAGATATGATTTATTTGTTCTATAAAGTTTGTAAAAATTTTCTTCATCATGATATATATACCCCTCTGTATTTGAAGTAGTATAAAATGGCTTAATATTAGGTTTTGTTATATCAAATGAATTAAGTGTTTTTAACATATAAAATCCCCTCTTTAATTAATGTTATGTATGATATCACATTTTATTTAAAAACACAAGAAAAACACACCTATGTGTGTTTATATATATAACTCTTTATATTCCATAGAATGTACAGATTATAAAGAATATTATTCCCAATACTAAAGTTAAACGACTCATAAATAACTCTCCGCCACGTTCTTTACGGTTAGCGAATAAGCTGTCATTTCCACCTGTAATAGCATTAGAAGCACTCTCTGCTTTTCCACTTTGTAAAAGTGCGATTGCTATTAATAATATTGACACTATAATGAGTACTACTTGCATAGACATCCTCCTTAGGCATATAATATATCACATTTTTTAATATATTGCAAGTTTATATAATTTCAGTTTTCAAACTGGGGTTTTTAAGGGCTAAAACTAATTTATCTATTTCTTCTTTTGTATTATAAAAGTAAAAACTAGCCCTACATGTATTCTTTACGCCTAACTCATCTTTAAGAATTTTAGCGCAATGATTTCCTGCTCTAACACAGATTTTATATTTATTTAGATATATAGCAAGATCTTGTGAAAAAACATCTTTAATATTAAATGATATTATCCCATTTTCACTCTCCTCGTTATATATTATGATATCTTTTACTTCTTTTAATCTTGAAATTGCATATTTTTTTAATTCTTTTTCGTATTCGTGTATTTTTTTCATACCTATACTCTGTATATAGTCAACTACTCCTCCAAAAGAGATTACATCTGCAATATTAGGTGTTCCTGCTTCTAAAGTATAAGGTAAATCTTTATATATTCTAACTCCATTATTATCAAATGATGCATTCATTCCACCACCAAACAATAACGGTTTCATATTATTTAATAGACTTTCTTTACCATATAAAATTCCTACTCCTGTTGGGCCACACATTTTATGTGCAGAGAATGCTAGAAAATCAATATCAAGTGTTTGAACATCTATTTCCATGTGAGGTACGCTTTGTGCTCCATCTATTACTACTAAAATACCTAATTTATGTGCATAATTTATTATTTTTTCTATAGGTCTCGAATCTCCTATAACGTTTGTTATGTGAGCTATAGAAATTACTTTTGTTTTTTCTGTTATAGCTTCTTTTATACTTTCAAATGTAAGTTCATAGTTTGAATTTAGTTTTGCATATTTAATATTAAAATTATTTTGTTCTTTTAATTCAAACCAGGGTAATATATTTGAAGCATGTTCACTTTTTGTTATTATTACTTCATCACCTGGATTTAAAGTATATTTAAAGTATCCAAATATAATTCTATTAAGTGAATCTGTACATCCGCTTGTAAATATTATTTCATTATTACTTTTAGCATTTATGAATTTCTTTACTATTGTACGTGTTTTTTCATACATTTCATCTGTTTTTAAACTTATATCATAGTCTCCTCTATGTGCATTTGAACAATACTCATAATAGTAACTTTTAAGATAGTCTAACATTATTTTAGGTTTTAATGTTGTAGCAGCATTATCAAAATATATTAGATTTTCTTTTGTCATTGGAAAATCTTCTCTATTCATATTTCACCTCCAATATTTTTCTATTTTTTCATTTATTTGATTTTTTAATTCTTCTATTTCTATATTACTTAATATAAATCCTTTTATTAATAGTTTTAAAGCATCTGTTTTATTTATACCTCTACTTTCAAGATAAAACATTTCTTCATCACTAAATTTACCTATTAAGGCACTGTGTGATGCATTTACATCATATTCATCTATATAAAGGTTTGGATCTATTTCACATTTATTTTTAGTTAAATTTATTATTCTATTTACTTGATCAACTTGGCATTCTTTATTTCCATTTGGAACAAATGATGATACATTAAATTTAATTTTTCCATCTTTAAGTGCTACTCCATTATTTTTTATATAACTTTCTGTATTACTTTGATTATGATAAACTGTTATATCATATTTTTCTTTTGATGTACTTATAGTTTTAAAGATATAGTTTATTTTAGATTTTTTTTCATTTAAATTTATTATTATATTTTCATTTATTGTATCAACATCATTAAATTTAAGTACATTTAAATTTGATTCTTTATTTAAAATATATTTTGTTCTTATTTTTGCTTGATTACCATTTTTTATTTCATATAGTTTTAAATTCACATTATCTTTTAGTTCTATTATTATTTCTAATTTTGTAAGGATTGAAAACTCATAATCTATAAATAAGTTTGTATCTTTTAATATTTCTATTTTTAATGTTTTTATTAGGTTATCTTTTATTTCATATTCTATAGAATTATTTAAGTTAATAATTTTTATTTCATCATTAACTATTTTTATTTTATTCATTTTCACTGTTTTCCTTAATGATACACGTACTATTTATTTGATTTTCTTCTATATTATCATAACCATTTTTTTCTATGTAATCAACAAGTGAACTATCACCACTTTTTATAATTGTTCCATTTTTCATTATATGAACATGAGTTGGTATTATATAATCAAGTAATCTTTGATAATGTGTTATAACTAAAAGTGCAGGTGAATTTTGTTTATAATAGTCCATCACATTTTGACCAACTATTTTTAAACTATCTACATCAAGTCCTGAATCTATTTCATCTAACATTACTATTGATGGCTCTAGTGTATACATTTGAAGTATTTCATTTTTCTTTCTTTCTCCACCTGAAAAACCTTCATTTATATCTCTATGTATCATATTTTTATCCATCTTTAATTTTTCTACATTTTCATCTAATTTTTTTATAAAACTAAATAATTTAAATTGTTCTTTTTGTTTTGTATGAAGTGCAGTTCTTAAGAAATCTGCATTCGTAACACCTTCTATTTCTGGTGGTAATTGCATTCCTAGAAAAATTCCTAAGTTAGCTCTTTGTGAAACTGTTAATTCATTTAACACTGTTTCATCAAAATATATATTGCCAGATTCAACTGTATAGTTAGAATCCCCCATTATTACTTTTAAAAGTGTTGATTTTCCTGTTCCATTTGGACCCATTATTGCATGTATTTCTCCACTCTTTATTTCTAAATTAAAATTATTTAATATTTTCTTATTTTCAACTGTCACATTTAAATTTTCTATTTTTAAAGTATGCATATTATCATCCCCAGCAATTATTATACTAAATAATAAGGCAAAATAAAAGATTATAATATTAGATATTTTTAATTTTTTTGTTTATTTTTTTTGTTTTTTTACATAATAAAAATGAATATTCGCAGATATTCACTTTGTAAGAGATCAATTCTCTTTTTTTTTATTATTTTTTATTATATAATATTAATGTAGAAAGAAGGTATTTATGGACTGTATTTTTTGTAAAATAATTGATGGCAGTATTCCTTCATATACTTTATATGAAGATGATTTTGTAAAATGCTTTTTAGATATTAATCCTGATAGAAATGGACATTGTTTAGTTATACCCAAAAAACATTTTAAAGATATTAATGATATTGATGAATTAACTCTATCTAAGATTTTTGAATGTGCGAAAAAAATGAAAAAAGTTTTTGAAGAAAAATTAAATATAGATGGTTTAACTTTTATACAAAATAATGGAGATGTACAAGAAGTAAAACATTTTCACCTACATTTAAAACCATTTTATAATGAAAAACAAGATATTAAGGATGTTAAAGAAATATATAAAATTTTAAACTCTGAAAATTAATTTTAGAGTTTTTTTATGTTTTAAATATTTGATATATTTTTGTACCAATTACTTGAAGAAAGGGTGCTCTATAAATAAAGTTTGGATTTTCTACTTCAATTGCTTTAATTATTTTATTTGAAATTGAATTTAATTTATGTTTTTCAAGTATTTTAAAAAATAAATTTTCTTTTTTTCTTATAATATTTAATTGTTCTTCAAAATAACTATTTATACTCATCCAATCATATTTATTTTCAAGCATTACTTGATTAAAACCAGTATGATACATACCTGGTTCTATTAAAGATATTTTAATATTTTTGGAAATCAATTTAATTTCTTTTTTTAATACTTGGGTAAGCATAATTATACTAGACTTAGTTGCACAATATGAACCCAAAAATTTTAGTGGAAGTATACCTGCTAATGACGAAATCATTATTATTTTACCACTATCTTTTTTTATCATATTTTTAAGAACTATTTGAACTACTTCAAAGTTTGAAAACACGTTTACTTCAAAATTTTCTCTTACTTTGTCCATTTTTATTTCTGAAATTGAACCACCATTTCCTATAGCAGCAAAACTTATTAATATATCAACATCTATTTTATTTAGTTTTTTTATATCTTCTTTATCTGTTACATCTAATTTTATACAATAAATGTTTTTATCATTTTTGTATATTTTTTTTATTCTTTTACATTGAGTATCTGTATGTACTGCTACATATATTTTATAATTTTTAGTTTTTATTTTTTTTATTACATCAGCAGCTATTCCACTTCTTGCTCCAGTCATCAAAATTGTTTTCATTTTATCACCACTTTTAATATTTACTAAAAAATATTTTTTATAAAAAAAGATCAAATTTTAGTTTGATCTTATATAATTAGTTTACAGCTGGTATAACAACTATATTTTCTTTTGTATCATTATTATATCCAAAATAATATCCAGACTTATCAATATCTCCACTATACTGTGTTTCAATTATAGGTGTTGAACCAACTTTTAGATTAGAATAATCTTCTAAATTATTATAGCTAGTTTCTGGAAAGACAGTTCCATTCCAATCAGTTGAAGCAGTATTGGGAACATTCTTAATTACCTTTTCATTTATATATGCATTTGAAATATATCTTCCACTTCCATATACATTATCAGTTCCCTTTATTTCTCCACTTTCTACTATTCCAGAATATGTTGCAAGTCCACTTCCTGCTATTCCTCCTACGTATGTTTTTCCTTCAACATTTGCGTTTACTATTACACTTGTAACCTTTGTATAAGATTGTGAAGATCCTATTACTCCTCCAACATAATCACTAGTGCCTTTAATGTTTCCACTTACTGTTACTTCATTTATTGTAGTATAACTATTTGCATAGCCTGCTATTCCTCCTACGTAGCTATTTCCAGATACATTTGTATTTTCTACATTTAAACCTACTATTGTTGCATAATTTGTTGAATTAATTCCTCCTACATATCCAAATAATCCTACATAATCATATCCATATACTCCTATATTACTTAATGTGTGTGCTCCTCCATCAAATACCCCTTTAAATTGTGAAGTCTTCGTTCCTATCATATAGTAATGCCTATCTTCGTAATTTAAGTTTTTTGTCAATTTATAATATTTTCTTTCTACTTGTTCTTTAGTTACAGCAGATAATTTTTTCATATCTTCATAACTTTCTATTAAATAAGGATCTTCTTTTGTTCCACTACCTTTTTCAAATGTTGTATCAATTTGATTACTCCTTAATACTATTTTATTACTTGTTTCGCTCTCATAATCAAAGTAGTAACCGGAATTATCATTATCTCCACCTAACCATGTATCTATATAATCATTATATAGATTTAAATTTCCATAATTACTGTCGACATATGTTTTACCAACAAGTGTCGGATTTTCATTTTGTTGAGTTAATGTTACATTATTACTATTTATATATGAATTAGAAATATATCTTCCACTTCCATATACATTATTAGTTCCCTTTATTTCTCCACTTTCTACTATTCCAGAATATGTTGACTTTCCACCACCTGCTAGACCACCTACATAATTATTTCCTTCTACATTTGCGTTTACTATAGCGCCTGTAAGATTGGTATAAGATTGTGATGAACCAATTATTCCTCCAACATAATCACCATTTCCCTTGATGTTTCCACTTACTGTTACTTCATTTATTGTAGTATAACTATTTGCATAGCCTGCTATTCCTCCTACGTAGCTATTTCCAGATACATTTGTATTTTCTACATTTAAACCTACTATTGTTGCATAATTTGTTGAATTAATTCCTCCTACATATCCAAATAATCCTACATAATCATATCCATATACTCCTATATTACTTAATGTGTGTGCTCCACCATCTAATACACTTTTAAATGGTTGTTTTTTTGTACCTACCATATAATAATGTTTATTACTATAATTTAAATCTGTTGTTAATTTATAATATTTTTTTTCTGTTTGTGTTTTTGTTACAGCTGATAATTTTTTCATATCATCATAGTTTTCTATCAAGTATGGATCATTTGATGTTCCAGTTCCATTTTTAAAGTTTAAATTTATTTCACCTTTTTTCAATACTATTTTATTACTTGTATCGCTTTCATAATCAAAGTAATATCCAGAATTGTCGTCATCTCCGCCTAACCATGTATCTATATAATCATTATATAAATTTAAATTCCCATATTTACTGTTATCATATGTCTTGCCAACAAGTTTTGGATCTCCATTTTCTTGACTTAATATTACATTACTATTTATATATGAATTTGAAATATACTTTCCACTTCCATATACATAATTAGTTCCTGTTATTTTTCCATATTCTACTATACCAGAATATGTTGCAAGTCCACTTCCTGCTATTCCTCCTACGTATGTTTTTCCTTCAACATTTGCGTTTACTATTACACTTGTAACCTTTGTATAAGATTGTGAAGATCCTATTACTCCTCCAACATAATCACTAGTGCCTTTAATGTTTCCACTTACTGTTACTTCATTTATTGTAGTATAACTATTTGCATAGCCTGCTATTCCTCCTACGTAGCTATTTCCAGATACATTTGTATTTTCTACATTTAAACCTACTATTGTTGCATAATTTGTTGAATTAATTCCTCCTACATATCCAAATAATCCTACATAATTATCATTTTGTTTGGATATTCTCAAATTACTTATTGTATGTGCATTACCATCGAACTTTCCTTCGAATTGATTTGTACTTGTACCTATTGGTTCAAAATTACCATTTAATATCATATTTAAATCTTTATCTAAGTATACTGTTTTTTCTTTAAATGTTTTTCCACTATTTACCAATGTTGAAAATGCTACTAAATCTTCTACACTTTTTATATGACATTCTTTTTGGTTATCATAATCTTCTTCTGTTCCACTTCCACATATTATTCCTAGATTTTCATCTTTTATTTCATCATCATCTTTTTTACCGTCATCTTTTTCATCATCTTTTACATAACCACAACCTTCAGTTACATAATTACTACATTTTAAACAACCTTTTAATTCTCCATTATTGTCTTTAATTACTTTTCCTTCACATGTTGAACCATTTCCTGTATCTTTTACTGAATTTATAAATCCTTTTTCTACTAATGTATTTAAAGATATTTCATCCTGAAATGGAAATATCTGACTATTTGTATAATATAATTCCGCTGCTTTTTCTAATGACTTTTCTTCTACTTTATATTTTCTTATTTTTACTGTTTCTATTATATTTATTACTACTACTGTTGTTATTAGCGCTATTATTGCAAGTATTACTATTACTGCTAACAATTCTACTAATGTAAATCCTCTTTTTTTCATATTCTCTACTCCCTATTTTTCTATTAAAATTATATAATACTAATTACATTTTTTCAAGAAAAAAACTACCAGTTTAAAACCAGTAGTTTAAAAATTATTTTAAGGCTTCTTTTCTAGATAAGTTAAGTCTTCCTCTTTTATCATATCCTAGTGATTTAACTACAATTTCATCCCCAACTTTTACCATGTCAGAAGGTTTTTCAACACGTTCATTTGCAAGATGTGAAACATGTACTAAACCTTCACATCCTGGCCATAATTCAACAAAACATCCAAAATCTTCAACTTTAACAACTTTTCCAGTATATATTTTTCCATCTTCAACTTCTCTTACAACTGCTTTAATCATTTCTGCAGTTTTTTCAATTATTTCTTTATCAGTATGATAAATAATTACTCTACCATCATCTTCTAAATCAACTTTTACTGCATTTATATCTGTTACTGCATTTACATTACTTGCTTCACAAATGATTTTTGTAATCATTTCTCCACCTTTACCAATAACTTCTTTAATACGATTTGGATTAATCATAAACGTCATTGTTTTTGGTGCATATTTGCTTACTTCTTTTCTTGGTTCTGGAATTTGTGCAGTCATAACATCTAATATTTCAAATCTTGCTTTTTTAGCTTGTTCCAAAGCTTCTTTTAGTATTTGCTTAGTTATACCTTTAATTTTAATATCCATTTGAAGAGAACAAATTCCTTTTTTAGTTCCACCTACTTTGAAATCCATATCTCCCAAATGATCTTCCATACCTTGTATATCAGTTAAAATTGTATAGTCATCTCCTGCTGTTATTAATCCCATAGCAATTCCTGCAACTGGTGCTTTAATGGGAACACCTGCTGCCATTAAACTCATACATCCTGCACATATTGTTGCTTGACTTGATGAACCATTACTTTCAAGTATTTCTGATACAACTCTTATAGTATATGGAAATTCATCTTCAGATGGAATTACTTGTGAAAGTGCTCTTTCACCTAGTGCTCCATGTCCTATTTCTCTTCTACCTGGTGCTCCATATCTTCCTGTTTCACCTACTGAGAATGCTGGAAAGTTATAGTGTAACATAAATCTTTTTTCATCTTCTAAAGATAATCCATCAAGTATTTGATGTTCTCCTAATGCACCTAGTGTTGTAACTGCTAAAGCTTGTGTTTCACCACGAGTAAAAAGTGCACTACCATGTGTTCTTGGAAGCAAATCAATATCTGTTGAAAGTGGTCTTATTTCATCCATTTTTCTTCCATCAGCACGTGTATGTTCTTTAACAACAATTTGTCTAAATATTTCATATTCTATTTCTTCTAAAACTAATTTTACTTTTGTTATTAATTCTTTTAATTCAGTATCTTTTAATTCTAAATTTTCATTTTCATATTTTGATACTATATCTTCTTTTACTTTATCTATTGCAGCATATTTTTCTAGTTTTTCTTTAATTCTCATTGCTGAATTTAATTTTTCTTCTGCAAGCATTCTTACCTCAGTTTTAAGTTCATCAGTAATTTCTAGAACTTCATATTCCATTTTAGGTTTTCCAATTTCTTTTATTATTTTTTCTTGGAATTCTACAAGTTCTTTAATTGCTTTATGTCCAAACATTAAAGCTTCAAGCATTAATTCCTCACTAACTTCTTTAGCTCCAGCTTCAACCATATTAATTGCTTCTTTTGTACCAGCTACTGTTAAATCTAAATCAGATTTTTCTAATTCTTCTGGAGTTGGATTTATAATAAAATTGCCATCAATATGTCCTACTTTAACACCAGCTATTGGGCCATCAAATGGTACTTCTGATATAGAAGTTGCAAGTGATGAACCAAACATAGCAGTAAGTTCTGGTGAATTATCTTGTTCTACTGATAAAACAGTATTTACAACTTGTACTTCATTTCTAAAGTTTTCTGGGAACATTGGACGCATTGGTCTATCAATCATACGAGCGGCAAGTGTTGCATTATCTGTTGGCCTACCTTCTCTTTTTATAAATCCACCTGGTATTTTACCTACTGAATATAGTTTTTCATTATATAAAACCATTAGTGGAAAAAAGTCTGATAAGATATTAGCAGTTTTTGATACACATACTGTTGATAGTATTACTGTATCACCATATCTAACTAATACAGAACCATTTGCTTGCTTTGCTACTTCTCCATGTTCTACTATGATTTTTCTTCCTCTAAAATTTAATTCAAATGTTTTTTTCATATTTCCTCCTAACTTAAACCTCTAATAACATTTATTGTTTTATTTGTTTCTTCTGCTATTTTATGATAAAGTTCTCTTGTTTCTAAATCATATAATTTTCCGTTTTTTTCATAAATAAGTACTTCTTTTAAGAATATTTTTTTATCTAATTTGTCTATATATAAGTTTCCTATAAATATATTATCTAATTGCATTTTACACCCTCAAAAATAAAGACACTCAAAAAAGAGTGCCTACTTATTATCATTATTTTCTTAAACCTAAACTTTTTACGATCTCACGATATCTTGTTACGTCAGTTTTGATTAAGTATTGTAATAAACTTCTTCTTTGTCCTACTTTTTTAAGTAATCCACGACGTGAATGGAAATCATGTTTATGTTCTTTTAAATGTTCAGTTAAAGTATTGATTTCTTCTGTAAGAATAGCTATTTGTACTTCTGCTGAACCTGTATCATTTTCACTTTTTGCATATTTTTTAACAATTTGTGATTTTACTTCTTTACTTAAAGCCATTATTTATTTCTCCTTTCATATATTCGCTCATATCCTAGAAAAAAGTCGGAGACTCTAAATTCCAAGATGCAAGTACGTATATAATATACACTATTTATTTTTTTTTGACAAGTGTTTATTTAAAATTAAAATAAGTTTTTGATTTATCTAGCTTAATATTTTTTAAATATACCATTTCATCTATGGTTACAAATTCATATCCTTGTTTTTTTAATTCATCTATTGCTTTTAAAACACCATTTACTGAGGTTTTAAATATATCATGTAATAATATTATATTTCCATCTTCTGCATGTTTTATTATTTCTTTGTATACTCTATTAGAATTTTTATATTTCCAGTCTAATGTATCAACATTCCATAGTATATGATTCATATTTGAAATACTTCTTATTTTTTTATTGATGTTTCCATATGGAACTCTTATAATTGTTGGTTTTGTACCAATTACATTATAAATTGCCTCATTTGTTTTTTCTATTTCTTTTGTTATTTCTTCTTCATTTAAATAAAGTAAATTTTTATGACTGTATGTATGACTTCCAATTTGATTTCCCATTAAATATGCTTCTTTTAAAACATCTTCATATTTTTTTACTCTATTTCCAACAACAAAAAATGTAACTAAAGCATCTCTTTTTTGTAATTCTTTTATAAAGTATTTTGTATTATTACTTGGTCCATCATCAAATGTTAGTGCAATTAACTTTTTATTTTTATATTTATTTAAATTTCTTTTTGTAGGTGTTAACACAGGGATTACTATATCATCCATTTTATATTCTTCTTTTAAATAGGTTTCTATTTCATCATAATTGATTTTATATTCTTTTATTTTGTTTAAGTAATTATATTTTATAACCAATCCACTTTTACTTAAAATAAAATTGTTTTCTTCATTTATTTGTTGTTTATCCTGATTTATCGTTTTTGTTGTTAATTTTGATATATAGTATGGTGTATTAAATATATCTTTTAATTTTAATATTTCTTTTGTATCTGTTTTAAAAGATATTATTTCATTATTTTCTACATAATCATCTTCATAATATATAAATGAATTTAGTTCTACAAAAGTTATATTTTTATATTCTTGTATTTCATAGTTTACTATCATAGATTTTATATTATCACTATTTTGATTATATTTTTTTTTATTTTCTTCTACAAAGTTATTTATTTTTAAATCTATTTTTTTGTTTTTTATTAGTGGATAGGAAAATATAAATTTATAATCGTCTTGTATTATGTATTTTTCAGTTTCTCGATTACCATGAGTTAATAAAAATATATTTAATATAATAAGTATTATAACAAGTATTTTCTTTTTCATTTTTTCACCTATCTATATAAATATAATTAATTTAAAAAAAAAAAGAACTCAATAATGAGTTCTCAGTGCGTGAATAATTTATATTCACATTATTATATTGTACCTATTTTTTTATATTATTCAATTTTTTTAACATTTTCCAAGGTTTTATTTTTTTATTATCTTTTTCATATATTTTATAAATAGCAATAGGTTCTTTATTTTTATTTTCAAATATAATTGGTTCATTATATATATTATCAAACATTTTACCATTGATTACTTCGTTTTCATTTTCTACAGTTATTCTTTTATATGGTGGTAGACATAAATCTATTGGTAATAATTTATAATCTTTTTTTTCTACTTGTTCTAATGTTACTGCTTGATTTATATCAAAATTTCCTTGTTTGGTTCTTCTTAAATTTTCCATTACTCCAAATGTATTTAATATTTTAGCTAAGTCATTTATTAAACTTCTTATATATGTTCCTTTACTTACTAAACATTTTATATCAAAATAGATTTTATCGTTATCTCTTTTTATATCACTTACAAGTTCAATTTGTTTTATCGTAACTTCCCTTTTAGGTAATTCTACTTTTTGATTATTTCTAGCATATTCATATAATTTTTTCCCATTTATTTTTACTGCAGAATAAATTGGAACTTCTTGCATGTATGTACATTGCATTTTATTAATTGCATTTTTTATTTCTTCATCTTTTATATTTATTTTTTCTTCTTCTAAGATATTACCTGTAATATCTAATGTATCTGTTTTTATTCCAAGAATTACTGATGCTATATACTCTTTATATTCTGATGTTATTATTTCTGATAATTTAGTATAATCTCCAAGTGTTAGTACAAGAACTCCAGTTGCTATTGGATCAAGTGTACCTGTATGTCCTACTTTTTTTGTATTAAATATTTTTCCTACTTTATTTACAACATCTCTACTTGTACAATTTTTAGGTTTATCTATTACTAGAATACCATTCATTATTTCACCATTTCCATGTTTTCATTTAGTATTTCTTCTACTGCACTTGAATCTTTAAATGGAATTTTTTTATCTTTTATTATCATGTATTCCTCATGTCCTTTTCCAAGTATTAATAATGTATCATATTCTTTTAATAGGCTTATACCTTTTCTTATAGCTTGTTTTCTATCTAAAATTATTTCATAGTTTTTTGCTTCTACTCCACTAATCATATCATTTACTATTTGAATTGGATCCTCAAAATGTGGATCGTCATTTGTTACTATTGCATATCTACTTAGTGAAGTTACAAGTTTTAACATAATAGGTCTTTTTGTTCTATCTCTATCACCTGTACATCCAAATACTGTATATATATTACCTTTTGTTACTTCTTTCATAGTATTTATTATTTTTTCTATAGCGTCTGGTGTATGTGCATAATCAATGACTATACTACTATTGTTATATCTTATTGTTTCCATTCTACCACTTGGTGTTTTTAATTCATAAGATATTTTTTTTATTTCTTCTTGTTTTATTCCAATTAAATCTAATATAACTAGTGTTATAAGTAGATTATATATATTGTATTTTCCTATTAATTTTGTTGAAATATTATATATTTCATTATTATGTTTATATTTTAATGTGGTTCCTAAATTATTCATTTCATAATTTTCTATTTTATAATCTCCACCATTAAATCCGTATGTTATATTTTTATTTTGTTTTAATAAATAATAGTTTTTATATTTATCATCATAGTTTACGATTGCTACTCCATCTTTTTTTAGTTTTTTAAATAATTCTTGTTTTGCTAGAGCATAGTTTTCCATTGTTTTATGATAATCTAGATGATCTTGTGTCAAATTTGTAAAAACCACATAATCAAATAAAAATCCTTCTACTCTTTTATGTGATAATCCTTGACTACTTACTTCCATACAAACATATTTACAACCATTTTCATATGATTTTAATAATAATTCAAATAAGTCTAAAACATCTGGCGTTGTATTATTTAAACTTTCTATTTTTTTATTAATATAAAAACCTATGGTTCCTATATAAGCTGTTTTAATACCAAGTAGATTTAATGCATTATGAAGTAAATAAGCACTTGTTGTTTTTCCATTTGTTCCAGTAATACCTATTATTTTCATTTCATTTAGATATTTACTGTAATTTTCTTTTAAATAGTTTATTAGATATGCTCTCGTATCTGATACTATCTCATATTCAACACTATAATTTTTATCTTCTTCAACGATTAGTTTAGAAGCACCATTTTTAATTGCTGATTCTATATAATCATGACCATCACTTGATATGCCTCTAAGAGCAATAAATGTATCACCTTTTTTTACTTTTCTTGAATCAACTTTTACATTTAATTCCATGTTAATCACCATATATATTTTACTATATATAAATATTAATAACAATAATTATTTTTATAACAAAAAAATACCAAGCTTACGCCTGGTATCTATTTTATCCTTCAATTTGAACATATTTTTTATTAGGAAGTTCTTTTTTATTTTCTTTCTTTGGAACTTCTAATGTTAATGAACCATTTTTAAAATTTGCCTTGATATCTTCTGTTGTAATTGAATCTCCTACATAAAAGCTTCTTGAACATTCACCAAAATATCTTTCTCTTCGAACAAATTTTCCTTTTTCTTTTTCTTCGTTCTTAGAACTCATTGTTGCATGTATAGTTAAATATCCATCATCTACTGCAACTTTTATATCATCTTTATTGTACCCTGGTAAATCTACAACTATTGAATAATTGTTTTCATGTTCTTTAATATCTGTTTTCATAATTTTACTTTCTTCTGCGTGAAAAAATGGATCTCTAAACATGTCCTCTAATAAATCAAATTCTTTTCTTCTAGGTATCATCATCATATATATCAGCTTCCTTTCTTTATTTGTGTTGACACCATTTAGGTAGCACATCATACAACTTAATACCTTATAAGAGTTATTATCTCTTACATTTTTAATTCTACCACTTTTTGTTAGCAAAGTCAATATACGAGTGCTAATAAAATTCAAAAAAAATCCTTTGACATAAAATCAAAGGTTAATATACTTAATGGCGGAGCAGGAGGGATTTGAACCCTCGCGTCAGTTACCCGACCTACACCCTTAGCAGGGGCGCCTCTTCAGCCTCTTGAGTACTACTCCAACGCAACAAATACATTTTACTATATTTTTTTGTTTTTAGCAATATTATATTATAAAATATTTTGTTTTTTTCTAATCGCTTGATTTATATGGATTATAACACAATCCATTTTTTGTTTTTACTACAGTTTGATTATAAGGTATTTCATACTTTTTAACTTTCGGATTAAATTCTTCATCAAAAATGCTATTTTCTATTATTTGATATCCCATTTTTTTATAATAATGCTTTAAATAAGTTTTTTCTATGCTTAACATATTTGGAAGTAAACAATAGAAATGACCTCTTTGTGCATATAGTTTAATTGCTCCTATATAATTTATCAAAAATTCTTCCTCATCAAAGCTTGGTTCACTTTTTTCTTTTACTTTATTATATAAATCCATAAGGTTATTTTTCTTAATCCATTCAAATGCAGTTTTCTTATGCCCATTACTCCATGGAATTTCTTCTTTCCAATCTGGATTTACAATAATAAATCCTATTTTTATATTTGGATCAACCATATTCTTACACCTCTTGTTTCTATAGAATAACACAAAATTGCGCTAATTCCAATATTTTTATTATAATTTTTATGAATAAAAAAGTTTCACTATAAAGTGAAGCTTTATTTCATATATGGAACTCTATAAAAATCTCTTAATCGTTCTTCATATGCAGCTTTTAAATCTTTTTCTAAATATAATTTTGGTTTATCAACTCCCATTATTTGTAATATTTTTTTTGTAAATAATGGATTCAATATTAAAATAGGTCCTGTTAAATAAGTTCCAAAAAAGTTGTTTTTATTTATACCCTCTAATTTTGATTCTTTATTTATTCCTATACCCTTTTCTACTTTTAAAAAATAATTATCTGTATTATTCCCATACATCATTGTAAATTGGCTTTTAAATCCGACTATCTTTATGTTATTATACTCGCCAATAAATAAACTATTATGTCTATGCATCATATTCCTTTTAGCGTACACATCAAAAATTCCTAAGGCTTCAATTTTTATTCCATCTTCATTTTCAATATACTTTCCAAGAATTTCTAATGCATTTCCTGTAAATAGAAATACTGTATTTTTTTCTATTAATTCCTCTATTCTTTTTTTATACGGCATTAATTTTTTTATTACTTTTTCCTGTCTATTTTCAGTCATTGGACCAAGATAAATAAAATTTATATCTTGAGTTACAAAACTCGGTTCCATATCAAAAGATGTTTCTATATATTTTACTTTTTGATTTGATAAACACTTTTTTAAGTATTTAATATTACTGATATCACCATATAGATTACAAAATTCTGGAAATAATATTTCTATTTTCATATTATACCTCTTCCTTGTCTATTATTTCTTTTAGTTTATCTTTAACTTTATCTCTTAAATGTACAGTATAAACATCATATAAAATATAAATTGAATCTATATTTTTTAACTTTATTTTTTTTGTTGCATCTATTTCATCTTTCATGTGTTCTATTTTTCTTTTTGGTATATCAGCAAGTCTTAATCTAACATATGTATCTAAATGTCTTACTCCAGTAACAATAATTTGTTTTATACTATCATCATTTAAAAATTCAAAATCCGTATCATAATGCCAACTTATATTTTCTGAACTTTCAATTGAATCGTGTAAATCATCAAGTATTAATATAACTGCTTTATTTCCTTTTTCTTTTTTTATGTACTCAAAAACTCTTGAACAAGCAATTGGATTCATTCCTTTAGCTAAATGTGATATAATTTTTATTTCTTTATATTCTTCTTCTAGATATCTTGATTCTACTATTTTTTGTTTTTTTAGTGAGTTATTTATTTGTAAATTAGTTAATCCAAACTCTCTAAGAAGTGATATTGTAGCTACCATATTATAAATATTTATAATATTATTTGTTATTAAATCGTATATTTCTTCCTTTTCATTATTTTTTAAATGTAATTTATCTTTTTTAAAATCAATTTTTGTTACTTCATAATTTATTTTCTTAGGAGAAGAAAAATCACATTTTTACAATGAGCTCTACCTATATGATGATACCTAACAAAATCATATTGGAGTTTTGAATCACATTTTGGACATGTTGGCATATCATTTACAATGTTATGACATACGTTTTCATCTGTCGTTAATTTATCTATTCCAAAATATACTCTTTTATTAGTTGGAGCAATATTACAAGAAATAAGGTCATCTGCATTTAGTATAAGCTTAGTTTTCTTTGGAATGTATTTTGTTAAAATATTTGAAATAAACTCAGAATGTGCATTTCTAAGCATTGAATCTCTAAATAAATTTGTACAAATTAAATATGTTGGGGTCAAATATGGATAGATTTTAACTGAGCTTCTTTCATCTATTTCTAATACTGCTAGATCTTTTTTTGTTTTTCCTAGAAAATTTGCACCATTTATTAATGTAGTAGCAACTCCTACATTTACATTAGCTCCTAGTTTATTATCAATAAAATCATATCCATTATCTCTTAATACATCTTCTATCATATTGCATACAGTTGTTTTTCCATTTGTACCAGTCACTGCAATTATAGTTCTAGGTTTCTCTATTTTTCCTATAAAGTCTGGACATATTTTAAGTGCTATCTTACCTGGCAAAATCGATCCATTTCTTCTTAATACTTTTGTTGCTATAAATTTTCCTGTTTTTGCGCACCATAACGCTATATAAAATTTAAATGACTTCATTATTTTAATTTTTCTATTATAGATTCTTTTATAATATTTAAACCTTTTATAAGTAAATCTTCTTCTATTAGTAATGATGGCATTATTTTTAAAACAGAATCATTTCTACCGGCAAGTTCAATAATAAGTTTTTTCTCAAAACATTTATCCAAAACTGAGCGAGCTAAAGCACCATCATTAAATTCTATTCCCCAACTAAGTCCAATTCCTCTTATTTCCATTTTTTCTTTTAATAATGGTTTTATTTCTTTTTCTAGGTATTCTTTTACTATCAATTCTTTTTGTTTTACTATTTTTGGAATATCTTTTTCAACTGTCATTTCTAATGCAGCTTTAGCGGCTACAATAGAAAGTTGACATCCTCTAAATGTTCCATTATGTTCACCTGGTTTAAAGACGTCTATTTCTCTTTTTAATAAAGTAAGTGCGAATGGTAGCCCATATCCACCAATTGATTTAGACATACAAACTATATCTGGAACTATATCAGCTCTTTCGAATGAAAAGAAAGTTCCACTTCTTGAACATCCTATTTGTACTTCATCACAAATTAGTAATATATTATATTCTGTACAAAATACTCTTAAATCTCTTAAAAATTCTTTACTAAATACATGTATTCCACCCTCTTGTTGTACTGTTTCTATTATAATTGCTGCTGGGCAAGAATAACCAGAGTGATCATCCTCTAATAGTTCTCTCATATATTTAATAGTATCAAAATTTCCACCCATTGAGTATGGAGCAGGAATATGAACTGTATTATTAAGTGAAACGCCTGCTGCATTTCTTGCTGATGCTTCTGTTGTTAAAGACAAAGCACCTAATGTCATCCCATGGAATGCACCTGTAAATGCCCAAATGTCTTGTCTACCAGTATACTTCCTTGCAAGTTTTAAAGCAACTTCTATTGAATTTGTTCCAGTAGGTCCTGGAAATAAAACTTTGTAATCTAAATTACGTGGTTTTAAAATCTTCTCTTCAAAATAACTAATAAATTTTTCTTTGGGAAGTGTGTACATATCTAATGAATGTATAATACCATCTTCCTGTAAATAATCAATTAATTTTTCTTTTATATAGTCAGGATTATGACCATAATTAAGTGCCCCTGCACCATCAAAAAAATCTATATATTCATTTCCATTTATATCTTTAATTATAGAACCTTTCGCATGAACCATTTCAACAGGCCATTTTCTACAATAACTTCTTACGTTTGATTCATATTTTTCAAATATATTTTCCATATTAACACCTCAATTATAATTTTATTACAAATAAATATTTATTACAAGATTATTTGTTTAAATAAAAAAAATCGTTAATTTTTATTTTAATTTTCATTTTAATAAACTAACAAATTTAAAGTCTAATTATATGTAATATACTCTATGTTTCTTTATAGTTGTAAGATAAAATAAGTAAAATTATGATTAATAGAGATTAAAATTCCTACACTATTATTGGTTCTACTAGTAGTGTATGGTAATGAAATGACATTTTATTTATGAAAATGCTTGTACAAAGAACAAAGAATTTTTTAATTCTATCTCTAGTAATAATTATCTTCCTTTTACTATTCTTACTATTTATAGTATTAATATAAAAAAAATCCACCTAACTCAGCAATGATTTAGGTGGACCAAAACAAATTGGCAACACTCAACATGCGAATATTAAGTGTTCCTTTAATATTTTATGAAATTTCTTTCATCTATATACAGAATAACATAAAAGTAATTTTTTTGACAAGGTGTTTTAAATTTTTACTCAAAAAGATCAAGTTTCTTATCAAACAAATGTAGAATCATAATAATCTGCAACTTTTATCAAAAATTATTGATATAAAAATTCTCTATAACAATAATGTAATTAAAAGAAAATAGCAGTAATAATTTAAGTGCTACTTTTTAAAAAAATAATTTTATATAATATAAACTTAAAACTATCATTTTTAAAATTTTATTCTAAATATACGATTTAATTTTTAATTATAGGCTTACTACTCTTTTTTATATAATTTAACATTCTAGTTATTATTGGCTTAAATAATAGATATAATACATATCCAACAATCCCTCCAATTATGTTTGTTATTATATCTGTTATATCAGATGACCTAACACCATTTATTAAAGGTTGCAAAAGTTCTATAATTAAACTTAATAAAAATGTACAAAATATCACATTTAATAATTTAGTTTTTTTATTTCTTACTAACGGTATTAAAAATCCAAAAGGTATTGTCATTATTACATTTAACCCTACCTGTCTAATAAAATCGCCTCTACCATTTAAGACATCAATAAATGGTTCTAAATTCATTTTAATATATGTATGATTAAATATAAATGGTAAAGATGTTATAATTGGCATTAAAGTAAAATATAATACGAAAGATAAATATATATACATTAGAGTATTTACAAATAATATATCTTTTCCTTTTTTATTCCAAATTTTATAAAAAATGCAAATATATAAAATTATTAAAACAATAAAATCCAGCATTTCCTTCATAACATTTCCTACTTTCAAATTACTTATCTACATTTTATCAACAACAACGATTTTATCTTTTAATAAAATCTTTTTAACTATATAGCCATATTCCTTTAATTCTTTTTTATAATTAAGAAATGAGTGATCTATACTAAATCCAAGAATTCTTTTTATTTCATCATAAGATAGTTTATATTCATTTTTGTTATTGCCTTTTATATATTTCCATAATGGTTCCATATTTACTCATTTTAACACCTTATATGTATACATTTATCTTTTTCTTGAAGTTTAAATGTTATAAACTCTTCTGTGCTACTTCTTATAATTAAATCTTTTGCCACTTTTATCATTTCCTTGGTCTTAATTTTTAATTAGTGTATGTTTACGTATACTTATATCATAAATAATTAATAAATTAACAAGTTGTAATTTAAAATACTTCTTTTTTTGTTTTCTTTATAGTATTCTTCAATTCCTTTTTTTACAGTCAATTTTGCTACGAAATAAAAACATACTATAATTAAAACAAATCTTCCTATTCCAATACCTAACCCTAAAAAATTGTTCATAATGTTTCCTCAAATTTCAACTACAAATTACTATTCATAAAACTAATAGTAATTATAACTTCAAATGCATACTTGCAATTTTATATATTCTAATCCTTAAACCATTTTACTAATAGTGGCTTAATTAATTCGTAAATGAATATTGCCATAAAGTTTATTAAAAATACTACTAATATTAAACTAATATCTATTGATGTTATGCTTATTAATTTCATAACTGGTGTAACGAATACTATAAGTTCAATTAAAAGTATCAATAATAATCCATAGTTCATTGCTTTATTAGAAAATAGTCCTTGTTTAACAACAGATTGTTTTAAATTTCTACAAGATATAGAATAAACTATCTCTTGAACTACCATTGAAAGAAGTGCTAAAGACATAGCGGTTTCTTGCCCATACACTTTTAAACTAATAAAGTAAGTAAGGACTACAAATATAGTTTCAATTATAGCTGAAGATGCGATGCAGGATTTTATAAATGGTGTAAATAATGGTTTATTTATTCCTCTCGGTTTTTTATCCATTATGCCATTTTCACTCTTTTCAAAAGATAGGCATATACTAGGAATAGAATCAGTTACCAAATCAATAAATAAAATATAAATTGGTAATAAAATTGTCGTTTTAGAAAATAGTCCTATTATAATAGTAAATATTTCAGCGAAATTACTTGATAATGAAAATACTATATTATTTCTAATATTATTATATATTCTTCTTCCTTCTTCAACAGCGACAACTATTGTTGAAAAAGAATCATCCATTAATACTATATCAGAAGCTGACTTTGTAACATCAGTACCAGTAATACCCATTCCAACACCTACATGAGCATCTTTAATAGCCGGAGCATCATTTACTCCATCTCCAGTCATCGCTACTATTTTCCCACTATTTTGAAGTGCAAAAACAATTCTTTCTTTATGATACGGATTAACTCTTGCATACACAGAATATTGTTTAACGATATTTTTTAGTTCCTTATCATTATATTTATCAAGTTCACTTCCAAGTATTGCTTCATCATCATTACTTATAATTCCAACGTCTTTGGCAATAGCAGTTGCAGTATCTATAGAATCTCCCGTAATCATTATTGGTCTAATACCAGCATTTTTACATAAAATGACACTTTTCTTAACACTTTCTCTAGGTGGATCTATCATTCCTAAAATACCAGCAAAAGATAAATTACTTTCCCCTTTTTCTAATTCTTTAATATCTTTTGGTATATAATCTAACTTTTTATAAGCAAACCCTAAAGTCCTTAAAGCATTTTTAGAAAAACTCTTAACTTTATCTAAAACTTCTTGTTTTTCAGTTTTAGATAGATTTACTTTTTCAATTAAAGAGTCCATACTACCTTTGCATAATATATATACATCATTATCAATTTTATTTAGAGTAGTAAACATTTTTCTATCACTATCAAAAGGTATATCTAATATTCTCTCACATTTCTTTCTCAATTTAAGAGAATCAATTTTTTTATTATATAGATAATCATATAAACAAGTTTCTGTAGGATCACCTACATATTTATCTTCATAAATAAGGCCATCATTGCAAAGAGCACATATATAATTAAGCATATTTTCATCTATTATATATTCTTCTTTAACAGTCATTTTATTTTGCGTTATAGTACCTGTCTTATCAGAACAAATAATATCTATTGCTCCGAGTGTTTCCACAGCTTGCATTTGTTTTACTACTGTTTTCTTTTTTGCTAAATTAGATATTCCAACAGATAATGTTATTGTAATTACAGTTGGTAATCCTTCTGGAATAGCAGCCACTGCTAATGATGAGCATAGCATTATAATTTCAAGTATCGTGTATTTATTAATTAAGGCTAAAATAAATATAAAAATTAAAATAATAAATACTATAAATGTAATTTTTTTAGAAAGTTCTTTTATCTTTAATTGTAATGGTGTTTCTATTCTATCGATTTCATTTAATGATAATGCGATCTTACCTATCTCAGTATTTTTTCCTGTACTTATAACTATACCAGTACATTTTCCATTAGTAATGCTTGTTCCTAAAAAGAGCATGTTTTTTTGTTCTTGAAGAATTAAGTTTTCTTTTAAAACATTGGCACTTTTTTGAACTGGAACACTTTCGCCAGTTAATGCTGATTCATCTACTTTTAAACTTTCACATGAAAGTATTCTAATATCAGCGGGAACAGTTTCTCCGGATTCTAAATATATTATATCTCCCGGAACTAATTCTTTGGTGTTTATTACTATTATTTTGTCATTTCTTTTAACTTTACAAGTACTAGTTTCATATTTTTTTAAATCTCTTAATATTAAAGCAGCTTTTTCTTCTTGCATAAATCCAACAATAGCATTTATAAAAACTACAAAAAGAATTACTATAGTATCAGTATATTCGTGAGAATAAAAATATCCATAAAAATATAAAAGCAATGCAACTACTAACAATATGATAATCATGGTATCATTAAATTGTTTTAAAAATCTTAAAATCCAAGGCGTTTTCTTTTTATTTAGAATAATATTTTGTCCATAATCATTTAATCTTTTCTCCGTTTCTTTACTATCTAATCCATCAATATTACTATTTAAAGTTTTAAATATTTCTTCTTCGTTTTTAGAATACAATTTTATCTCTCCTTTTTACCTATATTTCTAATTCTCAAATGTTTGTTCTATGTCATAAATATTCCACCAGCCTAGTCAAATAAAGAAAACAATATAAGTGTATAATCTTTTTTTTGCATCTTCACTTGCATTTTTTGTTTATATTTTTCTTATATTTAAAAATCATAATTTTATGTCATCTTCAAAAGAATTTGTATATTCAATCTTTACTGTTTTTCCAATTTATTCTTGGTCAGAAAGCCATTTTTACAATTCTAGCATATCATTTTTAATTTCTTCATTCATAATGATACCTCTAATTCAGCAAATTACTATTTATCTATCAATTTAATTATAACATAAATTCTATTTTTAATATTATTAATTATAACTTTCGTTATTTACATATTAAAAATTTTAAGTAAAAAAAAAGATTATCATAATAAAGATAATAATCAAATATTTAAATAAGTATTATTACTTAAAATATCAAAATAATGGTGTTCCCGAGCAGAATCGAACTGCTGACCTATCGCTTAGGAGGCGATTGCTCTATCCTACTGAGCTACGGAAACATCTATATAAATTATAACACTAGGAAAAATTTTATTCAATAAAAAACAGTATTAATATTATTTAATACTGTTCAATAAAAATACCATTAACACATTTGTTGCATAAACTAACTTATAACCAAATTTTCTAGAAAATTCATAAGTTCCAACTATTTTATCAACAATACTTACTACCCATGACTCAGCATATTTAGGTACTGACAAATTAATTGGGAACATGTGTGATCTAATAATATCTTTTTCCTTGTCTGTTATTTCAAAATGCTCACTAGCATTTTTTACAGCTTTTTTAGGATGATTAAATACTGATAAAAATCTATCTTTTTTAGTTCTATCTTCATCACTTATAAAGAAATCATGTAATAAACCACCTGTAGCAACTTGTTTATAATCCAATTTTAAAATCTTAGAAACTTTATAAGAATAATATGATACTCTTAATGAATGTTCAAAACGAGTTACTCCATGATGTTCTATATTTTTAATTTTATTAAATTCCTCATTATTCAAAATATTATTTATTAAATTTAAGTATTCAATATCATTTTGTACTTTTTGCAATATCGTTCACCTCAGATACTAATACAGTATATCACAAAATTAAAAAAATTATAATGTTTTTTTTATTACATAAATTACTTTTTATTCACTTATTGTTAAATTTTGTGATTCTGGTTGAATTTGTATATATGTATTTCCATCATTTACAGTTATTTCTGTACCATCTTCATACATATAAACTGTTTGTGCGAATCTTGATGTTTTTTTCCATTTTATTTTAACCGCATATCCATCAGTTATGTAATAACCAGTTCCCTCACCTACATTATCAAATTCTTGTCTTCCTTTTGGATCATTTGTAATTGTTGAATTTTTTATTTGATAAGTAATAATATTCTTAGCTGTATATTGATTATTTGTAACTGCATCTGTATGTTCTTTACCATTTACAAATCTTTTATATACTTTAGCTTCACTATCATAAACATAGCTTGTAACGACTGAACTTGAGTAAGCTATTTTAACATTGTTGGCAACTAAAGCATTTTCTTTACCACTTAAATCTATTTCATCTACACTATAATTTAATAATAAATCTTGATTAGTTGTAGTTCTATAATTTAAATCTGTTGCAGCTTTTTTTAACATTTCCATTTTTGTAAATCCAGTATGTTCATACGCTACATTAAGTGATTTATCTCTGAAAAAGTATTTTCCTTCATATGTAAGACCATTTATATTATTTATTCCATATGTACTTATATCGCTTTGTGCTTGTGGACTCCAGCCCCAATGTACATACATTGCATCATTTTCCATAGCATAATCTAAAAAATAATGTCTAGAACTTCTAACAGAACCTATTTTGGCCGTATCTTTATCTTTAAATACTGCCATATATCTTGTCATACCACCTTCTACAATCATTTCATATATTAAATATGCATCTTGAAGTCCAGCATGATTTTGTCTAGCACTTGGATGATTGTTAATCATTACTGCATATGGTCTAGTATTAGAAGATAAATCAACTATCTTCAATTTTTTTTCTTCTTTCTGTTCTTTTGCTTGATTATTATCTTTAGTTCCACAACCACTAAATAAAAAACTAATACATAAAATTAAACAAAGAATCTTAGTTATTTTTTTCATTTTATCACACTCCTACTATAATAGTATATCAAAAAAATAATGATATTACTATCATTATTCGACATTTATTTTTTTAATTTTCTTTCTATAAAGTTTATAACACCGGCTGAATTATCTAAAAACTTATTATATACAACTTTATTATTTTTTATATCTTTAATTATTTTTATATCTTCTTTTGACATTTTTATTTTATAATCAGTATTTTCTTCACTTACAAGGTTATCTCTTCCTAATAAATAGTTTGGTTCTACCTCAAATATATCTAATAACTGTAAAAATATATTAAGAGATGGTGTTCTTGTTTCTTTTTCATATCCACAAACTGTAACTTTTGAAACTCCTAATTTAGTTGCCAAAAATTCTTGAGTGTAACCTTTACTTTTTCTTAACTCTCTTAACCTTCTTCCAGATAACATTTAATACCTCCATTTACTGTAAACTAATTATAACAAGTATTAAAGTTTATATTTTAAAATTAACTTCTAAGTAATTTTTGCACTTGAAGTTATTAAATAAATAATATATAATGGTTTTAGATAAAAGGAGTTAAAATGATTGAACTTAAAAATTTAAGAAAAAAAAGCAATTATTCATATCAAGATATGGCAAATCATTTAAATATAAGTAAAACTTATTATTGGCAAATTGAAAATTGTAAAAGACGTTTAACATATGAAATGTCAGTCAAAATATCAAAAATATTTAATTTAAGGCCAGATGATATTTTTTATAATGATTTTGTTAAATAATATGAATTATTCATATTTTTTTTATAATAAAATTCATAAAGAAACAGAAATTAATCTGTTTCTTTATTTCTACTAGATAAAAATGTAACTTTTTCTGCTACTACTTCAACTACTTGTTTTTTTGTTTCTTCATCTATTTCTATATTTCTTGATTGTATTCTTCCTTTAATACCAACTAAATCTCCTTTCTTACAGTATTCTACGGTATTTTCAGCAATTCCTTTCCAAAGTACACAAGAAATAAAATCTGTTTCATATTGTCCCTCTGAATTTTTAAAACTTCTAGGAACAGCTAATGTAACATTAGTAACTTTTTTCCCCGTCTCTGTTTCTTTTAGTTCTGGATTTTTAACAATCCTCCCTACTAAAACTGTTTGATTTAACATTATTTCCTCCTTTCATGACTCAATAATAATTCAAATAAAAAAATAAAGCAAAGTCATATTTTTGCTTTATCTTGTATGTTTTTTAACAGAATATAAAAATTATATATATAAATTTTAATAATTATTATACTTATTTATTTAAACAAAGAAATTAAATAATAAAATTATTTGCAATCTAAATTATATTTAACATCTTTTATTTCTCTATCTTCTATAGTGAAAACTACATTTGAACTGTTACTACAACCATCTAATTTTGACATATCATAACCATCTTCATCTGAAGCTATACTAAGCATTTCTTTTGTAATTGAAACATTATCTGCTGTAATCATTATCATGTGATTGGTATAGTATGTTTTAGCATATTCAAGCATTATGTCTTCTTTTTTAGTACTTGAATTACATCCTGATATTAATATAATTGAAATTAAAAATAATATTTTTTTCATATTTCCTCCTAAAAATAATTTTTTAATAGCGCATTTAACTCTATGGCATATTCCATAGGTAATTCTTCTTTAAACTCATCTATAAATCCCATTATTAATAATTCTTTTGCTTTTTCTTCTTCGATTCCCCTACTCATTATATAGAAAAGTTTTTCTTTACTTATTTTAGATACTGTTGCTTCGTGTTCTATATTTGAACTATCATTATCAACTCGATTTATAGGAATTGTATCACTTCTAGACTCATCATCAATAATTATTGTATCACATTTAACTATACTTTTTGAATTTATAGCTTTTTTATCTATTTTAACAGTTCCTCTATATGTTGCATCTCCACCATTTGCAGCTATTGATTTTGAAATGATATTGCTTGTTGTGTTGGGCGCTAAATGTATCATTTTAGCACCTGCATCTTGAATTTGACCTTTTGTAGCAACTGCAATCGAAATACAATTTCCTTTTGCTCTATTTCCTACCAAAATACAAGATGGATATTTCATATTGATTTTTGATCCAATATTTCCATCTATCCATTCCATCAAGCCATCCTCTTCTACAATTGCTCTTTTTGTTACTAAATTATAAACATCATTTGACCAGTTTTGAATTGTTGTATATCTACATTTTGCTCCTTTTTTTACATATATTTCAACTACTGCTGCATGCAAAGAATCAGACGTATATGTTGGCGCTGTACAACCTTCCATATAATGTAAGCTACTATATTCATCTACTATTATAATTGTTCTTTCAAATTGTCCCATATTTTTTGAATTAATTCTAAAATAACTTTGTAGGGGTCTATCTATTTTAGTATGAGGTGGGACATATATAAAAGTTCCTCCACTCCATACTGCTGAATTAAGGGCTGTATATTTATTTTCATCATATTTAACTAAGTTATTAAAATACTCTTTAAATAAATGAGGATATTTTTTTAATGCTGTATCTGTATCACAAAATATAATATTTTTTTCTTCTAGTTCTTTTAGCATATTACTATATATACCTTCACTCTCATATTGAGCATGAACTCCTGATAAGTATTTTTTTTCTGCTTCTGGCAACCCTATTTTATCAAACGTATCTTTTATATCTTTAGGTACATCATTCCAATTATTATGAATTTTATCATCCATTTTTTTATAATAATTTATTATATCAAAATCTATTTTTAATTCTGGTCCAAATTTTGGGTTTGATAAATTTTCAAATGCATTAAATGCATTTATTCTAAAATCTGTCATCCAACTTGGTTCTTTTTTTATTTTTGATATTTCTTTAATTTTTTCTATATTTAAGTTTTTCATTAAACATCACCATAGATACATTATACTAAATTATAGAAAAAAAAACACAAAAAATTACTTTTTTGTTGCTTTTTCAATTCCCCACCATGGAAGTAATGCACATTTTTTTCTATTTGGTTGCTTTGCTATATCGTTATATATAACTGCTTGTTGTAATAATTCTTTATCATATTCTTTTTCTTCTATCATATTATAGTAATTTTCTATTATCTTTTCAGCAGTTTTAATATCTTTTCCAATTAAAGTATCTATCATTACTGATGTTGCACTTGTACATATGGCACACGCTTCCCCATCAAATCTAATATCTTTTATAGTATCTCCATCTAGTTTTACCATTAAATTAATTTCATCTATACAGCTTTCATTATTCATATTTATTTTTAAATATGTTTCATCTTTTATTAAACCTTTATTTTTAGGATTTTGATAATGTTCTAGCATTATACTTCTTTTTAAATTTTGATCCATAATACTCACCAAATTAATTATAAACTTTAAAAGAAAAAAAATCAATTATTTATAAAATTGATTATTTTCCATTTGAGCTTGATTATAGTAATTATCTATTTTTTTTAATAACATACTGTTTTCTTTTGAAAAAGTTGGTATATTATCTAATTGGTCAATTCTATATTCAACATCATAGTATCTAGTTGAAACAAAATCAGAAATTAAATTTGTATACAAATTAGGATATTTATTTAATATATATTTTACAGATTCCATTTGTCCTTCTTTTAATAAGTTCATTAATAAAAATTTAACTTCTGCATTAGATAAGTTTTCACTATCAAAATTCTTTTGTGTACCTAACAAAACATCATAACGTTTTCTAGTGGCTAGTTCATCTGTTTTAATTATATTTTTTAACAATTCCTTTTCTATTTGTTCAAAGCTAAGATTTGAGATATAATTCCTTGCTCCACTATTACTTGTAAATCCCTTTGTATATCCTTCATTTAATAACTTTGATAAAGCAGTAGTAATGTGTCGTGGGGTTGAAAATTCACCACCCTTTTCCATTGTTTTTAGACAAGCATAATCAATGCATTGCAATTCATAGTCTTTCATACATATCCTCCTTTAACTATAATACCATAAAAATTTAAAAAAAAGAAGCTTATCTAGCTTCTACAATTAATTTTATAGCAGTTCTTTCTTCACCTTCTATTACTATATCGGTGAATGCAGGAATGCAAACTAAGTTTTTACCACTTGGTGCGACAAAACCTCTAGCAATAGCAATTGCTTTAATAGCTTGATTAAGTGCTCCCGCTCCTATAGCCTGAATTTCTACAGTCCCTTTTTCACGAAATACGTTTGCAAGTGCTCCAGCAACTGAATTTGGATTTGATTTAGTTGAAACTTTAAGTGTTTCCATGATAATTGATTCCTCTCTTTCTATAGTTAAATATATGAACTAGTTTTAAAAATTTTACTAAGAAAGAGAAAAATTTATTTTTTTAGTATTCTCGTCGTATTTAAAATTGTAAGTAAAGTTACTCCAGTATCTGCAAATACTGCTTGCCACATTGTTGCAATTCCAATTGTACTTAATATTAATACAATTACTTTTACAGAAATAGCAAAAATTAAATTTTGTTTGATTATTTTATTAGTTTTTTTAGATATTTTTATTCCATCAACTATTTTTGAAAGTTCGTCTGTCATAATAACAACATCTGAGGCCTCTATTGCGGAAGCACTTCCAATACCACCCATTGATATACCAATATTGGATAATGCAAGTGATGGTGCATCATTTATACCATCTCCAACAAATGCAACTGTTTTTCCTGTTTTTATATTTTCTTGCAATAAATTATATTTATCATCTGGTAAAAGTTCATAATAAACATCATTAATTCCAACTTTTTTAGAAATTATAGTTGCAATTTCCTTATTATCGCCTGTAAACATTTTTGTATTTATTTTCATTTTATCTAATTGTTCTATTGTTTTTTTAGCATCTTTTTTTATTCCATCTAACAATTGTAATCTAGCTATTATTTTATTATTTAATGATAAATATATGTAATTATCTTTTTTCTTTTCTCCACAAAAAGAAGAAGACCCTATTTTTATATCATCATTATTAAGTTTATACATTATTCCTTTACCTGAAACTTCTTCAAAATCTTTTACATAATTATTATTAGTTTTTATGTCAAATATTTTAATTATTGATTTAGCTATTGGATGATTTGATAATTTTTCACCTTTGACATAAAATTCTATTATTTGTTTTTTAGTATAATTTTTATCTATTATTTCAAGTTCATAATTACTAAATTCACCTGTTGTTATTGTTCCTGTCTTATCGAATATTATTGTATTTATCTTTGATAATGCATCTAAGTAATCACTACCTTTTATTAGTATTCCCTCCTTTGAAGCTTTTCCAATGCCTGAAAAATAACTAAGTGGTACTGAAATAGCTATTGCACAAGGACATGAAACTACTAAAAATATTAATGATCTATATATGGCATCTGATATATTAAATTTAAATATAAATATTAACACAATTGATGTAATAATAGCTAGTATTAAAATCGTTGGGGTATAAATTTTCGAAAAAGTTGATACAAATGATTCTGTTTTAGCTTTTCTATCTGTTGCTTTTTCTACTAAATCAAGTATTCTTGATACTGTACTATTATCGTATGTATTTGTAACTTTAATTTCTAATAAGCCTTTAATATTTATTGAACCTGATAAAACATTATCATTTTCTTTAACACTTCTTAATTTGCTTTCTCCTGTAAGAGCTGCAGTATTTAATTTTGCCTCTCCCTTAATAACTATTCCATCAAGTGCGATTTTTTCTCCTTGTTTTATTACTATAATATCACCAATTTTTACTTCTTCTGGATTTACTTTTAATACATCATTTCCATTTTTTAGATTTGCATATTCTGGTTTTATATCCATCAATTTTCCAATTGATTTTCTTGAATTATTAACGGCAATTTCTTCAAGTATTTTACCTATTTCATATAATAATATAACCATTAATCCTTCGTGTACATTATTTGTAAAATATGCTCCTATACATGATATTGTTACTAAAAAATTTTCGTTTATTGTTTTTGATTTATATAGTAATTTAATGGAATTTGAAATTGTTCTAAATAATAATATAAAATATCCTAAAATTATGAAGATTTTTGAAATTTCATTTTTAAAAACAAGCATTCCAAGGATAGATAGTATTATTCCAATTATTAATCTTATTACGTCAAAAATTACTTTATTGTTTTTTTCTTTTTCAGTTAGTTCTAATACTTTTACATCAGGTTCTACTGATTTTACAATAGATAAAACTGTTTTTTTCACATCTTTTTCTATAGACGTTTCTACTGTAAGTGTAAGATTTGAAAAGTTAACTGTTGCTTTTTCTATTCTAGAATCTTTATTTAATTTTGCTTCTATTTTATTTGCACAATTTGCGCAATCTAAATTATTCAATTTATATTTATATCTCATTTATATGTTCACATCCTATCTTAAATATTTTTTCTACATGATCATCAGCTAGTGAATAAAAAATTGAGTTTCCTTCTTTTCTATATTTAACCAATTTTGAACTTTTTAAAATTCTTAATTGATGAGAAATTGCTGACTGACTTACATTTGTTTTTTCTGATATTTGATTTACACATAGTTCATTATCTATAAGAATATTTATTATTTTTATTCTAGTTGAATCACCAAATATTTTATATAATTCAGCCAAATCTATTATTTTATCTTCATCAAGTAACTTCATATTAACCTCCAATATATGAATAATTGTTCATATATTAATATTATATGTTTTTATGTTTTTTATGTCAAGAAAAAAGGTTATTTCCATCATTATATAAACATAAGTTAGTTTTACAATATAAAAAACTCGCTTCTTATGTTCAAGAAACGAGATTCATATCAAATTTACATTATTTATTTTTTTAAAACTTTCAAATAGTTTTTTTTATATAATTCATTAATTTCATTTAAGTCATTTCTTCTATTTGAAAAACTAAATTTATCAAATGAACATATTATACTTGGTGTGTAGTATGTTTTTAAAGTTGTAGGATAAAAAGCATTATTATATATATTTAATAAACCTGTTTTTAATTTAACACATGGCACGATGTAATATGAATCTATTTTGTATGAACGAGATAACAATGCATTATCATCTAATTGGCTTAAGGTATTTGCATAACAGTATGACCTTTTATTTATTTGTGTTGATGCAGTATTATAATTAACAAATTTATCTATTACTGTTATTTTTGTAGTAATTACGTTACAAAAGTACGCATCATATAGTTTAAAATGCATAGTGCTTGGATCTAACATAGGTACTTCATTTGAACTAAAGATTAATTTAAATAAATTTAAGATATCATTTATATCTCCATATTTTATGATGCTATAATCTTTAAACGAAATAAAATATTTAAATGGTGTTATATCCTTTACATAACTATAACCACACTCTGTATAACTATTTCCATTTTCTAGACATATATATGAGTTTCCAACTTTTTTAAATAATGAAAATAAATGTTTGTAAGATTTTTTTCTTTTATCTTTTTCATAGAAACCTACATTTATCATATCATTATTATAATTATCATCATGTATAAATAAATCTGCTACATATAAATCATCAAGTTCAAACATAATTTATCACCTACTCTAATTTTTGATTGCTTTAAACATTTTTTTCCATAAATTCTTTGAGGAATAGTTTAATATTCCAACTTTATATATTTTTAAACCATATTTTATTAGTAAAAATATAAAACCAAGAGTTAGTAAAATTGATATAATTACTTCTATTATTCCTATCTGACCTAACATTAATAATGATGGTGAAAGAATTGCAGATATAAGTGGAACAAAAGATAAAACTTTTATAAATAATGCTCCTTCAAATACTCCAGACATCATTGCAAGGTAATATCCTACTAATGAAATTATTATTATAGGAGTTTGCAATTGTTGAAAATCTTCTATATTGGTTGTCATTGAAGCTAATATTCCGGCTAATAGAGAATACGCTACAAATGTTATAAGCATAAGTACAAGTGTTAATGGAATAATATATATTAATTTTGAAATAACATTTGAACCTATCAAATTTGTTATTATATTTGTTACTTCATTACCTATTCCACTTGTTATACTTGAACCACCAATCTTATTTCTTATAAAAAGTGCAAATGCTCCATATATTAATAATAATGAACCTTGAATTAAAACAAATAAATTTCCAGCTATAACTTTTGAAAAGAAATGTGTTGTTGGTGAAACATTTGATATTATAATTTCCATGCCTCTTGTTGTTTTTTCATCATTTACCTCAGCACCAATCATTTGTACTAAGAATATTGTTAATAAGAAGAATGGCAAAATAACTATTGGGAATACAGTAGTCATTATTATAGACATATTTTCATCTGTACTATTTTTCTTTTCATCTAACCATTGTCTATTAATTTCTATTGTTTTATATATATTATTAAGTTCTTCTTCTGATATGGAGGAATTTTTAATAGCAAGTGCTACTTTTGTATTATTAATTGCATTTGTAATTACTTGACTATCTATTAAATCCATATATTCTTTTGTTATCATAGTTACATCAATTGTATTTTGTTCTGATGAATCTATTTTTAATATTATATTGTTTTTTTCTTTTTCATCTTTGTCTAATTTTTCTTTTAAATTATCTATTGATTCATCTGATAGGACAAGTTCATATGTTGAATTTTCACCAAGAGATGTTTCTGCTTGGGATATTTGTGTTTTTAACATTTCATATGAATTTGCATTATCTAAAACATATACTTTAGTTTTTTCTGTAAAGTCTCCACCAAACAGTGATATTATACTGTCAATATTTGCAAGACCAATTACAACGATTGCTATTAAAATATTTGCTAGTAGAAACCATTTTGTTTTAATTTTTCTTTTTAAACTAACTCCTGTTAAATATCCAAGCTTACTTTTCATATGATTCACCTACTTTAGCAACAAATATTTCATTTAATGATGGTTCTTCTAATACAAATTTAGTAATTTCTTTATCTTTTATTTTTTTAAATATTAATTGAGCAACTTCCTCATTTTCTATTTTTAATTCAAGTTCATCTGAGTGTTCTATTATTTCATTAACGCCTTTTATTTTTTCTAATTCTTCTTTTGTAACATTGCCTTTTACAAAAACATTTTTCTTTCTATATTTTTTCTTAATATCTTTTATATTACCGGATAATACATTTTTTCCTTTTAAAAGTATTACTATTTTTTTACAAAATAATTCTACATGTTCCATTCTATGTGATGAAAATATAATAATACTTCCTTTTTTAGACATTTCTACAATTTCATTTTTAAATAATTCAACATTAAATGGATCTAATCCAGAAAATGGTTCATCTAATATAAGTAATTTGGGTTCATTTATAATAGCTGTTATGAATTGTATTTTTTGTTGATTACCTTTTGATAATTCTTTGATTTTTTTGTTTTCATATTCTGGGACTCCAAACTTTTCAAGTAATGTTTTCATTTTTTTTAATATATCTTCTTTTTCCATTCCTTTTAATGTTCCATAATATAAACATTGTTCTTTTACAGTTAATTTAGTCAATAAACTTCTTTCTTCTGTTAAAAATCCTATTTTATCTGTAACTGAGTAATCTATTTTTTTACCATTTAATGTTATGTTTCCACTGGTTGGTTCTATTAAGTTTAAAATCATTCTGAATGTTGTTGTTTTTCCAGCTCCATTTACACCTAACAAACCAAATATTTCTCCTTCTTTTACATCAAATGATAAGTTATCTACTGCAAGAAAATCATCATAGTATTTAGTTACGTTTTCTAGTTTTAACACATTATCTACTCCTTTTCTTACCTTCTTCTCCAATCCATCTTGATGTATCTATTATACTTGTTCTTTCTAAACAAAATAAATCATAAGCTTTTTTTAAAGAATCGTAATCTATTTCTTTTCCATCTGAAAAGTATTCTGTTACAAAGCAATTAAAACCATTTCTCTCTTCTGAAAATATTTCTGAGACTATTTCATCTATTGTAAATACTTCTTCTTTTCTAGCCATTGGATTGTTTACAAAATCACTATAGTAATTTTGAATTTCTTTTAGAATTATATATTTTTTTTCGTTATCTACCTCTATTTTAAACTGTGTTGTTTTCATATACTTCTCCTATCTAAAAATTCTTAATATATCATTATATGTTATAAATACCATTAACAACATTAAAAGTCCAAGTCCTACTGTATGAATTATATTTTCTATTTTAGGATTTACAGGACTACCTTTTATTTTTTCTATTATTAAAAATAAAATTCTTCCTCCATCGAATGCTGGAAGGGGTAAAAAGTTAATAAAACCTACATTAACGCTTATTATTGCCATTAGATAAACTAAATTAATTAAGCCTTCTTTTGCAGTTTCTCCTACCATTGTAAATATACCTATAGGTCCTGATAAATTTGTTAAACTTATCTTTCCTGTTATTAAATACCATATAACAAAGAACATGTATTCTATTAATTCAATTGTTTTAGTAAATGCATATTTAATTGATGAAAAAAATCCTCTTTGTTTTTGATTGATTAATGAAAATCCATATTTATAGTTTGTTGTTCCATTTTCATCTACTGTATCTGCTTTAAATTTAGCAATTTCTACATTTCCATTTTCATCTTTATATTTTATTTCCACTTCTTTTTTTACGTTTGCAATTAACTCTAAACTAAGTATATCTTTTGTTGATGCTTTTTTACCGTTTACCTGTAATATTTCAAAGTTTTCTCTTAATCCTGCATTATATGCTGAACTATTTTTATCTATTACGCCTATATATGTTTCTTTTTGTGGGGTACCATTTATTAAACCTACTACAAATAAAAGTACTATAGCAAGTACAAAATTAAAAAATATACCAGCTATCATTATCGAAAATCTTTGTAACCAAGTTTTTGATTGCATTCTTTTTTCTTTTGGAATATTCTCATCTGGATCTATTTCTTCACCAGCCATTTGAACAAATCCACCAATTGGTAAAAGTCTTATTGAGTACATTGTTTCATCTTTTTTACTTTTCCATTTAAATAATTGTGGACCCATTCCAATTGAAAATTCATAGATATATACTCCTGCTTTTTTAGCAAACAAGAAGTGGCCTAATTCATGAAAAAAAACTATTCCACCAAGTATAAGAATAAAATATATTATTGTCATCATTTTTCCTCTTTTCTAAATGATTGATATAAAAAATATAAATCCTAACATTATAAATAATATACTATCAAATCTATCAAGTACTCCACCATGTCCTGGCATTATGTTTGAAAAATCTTTTTTATTAAAATATCTTTTGATTGCTGAAAAAGTTAGATCTCCAAATTGTCCAAGTATTGATAAAAATAAAGTGATCATTATAAGAATGTAAAGTTGTAGACTATTATCTATAAAATTATGATAGAAAAGTGTTGCTATAAAGACACCAACTACTGTTCCACCAATCATTCCCTCCCATGTTTTTTTAGGGGAAATTTCTGAAATCATTTTATGTTTTCCTATTAACATTCCTGTAATATAAGCATATGTATCTGTCATTATAGAAATTAAAAATAAATATATAAGAAGTAATAAACTTTTTTCTCTAATAGAAATTAACAAAGAAAATGATGCTGCTATAAATATTAATCCACCCAACATATAAAATGCATCATTTACACTATATATTTTTCTATCATGATATAATATAGTTGGAATTAAATACATTATAAAAAGTCCGCTAAGTATTCTATAATCTATTGAAAATTCTAACACTGCTTTGCTTGAACTAAATAATATTATTAAACTTAAAAGTATATATGAAATAAATTTTATAAAACTTGGTAATTCTTTTTTTTCTTCTTTTATTTTAATAAACTCATAAAGTCCTAATACTGATATTATATATACTACAACGTTAAATAAAGTACCACCTATAAATAGTATTGGAATAAATATTAACATTGCTATTAAAGCACTTATTAATCTTGTTTTCATATATCTACCTCACTATTACAATTATAGTATAAATACATTATTTTTACAAGAAAAAAAGAACTAATATTAGATTGAATCTATATTAATTCTTACTTTTTTTTCACCATTTATATAAGCTGCTGCTTGTACTATAGTTCTTATTGATTGAGCTGTTATTCCTTTTCTTCCAATAACTGCACCCATATCACTTTCGTTTACTAATACTTCTATAGTTATAAAATCTTCTTCATCATCAAACTGTCTAACTGAAACACTATCAGGGTCTTTTACTAAACTTCTAATTAATACTTCTGTTAATTCTGATAATTTCATTATTTACTTTCTTTTTTACTATTATGTCTTTTTGCAAGTATTCCTTGTTTTTTTAGAAGATCTCTTACTGTATCAGTTGGTTGAGCACCATTATCTAACCATTTATTAGCTAATTCTTCATCTATTTTAACTTCTGCTGGTTCCATAATTGGATTATATGTTCCAACTACTTCTATAAATCTACCATCTCTTGGACTTCTAGAATCAGCTGCTACTATACGATAAAATGGTTTTTTCTTAGATCCCATTCTTTTTAGTCTTAATTTAACTGCCATGTTTTTCCCTCCATTCACTTGTTTAATATTATCATAAAAAAGTAAAAGTGTCAACATATTTTAGTTGACACTTAATTATATGTAATTTTCATCTACTTTATCTATTTCTTTTTCCATATCTTCTGTTAATTCGTCATCTATTTCTTCCCATGGTTCTTCATCTTCTTCTATTGATATTTTCATTTTTGTTTCTCCAACTATTTCAACTCCTAATTCTTTTTCTATATCAAAAGTTATTCCATCATCAGTTATTTCTACTTTTGAACAAGTTGGTTGTTTTAATGTTCTAACTATTATATCTGTATCTCCACTTAAATCAGCAGTTTCTTTTACTTTTACATTAAATAAATCATTATAATCTACTTTTTTATTTACAACTGTTGTTTTGCTATCATTGTCATATGAGTACCATATATTTACATCATATGTTCCATCTACCCCAACTTTTTCGCCCGTTTTATATCCTTTAAATTTATGATTTATTACCCAACAACCAAGTACAGTAGTTGGTTTGTCTTGTACTTCTATTGAATAATTATTTTTAAAATATTTTTTACCTTTCCCAACAACTGCTTTTGTAACTATTTCTTTAAATGATGCCATATTTTCACCCCTCACTTTAAGATATGCAAATGTACTATAAAAGTTCACAAAAAAAGAACTAAATGTTCTTATCAACTTTTAATTCTTAGAGCTTTTATTTACTTTATTTTGATACATTAAAAACAGTATCTAATTTTTGTTTTATTTGTTCTTTATTAAATGGTTTTGCAATATAGTCAACAAATCCTTCACTTACATATTTTTCTTTTGCTCCTGCTACTGCATCTGCTGTTAAAGCAATTACTGGAATTTTAAAATTTAAGTTTTCCTTTAATTTTTTCATTGCTGTTTCACCACTCATATTTGGCATCATTATATCCATTAAAATTAAATCATATTCATTTCCAACAACAACTTTATTTAAACATTCAATTCCATCATAACATTCATCAATTTCAAAATCGAAATCTGAAAGAGCTCTCCTTGCTACTTTGATATTTAATTTGTTATCATCAACAATTAATATTTTTTTGTGTCCATAATCAATACTAGTTACTTTATTATTTACATTATTAAATAATTTTGAAGCAGTATCCATTATTTCTTTATCAGTCATTGGTCTTTGAAATTTACTAACTTTTTGTGGGAGATTTATCACAAAAACTGAACCCTTTCCAAATTGACTGCTAACGTTAATTTTTCCTCCCATCATTTCTGTTAACGCTTTAGTTATTGCAAGTCCAAGTCCTGTTCCTTCAGTTGTTGTATTTTTTTCAATATCTAATCTTTCAAATTTTGTAAATAGTTTTGATATATACTCTTTTTTTATTCCTCTTCCTGTATCCTGACATGTAATTATTAAATTAGATAATCGTTTATTATAATCATTAACACATTTAACATTTAAATCGATTTCTCCTTGTTCTGTATATTTAATTGCATTAGTTAAAAGATTATTAACAATTTCTTTTACATGAACTTTATCACCTATTAATTCATATGGTAAATCATCCGATATATTTAAATTAAACTTAATATCTTTTTCTCCAATTCTAGTTGCAGTAACTTTGCACATACTTGTAATGCTTTCTCTAAAATCATAAGGATTTTCTACAATTTCTAGTTTTTCTGATTCTATTTTATTTATATCCAAAATATTTCCAACTATTTCAAGCAGTGTTTGAGATGCATTCATAATATCACGTGAGTTTTCTATTACTTCTGGAGGGCATTTTTCCATATAAGATAAATTATCTTCCGATAAACCAACGATTGCATTAAGAGGTGTTCTTATCTCATGAGACATACTAGATAAGAAATCACTTTTTGCCCTATTTGCTTTTTCTGCTTGATCTCTTGCTAATTCAAGTTGAACAACCATTTTTACATCTGGATTTTCAATTGTAAAATACATAATAATAACAATTAATGAATATACATACCCTATCAAAAACAAATCTGGATAAAAAATGCTTAAAGCTATATCTAATCCCCCTAATAACATAAGCGAATATACTGGAGTAAGTTTCGAATTTACAATTTTCTTTCTATATTTTAAGCAATAATATAAATCTACAATTGTAAAAATAAAACACATTATATACGTAAAGTATATAGAAGGTCCAATAGGAAGAACGCCTCTATTGGAAATATCATAAGAAATAGGTAAAATTAATATTAATGAAAATACACATATTAATAAAAACACAAAAATATTTTTTATACTTTTTTTCGCACTGCATATATTCATCATATATATTACAAATAAACCGCTCCACACTACATAATATGATGATGTAAGTTTAGAAATTAATTTATAAATTATACTATTTAAATCTGCTCCATTATTAAACCATACACATGTTATTATTTCTAAAGACAAACCAATAATTGTTACAATTAACATTGATCCATATACTTTTGTTTCTGAATTATCAATTCGTTGCTTAGAAAAGAACATATAAGATAGAATTAAAATTATTATTAATGAACTAATCGAAAAATAAGCACCTATAGACATTTTTGAAACCTCCTCTATTTGCACCATTATATCATAAATCCGACAGTTTTCTTAGCTTTTTATTGACATAAAGAAAATAAATATTAAACATATGTAAAAAAACCAAATTATAATTTGGTTTTTTTAAACACTAAATCTTTTTTAGTCTTAATGCTTTTGCATTTTGATTATTAATTTTTCCTTCTTTTAAATACTCTTCATCAAGAGTACGATAAAATGAAATATTAATTTTTGAATTTGCCATTCTTTCTAAAGGCTTATCATAATATTCAATTGAACCAGGTAACCAATTTTCACTTAATTGAGATGTAACAAGTGATACTAATCTATTTTCAAAATCCTCATAATCTATATTTTTATCATATAATGATATATGATATCTTGGAATAAATTGTACCATTTCGTCTGGTATAGGTGTAACTACTACTTCTCTAACCTCAGGTAATTTCAATAGCAAATTTTCTATTTCTTCTGGATAGATATTTTCTATTCCTGACGCAAAATTACGCTTTTGCCTACCAATATATTTATATTCACCATTATCTAATTGTTGAACAATATCACCAATATTAATCCACTTTTTTCCAGTTTGATCAATAGATATTACTTTTTTAGTTTCTTCTGGATTATTGTGATAACCAAGCATTACAGATGGTCCCGAAACATATAATAATCCCTTTTCGCCTTTTTTTACTTCCAATCCGTTATTTGCATCAATTATTTTTACATCTAATGTAGAAATTGGTTCACCAATAGTACCAGGTGTATGTATTTTCCCATTATTAATCATCATTGAGGCCCAAGTTTCTGTTGCACCTAAGCCATCCCCTAAAATAGCATCACTGCCACAAAATTTTAATGCTTCATTTATTGCTTTATCTGTAGTTTCTTTTTTAGCTTCACCACCTGATGTTGCATAATGCAATTCAGTTAATGAACCTTTTTTCAATTTACTGTTTGGTACAAACCTATCACCATGTTGTTCAATTAAAGATACCCAATGTGGAGGCCCACCAACAGCAGCAGTCGCATGGGTTCTAACTATTTCATCATAAAAATCACTTGGTAAAGCTTTTAATGTAAGTGCTAATTCCATATTGTTACACAAAGCATAATGCATTATCATTCTACCATAAGCCATGTGTCCAATTGGTATATTTCCTAAATGTACCATTCCTGCTTCTGCTGGAAAAATAGAATTCATACCTTCAACAACATAATTTAAACCACTTCCAGACAAATCTACACCTTTATGAACTCCTGTTGAACCACCAGTAAATAATATATCCGTTAATTTATTTTCTTCAAAAGTAGCTTTTATAAAATCAACGGAGCTATAATCTTTTTTTATAAGACTTTTTAAATTATTTTCTTTTGATAATTTAAAATTTCCTTTTGTTAACTGTAATAATTTATATCCTAATTTAATTTTAAAATTATTTGCAGATTCTAATGGTGAATATAATATCGTAGAAAAATTTAAGTTTTTTTCTGCATCTTTAAAATTACTATAACACATATCTACAGAAATTATCATTTTGGGTTTAACAAGTTCTATATCCTTCTTAACTTTTTCAGCATTATCTAAAGGACTATATCCTACAGTAATTGCCCCTATTATATCAAGTGCATATAACAAATATACTGACTCTGGTGTATTTAACGCAATAACCCCAATCAAATCACCTTCTCTAACACCTTTTGAATAAAGTATTCTAGCATATTTTTCAATTTGTTCATGCATTTCTTCATAAGTAATCTTTTTATTGCCAAAAGATAATGCAGTTAAATCCATATACTTTTTATTACATTCAAGCATATACTCATATTTGGTTTTATCCATATTTTTCATAATTATCCCCCTTAAATTACCGGTTATTTTAGCATATAAAATTATACTTGTCAATTTACATACATATAATTGTACTTATAAACTAAAAGCAAATTTTTTCAAAATTTATAACTTCAACATTTCAAAAAGATACCAGTTCAAAGTAACTAGTATCTAATATTTTTATTAAAAATATATGTAACAATATGATTGCATATATTATTACTTAATCAAAACAATTTTCTTAAATTGTTTTTTTCCTTTTTGAATAATTAATTCATCATTATTAAAATCTGTTGTAGTAATTAATTTATTAACATCATTCTCTTTTGTTCCGTTTACACTTATTCCATTTTGTTCAATCATTCTTCTTCCTTCTGATTTTGATGAAACGATATTTGATAAATTTAATAATTCAGTCAATAGCAATCCATTCTCTAACATACTTTCTTTTATTTCAAATATTTCAATATTTTCAGGTATACCACCTTTAGCTACTGTATTATATCTTTTTTCAGCTTGACTAATAAATTCTTCTCCATGATACATTTTAATTATTTCTTCTGCATATTTTCTATGTGCCATTAATATATCCTCATTCATAATATTTTCTACATCTTTCATATCTAAATCTGTAGTAAGTTTAAAATAATCTAATAATACATCATCAGGTATTCTCATAGCTTTCTCATACATTTTTTCAGGTGATTCATCTACTCCAATATAATTTCCCAATGATTTAGACATTTTTTCCTTACCGTCTAATCCTACTAATAAAGGAAAACACATTACATCTTGTGGCTCTTGATCATAGTCTCTTTGTAACTCTCTACCAACTAACAAATTAAATGTTTGATCTGTTCCACCTACTTCTATATCAGCATGTAATGCAACTGAATCATATCCTTGCATTAATGGATATAAAAATTCATGAATACCAATCGGAATATTATTATTAAACCTATTTTTAAAATCATCTCTTTCAAGAATTCTAGCTACTGTATATTTTCCAGTTAATTTAATAACATCTTCAAATGACATTTTCCCTAACCACTCTGAATTATAAACAATTCTTATTTTGTTAGGATCTAATATTTTAGAAACTTGTTTAAAATATGTTTCACCATTTCTTCTTGTTTCTTCAAATGATAATGATGGTCTAGTTTTTGATTTTCCAGATGGATCTCCAATCATTGCTGTAAAATCCCCTATAACAAAAACTATGTCATGTCCTAATTCTTGTAATACTTTCAAGGCACGTAATGGCACCGTATGACCTAGATGTAAATCAGGTCTTGACGGATCAGCGCCAAATTTCACTATCAATTTTTTTCCACTATTTAATTTTTTTAATAATGTTTCTTTATTATGAATATCAACTGTTCTTCTCAGTATTAATTCAATTTTTTCATCTTTTGTCATATTATCCCTCCTTAATAAAAAAAGCCACGATAAACAATCCTCATAAGGACGATTTATCGCGGTACCACCTTAATTTATGAATAGAAATTCATACACTCAATAAGCTATAAAGTAGCAACCTTTAAACTCATAATGTGTATTTCAACTATATCATTTTGTCTATTTTCACCAAACATAAACTCTCTAAATTTAAAATCATATACTTTACTATTCATTAATCAACATTTATAAATTAAATAATTCTATTATATTATATCATAAAAATTTAATATTTAAAATTTATAAAATCTATAAAAAATAATCATACTTTTTATTATGTAATTTCTTTCCCATTCATATGGTTATATTTTTCAAAATTCATATTTTTTACTTGAGTATTTATTAATTATAATAGAAAATTTATTGTATCAACTAAATCAAATTAATTTTTTTAGGTTTAAATACCCTAACATTACCAAATAATTCAATATTATTTGTTTTTCTATTATAAATCATTACACCATCATCATATATTGCATATACATTCTTTTTTTTATCATCTGCTACTTTTTGTAATTTAGATAAATATTTTGAATTATTTACTGAATGAACATCAATATAAAATGGATCATCAACTACACCAAAACCATCATAAAAAGAAAAATATTTATAGAAGTTATTTTTTGCTGTAATAAAATATCTCTTTAATTGTAATTCTGTCCCTGCACTTTCACCAATTATTATGCCTTTATAGTGTTTTATATAATAAAGAATTTCAGTGTCATGAACAACTTTATTAAAAAACATTTCTGGATTTCCACCAGGTAATAGTATAACATCAGAATCATCAATAATTTTTTTTAATTTTTCATTAGAATCACTATAACAATTACATATTGTTATATTATTTTCTTCTATTCCAATCTTTTTTAATTCATTTATATACCTGTTATATCTTTTTTCTCCCTTTTTAAAAAATTCATCATTTAATTTCTTTGCATCAATCTCAACAGGAAAAGCCCACGGGAAAATTGCAACTTTAGAATTTTTTTTAATTATTTCTTTTAATCTATCAGTGACTAAATTCATCCCTATCTCAATCCTACTAAAAAAAACACTATACATTTTTCATTATCCTTTCCAATCTTTTTGTAGCCATTTGACCACAACATACATCAACTTTATCTCCACCACTTTCAAATTTTGAATTATAAATATTTCTTTCATCTAACATTTTATATGATAATTCATATCTTTCTTCTGAAGATTTATTAAATTTACTGTTTTCAATTTGATTATAAGTGCTTATCTTTAATCTATCATCATCCTCTAAGAATTCTAATAATTCTAAAAAATCTTCTTCACTATCATTAAAGTCATTTGTAATTATCTTGATCATACTAACATTAGGAAATGTTGTTTCTAAAGCAAAACTAACGTTTTCATATTTGTTGTCTAAATATTTTATGGTTTCAAGTACATTTTGATAATTTAATAGAGGCTCCCCAACACCAATAAAACTAAAGCATATATATTCATATTGATTTAATAAATCTAAGCTTGAAATAATATTATTGCTTGTTTTTTTATCTCTTCAAATGTTAAATTTCGTACAAAACTTTTATTTATTCCATTATAGCACATTTGACAAGATATTGGGCATCCAATTTGACTTGACATACATAAATGACAAGTATTACCATCATCAAAAACTCAAGTTTCAATAATAAAATTATCGTTTGTTATTTATAAAATTTTTATAAATTTATCACTTTTGCTATATATTTTATCAATTATTTTTATAATAACCTTTCCTTATACAATTTTTTCATTATTTTAATATTATTTTGCATGTTTGTATTATTATTTAATAAACTATATAAAATTTCTTCTAATTTTGCATCTTTATTTTCAATTTCAGAAGCATATAAAATCATTGATTTATATAAATTTTTTATTTTTGTTTCACTTATTCCATTCAAATACTTGGCTATTGAATCTGACCAATTGCAATTTTTATTATGCCACCTTAAATTATATAAAATTAGTAATGCTTTATATTCTTTTAATCGAAGTTTTTCATATTGAACTTTTACTTTTTTTAAATCCATATCCAAATATGGATTTGCTATAAATGTAAGTTTTTTATCTGATGAAATCGCTGACAAATAATTCATAAAATACATCGCAAACAATTGATGATTACTTGCTACATAAATTTGATTTTGTTCTTGCATTAAATTAAAATAATTACTCCAAATAAAATCTACATCAATATTGAATATTCCATTAGTTGTATCAATCTCAAAACCAGTAGTTCTATTTTTCGAAATAAGAATGTCACTATTTTTAAATGATTTGCTTAATTCCCTCATATCTTTTTCTAAATATAATGGACATATAGAAGGGATAATTCTTTCATCTGTTATTTCTAATACTAACACTTTTTCATTATATTTTTTGCATTCTTTTCCACAATAATTGCATATTATTTTTCCATCTTTTTTTGTATATAATTTTTCGTTACCAACAGATTCATATAGCATATCAACACGCCCACATTCACATCGAATCTTTTCCTTATATTTTACTTTCAAAAAGCCATCATAATACATTTTTTCTATTATAGATTGTAATTCGCTACTATGGTTTTTATCAATAAAAACTGAATCATAATTTATTCCCGCACTATCCACATAATTTAAATATTCATTCAAATTAACATCTTTATCTTCATAGCTATGAATTATATTAAAACCAATATTTTTTTTGATTTTTAATGCTGAACCAATATAATCCATAACAGTTGGAGATAACATCATTCCTATATTTGTTTCACTTTGTGGTTTTATAGGTAAAGTTAAAATTATTGTATTTTTTTTATCCATTTATTATACCTCCTAAAAAATTATAACACATCTCATACAACTCCCTCTTATATAAATTTAAATCATTTATAATACTATCCTTTTTAAATACACATTTATATATCTTATTAATTTCAACAAGATTTAGTATATCATTTGAATGTGAACTTAAGTCTATCTCTTTTAAATCTAATATATATTGTAAATTTTGTATTATATTTAAATATTTGTAAAAACAAACAAACAATCTTTTATCAATCCTTTTGCTGTTTAAGAAAAAGCAATCAATATTGAACTCCTTAATATTTTGTTCCAATCTAAAATCAATAGCTAATAATTTGTAAAAATTAAACAATACATCTGTTTTATAAATTTTTTTTAATTCACAATTTTCTATTGTTTCAATTAAAGAATCTAAATATATATTATTTTTGTTAATATTATCTATTAAATTTTCTTTAAATTTCTGAATGTTACTCAGATCATAACATAATTTTCTTCTTTTTTTATACATTTTTTTATATTTAAACGAATAAATAAATTTAAAACAGTAGGTCCATTCATTAATATACTCTTTTGTATCATTAGAATTAAAATATTCTATTACATCATTTATATTTCTAGTTGAATTATATGTTTCATATAATAATTCATTAGAATTATTTCTACATGGTACATTTATTACTCCATCATCAAATGTTAATTCATATGTGGTATTATTTTTAAGTTTTAAATTTTTATTTGATATTAGTGGTAAATAAACTACCATACTATGTATTTTATCTTTTCCTCTAAATTTTAAAACTTCTTGTATAATAAAATTAATTTTATCTTCAAGTTCGATAATATTTTTATAATCATTATCATAGGTTAAATAATTTATATCAACGTCACTAAATAAAGTGTTAGAATTTCTTCCTAAACTTCCACTAAGAGTAATGCAAAAATCTATTTTATATATTTTTTTAAAATCATCCGCAAGTTCTTTTATCATTTTTATTATATATTTTCTATATATTGAGTTAAGTTCTTTAAATCTTTCAATTGTAATTTTATTATATGAATTAACATATTCATTACGTAAATTTAATATTCTGTCTTGATATTTTTTTAAATATTTTAATTTAATCTTTTCATAATCTATTTTTTTCATATATAATCATTCCTATTTTCAACATATTAATTTTCTTTTCTAAATTCCTTAATTTTACGTTTTGCTTTTGTAGTTTGTACTTTATCAAGCCATTCTTCTCTTGGTCCATATGATAATACATCTGTAATAATTCTAACTCTATCTTTATTCCTTAATTGATACTCTGGTTCAACCACTTTATCATTTACAACTGCTGATACCATAGTATTACCTAAATCAGAATGAATTTTGTATGCAAAATCAATTGCAGTTGCACCTTTTGGAAGTTCAATTATATCTCCCTTTGTTGTATAAACATATATTTTATCTGAAAATAATTCAGATTTTACTTGATGAACAAATTCTTGATTATCACCAAACATTCTATTAATCTCAACTAGAGATTTAAAAAATTGATACTTTTGTTTCAAATCTTCCTGCATAACATCTCTTGCATTGCCTTTTTGAATATCCCAATATGCAGTTAATCCAAAAGATGCAATCTTATCCATGTCAAATGTTCTTATTTGAGTTTGTACTAGTCTATCATCTTCCCCAAAAACAGTTGTGTGCAATGATTGATACATATTTGTTTTAGGATTATATATATAGTCCTTAAATTTGTCATTTATTGGATGATATTTTGAATGTATAGAACCTAATGTCAAATAACAATTTGCAATTGAATCAACCATTATTTTTAATGATAATAAATCATGAATATCTGAAAGCTTATGTCCTTGTTCTAATCTTTTATATATACCATAAATATTTTTTGTTCTTACTTTTATGTCATGTGGTATATCTTGATTAGTAAGTATGGAATTTATCGTAGTAAGCATTTCATTTAAGCAATGTTTACTATCATCTTCAACTCTTAGTTTGATTTCTTCTATTCTTTTATATTTATCTGGATATAAATATTTAAGAGATAGATCTTCTAATTCTGATTTAATTCTATATGCTCCTATATAATAAGCAAGTGGTACAAATATATCCATTGTTTCCATAGAATTTTCCTTTTGTTTGAATTCAGACTTAAATTGTAATGTTCTCATATTGTGTAATCTATCAGCTAATTTAATAATAATTATTCTAACATCTTCTGTAATGCCAGTAATTATCTTTCTTGTATTTGCCATATTTTGATCTTGTTTTGTAGAAAAATTTAATTTACTTATTTTTGTAACACCATCCACCAAATTTGCAACTTCTTGATTAAAATCATGAGCTATGTCCTCTTTTTTGATAATTGTATCTTCTAATGTGTCATGTAAAAGCCCTGCACAAATAGTATCAGTATCACCATGCATTTCAGCTAATATATATGCAACATTTAACGGATGACTAATATATGGTTCACCACTTTGCCTCATCTGTTCTTCATGTAAACGTTCGGCATACTCATATGCTTTTTTAACTTTTTCTTTTTCTTCTAGGTTATATACTTCTACTAAATCCAATAAATCATTCAAACACAATTCTTTCATGAAATCATCCTTCCTACCCAAAACAAAAAGGCACCTAAAAAGCACAATGGTTTTTTAGACACCTTTTGTCACATATATCATTTGTTTTGAAGAACAGTAATCACAAAAGAATTTGTAAACACACATCTCATTTTTTATGAATTTAAAACTAACTAAAACATTAAAAAACATATAATTATAATCTTCTTTCATGCCTACCACCCTAAAACTAAATTTTCAATTATATTACACCTTTTAAACATTAAAGTCAATAGTTATTTTACATAATAACCCTCTAATGATATAAAAAAAATTTAGTACATAATACTAAATTTTTTACATTCTACTATTTTCACTACACAATTCTAAAACTCTCTTCATTGTATTAACTGCTCTAATTGTTATACTATCTTTTATACTAGTACTTGCAGTTTTAATCACCAATTTGATTTCTTATAATTTTTTAGATTATATGACCAAAATATAACATTATTATATTCTTTTACCATTTCTATGTTTTCAGAAATTTTTCCTAATTGATTATATACATTTATGTAATTTGCTGGTAGAATTATAAAAATAATATTATTATAAAACTCTTTATCTTTCATTTTAATCCAACTTGGAATATTTTCAAATATATTATTTAATTCATCAAAAGTAAGAATATGAATAGGAATTTTTAAATTAAACTTGTCATTTATTATTTTTAAAATTTGATTTGTTATATTCTTTTTAATTTCGAAAGATTCTAAAATTATATTCCCACTATTTAAATATGTCATTACATTATTGTACTTTTTTTCTAATTCAATTTTTAATTCATTCATTGACATTTTATTTTTTCCATTAATGTTTATTCCTCTAAGCAATACTATATATTTCATTAAAGTACCTTTTTTTATAACACAAATAATTTTACATTTTTTCTTTAATTATGTTTTTACTACATAAGTAAGTTACTATAAAATATATAGAATATATAATAATTAAAAATATAAAAGTAATTATTGAACCATCTAAAATACTTTTTATTCCTAAACTACTTAAAATATATGTACAAAATTTAAGTCCAAATATAGTATGAATTATCGCTAATGACAAAGGTGTTATAAAAAATATTAAAGTTTGTTTAAATAATGCTTTATTTATATCTTTTTCATCAGATCCTATTTGTCTTAAAACTTTATATTTATTTTTATCATCTAAACAATCTGATAATTCCTTTAAAGCTAAAATTGCAGATGAAGATATTAAAAATATTATACCCAAATAAAGTCCAATAAATGTAACAATAACGGAAAGACCTATTGATGCAGCTTTTATATCATTTTTTGTATCTAAATCATAACCATTTTCCGTTGAATAATATTTTAATTTATTTTCTATATAATTAATTTTATCTTTATCTGTAGTAGAATAATTTCCAATCAATATTTTATTGTTTTCAGAATTAGAATCAATTACATTATTTGGAACAACGAAAAATCCCATATTAGTTGGATTGCCACTAATTTTTACAAATCCTTCTATACTTTTATTTAAAGCTGGAGTTAATTCTTTACCAAATATGTTAATTATGCTTTTTCTATTCATTACCTCATCATATATTTCTTTTTCATAATTTGAAACAATAACATATTCATTATCTTTTAATGTTATTTCATCTAAATTAAATAATTTTGATATTTTATTATAATCACTTTGCGAAATAATTTCTACTTTTGAATTATAATTTGCAAATGGGGATTTATTTTTTAATTCTAAATAATAATTTCCTAATGATTCTTTATATAACATATTTTCATCATAATACTCATTAATAATAGTTAAATTTATATTATTTTTTAATTCTATATCATTATTGATTAGATTAAGCATATCTTCATCTGATACTTTGTTTTGATTATAATAATACTTAATAAGTTCAAAATCTGCTGGTGCATATTTATTAATAGAATTATTAAAATAATTTTTTATAGTAAATGTACTTGATAACAAACACAAGGTAAAAAATAACATAATACAAATAACAGATATAGATACAACCATTGTATTTATTTTACTGCTGATTTGTTTAAAAACAAAAGTATTTAATTTTTTATAATATAATTTATGACATTTAGATAGTATTTTTAAAACCAAACCTGCTATAGAATAAAAGAATAATATTGTTCCAACTATTCCAAGTGATATTGGTAAAAATAATATACTTGCATCATATTTTATTAATTTAAATAAACCTTTAGTTACCATATAATATGCAGATGAAAGCATGAGAATAGATAATATAAATAATATTATACAAACAATAGGATTTTTAAATTTAATCTTTTCTTGCTTTTTACTTGCTTGTAATAAATTTATAAGTTTATTTTTATTTACTATGATTGTATTAAAAATCATTACAATAATATAAATAATACCATAATATAAAATTGTTTTCATCATAGCAGTTTTTGAAAAATTAAATCTAAAATTTGTCATATCAGCTTCAAACATGTTGGCAACAAAAACACTAGTAATTTGAGATAAAATCATACCTAATAATAAACCAATAATTAATGAAATAAGACCTATTAAAAATGTTTCTATTAATAGTAAAAATGATATTTTTCTTTTAGACATTCCAAGTGTCATGTAAATTCCAAATTCTTTATTTCTTTTTTTTATTAAAAATCTAGACGCATATATAATTAAAAATCCTAAAATGAATGATACAAAAACTGATACATATGATAGTAAGCGAGTTAATAAATCTATCATTTCACCTTGTCTATTTGACACTTCTAACATAGCAGTTTGACTGCCCATTGAATTAAAAATATAAAATATACAAACACCAAGTATTAAAGTTACAAAATAAATTGCATAATCTTTAAAACTTTTTTTAATATTTGAAATAGATAATTTACAAAGCATCGTTCATTTCACCGCCCAGTAAAGTAACTACATCTATTATATTGTCAAAAAATTCTTTTCTAGATAAATTTTCTTTATTTAGTTCACTGAATATTTTTCCATCTTTTATAAATATAACACGTGAAGCATAACTTGCTGTAAAAGCATCATGAGTTACCATCAAAATTGTAGAATTTAGTTTTTTATTTAAAAACTCAATGCTATCTAACAATTGTCTTGATGATTTTGAATCAAGAGCACCCGTCGGTTCATCAGCTAAAATCAAACTAGGATTTGTAATAATTGCTCTAGCACTTGCTATTCTTTGTTTTTCACCACCACTCATTTGATATGGATATTTATTAAGTATTTTAGTTATATTTAATTTTTCTGCCATATCGTTTATTCTTTCTTTTTGTTCTTTATATGGTACATTTTGAATAGATAAAGAAAGTGAAATATTTTCATATCCTGTTAAAGTATCAAGTAAATTAAAATCTTGAAAAATAAATCCTAATTTATCTCTTCTAAATTTATTTAGTTTATTTCCTTTTAATTTTGTAATATCTTCCCCCTCTACATAAATATGTCCTGATGTTACTTTATCTATTGTAGAAATCATATTTAAAAGTGTAGTTTTTCCTGAACCACTTGCTCCCATTATAGCAACAAATTCTCCCTTTAAAACTTCCATAGAAATATCATTAATAGCTTTTGTTAAGCTTGATTTACTTCCATAATATTTTTCTACATTAGATAATTTTAAAATATTTTCCATAATATTTCTCCTTTCGTAATTAATTATATTAAAGTTATAATAATTTGTCGCTTGTTTAATATTACACAACATTACATTTTAGTAATATTAAAATTTATAATACTTATTTTTACCAAATTCAATAACAACATTTGTATACTTATTTTCTTCACTTTTGATATAAATATTATGACCTAATTTATTGCACAAGTTTTTTATAATATATAATCCCATACCAGTTGATTTAACTTTATCTCTTCCATTTGTGCCAGTAAATGATTTATCAAAAACACGTTTAATGTCTTTACTTGGTATACCTATTCCATTATCATATACTGAAAGTATAATTTTATCTTTTTCTTCATGTGCTGTAATATTAATAATACTATTGTTATTTTTTTTATATTTTATACTATTGTTTACTATTTGATTTAATATAAACTCTAGCCATTTTTTATCTGTGTATACATTTAAATTATCAATATTAACTTCTAGTTTTATTTGATTTTCAAGTAAATCATCTTTGTTTTTTAAACTAACATTTCTAACTATTTCCTTAAGACAAAATTTTCCAATTATGAAATCTTTTTCTGTAATTTCACTTCTCATATAATAAAGTATTTGATCTATATTATTATCTAATTTTCTAATTATACTTAAAAAATCTATAGAATTTATTTGTTTATGATTGTGACATTTTAATACCATGCTTGATATTGGTATTTTTATTTCATGAATCCAAATTTCAACAAACTCTTTAAATTCAGTAATTCCCTTAGTTTGTAAATTAATGTTTTCTATCATTGATTTGTTTATTTCATATAAAATATCATTAGTTAATATTTCTTCATATGTAGTAGGTTCTGGAATTGTTTCTAATACTAAATATTTTTTATCTAATTTATTTAACATATTTAAAAGATTATTATAATAATTTCTTTTTCTAAAATAATTTAAAAGTAATATAGATAAACCATTTATTAATAATATTAAAAAAATTATCAAAGTTACATCATTATTTAATTTAAATGCTCTAAGTATTAAACATATAATTATTGATGTAATTATATATATAATTATACTAACTATTTTATCTTTTAAGTAATTTAAAAATCTCATAATAATATATATCCTAATCCTTTTCTAGTTTCAATCATTTCTTCTTCAGATAATTCTTTTAATTTTGTTCTTAATCTACTTATATTTACCGTAAGTGCATTATCATTAATATATTCATCATTATTCCATAAAGTTGTCATAAGTTCATCTCTTGTTACTATTCTTTCTTTATTATTTAATAAATAACTAAAAATAATCATTTCATTTTTTGTTAAAACAACTTCTTTTTCATTGTTTTTAATGATTCCTTTGTTAATATTAATTATTAAGTTTTTAAATTTTATTATATCTAATTTTTGTTCACATCTTTTAAATATGTTAGATATTCTAAGTAATAATATAGTTGGATTATATGGCTTAATTATGTAATCATCTGCTCCATACATGATTGATAATGCTTCATCTGCTTCATTAGTTTTACTTGTTACCATTATAATTGGAATATTAGATTTTTTTCTAATATTTTTTAGTAATAATTCTCCATTTAAATAAGGTATGTTTATATCAAGTAAAATAAGATCTGAATTACTTTTAAGTATTGTTTCTAAAGCATTTTCAAAATTGGTTAATATAGTTGCTTCATAAGAAGAGTTTGTTAATAAATTATATAATTCACTTGCCACTATTTTGTCATCTTCAACAATCATTATTTTTTTCAAATATAATCACCAACTTTCTACAAATATTATAACATTAAAATTACTTTTATTATCTTACAGTTTTGTAATATAAAAAGCAGTTTAACAAAACTACCTTTATATTTCTACAATATTAATTTCATTACCATGTTCTTTTATTATTTCAATTAAATCCATTACATTTAACCATACTGTTGCAGTATTATCATTTGGATGTACTCCTATTATATATTTGTCCATCATAAAACTTTTATCTATGAAAAATTTTACTTTCAATTCTTTATCATTTAGTAATCCAAAAGGAGATACACTACCTGGATTTAAATTTAAGATTTCATTTAAATCTTTTTGTGAAGCAAAGCTTAAAGAACGTGTATTATTTTTATTTTTAAATTCTTTTAAATTGATTTTTTTAATTCCTTTAACTGTTATAAGAAAGTAATTCTTTTTATCATCACAAAGAAATAAGTTTTTAGCATCATACTCTGGATACAATAATTTAGTTTTCTTTAAATCTTCCATGTTATAAACTGCTTCGTGTTCAACAATTTCGTGCCATATTTTTTTATTATTTAAAAGTTTGTATATATCATTTTTATTCATAAATTTCCTCTTTTGTTAAATGTAATATTTAAAGTTATTTTTTTCATTTTTTAATGTAGTATCATTTCCATGGCCAGAGTATACTATTATGTCATCATCATATTTTGATATTAATTTTAAACTTTTTTTCATATCAGATATATTTCCACCTTCTAAATCCATTCTACCAATTGAATTTTTAAATATAAAATCTCCTGTAAACATTATTTTTTCTTTTTCAAAATATATTGTTATACAATCTTCTTTATGACCTGGTGTATGTATTATATTAAATTCAAAATCATTTATTTTATAAAATCCATCCTTGTATTTATAATCTATTATTTTACTCTTAAAGTTATTTAAAGCACCAACATGATCAAAGTGATAATGTGTTATTATTATTGCCTTTATATTTTTATTGCCAACTTTTTCTTGTATTTTTTCATAATCATCACCTGGATCAATTACTATACAATTATTATTGAGTGTTAAAACGTAACAATTTGTTTGATAATCTCCTACTACTATTTTATCTATTTTCATTTATTACTCCTTTAATAAAATCAATTAATGTTTGTGTTATATCAGAATAAAAATCAACTATTATTCTTTTATTTATTTTAGCTAAAATATTATTATATTCATATTTATTGTTGTATATATACATTAAATTATTTTTTTCTATTATAGGATATTTGTATTTAAGTCTATCTAATAAATATATATTATTTCCATATTTTTTTACTAAGTTAAATTTAGAAATCATTGCTTGCTTTCTTGAAGCTATTATATATTCTAAGTTAGGTTCTTTACCATATCTTTTTACATAATTTTCATATATTTTATTAACCATACTTTCATTTACTTCATAAGAAAGTGTTACTTTTTTTACTCCTAAGCTATGTAAGAGCGCTACTGAATATGAATTTGTAACATTTAAAGAAAAATCTGTTTCTATATTTTTATATTTATTTATACTTCCAAGTTCTCCTACTAATAATAAATTATTATCTTCTATGTATTCATTTATTACTCTAGGAATTTTTTTTACAAATATTTTGTTATCTATTTCTGAATATATTTTATTAAAATCAAATTCTTTTAATTTATCGTATATTTTTTCATCTAATACTTCTAAATTTATTTCTTGTTTTTGTTTTAAATCTGGAAGTTTTATACTATATTCTTTTTTTAAATAAGGTATATTATAAATTCTTTTTTCGTTTAGTTTTTCTACTAAATTTCTTCTTAATTCATTTAATTCTTTTATGTTTATAAATATATTCTCATCTGATTCTATACTAAATTTATTTATTTGATATACTGTATCGCCTAACTTTTCTAGTTGGTTTTTTATTTTATCTTTTGTAATTGGATAATTTTTTGATTTTTCAACAATATTCCCAAAAACTGTAACTGTATTTTTATTATCTTTATATGTAACAGATATTTTTTCTCCTATTTTAGCGTATACAGAACAATCTATATTTACTTTTCTTTTAACAGATATTTTTTGTTTTATCTCGTTTAGTTGATTATAATCTGATGTTTTTACAACAATTGTTCTATTTTTTATTTTATTTTCTGATTTTATTTTTATAATATCTCCTGCTTTAGCACAAGAAACTTTATTATTATTTTTTAACATACTTGTTACAATAAATCCATAATCTTTTTCATCTATAAATCTAATTCCATCATTTATATTTAAGTCATCTGTTAATTTTATAGTTGCATAATTATTTTTATAATTAATCACTTTTCCAATTTCTATACCTTGATGATTTGGTTTTTGTTCATTAATTATTAAATTATTTTCTTCATTAAATATAAATCCTTTTGTAAATTCTCTATTAAATATTTTTTTTAATTCCTTTATATCTTCTTCTTTTATATTTATTTTTCCTGTTTTTACATATTCATCTATTACTTTTCTATATAGCGCAACAACTATATATACATATTCAGGTCTTTTCATTCTTCCTTCTATTTTTATACTATCTATATTTAAATCTATTAACTTATCAATATTACTTAACGTATTTAAGTCTTTCATACTTAATGGATAATGTCCTATATTTAATTTTTTGTTTTCTCTTATTACATCATATGGTAACCTACAACTTCCAGCACATGCCCCTCTATTACCACTTCTACCACCTATTAAATAACTCATTAAACATTGACCTGAATAACTAACACAAAGTGCACCATGAACAAATATTTCAAGTTCTAAATTTGTATTATTTTTGATTTTTTTTATAGTATCTATACTTGTTTCACGAGCTAGAACTGCTCTTTTTATATTTAGTTTTTCTAATAATTTTACACCTTCTAAATTATGTATATGCATTTGTGTTGATGCATGAAGTTCTAAATTTGGATAAGTTTTTCTAATTAAATCAACCATCCCAATATCTTGTATTATTATTGCATCTACATTATTAACATGAAGAAAATCTATATAATTTAAAAAATCTTCTACTTCATCTTCAAATATAAGTGTATTTACTGTTACATATATTTTTATTCCATATAAATGACATAATTTTATTGCTTCTATTAATTCATCATTATCAAAATTTGTAGCAAATGATCTTGCACCATACTTTTTACCACTTAAATATACCGCATCGCATCCTGCACAAATAGCTGCTTTTAAACTTTCCATTGAACCTGCAGGAGCAAGTAATTCTGGTTTTTTCATAATATCACCAAACTAATTATATAATATAAAAAAAAATTAAACAATCGTTTAATTTATTTACACTCTTCATTGTATTTATAACTATATTGATTAGTATCATTATCGAATTTTATTACTATGCATCCATTCATTATAGAACTATCTTTTGGATTTCTTAATTCTTTTTCATCTAATAAGCCAGCTTCTTTTAATTTATCAAGCGTTAAAAAATAAGTTTCTCCTTCATCTGGAAGTAATTCTGTATTAGAAACACCCCAGTTTCTTGAAATTTCTTCTATTCTATTTATTTGTTCATCATAAGCTTTATCTTTAGCTGAAATTATTTGATTACTTATTATAGGTACCGTAATCATTGTTACAATTCCAAGAATTATTAATACAGCTAACAATTCAATTAAAGTAAATCCTTTCATATGTTTACCTCTTTCTTTTTTTATTTTAACACAAATTTATATAAAAAAAAAGAGCTTGTTATGCTCTTGAATCATATTTACCATCTTTTGTAGAAACTACAATATTTTCACCTTCACCTATAAATAAAGGTACTTTAACCATTAAGTCATTATCCATATAAGCTTCTTTTAAAGCATTATTTGTAGTATTTCCTTTAACAGCTGGTTCTGTTTTTGCTACAGTATACTCAATTTTTTCAGGTAATTCAATTCCTAACATTTCACCTTGATAGAAAGTTATATTAACATTTAAACCTTCTTTTAAGTATTTAGCATCATCACCTAATTGTTGTTTAGAAATTTCAATTTGTTCATAAGTTTCCATGTTCATAAAATTATAAACATCACCTGTGCTATAAAGATATTGCATTGATTGTTTACTTATGATGGCTTTTTCTAACTTTATACTTGTATTAAATGTTTTTTCAGTAATAGATCCTGTTCTTAAGTTTTTAAGTTTAGCTTTTACAAATGCAGCACCTTTTCCAGGTTTTACGTGTAAAAATTCTATTACTTGATATATATTATCTTCAAACAAGAAAGTTATTCCGTTTTTTATATCATTAATATTAAACATGATTTTTCCTCCTTATTATTTTCCTTCTTTATGAGGTGTTGTTTTTTTACAAGTTGAACAATATTTTTTAAGTTCTAAACGTTCAGTTGTATTTTTTTTGTTTTTTTCTGTACGATAGTTTTGTTCTTTACAAACTGTACATGCAAGAGTAATTCTTTCTCTAGCTTCTCCTTTTTTTGCCATACTAAGTTTCCCTCCTTTTTAATGCATACTACCATATTATAACAAATTATTTATAAATTTCAAAGAACTTTTTTGATATTGCTCTACTTATTTTCATATTTACGTAGTTTCTACTATTACTTTTACCCTTATAATTAAAAATGTTAGGTGAAATAACCGTAAAAGTTACTTTAGGATCATCATATGGAGCATATGATACAAATGTATGGTTAAGTACCATTGTATCAACATATCCATCGTTATTTGTATCTATTATACTTTGACTCGTTCCAGTTTTTCCTGCTGGTTTATATTTTGAATTTATATATCCTACTCCTGTACCATTTGTTTCCATTACACTTTTAAATCCTTGTTTTACTCTTTGAATATATATGTCAAGTGTATTAACTTTATTTAAAATATTTGTTTCAAATTCATATGATAAGTTTGTAAGTGGTATATCTGTTGGTTCATATACTGCCTTTAAAAAGTGCAACTGCAATCTATATCCATTGTTTGCTATTGTATTTATATATTGTGTCATTTGAATAGGTGTATATGAATCATACTGTCCTATTGCAAAATCTAAAAGTAATGATGGTGTACCACTTTTTCCTTTAAATCCTTCACTTTCGATAGGTAAATCTATACCTGTTTTAATTCCAAGTCCAAATTCAGCAAATGTGTTTCTATATATTTTATATGCACTTAAATCAAGTTTTAATGCTTTATTATATGAATAACTTCCTTTTCCAACTCTTATAGCTGTATGATATTGATATGTATTAGAAGATTGTTTTAAAGCAGTTATATCATTTAAAGTTCCTAGATATTTCCAAGAGCACTTTGGAGGAGTTGACGGAAGAATTAAACAATCATCTTTTCTAATCTCACCCATTTTTAATGCACCTGTATTATATCCTACTATATGAGAAGCACCTTTTACTGCTGAACCCATAACAACTGGGCTTGTACTTATTCCTGGTGTATAATCATATGTTTTATAATTTTCATCTACTTTAGTCGCTTTTCTGCCAGATGTTGCAAGTATTCCACCAGACTTTGGATCTGAAATAACTACAAATGAACCTTCATAATATTCTGTGTTTGGTCCATCTTTTTTTGCTTTAATAATTTCTTCATCCATTATTTTTTCTATTTCTTTTTGTAATTCAATATCTATAGTTAATACTATATCTTTACCTCTTTTTCCCTCTTCTACTAAAACATATTCACCATTTTCTAATTTATATTTATTTTTTGTACCTTTTAATATATCTTCATATTGCATTTCTAAATAACTGATTCCAACTCTATCTGAAAGTAAATAGCCTTTGTCTAAGTAATAATCTTTTTTTTCATATGGTATTCCTGTTTCTGAATTTGATACACTACCTAATATAGTTCTAAAAACATCTCCGTATGGATATACCCTTTCCCAATCCATTTTTACTTCTACACCTGGCATTTCGTTTAGACTTTCTGCGACTTTTGCATATTCAAGATCTGTTACGTTTTCTTTTTTTATGCTTTTTTTTGTAAATGAATATCCTGTATTCATTAGATTATATATATATGCTGCTTTTTTATCTAAATCACTATAATTTATTTTACTAACATCTATTCTTTCAAGTTTATAGTTTTCTATATCTTGAGATGTAATTTTTCTTTCTTCTAACAAAAGTCTTTCATTTTTGGTTATTAAATTATACGCTGCATCATAGTTATTTTTTATCCAAAATTTTTTTATCATTAAATCAGTAGTATTGTAATTTAAATCAAGTATTTGAGCAAGTTTATATGAAGTATTTATTTCATCACTCGTAGTTACTCCCGATTTTTTTTTATAATATATAACTTTTACTGTTTTATTATCTACTATTATTTTCCCATTTCTATCATATATTCTACCTCTTGGAGCACTTTCTCCATATACAATGTTGTTTGTTAATTCTTGTAATTTATCTTTATAATAATTATGTTTTAATATTTGTACGTTAAATAGTCCTATTACTAAAATGAGCATTGCGATTATTGTTATAGCAATTAATATATTATATCTTCTTTCAATAGTTATTATTTTATTATTTGATATTTTTTTCATAATTGTTGTTTACTTCTTCAAAATCAATTATTGAAAAAAAGTTATCTATATATTCTTGTCTATTAAAATAATCAATATAATAAGCATGTTCCCATAAATCTATATTCATTATTGGTATAAGATCATATGAATATGGATTTTCTTGATTAGATGTATTAATTATTTCTAAATCGTTATTGTTTAATATTAAAAATGTATAACCTGATCCTATAACATATGATGCTTGTTTTTTAAATTCTTCCTTAAATTTTTCAAAGCTTCCATATTGTTGTTCTATTTTTTGTTTTAATTTTCCCACTGGTTCTGATTTATTTAGTCCTATATTTTCAAAATATAATTCATGATTTAAGATAGCTGATGATAAAAATAATATTTTATCTCTATTTTCCATAGGAAATTCGTCTATATTTTTTATTGTTTCTTCTAAAGTATATTTATTATTTTCTATTAAATCATTTAATTTTTTTACATAATTTGTATATATTATATAATGTCTTCGCACCGTTTCTTCACTTAAGTATGGTTCTAAAGCATTAAATGAAAATTTTAATGGTTTTGCCTTATACATAATATCACCTATAATTATATTATTCTCTATTTTAACTTTTATACATATATTATATTAAGGTGATTTCATTGAAAGAGTTTATAATTAAACAATATATTGACAAAATAACAAAAAAAGATGTTTATGATTTTGGATTAAAAAACAATATTACTCTAAATAATAATAATTTAGATATAATTTATAATTGTATTAAAAAGGATTGGAAACAAATTGTGTTTGGTGATGTTACTCCAATTTTTAATAAATTAAGTTTTGAAATTGATGAAAATAATTTAAATAAAATTAAAAATTTATATTATTTCTTTAAAGAAAAATATAAAAATTTTCTACAATAAAAGAGCATATTTGCTCTTTTTTATGATTTTAATTATGCCATTATTTATAATAATTTCTTATGTCTTCTATTAAATTTTCATTAATTTTTTTATTTCTTATCATTTCTATTTCAAATTTATATGGTGGATATATTTTTTTGTTATCATCTTCATTTTTAGAAACATATGGAGTTTCTAATATTTTTGGGATATTTTTTAATTTTTCGTGATAAATTATTTTAATTAAATTTTCAAAACCAATTGTTCCATATCCTATATGTTCATGTCTATCTTTATGACTTCCTAGTATATTCTTACTGTCATTTATATGAACACATTTTAAATATTTAAGGCCTATTACCTTATCAAAATCATTTATTATTTTATCAAAATCGTTTAAATCATATCCTGCATCATTTATATGACATGTATCTAGGCAAACTCCTATTTTATCTTTTAATTCTATTCCGTCTATAATCTGCTTTATTTCTTCAAATGTTTTTCCGCATTCACTTCCTTTACCAGCCATAGTTTCTAAACAAATAATCACATTTTTATTTGGATCTAATACTTTATTAAGTGCGAATATTATATTTTTTATGCCCTCTGTTTCTCCTAATTTCACATGACTTCCTGGGTGTAATACAATTTTATTAATACCTAAACTTATTGTTCTATCAATTTCTTGTTTAAGAAATGAAATAGCAAAATTATAATTATCATTATTATTAGCTAGGTTTATGATATAAGGTGCATGTATAACCACATTATTTATATCAATATTATTATCAACCATCATTTGTTTTGCTTTACTAGTTAAATTATCATCAATAGAAACTCTAACAGTATTTTGTGGTGCTCCTGTATAAAACATAAATGTTGTTGCTTTATAATCAAGTGCTTGTTTTACACATCCAACCAATTGCTCATTTTTATTAAAATTAACATGTGCTCCAATTATTAAATCTTCCATAAAATTCTCCTTTAATATAAAAAATTATATCATAAAAAAAAATAACCAACAAGGTTATTTATAAAAAGCTAAATTACCAATTAAAGGTAGTTTTTCTTCTTTATCTTTTGCTGCATGAACAATTCCAGTAACAATATAGAATATACATGCTCCATAGTAAGCTAAATTAACGATTGTTAATAAAACTTTACCTAATGTATTTACACCAGTAGTTATTCCAAAGAATGAAGCTTCTACACAAGTTGCTACAATTATTAAATTAATAATACCCGCAACTATTCCTGCTGCAACACAAGCAATTGTTAAAATAATTCCTTGACCAACATGAAATCTAACTTTAGAATCATTTTTTGAACCACAGAAAAGTCCTAAAATCCAAAGTATTCCGATGTAAGAAACTATTTTGAATACTTTAGTATCTCCTTCAATAATTTGTTCCTTAGTTAATTCCTTTGTTACTTTTTTAGTTTCTTTTTTTACTGTTTTTTTTGTACTATTGTTTGTTCCACATTCTGGGCAAAATTTAGAATCTTCTGGCATCTTTTTTCCGCATTCTTTACAAAACATATATATACTCCTCTCTTTCTACAATTATACATTTGAAACCCTTTAAAGTCAATAATTGTTTATACTTTAGTATATGTTAACTATCTATTAATTTTCCAATACCACCAAATATTATTCCAATACCTTTTACCATATAATCTCCAATTGTATCTGATATAGCAAGTGTAGCACTCGAAATTTTATTTTCATAGTTTTGTACGGGTTCTAGGTATGATTCTATATCTATTTCTTTTCCATCGCTTATATCTTTTTCAAATTTTTTAATTTGTTCCTCAGTTAGTTCCTTTTTTTTATATTGTCTATATTCATAATATCCTGTTGCTTGTGACAAATATATTGTTAAAAATGTAATAAATGACATTAAAAACAAGTATTTAAAAATGACATTTAAAACTTTAGTTTTCTTCATCTAATACCTCCTTAATTATTGAGCCTAACAAATCTATTGTGTTTTTTACTTCAACTATGTCATTTTCATATCCACCAATATTTATAAATATGATTTTTTCTGATAATTCTTGATTATATGTATAATTATCATTTAATACTATTCCACGTGTTAAATCTGGATATTTTTCTTTTATTTTTCTATTAATTAGTTCGGTTAAATTATAATTTAACATATAATTTTTATTTTTTCTTCCTACTACAAATTTTACTTTTGCATATTTTTTACCATTTAGTTCTAAAGTTGTAACTTCTTTTTTTTCATCATCTCTGTGTAAATCTATAAATAAATCAATATTTTCATTTTGTATTATATTTTCTATTAATATTTTACTTGTATCAAAACTTTTTGATACATCATTATTTGTTAAATCAGATACTTTTTGTTTTTCCACTATTACATCTATTCCTATGCTTTTTAAATTATTTGAAAGCAATAACGAAGCGTTACCAACATTTATTTTTATATTTTGAATAAAATCTTTATATTGTTCCAAATCATGTGTATTGTATAAATATACTTTATATTTATATGAACTTAATTTTAATTTATCTTTTAATATAATTTTATTTTCTGTTTGATTTTTAAGTATTCCGACTGGGTCATTTATGTTTATAAATTTTTGTAATATTTTATTTAAATAATTATCATCTTCATTATATATAATATGAATACTATTATTTGAAAGTATTTTAGATATAGCATTTTTATTTATTGTAACTAATTTAAAGTTAGATGAAATGTATGAAAACAATAAATAAATTAAAATTATTATAATAATAAATATTAAATATTTAAATTTTAATTTGATTTTTCTTTTACTTTTAAATTTCATTTTTTCACCTCTTTAATGATTATATATAATTATATGCGTACATTTTGTCAAAAAAAATATCAAATAACTTGATATTTAATTTACTTCATCATGAAGAGCTTTATTTATTCCATTTCCTATAACATCAGATAATTTTTCTATAACAAAGTCAATTTCTTTAGGTGTTACCATCATATTATAACCTATTGGGGTCAAAACTTCATATATTAATTCTTTAAATTCATCGTCAGATAATGTTCCAATTATCCCAAATAAATCTTTTTTATCGGATTCTTTTATATTAACATCTTTTTTTAAATAATTAACACCATTTGGAACTAATTTACTAATTGGATTTTTTAGAAATTCTTTATTAAATGCATAATGTTTATACATATAATTTATTGTATCAGATACAATTACATTTGCATCTACAACAGTTGGTACACCTATTGCGACAACAGGTATATTTAGTTTTTCATAACTAATTTCTTTTCTGCTGTTTCCAACTCCACTACCAGGATGTATTCCTGTATCAGTCATTTGTATTGTTTTGTTTACTCTTTCAATAGAACTACTTGCTAAAGAATCAATTGCTATTAAAAAGTCTGGTTTTAATTTTTCTACTAAACTTAAGATTATATCGCTAGTTTCTATTCCTGTTTGTCCCATAACACCTGGATTTATCGCACTGACTTTCATAAAACCTTCAACATTTTGAAGTTCAAACAAATGAGATGTTACTATAATATTATTTATTGATAATGGACCTAAAGAATCTGGAGTTGATTTATCATTTCCAAGTCCTATAATAAGACAGTATGAATTTTTTGTGATTTTTAAATTTGCTAACATTTTTTTTAATTCCTTAGAAAAAATTTCTTTTACTTTTTCTTTATTTGTAAAATCTGTAACATCTTCAAATTCTATTGTAATATAATTACCTTGCTTCTTATTTATTAATTTCTCCGTCTTTTCATCAACTTTTACAGTAGTGATTTTAATTTTATCTTCTATATTAATAACTGGTTTTATATTATTATTATCTTTTATACTTTCAACAAGTAGATCTGTTCTTATGTTATATTTTTTTAAATCTTTTTCTCTATTCATACTATTCACCTCTAATATTTTTATCATTTTTAAATAATTTATTAAATTTATTTGCTTTTTTATCATTTTTTTGTTAAAATGTTATAAGTATTAATGACATGGAGGTGATATTATGCCAAATATGAAAAACGCTAAGAAAAAAATCTTAGTTGATGCTAAGAAAAAAGAAAATAACAATAATTTTAAAGCTAGTATGAAAACAGCTATTAAAAATGTAGAAAAATCAGTAAAAGCTAAAGACAAAGATAAAGCTGCTGAAAATCTAAAAATAGCTATTAAAAGAATAGATAAAGCAACTTCTTGTGGTGTTGCTACAAAAAATTACTGTGCACGTAATAAATCAAGATTAACTAAAAAGGTAAATGAAATGTAATTATTTTACTTTTTTTTTATTTTAAATAATGTTTGAGTTTTTTTTTGATATACTATATGTAGGTGAATTAAATGAAATTAAAAAAAGTTATAAAGTTTACATTTTTAATAGGTATTATAAGTTGTTTATATTTATTTAGGAATAATATTTCGGATTATATTTTAAAAAATTTTGTAATAAACAACAAAATTGTAATTAGTGAAGCAAATACATATTATAAAGATTATGAATATAATTATGTTCACACTGTAACAAATTTTGAACCTAACAATAAGCAGGATTTATTAAATATTTTTTATACTATATTAAATAATGGTTGGACTACTTTTCAATTCTATTGTAATCCTGATTATAAAGATTGCTACAACGATATAAATTATATTACAAAGGAATCTGAAGATTTATCAATTATAAATAATATGGTTAATCCATTTAATAGTTATAAATATTTAACATTTGAAGTATCTAGTTTAGGTAAAGTAACTGTTAACATTCAAAAATTATATACTGATGATGAAATAAATTATGTTAATGAACAAATGGATAAAATTATTGATGAAATAATAACTGATGACATGACTACTAAAGAAAAAATAAAAGCATTTCATGATTATGTAATAAATATGCTTAGTTATGATACTTCATTAAATATTGAGGAAAATGGTTCAAATAAAGCATATGGCGCATTAGTAAATAAAAAAGCTGTATGTTCTGGTTATAGTGATTTAATGGCAATTTTTTTGGATAGACTTGGAATTAAAAACTATAAAATAATTAATGATGAACATGTATGGAATCTTTTATATTTGGATGAAAAATGGCAACACATTGACTTAACTTGGGATGACCCTACTACTTCTAATGGTAAACCTATATTGATTCATGATTTCTTTTTAATAGATACTTCTGAACTTGAAAGAATTAGTAATAAACTTAAAAATAATCAACATGTTTTTGACAAAAATATTTATATTGAAGCAAAATAAAAGCACTTTAGTGCTTTTTTAAAGTAATTAAAACAGTCGTTCCCTTATTTACTATTGATGTATATTTCATTTTCCCACCATGTGCTTCAACTATTTCATTTGAAAGTGCAACTCCTAAACCTGTTCCATTTTGTTTTGTTGTAAAGAATAATTGTTTAAGTTTTTCTAGTGTTTCACCATCCATACCAGGTCCATTATCATGAACTAATATTTCTACTTCATCCTCATTATTATTTAATTCAATTTTTATTATCCCATTTGCCTCAATTGCTTCTATACTATTTTTTATTACATTTATAAGTACCTGAACAATTCTGTTATAATCCCCATTTATAAATATTTCATCATCAGTATTTTTATATGTAATAATTATGTTTTTTTCTTTTGAAAGAAGATGAAAATTGTCTATAACATCTTCTATTAATAAATTTATATCCAATATATCTTTTTCGATTGTTACTTTGTTTAATGATAAGAAATCTTGTAGCAAAACTAATGTTCTATTGATTTCTTCTTTTATTATAGGAATATAATTTTCATTATGTTCTTTATTATTTATTTGAAACATATCTAAATATCCTTTACAAACAGCTATTGGATTCTTTATTTCATGTGTTATTTTAAATATACTCTCACGTAAGTTTTTTAAATTCTGTAAGTCTTTTAAACTATTGTACATATTAGTTATTTGCTCTGATTTTTTAAATATATTAACAACTAAACATATTAAAAAATAATAAAGTAAACATATAACTATAAGTTGCCATGAAAGTGTAAATAAAACGGTTTTATCTGTTAAAAGCCACAAAAATGAAACTACTGTATTGGTAAATACAAATAATCTTATATACAAAAAATCAAATCTTTTATATTTTTGTTTTAATATATACAAAATATAATAAATAACATATTCTATTAAAATTATATATAATCCAAAATTATAGGAACTGTAATAATAAATACCTACCAAAGATAATATAAGTATACCTAATTTTCTATTTAATAAATACGCAAATATTAAAGGTATATGAAACATTAGTTTTGGAACCATTGTTGAATATGAGTACCCATATTTTATAAGTAAATAACATGAAGATATGAGCGCAAAATCTAAATAGAATTCCTTTTTTTTTAAAGAATAGTTCTGCATGCATATTGCATAAATCAAATAACACAATAATGGAAACAATACAAAAATACTATTAATTAAAATAATTTCTAACATATATTCCCCCACACTCTAACAAATAAATTTGTTAATTAAATGGTATCATATATATTTGTCATATTTTGTCGAATAAAGAAAAAATGTGAAGAATTTTATCACATTAAATCATCAATACATTTTTTTAATTGTTTTGCATCTTCACCAAATATTATTTTTAGCTGATTTTCTACTTCTACGATACCTTGAGCCCCCATCTTTTGAATACCTTCTTTATTAACAGTATCTGTAGTTTTTAAATTAACAATAAATCTAGATTTTTGAACATCGTAACTTACGATGTTATCCTTACCACCTAAATATTCTACTAACTTATTTATTTCAATTTTAAAATCTTTCTTTTTTGATTTTGTAATAGCAATCGCTATTATTATTAAAACAGCTATTATAATTATATACTGCAAATGTTCCATTCTATCACCAGTTTAATTATACTACATATTTATATATTTTATCAACTTTTTTATTTAATGAATATTTATTTTAAAAATTGTAAATTATTATAACAGGTGATTCAACTTGAAAAAGATATTAAAATATAAAATAGATTATTTTTTTGTTATTTCAATTATCTTATTTATGATATTAAGTATTTTAACAATTTCTAGTTCAAATAAATTGCTTACTAATGTAAATAATCTTGCTTTAAAACAAGCTGGTTGGTATTTAATAGGAATTATTTTATTAATTGTTGTTTTTATAAAAACTGATTTTATATATAAACACATAGAAATACTTTATATAATTGGAAATATTTTGTTGTTAGGACTTCTTTTATTTGGACCTACTATTAATAATTCTAAATGTTGGTTTTTAATTCCTGGAGTTGGCACTTTTCAACCTAGCGAATTTATGAAAATAATTCTAATTATTATGTTAGCTAAAGAAATTGATAAATTTAATACAAAGTATAAAAAAGCAACTGTAAAAGATGAATTATTTTTCTTACTTAGAGTTGGAGTTATTGTTCTAATACCTTTAATTTTAACTTTTCTTGAACCTGATACCGGTGTTGTTTTAATATATTTACTTATAACGATCTTTATGTTATTCACATCTGGAATTAGATATGGATGGTTTATTGCTTTATTTTTACTAGTAATTAGTATTGTAGCTTTTATATTATTAATGTTTTTTTTGAACAATGAATTATTTATTGATATTTTTGGAACCAGTTTTTTCTTAAGAATTGATAGATTAATTGATTGGAACAATAACAGTGGTTATCAATTAACTAACGGTATTGTATCTATTGGTAGCGGTGGATTGTTTGGTATGGGGTTAAATAATACACCTATATATTTTCCAGAACCTCAAACTGATTTTATCTTTGCTGTATTTTCTAATAATTTTGGTTTTATTGGATCTGTTTTATTTATAATTTTTATTTCAATTTTTGATATTAAATTAATAAATCTTGGTAAAAAAAGTAAAGGCGGAATTAATTTTTATATTATTTCTGGAATAACAGGAATGATTTTATATCAACAATTTCAAAATATTGGTATGACTTTTGGATTAATTCCAATTACTGGGATAACTCTACCTTTTATAAGTTATGGTGGGTCTAGTTTACTTAGTTATATGATTATTATGGGAATCATTCTTAATATATCAAGCAAAAAAAAGAATGACTATTGCCATTCTCCGCTATAAAAATAATATTTTCCATCACTTTGTTTTTTAAATGTCCATTTATATGTTTCAACTTCTTTATTATCAATCATTTCGTTAATAGTTGATTTATATTTTTCTGAATATTGTCCTGCATCTTCTGTATATAATGTTTTTGTTTTTGTATCATTTTTATCTACTAAATAAGTTTCGATTGTTTCAAAATTAGAATCGCATTTACCTTCTACTTTTTGTGCGTAAGAATATACATATATGTATTCTTCATTAGGATCTTTCTCTGCTTTATATATTTTTGATACTACATCTTTGAAATCGCAAGAATCACCACCACATCCTGAAGAAGCTGTATAAGTATTATCTTTTTCATTATAATCAGTAATTACACAACTTTCAGCTGAAACTATATTAGCATTTGAATATGCTGTGTCTGGACCATATATTTTTTTAAAGTTTTTTTCAATTTCACTTGCTGAATATACATTAAAGTATTCATTGTTTTTTTCTGTACTTGTATATTTTACATATGTTGCTGCATCAAACATCATGTCTGCTCTACTAATCTGTGATACATTTATATTTTTATATGACCATGTTGATTTAATTGCAGCACTTCTTACAGAAGCATCAGTTGGATAAACTAATGAAGTAATTATAGGATCAGACAAGCTTATTTCTATATTTTGTTTAGCTTCATTATTTTTATCTTTGTCTGTTACTGTTGGATTACTATTATCCTTCTTTATAAATTTGTCATATACTATAAAACTTATACATCCCACTAATAATACTACTAATAATGTGATTAAAACTACTACACCTGTACTAACTTTTTTTTCATTTTGAACTTCGTTCATTCTCTCACTCCTATCTATAATACATATTATATTATTTATAATTTTTTGTCAATGAGTAACTTTTATGTATACGTAAATATATAGTAAAAAAGAATGACTATTGCCATTCTCCACTGTATAAATAATATCTTCCATCGCTTTGTTTTTTAAATGTAAATCTATAAACTGATAATTTGTCCTCTTTTACTAATTGATCTAATTCCTTTTCACATTTATTATCATCACATGTTGATAATCTATTTTTTGCAGTTAATGAATTTTGCATTGTGTTGTAATCTTTATAATTTAAATACTTATAAACTTCAATTTTGTTACTATTCATATCATCATTTATTAATGCAGTAGTTAGATAAACGTTTATTAAATCGTTGTCTTTTTCTACCTTTGTAACTAAAGAATAGTAATACAAATCTGAATCACCACCACAAGAATATAAATAATACCAATATTTTTTTCCAGATTTATCATAATCAGATGGATAACATCCTCCAATTTTTGAATCATCCAAAAAATTCCCACTTGTATATTCAACATCTACACCATATAAATTTTTATATGCTCTCAAGAAATTTTCTTCCGTTATATATCCATCATATTCTTTATATCCTTTTTCACCTGAGTCAGTTGAAAATTTAACTGGTTCATAAAAATTATTATTTGATGCAATCAAATCCATTTTTTTACTTCTACTCATTTGAGAAACATTAAAATTTTTTAAAATGAAATCATCTGCAGTATTTGATTTACCATTCACATAAGAGATTGGAAAAACTAATTCTTTTAATAATTCCTTTTCTTCTTTTGAAATTACAAAGTTATACATAGACGCTGTATAAGTTGTTGAATTATTTGTCATATATATTTGATCATCTTTTACTAAATTGCTTACTTCATTTTGATTCTTATCTTGTGTTTCATTATTTTTATCCTTATCCGTTACCGTCGGATTACTATTTTCCTTCTTTATAAATTTATCATATACTGTAAAACTCATACTAGCTATTAATAAAATCAATAAAACGATTATTAATACTACTTTTACTGTATCTCCTTTTTTATTTTTTACTCCGTTTTGAATTTCATTCATTTTCAATTCTCCTTTACTATTACTATAGTCATTATCCTATATATACATTTTATTGTCAATAAACAATAATTATATATTACATATAGTTTACAAATTAATAATAAATACAAATCTATCTTTTTCTTGCATATCTTTTTCAATTATTATGTTTGAGTTCGGATAATATTTATGAGCCATTTTTTTTATTTCATTTGCCTGTAAATATCCTATCTCAAAAGCAATAATATTTTTATCATTTAAGTAATTACTAGAATTTTTAATTATTTCTTCATAAAAATAAAGTCCATTATTTTTTGCATAAAGAGCTAGATGAGGTTCATTTTTTTTAACTATATCCATTATCTGCTCATCATAACTTATATATGGTGGATTACTTATAATTAAATCGTATTTATCATCTATATTATTAAATAAATCACTTTTTATAAAATTTATTTCACAATTATTTTCTAAAGCATTATTTTTTGCTACCACTAATGCATCTTCAGATATATCAACAGCTGTTATATCTAAACCTGGAATTTCTTTTTTTAATGCTATAGAAATACATCCACTACCTGTTCCTATATCTAAAACTTTAATATTTTCATTTAAATTTTTTTTTATTAAATTTATTGTTTTAAATATCAATTCTTCAGTTTCAAATCTTGGTATTAATACATTTTTATTAACATTAATTTTATAACCATAAAAATCAACATTTCCAACTATATATTGAACTGGTTCTCCATTATTTAACCTTTTAATTCCGTCCTCTAATTTATCACTTGGCAAGTATTTTTTTAAATATTCTATTTCATTCATTTTTTTCACCAATTTTATTATACAAAAATATAAAGAAAAAATATAGCTTAAACTATATTATCTCCTCTTAATTTTCTATTTTGATCTTCAACTATTAAAGCTTCTATTACTTTACCAATATCACCATTCATAACTCTATCAAGCGTATTTAAAGTAAAACCAATTCTGTGATCGGTAACTCTGTTTTGCGGATAATTATAAGTTCTTATTTTTTCAGAACGATCACCTGTACCAATTTTGCTTTTTCTTTCCGCACCTAACTCTTTTTCTCTTTCTTGAGTTTTTAAATCATATAAACGTGTTTTTAATATTTTAATAGCTTTCTCTTTATTTTTAATTTGACTTCTTTCAGTTTGAGAGTAAACAACTAGCCCTGTTGGTATATGAGTAAGTCTTACTGCTGAATCTGTTGTATTTACTCCCTGACCTCCACATCCACTACTTCTTGTAATGTCTATTCTTACTTCATTCATATCAAGATCAAAATCTATTTCTTCTGCTTCTGGCATTACAAGCACTGTTGATGTAGATGTATGAACTCTTCCTTGTGTTTCTGTGACCGGTACTCTTTGAACTCGATGTGCTCCACTTTCGTATTTTAGTTTTGAATAAACATTATCACCTTTTACTAAAAAACTAATTAAAGAATATCCACCAGCATCAGATTTTTCTTCTTCAAGTATTTCTATTTTCCAACCTTGATTCTCACAATACTTCTTGTACATATCAAATAGATCACCAGCAAATATATTTCCTTCATCTCCACCTGCTGCACCTCTAATTTCAACAATTACATTTTTTCCATCATTTGGATCTTTAGGTAATAATAATATTTCTATTTGTTTTTCTAAATCTGATTTTTTTTCTTCTAAACTACTTAATTCTTCTTTAGCAAATTCACTCATATCTGGGTCTTTGCACATTTCTTTTGCCGCATTTATATCATCTAAAACATTTTTATATACTTGATATATTTCATAAGCATCTTTTAAACCAGCTTGTTCTTTTGTTAATTCTAATGTTTTCTTTATATTTGAAACTACGTCTGGATTCATCATTTCTTCTGAAAGCTCATTATATCTTTTTTCAATAGCCTCTAATCTTTCTAACATATTTTTTCCTCCATAAACATGAAAATTATACTATAAATATATGTAATAAGCAAGAATTTACAATATTATTATCAAAAAAAAGATCGTTTGATCTTAATTTTCTTCTTCTATATCATCATCTGATAAAACTGATAAATCATCTAAATCATCATCTGTATCAATATCTTCATCATCTATTGCAGTTTCTATATCTTCATCAGTTTCTTCTTCCTCTTCGTTGTTTTCCTCTTCTTCAGTTTCTTCCTCTTCATCATCTTCTACTTTAAGTTCAACTGCATGATTTTTTCTTAAATCCCACTTTGCATCATCTAATAATACAAATCTCTTATCAATAGTAAGTGATGTATAATAATCTCCTATTTTTTCTGAATACTCTGCATCTGAATATCCTAAAATTTCACATATTTTTTTAAATATTTCTGCTGTTGACATTGGTTTTTTATTTTCAGTTAATAAAATACAAGTTAAATCGGTATAAGAAAGAGCTTCTATCTCTTCTTTAGTCATATCTTTTAAATTCATATTTTTTCCTCCTACATTTCATCTGGTGCATTTATTCCAAGTAAACGCATTCCTTCTTTAAGAACTATTTTTGTTGCATAAGCAATTTGTAATCTAAATTCTGTTAGATTTTCATTTTCATCTATAAATTTATAATTTGCATAAAGCTTATTGAAATCTTGCGCTAAATCAATTATATATTTAGCAATTAAACTTGGATCATAATTATCTTTAGATTTCAATATTGTTTCTTCAAATTCATTTAATCTAAAAATAACATTCCATTCATATTCATTTATTTCTAAATTTTCATAGTCAACACTATTATTTTTTAATTTTTTAATAAGCGAATTTGCTCTAGCACATGTATATTGAATATAAGGACCAGTTTCGCCTTCAAATTTTAATATATCCTCTAATTTAAATTCTATGTCATTTATTCTATAATTTTTTAAATCATTAAATATTACTGCACCTACTCCTACTTGTTTTATTACTTCATCTTTATTAGGTAAATTAGGATTTTTTTCTTCAATTATTTTTTTTGCAAGTTCTATTGAATTATCTAATAAAACATTTAATGATGCAGTTCTACCTCCTCTAGTTGACATCCTTTTGCCATCTTGTAAAACCATTCCAAATCCAATATGATGAATACTATCAAAGTAATCATATCCCATTTTTTGTAGCACTTCTTTTATTTGTTCAAAATGAAGTGTTTGTTCTGAACCTACAACATATAATATTTCATCAAAATTATATTTGTTTTTTCTATCTATTAAAGCTGCTATATCACGTGTAATATAAAGAGTTGTTCCATCACTTTTTTTAATAAGTGCTGGAGTTTTATTTTCTCCTAAATCTACTATAGTCGCACCTTCACTTATTTTTGAAATACCTTTTTTTTCTATTTCTTCAACAACATCATTTGCAAGATTTTTATAATATGATTCACCTGTATATGAATCAAATTTATTTATTCCTAATAAATCATAAGTTTTTTGGAAGTCTTTTAATGATTCTTCTTTAAACCAGTTCCATAATTCTAATGCTTCTTTATCATTTTCACAAAGTTTTTTAAACCATTTTCTTCCTTCATCTTCTAATTCTTTATTTTTTTCTACTTCTTCATGAAATTTAACGTATACTCGTTTTAGTTCTTGAATTGGATTTTCTTTGATTGCCTCAGCATTACCCCATGTTTTATAGGCATATATTAGTTTTCCAAATTGTGTTCCATAATCTCCTAGATAATTTATAGTATAAACGTTATACCCAGTTTTAATACATATATTTTTAAGTGCTTCACCTATTACTGTACTTCTTAAATGTCCAACTCCAAAAGGCTTTGCAATGTTAGGAGATGAATATTCTATTACTACTGTTTTTGACTGTCCAATTTTAGATGAGCCAAATTCTTCTTTTTCTAAAGCTATTTTATCTAATATATTTTTAGAAAATTCTTTTTTATTTATAAACACATTGGCATAACCATTTACTACATTAATTTTATAATTACATAATTTTTCTTTTATCGTATTAGCAATATCATTAGGAGATTTTTTTAAAACTTTTGAATACGTAAAGCATGGTAGTGCGTAATCTCCCATTTCTCTCATTTTGGGTTTTTCTATTACTATATCTTCTTTTTTTATATAATCTTTTAATACATTATATACATCTTCTTTTAACTGTTGTTTTATATTCATTATTTCACCTCATAAAACAGATTTAATTTATAAAGTTCATCTTGTTTATTTAAATAATATTCTATATAAATATGATTATCACAAATAAGTTTTTTAGTAAATACAGTTAAAGGAATATTACCATATTTTTTAAGTTCATATAAACCATTTGTTTCCTTATTTTCTATGAATATTAATTCAATATTATAATTATTATGTTTTCTTTTCATCTTAATTTCTTTATTTGGTTTTAGTTTAAGTGTAACTAATATATCATTTTCTTTATATGAAATTGTATCTGAATTATAAATTCCCACAAATTCTTGTTCATTATATATTATATTTTCATTACATGTAAGTGAAACTCTTAAATTAATTTTAGACATATTTTACCTACTTTTCTTTAACTAAACTACACCGCATTCATTATAGCATACATAAAGAGAATTGCAACTAATATTTTAAAATTTTTTGTTTTAAAAAACAATTTATTAAACAAAAACTTATAAAATATTTTTTTTTATTAATAATAACTATAGAATGGTACGTGATAATATGAAGGTTTTAAAAAAAATAACTATTGTTTTTATGATAATAATTGGTATTCTATTATTTTCTTATATGGGATTATATTTATACGCAAAAATAACTCCAAAACTTTCTATAAATTCAGCAAATAATTATTATTTTTATGACGTTAATGAAAATTTATACAATGGAAATAATGAAAATTGGATAAGTTTAAATGATATATCTGATAACTTAATTAACGCAACAATTTCTATTGAAGATAAACATTTTTACAATCATATTGGTTTTGATTATTTAAGAATTTTAAAATCTTTATATATAAACTTTAAACGTGGTGCGAATGTTCAAGGAGCATCTACAATTACTCAACAATATGCGAAAAATTTATTTTTAACCTTTGATAAAACTTGGGAAAGAAAAATACAAGAAGCTTGGCTTACAATTAGATTAGAATCACATTATTCTAAAAATGAAATTTTAGAGGGATACTTAAACACAATAAATTATGGTGGTATCTTTGGAATTGAAAATGCTTCATTATATTACTTTAATAAAAGTAGTAAAGATTTAAGTTTAGCTGAAGCTTCTATACTTGCAGGTATTCCAAAATCACCTACGTACTATAACCCTATTTCAAATTATGATAACGCAAAAAGTAGACAAAGGGACATTTTAAGTGCTATGGTAGAAAATAAATATATTTCAAAAGAACAAATGGATGAGGCATATAATGAACAACTAGTTTTTTATGGTGAAAACCCTTCTAATAATATTTCTTCTTTAATGTACTACCAAGATGCAGTTATAGAAGAACTAAAAAAAATTAAAACTATTCCTTCTTCTTTTTTACAAACTGGTGGTTTAAAAATATACACTAATATAAATCTTGATTATCAAAAAACTTTAGAAGAAAGTGTCAAAAAAAACACAAGTAATAATGAGGACATCCAAGTTGCAAGTGTTGTAATGGATCCAAATAATGGTAAAATTTTAGCTTTAGTTGGGGGAAGAAATTACGCAAAAAGTCAATATAATAGAGCAACGAATTCTAAAAGACAAGTTGGTTCTACTATTAAACCATTTTTATATTATGCTGCACTAGAAAATGGTTTTACCTCAAGTACAACTTTTACAAGCGAAAAAACAACTTTTACTTTTTCATATGATAAAACTTATAGTCCTAAAAACTATGGTGATATATATGCCCAAAAACCAATTACAATGGCTGCAGCAATTGCATATTCAGATAATATATATGCTGTAAAAACTCATTTATTTTTAGGAGAAGATACTCTAGTTAATTTAACATCAAGAATTGGTATTAATGATAAATTAGAACCAATCCCATCGCTTGCTTTAGGTTCACAAGAAATAAATCTGGTAGATATGACTGAAGCATATTCTACATTTGCAAATGAAGGTTATAAAGTAGATGGATATTTTATAGAAAAAGTAACTGATTTAGAAGGAAATGTTTTATACCAACATGAAGAAGAAAAAACAAATGTTTTAAATAAAAGTTTAGTTTTTATAATTAATGAATTATTGACAGGTACATATTCTACAAGCTTTAATGACTACAACTATCCTACAATGATAAATTATAAGGATAAAATTACAAAAAAATATGCTATTAAAACAGGGACTACTGATAGTGATAGATTAATATTTGGGTACAATAAAGATTTAGTTGTTGGTGTATGGACTGGATATGATGATAATAAAGAAACACCTTCTGAAGATAGAAAAATATCTCAAAACATTTGGCTTGAAACAATAGAAGGTTGTTTAAAAGGTAAGGAAGATTCTTGGTATGAAATTCCTTCAAATGTTGTTGGTGTTTTAGTTGATCCTATTAGTGGAAAACTTGCTACTGAAAAAACAAAAAACAAAAAGATATTTTATTATATAAAAGGAACTGAACCAACTCAAAAGCAATCCTCTTTTGATGATTCAATTCCTACTGTAAAAACAAATTAATTTTTTATTTCTAATATATCCCCATTTTTTATTAAATGTGCATTAGCATCATCTGTATCTATATGTAATTCAAATGAATATGAATCATCTACTTTTATTTTCACATTGCTTATTATTCCACCTTTTTCACCAGGTATAATAATATCATATAATTCAGATTCATTTAAATTGTATTTCCTTAAATCTTCGTTTGTAGCATGTATATGTCTATTTGCTATAATACATCCTTTTTCTAACTTAACTTTACCTTTAGGTCCTATTAGTGTAATCCCACAACTATTTTCTAAATTTCCTGAATCTCTAATTGGCGGATTCAATCCTAACGTATATGAATCGGTTTTAGATATTTCTACTTGTGTATAATTTCTAACTGGGCCTAATACTCTAACTTTTTGTATAGAGTTTTTTTCTGTTTCAATTGTAACAGTTTCAGTGCAAGCATATTGACCTGGTTGTGTTAAATTTTTTAGTATTGTCAATTTATAATCTTCACCAAACAATGTTTTTAAATCTTTTTCACTTAAATGTACATGTCTATTAGACACTCCTACTTTTACTTTCATATTTTCACACTCCTTAAAAATTATATCATAAATTAATACATTAATAATATATTTTAATGAAAGGATGATAACATGAATAACGCTTATAAGAATGTATTTCCTGGTACACCTATATATTCTGGAAATATACCAACACCAAATCAGTCTATAAATTATACTGATTTACCATTAGAACAATCTTATATAGAAAATATTTTAAGATTAAATAAAGGAAAGAAAGTTACTGTACATATGACATTTCCTGATTCTAATGAATTTCGAGATAGAGAATTCGTAGGTATAATTGAACAATCTGGTAGAGATCATATAATTTTAAGTGATCCAAATACAGGAGTTTGGTACTTACTTTTAATGATATATGTTGATTTTATTACTTTCGAGGAAAAAATAAACTATAGTCAAGAATTCGTTCCAAATAATTGATTTTTTATAGCTAGTTTGTTATAATTACTTAAGGTGATAGTATGGGTATCTTTACAGTAATTTTAATAATTTTAATTATCATAGGAGTTGTACTTTTATGGGGATGTACATGTTACAATAAGTTTCAAGAATTAATTATTCGAGCAAATGCTGCTGAAGCAAATATTGATTCAACATTAAGAAAAAGATATGATTTATTAAGTAGATCTATAAATATAATTAAAGAAAATACAAAAGAAACAGAAGTTTTAAATAATATTTCAAATTTAAGAAGTAAAAAACTAAGTAATTTTGATTTTGATAGAAAATTATATGATTGTATAAATGAATTCAATGGTTATAAAGAACATTATTCTAATTTAAGAGATAATGATGAATTTATGAAAATCGATTTATCTATACGTGAATCTGAAGTAGAAATGTCTGCTCTTAGAAAATATTATAATGATGTAATTACTGATTATAATAAAGCTACTCATAGTTTTCCTTCAATTTTAGTTGCTTTAATATTTAGATATAAGAAAAAGTTTTACTATGATGGAAAAAATATGGATGATGAAATAACAAACGATTTTAGAATATAAAAACCTGTATTATTTTACAGGTTTCTTTTTTTTATTTAATAAAACAGTTACTATAATAATGAAACAACAACCAATAACTACATAATATATATAATTATTGTTTTCTTTTTTTTCTTGTTTTTCATTCTTGTTTGATGAATCTAATTTTATTATATATTCACCATCTTTTGAATATGAATAATTCTCTCTTGCATAACGAGCTATATATTCTGGATCTTTTAATTTTTGAATTTCAATTTTTAAATTTTCTTCATCATTCTGTAACGATTTTAATTTATTTTCTAAATTTATATTTTCATTTTTAGCTTTTAATAAGTTAACACTATAATATACAAATGAAAATACTGCATAACCTATTACTATTAAAGATAGTGTTCCAAAAAAAGCCAATCTACGTTTTGAAGTTCTAGAAAATTTTTTACGCTTCATGATACACCTACCTTTAAGTTAAATTATATCACTTATGTATTTTTTTTACAATAAAACTCTTAACAAATATTTCTACAATAAATCCTATAATTATAAATATGATTCCATATACGTGTAAAATTCCATCATTAAACTTCTTTAATAAAATAAAATAAAACAATGTATTTACAAGTACTATTAAGAAAGAAAAAATAACCTTAAATATTTTTTTATTTGAGTATAAATATTTATATGTTAAAGATAATTGAAGTGAAAATATTATCCCAAAAATAAAAGAAACAAAAATTGTTATTATTTGCGTTCTAATATCCATCATTTGAACAATTTATTAAATAATCCATCTTCCTTATTTTTTTTATTTGCACTATCCGCATATGTTAAGCTATTTACTTTTCCCTTTATCATTACATTACCTTGATAAGTATCTAATTTTACTATTTCTAATTCTTCACCTTTTATAACAATATATCCCATGTTAGTTTCCATTAAAAATTCTTCATTATCAAAATTTTCTATTTTTTTCACACCTGTTATATTTATATTTTTTCTTTCGTTAAGTACTACACTATGATTTAATGATATATTCTCCTTGTCCATATAATTCCTCCTAAAAAATTATATGAAAAAAAATCATATATATGAAAAAAAACTCAAACGAGTTTTATTCAGCTTCCTTATATGCTTTTAATATTTCTTGTTCAAAAAGAGTTCTTACTTCTTGATTAATTGGATGAGCTATATCTCTATATCCGCCTGTTGCTGTTTTACGACTAGGCATTGCGATAAATAATCCGTTATCTCCTTCTATAATTCTGATATCATGAACTGCGAAGCAATCATCTATTAATACAGATGCAATTCCTTTCATTCTTGAATCTTCTTTTTCTACTTTACGTACGTTTACAGATGTAATTTTCAAGCAAATCTCTCCCTTCAGCTTTTTTTAACATTTAAATATCATGATTACCTTGATATTATTACATATGTTACAATTTGATTATATAATACGATTTTTAAAAAATCAATATTTTAATTAAAGATTTACATTGTTTTTACGCTAAAAGTTGATTTTTATTGTCTTGGTAATTACATCATTATATGAAAATGATTTTATTTCTTTATTTATATTATTTTCAAGTTCAACTAAAAAAACATTGTTATATAATTCTTTTATTTTTGCTTCATATTCTTCATATTTATTTCTACCTAAATTATATTTTATTAAAACACTTTTTCCTACATAGTTATTAAGCTTTGTTTTAATTTCATCTAATTTCATTTTCTCTCCTATCTTGGATAACCAATATACATTGTTCCCTTTGTAATAATTCCACCTATTCCCGATTCTCCATACTTTGTTTCTTTAAGTATCGATTTAACATCTATTTGATTGTTTACATCAGTTAGACTAATTTTAGTAGCAATTATGGCTGGATCTAATGCATGTATATTTATTCGTTTTGGGCTAGAAGCAAAATTTGCACCTGCTTTTATTAATTCTTCATAATTAGATTGACAAGCACCTGCAATTATTATTAATTTATCATGTTCCTTTTCATATTTTCTTGCTTCTTTTACTGCATTTACAAAATTCATACTATTTTTATATTCTTTATTTTTTTCATTATAATAAGCATCATGACCTGTAATTATAACAATATTGGGTTTATATTCTTCTAATAAATCTCTTATTTTAAACGGAATATCTTCTTCTTTTTCATTTATGCCCATAGCCCAGATATTAGCTTTTTCATAATAATCCAAACATCTATCTAAATATTCTTTATCACCATCTATATGAAGAATTTTACCAGGTAAATAAAAGTAATCATTTCTATCTAAATCATTTACAGGTTTTATTCTGTCTAAAAATTCTTTCTCATCTTCTATATCACCATCTTCATATTTTTTTAAATCATCTTTTGTAGCATCTGCAACTAACCTAATGTTTAAACCTTTTAAATAATAAACATCATCAATTATATCAGTTATGGTAAAAATCAAATCATTACCATGTGAATTTCGTGTAACCAAACTTCCTATTTCAAAATCCATATAATCACCCAACTAATTTTATGTTAAATATTTTAAAATATGAAAAAAGATTGAAAAATTCAATCTTTAATTTCTTCTCTTTTACGTTTTAAATACTCAATTTCTTTATAAAAATCATTGTCAGGCCAATTTGTAAAGGAAAATGATTGATCATTTTCAAGTTTTGCTTTTTCTATTTCTTCTATAGTAAAATATCTTACTTCACTTAATTCTTCTTTTTGAATTATATATTCTTCTATCCTATAATTTACCCTAACAAAATAATTATAATTAAAACTTTTATTTGATTCTGTGTTATTTTTAAATTCTTTTATAAATTCAATCTGATCATCTCTTAATTTTATGCCAATTTCTTCTAGCACTCCTCTTTTTAATGCTTTAATGGGTGTTTCACCAGTTTCAACATGTCCTCCTGTTTTTGACCACTTACTAGGATTTCTTTTTTTAGTTGATGCTCGTTTTTGTAAAAGAATTTCACCATTATTATTCATTATCCAACAAGATGAATGTCTATGCCATAAACCAAGTTCATGAACATAATTTCTTTCTTCAATTTCACCAGTTAAGTTATTATTTTCATCTACTATATCTAAAAATTCCATAAAACTACTCCTCTTTCAAATATTTTTTTATTTGTTTATAGTTTGGATTATATTTTGATACTAACATCCAAAATTCTTTTGAGTGATTAAAATGTACAAAATGTGATAACTCATGTATTATTACATAATCTAATGCTTCTATATTATACTCTATTAATTTTGAATTTAGTGTAACAGAATTATCCCTCTTATTACAAACACCCCATCTTGTTTTCATAGTTCTTATTTTTAATTTAGGATAAGGTATATTTTCTAAAAATAAATTGTAATTATAATCCAATCTTTCTTTAAACAATTCTAATGTATTTTTTTTAATATATTTATCTAATTCTTTTTCGCTTGGTGTATATAGTTTATTTTCATCAAGTTCAACTTTATTTACAATATTACAAATAATTACATCATATTTTTTTCCTAAATATTTAAATGATGTATTTTCATTTTTTATTTCTTGTTTAGTTAATACTTTTTTTAAATATTCTTTATTTTGTTCTAACAAATTATATATATATAACTTACTAGCAAAATATGATGTTGTAACATAAATTTTCAAATCTTCTTTTACTCTTATATAAGTATTTTTATTGTTTTTCTTTTGTATAACAACTTCATATTCTTTATCATCAATTAAAAATTTCATTATCTTTCACTTATCCTTTTAATAAATTTATATATATATTTATGAAATAAATTTGTCATTAATATAAATATTATAAGGGTATTTGCCATAAGTATGAGTGTTAGCAAAAGTAAGTAAGGTGTTATAAAAGCAAGTGAAAATAATGTTCTTAACCCTACTATTCCTATAACAAATACTGTTATAAGTGTGCTAAGTAAAATCATTCTAAGTGGAGTTAATGGTTTACTAATTATATATATATGCATGAATCCAATAAAACCAGTTAATATAACTGAAAGTGTTGATACTTGTTCCTCACTTAATTTTAATATACTACCTAAGATTACAACTATCAATATATTTATTACTATAGTTAAAGCTGTTGGAAATGCTTTACTAAATATATTTATGAAAAAGTTTCCTTTTACTTTTTCATAGTTTGGCTCTAAAGCAAGTATAAATGAAGGTATTCCTATTGTAAGAGCACTTGTCAGTGTTAATTGAATTGGTATAAATGGATATTTTAAATCAATAAAAATGAATAACAAAGCTAAAAGGGATGCATATATTGTTTTTACTATAAATAAACTTGCTGATCTTTCAATATTGTTTATTGCTTTTCTTCCTTCATTTACAATTGTGGGCATTGAATCAAAATTTGAATCCATTAAAACTATTTGTGATACATTTTTTGCGGCATCACTACCATTAATAGGAGCTATACTACAATCTGATTCTTTTAAGGCAAGGACATCATTTACTCCATCTCCAACATAAGCAACGGTGTGTTCTTTTTTTAATTCTTTTATTATTTCATGTTTTTGGTTTGGTGTCACTCTTCCAAATATAGAGCAATTTAAATATTTTTTTATATCTTTAGTTTCTACTTTACTCATATCAACAATATTTTCTAAATTAACACCGATTTGTTCTGCAACACATTTTACTGTATTTGGATTATCACCAGATATTATTTTTACATCAACACCTTGTTCTTTAAAATAATTTATAGTTTTAGCTGACTCTTTTCTTACTTTATCTTGTAGTAATAATAAACCATCTACTTCTATATCATCTGGCAAATCTTTATTTTTAAAAGATTTTTTAGAATGTGCGAATAATAATACCCTATATCTACTTGAATATTTTTTTAAATATAAATCAATTTTTTTTGTATCTTTTAATATAAAATCGGGTGCTCCAATTATATATGTAAAATCATCTTTAAATGTAACACCAGACCATTTTTTTTCTGATGAAAATGGAATAATTTCTTTTGATATTAAATTATCACTTATACCATACTTGTCTGTTATTGCATTCATTGTAATGTTATCATTTAATAGGTTACAAAATTCTTTTATATATTTTTTTTCATCTGTAGAAGATAGTTTTATATAATCTATAACCTCCATTTTCCCATTTGTTAAAGTTCCTGTTTTATCAAAGCATATAACATCAACTCTTGCAAGTGTTTCTATACAGAATAATTCTTGTACTAAAACATTATATTTAGACAATTTTACAACGCTTACAGCTAAAACTGTACTTGTAAGTAATACAAGTCCTTCTGGTATCATAGATATAAGTGCGGCAACAGTATTTATTATTGAACTATTTAAGTTGTTATTTGTTAAATAATACTGATTTAAGAATAGTAATATAGCAATTGGAATAATTGATATTGAAACTATTTTGATTATTTTATTAAGTGAGTTCATTATTTCTGAGTTGACTTTTTTTAGATATTTAGCGCCATTGGTAATTTTTGATGAATAATTTTCAAGACCTACATGTTCTACTTTTGCCATACATTTACCACTTGCTATAAAACTACCTGATAATAACATATCTCCCTTTTTTTTATATACTAAATCAGCTTCTCCTGTTATACAAGATTCATTTACTTCAACACTTCCATCTATTATAATTGAATCTACCATTATTTGATTTCCAATTTTAAATAATATTAAATCATCTTTTACTATTTCGTTTATATTTATTTCTTTTTCTTTATTATTTCTTATTACTCTTGCTTTTGATTCAACTAATAGTGATAATTTATCAATTATTTTTTTAGATCTTATTTCTTGTATTGTACTAATTAAAGTATTACATATAATTACACCTAGAAAAAGCATATTTTTATATGAACCAGTCAAAAAAATACATAGTCCAAGTAATAAATTTATTATATTGAATAATGTTACAACATTTTCGAAGATAATTCTTTTTATTGATTTTGTTGGTAAAGTTGTATCATAATTAACTAATCCTTTTTCTACTCTATCTAAAACCTCTGTTTGTGTTAAACCATTATAATCTTTCATTTTATCACCTTATGTCTATCAATATTTTAACATAAAATGCTTATATTTAATCAAAATAATACTATTTTATAGTAAAAAAAATTGTTACAAATTTGCAACAATTTATTGTATTATATTTCTACAATATTTACATTTTCCGGTTGTTGAGGTTAGCATATTACTTGCTCCACAATGTGAACAAATTACTACATGTGTATTTTTAGCTTGCATTTGTTTTTCTTTCATAATTAAATCATTTTTTTCTTGTATTTTAGCAGTTCTTTTTTCATATGAACTAATTGATGTATGTAAATAATTTTTAATTTTATTAAATAAAGAATTAAATATAAATGAAAGAATTAGGAATATAACTCCTACAGTTATTAATAGTTTACTATATTTTATAAAATTTATAGAATATAGTTCTGAATTAAAGATATCATTAAAATACGGTATTTCATATTTCATTGCAGATGATATGCTTAATATTAATTTAGGAATTAAAATTATTACTCCACAAACTATTAAATAAATTGGTGTTTCTATTCTTTTTTTATTATCATATATAAAATATCTAAATAAAATTAAACATACACCTAAAAACGGTATAAAATATAAAAATAGTAAAATTACTGGTATACTGCATAATATTTTTATAAATAAATTATTTTTCATATATATCACATCCTATTTTTTAAAAATAGATAACCAAGATTGTTATCTATTTAAATTTATTTTTTAATAATAGTTTTATTTATTGTATTAACTATTGAGTTATTTTCAGTAATAGAATCTAAAAAGCCTTTCTTAGCGTTTTGACCATTAACAACTGTGTTATTAGCTCCATCCATTCTTGAATTTTTAAGATCCTTTCTTTTTGTAACATATACATCAGATTTTATTAAATTAGACATATTTGATTTTGTTTCTGTTTCATGATTATGTCTTGCACCAGAATTACGATATCTTGCATACATAACAAGAAAATAAATAATTCCCAGTGTTAAAAAAATCCAATTATAGTCAAAATCAATAAATACCATAGCTAAAATTCCAAGTATTTCAACAAAAGCTGATATTAAAAATAATTTAGGCATATGTATAGGAACACTTCCCATAGTTTCACCTGTTCTTGCATTAACTGCAACATAGTGTAATAATTTTTTATCACCTTTAACTTGCTGATAACTATATAACCATACTGGTAAATATGCAGCTTTCCATTGTTGACCTTTTACATCAAATTGTTCACTAGACCAAGCAACACCTCTGTCATATTGCTTTAGTGTTTCATTTGCAGCAAATCTAGCTACATCTTTTGATTGAGTTTCAACTAAATTTTTTAATTGTTCTATATTTGTATCTCTTCTTTCAGAAGTATAACCTTTTAAATAATTTGAATCATATCTTACACAATTTTCAATATCAAAAGGCATTATAGAATTAATTACATTGTTTGTTTTGTTTGATGATGCAGTATCTAGTCTATCTAAATTAGATTCAATTGTTAATCCATTGATAGTTAAATCAAATTCTCTTGATACATTGTATAAATCTGCATCATATCGACTTTCAGTTCTATCTCCAACTTTTACGGAATATCTCCTAGTTAAATGCTCACCTTGTCCAACTAATCTAGAATGTGAATTAACATCTACAACCATATATGGAAAATAAACTCCCATTATATTTTGAGTTGTAAATTCTTGTCTAAATTTAGGGTGCGCAAAAAATTTTCTTTTCCCTACAAAATTCTCTATCTGTTTTTTAGCAGCATCTTTTTTCATTTGGAAAGGTAATACAACATCTGGTACACTTCCATTTGGAATTTGTTGATTTATAGATAGTGTATTTCTACACCAGTGGCATCTTGCTTGTGTAGATGAAGCAGTATCTATTACAACTTCAGCACCACAACTACTACATTTGAATGTAACAACATCATTAGTATCTGCAACAATATCTTGTGCGCCCGATCCAATAATCTGTCCTTCAAGTTTTGATATATCTGTTTGTAAACCTTCTACTTTGATTGATTCAAATTCATGGCGACAAAAATTACATCTTAATTTTCCTGTATTTACATTTAATGAAATATCCGTTGCGCCACATTTTGGACACTTATTTTGTCCATCTTTAGCACCTACATCTGTTTGAACAATTGTAGGTGCATCTGATGAACTATTTGTGTTGCTTAAATCAGGAGTAATATTTTCTAAATTACTTCCTTGCATAAACTAAATTCCTAATAAACTTTTCTTTTTAGCATCAAAATCTTCTTGAGAAATAATACCAGCATCTAATAATTCTTTTGCTTTTTTTATTTCTTCATAAGGATCTGATTGCATTGATTGAGTTTGTGTAGGTTCAGCTTGTTGAACTGGAGTTTGAGTTTGAGCAAATGGTGGTTGGTATGAACTTTGAGTTGGTTGTTGTTGAACACCTTGCATCATTCCACCTGCTGCATTCATTCCCATTCCCATAAATGCCATTGCAGTTCCTCCGCCATTTTCACCAGCTGATTGAATACCTCTTGCAACTGATTGTTGCATAAATGAATTCCCTCTTGCGCCAGATAATGCATCTGCTTTTTTTACATCTTTCATTAATTCTTTAGTATCTTCATCATATTCAATAGAAAGAATTGCAGTTTTAACAATCTCTAAACCTCTATCAGTTTTCCATCTATATCCATCTTCTACTGCCAATGAAAGACTTTGCGCGAATCCCATTTGATCCCCTTGGATTCTTGACATACGATTTCCTTTACTTGGATCATTTGTATAATTTGAGAAAGCAGCTGATAAACTACCTACAACTTCATTAAATAATTGAGAAGCTGCATCATTATCCATATCTGCAAAATCAAATATTGGTGCATTTGGTTGTAGATATTGAGTTGGAACAAAATTTTTAACAAATAGTAGAGGATCCACAATTCTCATTGTATATGTACCTCTTGTAACTGCTCCTACTTGTGTTCCAAAAAAAGCATCATCCCAATAAATTTCTGATTGAGTTCCAAACTTATTGTTTGGTATTTCTTTTAAATTAACATAGAAAGCTAATTGTTGGCTTCCAGGTTGTCCACCAAATTTAAATTTTTCCCATGATGATTTAATAGTAGGTCCTAAAATACCATTTCCTGCAAAAATTGATTGAGAATTAATATCGTCAGATCTAAACTCAAATCCACCTGGTTCTGCGATCATACCTGTAATTTGACCATCTTGCATAGTTATTAATGCAGTTCCTTCAGGAACAACTATTTTACTACCATTTGTAATGATATTTTCATTACCCTTATAATTTTCACCACGTCCATTGTTTTGTGATTGTGGTACTGCACTAAATACTGCTGCTGTTGCTGGAACACCTTGTACTGGTACATAAAAATCTTTCCATTGATCAGCAAAAGTACTACTTAATGAGCCTGTAAATGCTTTAATAAATCCCATAATTCTACCTCTTTCTTTTTAGCATTTTTGGATATAAATTCTTTGTATAACTTTTAAGAATTCCATATCTATCCTTTATAATTATAGCATATCTAAATTAAATATTACACTATTTTTAAATAATTAATTATCAATTTTAAAGATTTTACACTAATTACACAAAAAATAAGCAAAATCTTGCTTATTTTATAACTTCTAATCCTCCCATATATTGTTGTAAGGCTTTTGGTATCTTTATGCTTCCATCCTTCTGATAATTATTTTCGAGTACAGCAATTAAACCTCTTGGTGTTGCAAGTACAGTATTATTTAATGTTGCAACTAAGTAATTACCATTTTCTCCTTTTGCTCTTATACTCAATCTTCTTGCTTGTGCATCACCTAATGTTGAACAAGATCCAACTTCAAAGTACTTCTTTTGTCTTGGGCTCCATGCTTCAACATCACAAGATTTTACTTTTAAATCAGCTAGGTCTCCACTACAACACTCAAGTGTTCTAACAGGAACATCTAAGCTTCTAAAAAATTCAACCGTAAATTGCCACATTTTATTATACCAATCCATTGATTCTTCTAATTTACATATAACAATCATTTCTTGTTTTTCAAATTGATGAACTCTATAAAGACCTCTTTCTTCTATTCCATGTGATCCGACTTCTTTTCTAAAACATGGTGAATATGAAGTTAAAGTTAAAGGTAATTGTTCTTCTTTTATTATTTGACCCTTAAATCTTCCTATCATAGAATGTTCTGATGTACCTATTAAATATAAATCTTCATTTTCTATTTTATACATCATTTCATCCATTTCTTTAAAAGACATTACACCATCAACTACGTCCCCTCTTATCATAAATGGAGGTATACAATATGTGAATCCTTTATTAATCATAAAATCTCTTGCATACGATAACATTGCAGAATGAAGTCTTGCAATATTTCCAGTTAAATAATAAAAACCATTCCCACTTGTTCTACCTGCTGATGCTTTATCTAATCCACTAAGGTTCTCACAAATATCTGCATGATATGGTATTTCATAGTTTGGTACTATTGGTTCTCCAAATTTTTCTATTTCTACATTTTGGCTATCATCTTTCCCAATCGGTACGCTTTTATCAATGAAATTAGGTATAATCATCATTTTTTCCTTTATTACTTTAGATAATTCTTCTTCTTTTTGTGTTAATTCTTCTATCTTTTTTCCATATTCAGATATTTCTAATTTTATTTTTTCTGCCTCATCTTTTTTTTGTTCTCTCATAAGAGTTCCAATAAGTGAACTTTTAGAATTTTTTAAAGCTCTTAAATCATCACCTTGTTTTTTTATATCTCTATATTCTTTATCCAATTTTTCTATTTCGTCTACTATTTCTAGTTTTTCATCTTGAAATTTTTTTCTTATATTTTCTTTTACTTTTTCTTTATCTTCTCTTATATATTTTATATCTATCATATTTTCCTCCTATATATAGAAAAAGAGCATGTGTAAGGAGTGCTTTTACCTTATAGCACGGTACCATCCTCTTTTTATCTTAATTTTTATAACGATCTTTTAGTCGACCGGACTTGTTTTCAAGTCTTTCAAGAGTAGATTCATAAATACTTATTACTAATTTCCATCAACCATTAGCTTTCTATTAAATATAATATATTTATTACTTTTCTCTATCATCAATTTTTTTATTTTGGACATTCAGACAAATTATTTATTCCTTCATATGATTGTACTAATTTATTTAATTCATCATATTTTTTAATACTGTCTGGAATTTTTCCACCTTCAGTGTTATAGATTGTAACTGCAAGTCCACATATACAATTATTATAATCTTTTCCATTTTTATATAATTCTATACAACTTGAAGCTGTATTTTCAATTGCTTCATCTCTTTGATCATCATACGATTTAAAATTAAGAATACTATCAATACATTTAATTGCATTACCACTATCTTTGGTGTTTATAAGTCCAACTACTATTTTAACAATTAGAATTATAAAAAATACTGCTGCCCCTGCTATCAATCTTCTTACGAAAGTTTGTTGAGCTTTTTTTATTCCATCTTCATTTGAAGATGTTGTTGCCTTTAAAAAATCAACCATTCCAGTAACTATTAATATAAGTGGTGTTACTACTTGAATTGCTGTTATAGCAATAGATATTAATTTTACTAAATTCTCTGGCAATTCAGTATTACCACATCTTACTGTTCTATAAAGTTTAACATCATCTGAACTTGTGCTTACCTCTGCAGTATTTGATGTATTAGAGATGACGGTTTGCGATACTGATTCTTTTTTTGCCTCTACATTATTTATAAAGCATAAAAAAGAAATAAATATGAATGGAATAATAAATATGAATGTTTTATTTTTTTTCATAGTTTTACCTCAATTCTAAATAAATTATACATTATATTTAATGGTTTGTAAACATTATTTTGCATCATACCAATCTGTTCCTACTTCAATATCAACCTTTAAAGGTACACTCATTTTACAAACGCCTTCCATAGTTTCTTTAACTATTTCTTTAACCATATCTAATTCGTTTTTAAAAACGTCAAATATTAATTCGTCATGTACCTGTAATATCATTTTTGTTTTCATGTTGTTTTCTTTTAATTTTTTTGAGGCTTCAACCATTGCTATTTTAATTATATCGGCACTTGTTCCTTGTATTGGTGTATTTAAAGCTATTCTTTCTGCTCCACTTCTTATCATATAATTCTTATTATCAAGTTCTGGAATATTTCTTTTTCTATTGAATAATGTTTTTACATATTTATTTTCATGAGCTTTTTTTATAGTTTCATCCATATATGTTTTTATTCCTGGATACGTATTTAAATATTGTTCTATGAAGTTTGAAGCTTCTTTAGTACTTATTCCTAAATTTTCAGAAAGACCATACCCACTAATTCCATAAATAATTCCAAAATTTACAGCTTTGGCAATTCTTCTCATACTTTTTGTGACTTCGCTAATTGGTACATTAAATATATCACTTGCTGTTTTTGTATGAATATCAATATCATTATTAAATGCATCTATCAAAGCTTCTACATTTGCCATATGTGCAAGTACCCTAAGTTCTATTTGTGAATAATCAGAACTTAAAATAAGTGAATTTGGCGAAGGTAAAAAAGCTTTACGTATTAATTTACCATATTCATATCTAATTGGAATATTTTGTAAGTTTGGCTCTATTGAAGATAGTCTACCTGTGCGAGTTAAAGTTTGTGTATAAATTGTATGTACTTTTCCATCTGGATGTATTGATGAAATTAATCCTTCTATATATGTATTATATAATTTTGTAAGCATTCTATATTCTATTATCATATTTATAATAGGATGTTTATCAACCAATTTATTTAAAACGTCTGCTGCGGTAGAATATCCTGTTTTTCCTTTTTTCTTAGATGGTAAATTTAATTCTTCAAACAAAACTGTTCCTAATTGTTGTGGTGAAGAAATGTTAAATTCATGTCCAACGATTTCATATATATTTTTTTCTACTTCAAATATCTTATTTTTTATTTCAATACCCATTTGATTTAATATTTCTTTATCTACATATACTCCATTATATTCCATATCACCTAACGTATAAGAAAGTGGTATTTCTATATCATTAAATAACTCAATCATATTTTCATTATTTAATTTTTCATTAAATATATTATAAGTTTCATATATAAATTTTGCTTTTAATACTGAATTATAAGCAATTATATCAATGTTGTTTGGTTCACTAAGTTTATTATTTTTTCCATATATATTTTCATAGAAAGGAATATCATAGTCAAATTGATTAGCTAAATATGCAATATCATCTTTTACATTATAATCAAGTAAATAACCTGCTATCATTGCATCATAGTTTATATTATCTATATTTATATTGTTCCATTTAAATGAAACATAAGTTTTTTTTATATCATATGTATATTTATTATTCTTTAGCAAAAAATCAGGTTGTTGTTTTAAAATTTCTAACGGTATATAAATACTACTATTTTCATTATATACTCCCATACCTAATATTTTTGAATTGTGGTAATTAGTTCCAAGAATTTCTAGATAAACTGCGCAATCTCCTTCTACGTTTATTTCGCCTATATTTTTAATTATTTTTACATCAAAAGGTTTTGTAATTTCCTTTTCTACTTTATCTTTTTTTAAAAATGAATAAAATTCTAGTTCTTCATATAAATCATTAAGTCCAGCTTGATTTCCCTTATATTTTATGTCATCTATACTTATTTCTATTGGTACGTTTGTAACAATTGTAGCAAGTTCATAGCTTATATATGCATCATTTTTTCCATCTATTAATTTTTCTTTTATTTTACCACTAATTTTATCTATATTTTCATATATACCGTTTAAAGTCTTATATTCTTGAAGTAGTTTTAAAGCTGTTTTTTCACCAATTCCTTTAACACCTTTTATATTATCTGAACTATCTCCCATAAGTGATTTTAAATCTATTATATTTATTGGTTTTATCTTATATTCTTCATAAAAACTTTCTGGATTATATCTTATATAATCTTTTGATTTAAGTAATTTAATATCAACACTATCCGTTATTAATTGTAATAAATCTTTATCACTACTTATAATAGTTCCTGTATATTTTGTATTATCGCAAAATTTTGAAAATGTACCAATTATATCATCAGCTTCATAATTTTCTATTTCATAATATTTAATTCCCATTAATTCAAGTAATTTTTTTGCTATAGGAAACTGAAGTCTTAATTCATCTGGCATTTCTATTCTACCAGCTTTATATTCACTATATTTTTCATGCCTAAATGTTTTTCCTTTATCAAATGCAACTAAAATATATGTTGGTTTTTCTTCTAAAATTATTTTATTTATCATATTTGAAAACCCAAATAATGCATTTGTTGGAAACCCTTTACTATTTTTCATAAAATTACCATTATATGCAGTTGCATAGTAACTTCTAAAAAGTAAGTTATTTCCGTCTACTAATATTATTTTTTCCATGACATTCACCTATTTAATTATAACACATATTAATAAAGTAGTGATGTTAAGTGAAGAAATTTATAAGTTTATTTTTAATATTTTTTATTTGTGGGTGTTCTAATGAAACTTTAAAATGTTCTAAAACTAATTATTCAACTATTTATGGAAAAGAAATAGATAACGAAATTTATATTTTTAATAAAAAAAAGCTTATCAACTATTCTACTACTAAAAAAATTATATTTGATAGTGATATGTTAAAGTATATGGATGATTTATATTCTTATTTTGAAAAAGAAAAAAAGATTGTAATAGATTCAATTAAAGGTTCAAATTATGTTTTAATAAGAAATGAAAAAGATATTCTTTGTAATATAAGTGTAACTATGTCCGATACCAATGATAGCCTTTCTAAATTAAATGTTGATAAAAATGTGTCAATAGATTATTTAAATAATAATTTAACTGAAAAAGGTTTTTATTGTGTTTTAGAATAAGTTGTAATTTTTGATATTTAGGTGTAGAATTATGCTTGAGGTGAATATATGTCAAAAATAATGAAACAGCCATCTAATTTAATTAGTTCTTTACTATTTTTGATTGTTGGTCTTATATTATTCTTAAATCCAAATGGAATTGTTGCTTTTATATCATACATATTTGGTATAATTATGATAACTATTGGGGTTGTAAAAATAATTGAAGCAGTTAAGGCAAAAGATGATATTAATCATGACTCTGTTTTAACCTTTGGTATAATATGTGTTGTAATTGGATTTATATTAATAATATGTAGTTCAATAATTGAACTTGTATTTAGAATTTTTATTGGAGCATGGATATTGATAAGTGGTATTAATAAATTAGTAATATCTCTTAATTTAAAAAAAATTGAATCTAAAATTTGGATTAGTTTATTAGTTGTTTCAATTATTCTTATATTAATAGGATTATATGTAATACTTAAATCTAACTTAGTATTCTCTTCAATAGGATTAGTTCTAATTATATATTCTATTATTTCATTAATTGGATGTATTATGACACTAAGTCAAAAAAATAAAGATGTAATAAAAAAATAGTACTTCGAAATGAAGTGATACGATAAAAGTAGACAAAGAGTAAAAAACACTCTAGTCTACTTTTTTCTATGTTAAAATTACAATAGGAGGATAATAAAATATGAGAAAAAATAATATGAGAACACCAAAAGAAAAAGAAAAAATTTTAAAAGAATTTTATTCTGGTAAAATTGGCAGAAATGAAATTTGTAGAAAACATAATATTTCTACTGCAACTTTAAATAGTTGGAGAAAAAAATATGATAAAGATGGATTAAAAGGATTAAAATCAAATACTGGAAAATCAACAGGTGGAAATAAAGGTTTAGGGGTAAAAAAAGGAAAAACAATCGAAGAAAATCTTAAATTAAAAATAATGAAATTAGAAATAGAAAATGCAAGATTAAAAAAAGGTTATCTAGTGAAAGGAGGTGGGGTTCAAAAGGAATACGTTACTACATTAGACAAGAATATGAAATAATAGATAAATTAAAATCAGAATATACAATAGTTAATTTGTGTAAAGAAATGTCAGTAAGTAAATCAGGTTATTATAAATGGAAATATAGAAGAGCAAATCCCGGCAAAAAAGAATTAGCTAGGCAAACTGATATTAAGTTGATTAAAGAAATTCACGATAAACATCCATCGCATGGTTATAGATGGATTAATGCTTTTATTAGAAATAAATATGGGATTGTTTTTAGCGATAATCATGTTCATTTATGTTGCAAATATGAAAATATAAGATCTACCGGAAAACATTACCAATGGCAGAAACCAGGAGAAGAAGAAATTAAATTTAATAATTTAATTTGGAATGGTTGGAAATATTTAACTAGGCCATTTGAAGTAATAATTTCAGATATGACTGCTTTTAGGATTAAAGGTACATATTATGAATTAACATTTTATTTTGACGCTTGGAATAAAGAAATAGTTGGTTATGGATTAGCAGCTAGGAAAGGCTCTGTTACATCATATTATGAATATTATGACGGATTAAACCAAGTGTTAGAAAAAATAAAAAAAGAACAAACTGAAGATTTGATTACATTGCACACGGATCAAGGTTCAGTTTATTCATCAGAGAGCTATAACAAGCTCATAGAAAATTATAACATACAACGTTCAATGAGTCGAGCAGGAACACCAACAGATAATCCAGTAAATGAATCATTGAATGGTTGGATAAAAGAGGAATTATTTATTGATTTTGATTTAAAACATTGCGATAATATTTCAAAATTAATTGAAGAATATGTTTGCTATTACAACTATGAAAGGCCATCATATGCATTGAATTATAAAACCCCAATCCAATATAAAATTGAATCAGGGTTTTAATGAATTATTTTATAAACTGTCTATTTTTACTTGACTAGTTCAAAATGAAGTACTTTTTTTATATTTTCAAATGTTTTCTTACAGCTAGATAACTTCCAAACATACCTACTAACATACCTATCAATAATAATATACCTGAAACTAAATAGATAAATGGTTCTGGTGTTATTAATCTTATAAATGGCGAGAATAATTGACCATTGAAGTTTTTGAATATTGCAACATAACCATAGGTAGTTGCAATTATTGGTATTATTGAACCAAGTACTCCTAAAAACAACCCCTCAAATATAAATGGTATTTTTATATTTATATTTGAAGCTCCAACTAATCTCATTATCTCTATTTCTTTTTTTCTTGAGAATATAGTTATTTTGATTGTATTTGAAATTAAGAATGCTGTAACTACTATTAAAGCTACTACTACTCCAACGCTTATTTTTCTAACTATATCAAATAAAGAAATTAATTGTTTAACCATGTCTTCACCATATTTAACTAATTTAATTGTTGTTTTATCTGGATCTAGATTTTGTATTTCTTTTGCTACACCATCTATTTTCTTTAATGATGTTGCTTTAACAAGTAAAGTTGGTTGTAATGGTATTTCTTTTTCTACCCATTTTCCATCCACTTTCCATTCATTCATTATGTTATTATAAACATCAGATGATTCCATCATTTCTTCTGCAATTTGTACCTTTGATTGATATTCAACAGTTTCAACACCATCTAAATGTTTTACTTTTTCCACATATTCTTCTGCTTTTTCTTTGGTTGTATCTTTATCCATAAATGTAACAATTGTTACATCTTGTTCAACTAGTTTTGTAAAGTTATTTACGTTATATGAAAGTATTACTGCGATTGCTACTACTAAAAGAGTTATTGTTATACATGAGATTGAAGCAAATGAAAGCGAAAAGTTTCTAAAAACACTTTTAAATGCATCCCTTATATTTCTTCCAAAAATTCTAATTGCTTTCATGTACATAAGTTCCTTTCTCATAATCTTTTAAAATTCTACCTGAATCAAGTAAAATAACTCTTTTTTTCATTTTATCTACAATTTCAGTATCATGCGTAACCATAATTATTGTAGTTCCAAGTTTATTAACCTCATTTAATACTTCCATTATTTCCATACTAGTTGTTTCATCTAGGTTTCCTGTTGGTTCATCACAAATAAGTAGTTTTGGTTCATTTATAATAGCACGTGCAATTGCAACTCTTTGTTGTTCTCCACCTGATAATTGTGTAGGATATTGTTTTGCTTTATTTTTTAATCCAACTAAATCTAGTACTTTTGTTACTCTTTTAAATATTTCTGATTTTGGAAGTCCAAATATTTCTAGTGCAAAAGCCACATTTTCATATACAGTAAGTTTTTGAAGTAATTTAAAGTCCTGAAATACAACTCCTATTTTTCTTCTTATTTTATAAACTCTCCAATTTTTTAATTTAGCTACATCTATTCCACCCAACAAGATTTTACCAGATGTTGGTTTTTCTTCTCTATAAAGCATCTTTATAAGTGATGATTTACCACAACCTGTTGATCCTATTATAAATACAAAATCACCTTTTTGTATTGAAAGACTAATATCATTAACGGCAGTTACACCGTTTTTATATTTTTTAGTTACATTTTTAAATCTAATTAAATCCATTTTATGCACCTCCATAAACTTCATACGCATCAGTAACTATGAAAAAAGCTTCTTTATCTATAGCATGAATACCTTCTTTTGCTTTGAAATATTCTTTTGTAGGTATTGTACACATTATAACCTTTTGTTTTGAATTTGTATACCCACCTCTTGCTTCTAACACAGTAATTCCATGGCTTAAATAATCTAGTATAAATTTTTTTACTTCGTCTTCTCTTTCTGTAATTATATAGAAAGTTTTTGAGCTTGATATACCAAGTATTACCTTATCTGTCATAACACTTATTATATACATATTTATAATTGAATAAATAAATTTTTGCCATCCAAATACGAAAAGCGAACTAACTATTATCACTCCATCTGTAAATATCATTGATTTACCAATAGAAACTTTTGCTTTTTCTGAAACTATTTGATTTAATATATCGGTTCCACCTGTCGTGAATCCTGATTTAAATATTAGCCCAAAACCAACACCACTTATAACAGCTCCAAACAATACTACAACTACGGTTTCTGTTGAACCTAAATCAATATATTTTACTATCCAACTTGTAAGTTCTACAAACACAGGATATAGAAGTGAACCCACTATCGAATTTTTAGTTTTTTCTTTTCCTAGTACTATAAAGCTTAATATTAATAAAGCAATACCTCCAATTAAAATTACCAGTGATGGAGATATATTAAGTGTCTTATTTAAAATAACACCTATTCCACTTACGCCATACACTATATCATTTGGTAGAATAAATGCATTAAACGCTACTGAAACTAATAATAAGCCTATTATAAATTGGGAATATCTAATTAACCTTGTTTTAGAATATATTTGTTCAAGTATTAATTTTTCATTTTTTCTTTTTTTAAACAACATACTATCCTTCCTTCAAAATACTATTTATAAACACATCTATATTTCCATCAAGTACACTGTTTACATTTGTAACTTCTACATTTGTTCTATGATCTTTTACAAGTGTATAAGGGCACATTATATAACTTCTTATTTGTGAACCAAAATTTATATCATCTAACGAACCTTTTATATTTTTTAATTCATTATTTCTTTTCTCAATTTCTAATTTGTATAATTTACTCATAAGAACTTCCATAGCTTTTTCTTTATTTTGAATTTGACTTCTTTCATTTTGGCAAGTTACAACTATTTTTGTTGGAATATGTGTTATTCTTACTGCAGAATCTGTTGTATTTACTCCCTGTCCACCGCATCCGCTACTTCTATACACATCAACTCTTATATCTGATGGTTTTATTTCTATATCTATTTTTTCATTATCAAATAATGGTGTTACATCAATTCCTGCAAATGACGTATGTCTCCTCGAATTTGAATCAAAAGGTGAAATTCTTACTAGTCTATGTATTCCCTTTTCATTTTTTAAGTATCCATATGCATTTATTCCTTTTACAATGGCTGTCAAACTTTTTATACCAGCCTCATCACCTTGTTGCATATCTGTTACTTCAATCTTATATCCTTTTTTTTCACACCATCTTTGATACATTCTATAAAGCATTTCTGCCCAGTCACAAGCTTCAGTTCCACCTGCACCAGAATGTATTTCTAAAATTGCATTACATGAATCATATGGTTTATTTAAAAGAGTTTCTATTTCAAGTAATTCTAATTGTTTTTTTATTACTTCAACATCTTCTTCTAGTAATTTTTTTATTTCTAAATCCATATCAGTTTTTATGGAATCAAGAAATTCTAAATTACTTTCTATTTTATTTTTCAAGTTTTTTGTTTTTTCTATTTTATTTTTTAAATCATTTAGTTGTGAAATAGTAGCTTCGCTATCTTTTTTTGAATCCCAAAAATTAGGAAGTAACATTTTTGATTCCAAATCATGTATTTGTTTAGTTTTAGAATCTACGTCAAAGTAACCTCCATAGTTCTAATATTCTTTTGTTAAAATCGTTATATATGTTTGATAATTCATAGATTTCCATATTATCACCGTATTAATTATAACATTAATATATATTTTTTTCCAGTTAATACTAAAAAAAATTGTAATTTAATAATTACACTTCTTTATAAACTTTTATCATATAAATTCTTTGTCCTAGTGAAACAAATTTTGATTCGTATTCTGTTTGAACATTGTCTATAATATCATCATTATATAAATCTAGTGATAATTCTTCTATTTTATATCCATAATCTGTAAATGATTTAATTGAATACTCAAATAATTTTCTATTATCTGTTTTCATTATAATTCTTTTTTCACTTTTAAATAAACCATCATATTTTTTTAAGAAATTATCACTAGAAAGTCTTCTTTTTATATGTCTTTTTTTAGGCCATGGGTCTGAAAAATTAAGGTATATTGTGCTTACTTCTTTATCAAATATTTCTTCTATTTCTTCTGCATCTATTTTTATTAGTTTTAAATTTTTTATTTCCATATCTTCTAATTTTTCTACCGCTCTTACCATTACGCTATCAAATTTTTCTATTCCAATATAATTTATGTCAGGATTTTTTAATGCTTTACCTATTATGAAATTTCCCTTACCCATTCCAATTTCTATTTCGATTTTATTATCATTGTTAAATAACTCATTATATTTTCCTTTATAATCTTTAGGATTTTTTATAATATATTTACTTTTATCTATTTTTTCTTGTGCGCCTTTTACTTTTTTTAATCTCATAATTGTCCTCCAATAAATATTTTACATTATTTATATTAAAAGTAAAGATATGCACCTATTTTTTTATTAAGCATATAATTAATTAGAAATAAAGGAGAGTGTAAAATGAAAAAAGACAGAAACTGTGGAGCTGTTCCATATCCAATTTATCCTACTTATCAAGGAATGATGCCTAACATGCCAGGTCAAATGCCAGCAATGCCAGGTCCTATAATGCCTATTGGTTCTAATCAAATGCAAATGGCTACAAACTATGGTTATCAAACAAGTTCCAATACTATTGAACAACAATTATCTAATTTAAATAGTCAAGTATCTTCTCTTGAAAAAAGAGTTAGTTCTTTAGAATCTTTAGTTGGTAACAAATATAATTCTTCTAATTTTCAAGTTATGTAATGAATAATTTTTAAAAATTATATTCAGTATATAATTAGAAAGGAAGGTATTTATGAATATTGATATAAGAAAAAGTATTATTAATAATTTTAAAAACAATTCTAAAAATGATATAAAAGAAGCTATAATTTCTTCAATGAATGAAAATGATGAAATAACACTTCCTGGTTTAGGTGTTTTCTTTGAAATACTGTGGAAAAATAGTGATGAAGAACACCAAGATTATATTCTAAATATAATTGAAAGCAATTTAAAAGGAGACTAGTCTCCTTTTAATATTTCCATTTTATTTACTATTATCTGTACTTTATCAAATCTTTTTTCTACTCTACCAAACAAATGAATAACATCTAATCTATTTATATTTTGATTTTTTTCATATACTTTTGGAAATAAAACTAAATCTATATTAGATACTTCATCCATTGCATTTATAAAACACATTTTTTCATTTTTCTTAGTTGTGTTTTCTTTTACTTTATTAACTAGTAAAACTAATTCAACATCTTTATTTATTTCATTTTCTATTTCATTTATTGATAAAGTATTATATTTTATTTTATATTTAGTTATAGGATGTGTAGTTATATAAAAACCAAACATATCTAGCTCATATTGCATTAATTCTTCTTGTTTAAATTCTTCTTTTTCTTCAATTATTGGTTTTAATTCGTCTTGAAGTAAACTTCCTATTTCACCATAATTAATTATTACATCTAAGTTGTATATTAATGTTCTTTTATTATAATTTAAACTATCAAATGCTCCTGAATAAATCAATGATTCTATAACTTGTCTATTCACTATTTTACCATAACACCTATTTATAAAATCAAATATGTCATCAAATTGTTTTTTATGTCTTTCTTTTAGTATTAATTCTACTGCACCTACTCCAATATTTTTTATTAAATTAAGTGGGAAAAATAGTTTTCCATTTTTTTGTATATATTTATCTTCACTTATATTTATGTCTGGTTTAGTTAACTCTACATTTAACTTTTTACATTCATATATATATTCATTTGTTTTTATTGAATTACCTATTACCATATTAAGTAAATTTTTCATGAATACTAAACTATAATTAGCTTTTAAATAAGCCATTTTAATCGATATCATTGCATATGATACAGAATGTGCTCTATTAAATCCATATGAAGCGAATTTTAATATTAACTCATATACTTTTGTAGCTATTTTTTCATCATATCCATTTGCTATACTTCTTGTTATGAATTTTTCTTTTTCATTAATAAGTATGGATTCTTTTTTCTTACTCATTGCTCTTCTTAAAACATCAGCTTCTCCAAGGGTATAAGATGCCATACGTGAAGCAATTAACATTATCTGCTCTTGATATATTATTATTCCATATGTATCTTTTAAAATATCATATAAATCATCATGTATATAATCTATTCTTTCAATGCCTTTTTTTCTTTTAATATATGAATCTATATTATTCATAGGACCTGGTCTAAAAAGAGCAAGTGAAGCTATTATATCTTCAACGTTATCAGGCTTTAATTTTTTGATAAAATTAATCATTCCTTCTGATTCAAATTGAAATATTCCTATTGTATTTGCTTTAGTAAATATATTTATTGCTTTTTTATCATTAATTGGAATATCATCAAAGTTAATATTTAACTCATCAATTGTATCTTTTATGAGTGTTAAATTCTTAAGAGCTAGAAAGTCCATTTTTAAAAGTCCAAGACTTTCTAAATATTCCATTGAATAACCTGTAACATAAAAATCATTATGTGATTTGTCAAGTGGGATAACTTCATCTAGGGGTTTATCACACATTACAACTCCAGCAGCATGAATACTAGTATGTCTTTTTAATCCTTCTATTTTAGTTGCTACTTTATATAAATTTTTAAGTTCCTCATTTATTGAAATATAGTTTTTAATTTTTGAATTTTTATTATAATTCTCTAAAAGAGTTAAGTTTGAATCTATCATTTTACATAAATTGTCTACCATTTTTAATTCTATTGACATTGTTCTTGCAACATCTCTGATAGCTTGTTTTGCACATAATGTTCCAAATGTTATTATAGGAGCAACATTTTTTATTCCATATTTGCTTATTACATATTTTACCATTGCATCACGATATCTATATTCAAAATCTATATCTATATCTGGCATAGTAATTCTTTCTGGATTTAAAAATCTTTCAAATAATAAATTGTATTTTATTGGATCTATGGTTGTTATGTTTAAAACATACGCTACTAAAGATGATGCTGCACTTCCTCTTCCTGGACCAACTAATATACTATTTTCTTTTGCATATTTAACATAGTCCCAAACTATTAAAAAGTAATTACAAAAACCCATTTTATTTATTATTTCTAGTTCTTTTTTTAATCTATCTACATATATTTTATTTACTGTATTTCCAAATATTTTTTTTAATCCATCTATACATAATTTCTTTAAATACGTATATGAATCTAATGAATCTGGACATTTGAATTTTGGAATCAAGTTATCTTCATGTTCTATTTTTATGTTGCACATTTTTGTTATTTCATAATTATTTGTTAAGTCGAAATTTAATTTTAACAAATCTTTTTCTAAAATTAAATTATTATTTATTAACACATTTTCAACATTTTCTATTAATTGTGAATTTTTAATTGCGGTTAAATATTTTAAATATATATCATCAAATTCATTTAAATAACATATTTGATTTATATATACTTTATTTGTGTTTTGGATTTTTTCATACTCAAATTCATTTTTATATCCTATATATATTTTTTCATATATTTTTTCTAAGGTTTCATATATATCCATATCTTTATATAAAACTATACATATAAGTGAAGCTGAATATTTTTTTAAATTATCATAATCTATAGTTTTTTCGCTATTTATTGTGGATAACTTTATTAGGTTCTTATAACCATTATTATCTATACAATATAAAATTATTTTTTTATTTTCTATTGTTAATTCTAAACCTATTATAGGTTTAATATTATTTATTATACATTTATTATAAAATTCTATTACTCCATACATATTGTTATCTGTAATAGAAAGTGAGCTAATATTGTTTTTTAAAGCATATTTTATTAGTTCATCAATATTTATTAAACTAGACAATAATGAATTATCTGTTTTAATATATAATGGTGTATACATGTTTATCACCTCATTATAATTTTACTATAAATTAGATTTTTTTTAAACATTTGTTTAATTTATTTGACTTATTTTTAATTATATGATAAAGTTATATGGCATAGAAATTTTATTAAGGAGGAAAGTATGGCTAAAAAAGTTACATCATCAAAACCTTTATTTGGAAATAGAAGAAGTCATGCTTGTAATGCTACAAGACATGCACAAAAACCAAATTTGCAAAAAATCACTTTAGATAATGGTGAATCTATCAGAATCTCAGCTAGAGAATTGAGATCATTAAAAAAAACAAGTAAAAATATTGAAGCATAACAAGAATTGAAATCTTGTTTTTTTTTACTTGTTTTCTAAATACAAAGATTATTTATAACTGGTACTAATAAGTCAGCTATTATGGTTGCTAAAAATATATCACCAAATGGTATTATGAATCTAAATATAATGGTTAGTATAGCAACAATTATTCCATATAATATTTGACCAAATTTTGTAACTGGCGTTGTAGTCATTTCTGAACAAATATATATTGATGAAAATATTATTGATCCTGTAAATAAATTAAATATAACAAAATATATATCTAAATTGTTTATAAACGCTGTTAAACTTAGTCCTAAAAATAGAGTTATAAATATTGTTACTGGTATTATATTTTTTATTGATTTTTTCATTATTAAGTATAAAAAACCAATTATAGTAAATAGTATACTTACTTCACCTATTCCACCTGGTACATTACCTACAAAGAATTGTTTTAATGAGCCATATTGTTTAATGTTTTGTTCATATGAGAAATCTGTAATTGTAGTATTTTCTATTGGAGCACTATTATACTTAGTAGCTTCATATGAATTTAAATAACTATAACCACCATTTAATATTGAAAATATTGCTATTATCAAAAATGATAATGCAACTGTATTAAGAATGTTTTTATTTGTTATTTTATTAAGTACTTTATCTATGGTTACCGATATAAAACAGGACAATATAATTATAATTATTGGTGTCTTAATTGGAATAATTAAACCTAGTATAATACCTGGTATAAATGAATATGAAGTTTTAATATATTTTTTTATATTAACGTTATCTTTACGTAGTATCATAGTATATAAAATGTCAAATATAAACATTGATATCATACATATAAAAATTAACAATAATGGATATATACTATCTATAAATCCTACTTTGCCAGAAAAGAATAAAACTATACCATTTTTATAAAATGCGAATAAAATCAATGGTAGTAATGAAATTAATATACTTTTTTTTATTTTTTCTTTAGTATTTTTCGTATGAATAAAAGGTCCTGTTACATTTTCCATTACTTCTCACACACCTTTTCTATAATATCCCTTAGTTTTATATTTGATGGGCATATATATGAACACAAACCACATTTTATACATTTTTCAGGATGAAGTTTTTTTAATTTTTCTTTATTATTTTTATTATCTTTTATCAAGACTGGTGATATTTTAGCTGGACAATATTTTGTACATTTTCCACATCTTATACATTCTTCTTCTATTTCTTTTGGAATTTCATTAAGAACTATTACACAATTTGTATCAATAGTAGCAACTATATCTTCTTCTTTTACGTAATTACCCATCATTGGTTCACCAATTACTATTTTAGGTTCTTTTATGTTTGTTCCAATTTTATTTATTATCTCATATAAAGGTGTACCTATTTTCACATAAACATTTTGTGGCCTTTTTATACCATTTCCTGTGAATGTTATTATTCTTTCACATAATGATTTATGATATTTTAGTGCTTCAAATATTGCGTATATAGTTGATACATTATTAACTACTATACCTACTTCAATTGGATTTATGTTATAAGTTTTTTTACAAACGTATTTTACTAAATTTTTCTCCCAACCTATAGGGTAACAATCTGGTACTGTAACTATTTTTACTTTTAAGTATGTACCAATAAATGAATTTAGTAAATTTATTAATTCAGTATCACTTTTTTTTACCGCTATAACTGCATTTTCTATTTCATTTATTTCTAGTATTGAATCTATAGTTTCCAATATTTCTTCACTACGTTCTTGTAATAAAACATAATCACTTGTTGAATATGCACTACATTCTGTACAGTTAACTATCAATGTATTGATTTTCTCATTTGTTTTGTATTTTAGATAAGTTGGAAATTCATTGCCACCCATTCCAACTACTCCACAATCTTTTAATGTTTTTAAAAATTCTTCTTTTGTATATTGATTTATTTTTTTATTTACTACTTCTTTTATTTCTTCTTTTTCTTTAAAATCATTTTCTATTACAACACATTTTGCTTTTTCTCCAGTTGAGATTGTTCTTTGAACGTAATCTATGACTGTACCACTGATACTTGAACAAATAGAAATTTTATAATCTCCTTTACGTCTTCCAATTACGCTTCCTTTATAAACATAATCACCTTTTTTTACAGTTATTGTTATATCTGTATCTTTGCCACTTACAAGTGGTACATAAACATATTTTGGTTTATTATAAAATCCTATTCTTTTGGTTTTTGAAATTGATTTATATTTAGGTAGTTTTACTCCATTTATCATAACTTACCTCCGTACATATATTATACATTTTTTTTGTCGAAAAAAAAAGAGTAAAGTTTTTTATATAATAAAGTGATTTTAATAAAATATTATTATCCTCCATAAGTGGACATATCATTGAAATCAATATTATTAGTTTTAGATAATTAATTGGACAATTTTAAGCTTTTTTGAAAAATTAATTTTTAATAGCAAATTTACTATAATAATTTAATAGTATTTTTGATTATTTTAATAAAGTTTTAACAAGAATTTTTCTATTTTCTTCTGTTTTTTTTACATTTCTTGGAACTTTAGGTTTTTCATTATCATAATTTAATTGTTCAATTTAGTTGGCTTCAATTTCATTTAATTTAGCTCCGGCGTCAACTAAAATTTTTATAATTTTTTTGGGGGCTCCTATTCTAAAATATCTTTCTAATAAATATTTTTCACAATTAATTATCATAGTATCCCCAACTACCTTTATTAGAAATGAATAATTTTCACAAAAATCTGTAAATGAATTCCTATTTTCTTTAGTATAATATCCTTCTGGTAATAAACTATCGACAATGTGCCAATAATGACAGATTTGTTCTTTAGTTAAATAATTTTTATTACTAGAAAATAACGCATTCCCTATAACTAATTCTTTGGATATTCCTTTTGTCATAAAATTTTAAATATTATTCAAAAAGCTTATCCATAGTAATACATAATACAACTGATATTTTATATAATGTATCAACAGAGCATCCTACGGCTCCTTTTTTATATTCAATTCTTCTAATGAAATCATAAGATTTTCCAACATCAACTGCCAATTGTTCCTGAGTAATACCAGCAATTTTTCTATACTTTCTAATATTCTCCGATACCCTTACCATAATATTATCATCAAATTCAAAATTTCTTTTAAAAGTAGTCATACTATCACCCTTAATAGTATTCTCTAATAAAAGGACTTTTATGTCCGGGAACGTAAAAGTCCTGTGTGGTATTGTCAAGTCCTGTTTTTTGGGATATAATTAATATATAGACAATAAATCTTGTTTAAAGTGGTAAGGAGTGTGGAGTAATATGGCAATGATTAAATGTCCAAAATGCAACGAAGATATTTCTGATAAATCAACTAAATGTGTTCATTGTGGTCATGTTTTAATTGAGGAATCAAAAATATTTTGTGAAGAATGTGGAAATGAAGTAAAAAAAAGTGATGAATTATGTAGTAAATGTGGTTGCCCAGTAAATAGAAAACAAGAACCACAAAAAGTTGAGGTAACTAGAGTTAAATTTGGAAATGGTATTTCAAGAAAAAAAATTATAATTGGAATTGTTGTGCTTTTATTAATTGTTGGCGGTATATTTGGATTTATAACAATAAAGAATAACAATGATAAAAAGAAAGCTCAAGAATTGAGTGAACAATACAAAGATAATTTAAGTACTATATCTTATAAAATGTTAAGTGGAGCTGCAGATGCTGAATCATGTGGTGAAAAAATAAAAAAAGTATGGTCTAATTCAATTTGGAAAGACGATGATGCTGAAACTGATAAATATACAAAAACTAATGGAAAATTTAATGAAGATTTTAATGATTCATTAAGTGCATTATTTAATGATCCAGATTTTATAAAAATAACTGATGGTGTAGAACAAAATCAAAAAGAAGTTAATAAACTTATGAAAAAAATGAAAAATCCACCGGACGAATGGAAAGATGCTTATAGTGATTTAAAAGAGTATTATGATAATTATTTAACACTCATAAATCTCTGTACTAACCCTAGTGGTAGTTTACAAACTTATTCAACAAATTTTAGTAATGTTGATACTGATGTAGTAAATGGATACAACAAAATTAAATCATATTTAAACTACTAGTTTTTACCTATTTTATTTATGCGAAATGGAGAATTATATGAAAAAAATTTATACAATGTTATTAATTATAATATGCTTAATATGTTTTACTGGTTGCGGTAATAAAAAGACTGAATCATCAAATTATAAAGATACTTATACTCATAAAGATTTAATTGTTAATACAGCATACGAAAAAATAAACGATTATCTTAACACATTATTTAATGAATTAGATTTCGATGGAAAAATGAAATTAACAAGTTCTAACGAAAATGAAACTTATTATACTCTTGCTTATATAAATGAAAAAGCCGATACAGTATTCACTTTCTATTTTGATAAAGAACAAGAGTTTATGTTTGTTAATATAATTTATGATAAATATAATGATGACTCAATTGATTTAGCTAAAGAAGTAATTAGATATTCTAAGTTTAATTTTAATATGGATGAATTAGCAAGTATAAGAAAAATCTTAACAACCTCAGAGGCAACAGATAATACCGAAATTGGAAATTATATTATATCTAATTTATCAAGTGGAAACCTTACAATTAAATCTAAAGAAAAATATAGCAATAATAAAACTGAAAATAAAGTTGAAAATAATTCAAACAATAATACTACAAAAAATGAGTCAAATAATAATTCTAAACAAAATAGTACAAATAATAATACAAATTCAAATAATCAAACAAATACTCAATCAAATAAAAATTCTAATACACAACAAAATACTCAACAACAAACACAACCTAAAAATAATACCCCTAGTGTAAGTAAACAAAATGCATTAAAAAAGGCTCAATCATATTTAAGTCATTCTGCATTTTCTAGAAAAGAACTAATAGAACAATTAGAATACGAAAAGTATTCTAATGAGGATGCAACATATGCAGTTGATAATGTAAGAGCAGATTGGAATGCGCAAGCATTAAAAAAAGCTCAATCATACTTAAGTCATTCCGCATTTTCTAGAAAAGGATTAATAGAACAGCTAGAATACGAAGGCTTTACTTCTGAACAGGCAAATTATGGTGTTAATAATGTGGGAGTGGATTGGAATGCACAAGCTGTAAAAAAGGCTCAATCATACTTAAGTCATTCCGCATTTTCTAAAGATGGATTGATAGAACAATTAGAATACGAAGGCTTTACACATGATCAAGCAGTTTATGGAGTTACTCAAAATGGATTATAACAAAAGCGATGACTTATTATAAGTCATCATTTTTGTTATATTCAAAATGTTATTATAAAGACAACCCTTGTTTGTTATTAACTTTATTTTCAATATATTCAAGGTTATTAAATGATTTATTATTCTTTAATAATTCCATTTGTTTTCTTGCAATATTATTTAATCTTATAAGTCTTTCATTTTGTGATATTTTCATTTCAATTAATTCAGCATTAATATTTTCTAAATTATTTAATATAACTAAATGAAGTAAATCAGTATAATCTCTGATATTCTCTTTATTAGTTATATCAGGATTATTCTCTCTCCATTCCTTAGCAGTTATACCAAATAATGCTACATTTAAAACATCAGCTTCTTCTGCATATACAAATTTCTTTTGTTTTTCAGTTAAAGTTGGAACAATTATACTTTTGATAGCATCAGTATGAACTACATAACTAACTTTTGCTAAAACTCTATTAGCATGCCAATCAATTTTATTTTGGTATGCTTCATTTTTCTTTAATCTTTGAAATTCTTGAATAACATATAATTTAAATTCAGGGCTTAACCAACTTGCAAATTCAAATGCAATATCTGGATCTGCAAATGTTCCACCATCGTATCTACCAGATTTAGATATAATTCCAATAGCATTTGTTTCTCTTATCCATTTTTGAGGCGACATTTTAAAAGTGTTGCTTCCAGCTTCATTTTTAAACGTGTCGAATTCGCCCCCTTTAAAATTTTCATTATGTATACTTTCCCATAATCCTAAATAAGATATAACTTCTTTGCTTCTCATCCAATCTCTAATTGGAAGTCTAGGTTCTTCATTATCTGCATATCTTGCCAAATCAGTAAGTGAAATATATTCTTTATTACCAATTCTTAAAACGCCAATTTTACGATCTTTTACTATAATTTCTGTTTTAATGTTTTCTTTATTCATAACTCACATCCTTTCTATTCTTTGAATAAAGTTTCTTAATTAATTATTTTATCACATATTTTAAATTATAGTGATAAATCATCATCGTTTATCGGATTTGATATATTCTTCTAAATCTTTAAACTCAATTTTTTCTTTATAACCATTTATAAAAATATCATCAAATTCATTAAACATTAAATAATCAATATTATTTATATTTATGATATGTGGTTTAACATAAGCAATATTTGTTCCTTTAATACTTTTGATATTCCCATTTGTAATAGTAGGTTTAGCACAAGCAAATTTATATACCATCTCAACTTTCTTTAATAAGTCTTTACTTATTTGTAATTCTTTAGTTTCTATTGTTAACATATAATCACCCATCCCTTCTTAAATAACAAAAAAACTAACTTTCTAGTTAGCATTTATTACTTAAACTCGAAAAGTTCGAGTTTCCTATCAATCTGGAGGGCCTAGTCGGATTTGAACCAACGATCAGGGAGTTGCAGTCCCACGCCTTACCACTTGGCTATAGACCCATAACAATTAAAATTATATCAAAAAAAATTTTTAAATTCAATATTTTTTAAACAGTTTGTAAAATAAATATATTTTTTTTAAAATATTTATTATTAATTTGTTAAAACTAATAATAATAGTTTATAATATTATATGTAGTATCGGAGGAAGTATGAAAAAAGATTTAAAATTAATGATGAAAAATAAAGGAATGTTTATTTTAATATTTATAATATTTTTATTATTAACATTTGGAACATTCTACCTATTCTATGTTGTTTCTCTTCTTAATAACATAGAAAATAATATAAGATTTTTACTAAACATTATTTTATTATTTTTATGGTTTATGATGTTTAATATGAGTATAAATGTACTCAAAAAAAATAAAAAGAAAAAATATTTGCTGTTACTAATATTTATGTTTATATATTCTATAATACTTGTAGTTGCATCCATAACTGCTCATAATATATATGAAAAAATAGCTAAAATAAGTACATCTACAACAACGTATTCTTCAAGTATAGTAACACTTAATACAAATGATGTATCTAATATTAAAGATATACCAAGTAATGAAAAAATAGGAATACTTAATGATGAAAATAGTATTGATGGATACACAGTACCAAATGAAATAATTAAAAAAGAAAAATTAAAAAATGAGATTGTAAAATATAACGACTACTCTTCTCTAATTCATGATTTATTAGATGAGAAAATAAAGTATGTATTCTTACCAACAAATTATGAAGTTAAACTTTCAAGCACGGATTCATTTGATTTTAGTAAAACAAAAATCGTTTATAGTTATGAAAAAAGTATAAAACTAGAAACAAACACTGAAACTAAAATAACAGAGCCAATCACTGTTTTATTAATGGGAGTTGATTCATCAACAAATGACATTAAAAATGCATCATTAAATGGAGATGCATTAATGCTTATTACATTTAATCCAAAAACCTTAAATTCCACAATATTAAGTATACCAAGAGATACATATACATCTATTTCTTGTTTTGCTGGAAACAGAAAAAATAAAATCACACATGCTGCTTGGTATGGTGAGAGTTGCATGCAAAAAACAATAGAAAATTTAATGGATATAAAAATAGATTATTATGTAAAAATAGATTTTAAAGGTGTTGTAAATCTTGTAGATGCAATTGGTGGAATTGAAGTAGATGTTCCTATTAAATTTTGTGAACAGGATAGTAATAGAAATTTTGATAATCTAATTTGTTTAAATAAAGGAAAACAAGTTTTAAATGGTGAACAAGCATTAGCATTATCACGTCATAGAAAAACAATTAATGATTTTGTTAGAGGACAAAATCAACAATTAGTTGTTAAAGGATTAATGAACAAATTACTTGAGATAAAAGATTTAAATACAGTTAGTAGTATACTTGATACTATTAGTAATAATATAGAAACAAATATGACAACAAATCAAATATTCTCATTTTATGATATAGCTTTAAAAATTGTAGATGCCTCAAAAACAAAAGACGCATTTAATATGCAACGACTATATATAAGTGGATATGATCAATATATATTTGATTATAGTAATTTATATAATGCTGGTATGAAATTAAATTTATATAACTTTATTCCATATGATCAATCATTAGATGAAGTTAAAAAAGCAATGAAATCAAATTTAGGATATGAAACAGAAATAATTAAAAACTTTGATTTTGATATTAATACAAAATATGAAGAAAAAGTAATTGGAAAAGGAACTTATTCAGTTACAAATAAATTAAATTTACTTCCTAACTTTGTTGGAAAAGATCAAAGTGTTGCAATAAATTATGGTAGAAATAATAATATAGCAGTAAAAGTAGAAACCGTTTCTGGTAGTAATGGTCAGTTTGTAGGTCAAATAATAAGTCAAACACCTTACTCAAATATAGATACTGAATTTATGGATAAATCTAAAGGAATCACAATAAAAGTTGTATCCTCTATTCCAAGTAGTAATATTGATAATAATACTGATAATACCAATCCAGAAAAAAATGAAAACGATATAATAATTGATAATGAAGAATAAAAGAAAGCTATCATTTAGCTTTCTTTTCTTTTTTGTAATTTCAACCGCACCATTATTTGTAATAATTTAATTCTACAT